>Ga0335077_10009827_pt1 | contig 11891 bp, 9 predicted proteins | sample Lox_Sample_31_FD_207151 | JGI IMG/M metagenome (GOLD analysis project Ga0335077, IMG submission 207151) | Soil microbial communities from Loxahatchee National Wildlife Refuge, Florida, United States - Lox_Sample_3.1 | ecosystem: Environmental > Terrestrial > Soil > Wetlands | place: USA: Florida...
GCAATGGAATCGGCCTGGCAACGGTGCGGCGCATTATTCAGCGCCATGGCGGCGAAGTATGGGCCGAGGGCGACATCGAAAAGGGCGCCACTTTCTTCTTTACCCTCCCCTGATCCCAACATGTGTTAGCTTGATTTCCGCAAGGAGTCGCCATGAAAGCCATTCGGTTTCACGAATTCGGCGGACCGGAAGTTCTGCGCTACGAAGATGTGCCTGACCCGCAGCCGCGGAAAGATCAGGTGCTGGTGCGCGTAAAGGCCTGCGCCATGAACCACCTTGATCTTTGGGTGCGCAAAGGCCTGCCCGGCGTGAAGCTGCCGCACATTCCCGGAAGCGACATTGCGGGAGAAATTGTTGAGGTCGGCGAATACGTAAGGGAATTCAGGACTGGCCAGCGGGTTATCGTTGCGCCCATGCATTTTTGTAATCGCTGCGCGAAGTGCGTTTCCGGACTACAAAATCAATGCCCTGAATTCACCGTGCTCGGCAATGCAGTGGACGGTGGCGATTGCGAACTTATCGCCGCGCGTTCCGTCAGCGTCATCCCAATTCCCGATTCGCTCGATTTCAATCAGGCGGCCAGCGTGCCGCTGGTCTTTCTTACCGCGTGGCACATGCTGGTTGGGAACGCAGGAATCAGGCCGGGACAGACCGTGTTGGTGCTGGGAGCAAACTCCGGGGTGGGCATTGCAGGAATTCAGATTGCCAAGCTATTTCAATGTACGGTGATTACTACCGCAGGCGATGATCGCAAAATGGCAAAGGCGCGTGAGCTTGGGGCGGATCATGTGATCAATCATTATCAGCAGAAAATTTCCGAAGAGGTCCGCAGGATCACCGGCAATCAGGGCGTGGATATCGTGATGGAACACGTTGGACCAGCTACCTGGGATGAGAGCATGCGATCGCTGAAGCCCGGAGGCACGCTGGTTACATGCGGCGCGACCACTGGACCGCAAGTCGGGTTCGATCTGCGCTTCCTGTTCTCGCGAAACCTGAGCATTCGCGGCTCGTACATGGGAACGATGGGCGAACTGCACGAAGTTCTCAAACATGTTTTTAGCGGAAAGCTGAAGCCAGTTGTGGACCGTGTGTTTCCGCTGAAAGAGGCACGCGCGGCGCACGAGTACATGGAGAAAAGCCTGATGTTTGGCAAGATTGTGTTGAACCCCTGAAGTATTAAGGTTTCACGGTTTCACGGTTTCACGGTTTCACGGTTTCACGGTTTCACGGTTTCACGGTTTCACGGTTTCACGGTTTCACGGCTTCATGGTTTCAAGGTTTCGCGTTCTTGCTGCTCACATTGAAATCGTGAAACTTTGAAACCTGAAGACCTGAAAAGACAAATATCAGGCATGGTTTAGAATAGAACTGATGGCGAAAGCACTCGACTTCGGTCCCTACGTAGAAATCGAAAAAGGTAAGCGCGTGGTGAAAGAACTTACCTACGGCAATCCCACGCCGGAAGGTGTGATTCTTACGACGGTCGATAACGTCATCAACTGGATGCGCAAGAGCTCGATCTGGCCGATGACATTTGGCTTGGCCTGCTGCGCGATCGAAATGATGTCGATGGGGGCATCGCGTTTCGATATCGCGCGCTTCGGCGCCGAAGTGTTTCGTCCATCTCCTCGCCAGTCCGACCTGATGATCATCGCCGGCCGCGTTGCGAACAAGATGGCTCCGGTCATTCGGCAGCTCTGGGAGCAAATGCCCGAGCCGAAGTGGGTGATTTCTATGGGCGCTTGCGCAACTTCAGGCGGCGTATTCAACAACTACGCACTCGTGCAGAGCGTCAACCAGGTTATCCCGGTGGATATCTATGTTCCCGGCTGTCCGCCACGTCCAGAGCAGCTCATCTATTCCATTACCCTCCTGCAACAGAAGATTCAGGCCGAGCGCGGAACCATTAAGCGCGCGCTGAACCTGAACTCGTAGTCGATTCAGCTCACAATTTCATCAGGATCGGCCCTTTTCATGCGACGCGGTATCTGCACTTCTGTACTTCCCTGAGAAAGCAGAGAAGCAGGATCCGCTACCGGTCGATTGTGCAACCCTGGCCTAAGCTGTTTCTCCTAACCGCCACCCATAATCCGGTTCCGGCCTAAGCTCTTCCCCTTAAAAACATGCACAAAATATTCTCCCCTCTGTCGATTCTTGTTGAACGTAAGTAGAGGCATTCCTAGAATCCCTTCAACTCAGCTGCCTGTCGCGGCGTTTTTCAAAAAATTTTGCTGGAGATTGGAATGACTGTTGGGAAGCTTTTGTCCATCGTGTGTCTGTGCGCGCTTGCGCTGCCTGCCTTCGCAGGCGTCTACGTAACCTCACCTGGCAACGGCGCAACCTCTGGGTCGCCCGTTCACTTCGTGGCTACCGCCACTTCACCGGCCTGCTCAAAAGGTGTGGCTGCAATGGGGATTTACACCGCACCTGGAAAACTGGCGTATACCGTCAACGGGGCAAGTTTGAACACCAACCTCAGCATGAGCAATGGCACCTACAACGTGGTCGTGCAGTCATGGGACAACTGCGGGTGGTCGGGAACACAGCCACTCACATTGACAGTAGGTGGTAGTAGTGGCGGTTCAGCCCCAGCCCCGTCAAGCGGTGGCAAAGTATTTTCGAGCCTGCAGAAGAGCGGCGGCTGGACGGGTTATGCGCTCCTGCCTCCGGGCTTTGGCATCTGCTCGGGTTGCAATCCTGGTGGCTCAAACGTCAGCTGGTCCTGGAACCAAAACGTCGGCTCGCCATCCATGGACGGTGCGAGCACGAAAGCTGCCTACAATGGTGGCTCGACTCAGTGGGCTGATATTCTCTGGAACAATCACCTGATCGGCGATTTCTCTTCGCAAGGTCTGCCGGATACCGGCAAAACGTTGGCGCCCTCATTGCACAATTTTACCTACGACGTCTACTTCTGGGTTGGTAATGTGAGCAATTCGCAGGCACTCGAGTTCGATATCAACCAGTTCGTGAACGGCAAGTCGTACATCTGGGGCCACGAATGCCGCATTGACGGCGGCCACGAGTGGGATACCTGGAGCAATCCGGGCGGGCATTGGGTTGCAAGCGGCGTAGCCTGCAATCCCGTCAGTAATGCGTGGAACCACCTGACCATCAATGTCCAGCGTACTTCCGACGGCCACTTGCTCTTCCACACGATTACGTTGAATGGAAAGACCGCAACTGTGAACCGTTACGACACGCCGACCTCAACTTCCTGGTACGGCATTACGGTCAATTATCAAATGGATAGCGATTATAACAAGACGGCGTACCCGGTTTATCTCGACAAATTCACCTTCACAGCGCAGTAATCCTACCGTTCGACTGAAAAAGGCACGCCCGCCCGGACGTGCCTTTTTCGTTTCATACCGACAGGGTGATCGCCAGCATTCAGTAGCAAGCGTATGCAACGATGCAGGCTGCCGGAGCGAGTTTTAATTGGGCAGCTTTGAGACCTGCCCTTGCCATCCAAGACTATAATTATCCGGGGTGCTGGTATGCGGCCGCGTGTTGTTCCCCTCTCGTTGGTTCTCTGCCTGGCGGGCACGCTCAGCCCGGTTGCCCGCGCCGACAACAAGACTTCCTCCGCTCTGACCGAGCAACACCGAATGGAGTTGATCCGTACATTCAACTCCGACCTGGTTTATATCCGCACACAGTTCCCCATGGGCAAAGTCGGGCTAACCATCAAAGACGGAAAGATTACTCCCAGCGGTGAAAAGTTGAACGAGTTGCTCGCCATCTGGGGACCATCAGTTAAGCCGGGCGATCGCGCCATCATCACGAAATTCGAGATGAAGGGCGACCGCATGCACTTCGAGATCAATGGCGGGCCAGTCAAGAAGGAGAAGTGGTACAAGCACATTCAGGTTGGAAACGGTATCGATATGACTACCCCGGGCGGTCAGGTTGATCCAATCAATAATCCCCGCGGGTCGTATGTGGATTTGATTTTCGACCATCACATTCCTGATCTCACGATTGAGCAGGTGAAACAGATGCTGTGGCCGGTGTTCGACTTCGATTCGAAGTCGCCGCTCGAGGCATATCTCGAAACCGTGCCGCCCAAGGTGAAGGAGGCGATCAAGAACCACGAGGCGCTGGTGGGTATGAACCGCGAGATGGTGATCTACGCCAAGGGCCGACCGCCGAAAAAAATCCGCGAGAATGACGGCCAGGGCGAATACGAAGATTGGATTTACGGAACGCCGCCAGCCGATGTGGATTTTGTGCGCTTCGTCGGCGACGAAGTAGTGCGCGTCGAGATCATGAAAGTGAATGGCGAAAAGATTGTGCGCACCGAGAAAGAAGTCAATGTGAACGGACCGGAGGTCGCCAGCGCGGCGCAAAAAGAAAATAAGCCGACCAAAGCGCCAACGCTGCGCCGGCCGGGGGAAGAAGCGCCCGCCAATTCCGGAAATGGTAACTCGGCGCCGGTGCCGCTCACGCCGGTCCCGGATGTCCCCACACCTCCGCAATCGGGTCCGTCCTCGCCGTAGCTTTCTCCGACTTGGCTCGTAATTCCCGCGCCGTTACACTGGAAGTGTGAAGATCGCGCTGGGCCAGATCAACCCAACCGTCGGAGATTTTGCCGGCAATTCCGCCAAGATTATCGACTACGCGCAGCGGGCGAAGACGCAAGGCGCCGGCCTCGTAATATTTCCTGAGTTGTCGGTGTGCGGTTATCCGCCGCGCGATCTGGTCGAGCGCGCGTCATTTGTAGAGCATAATCGCGAAGCGACCGAGCGCATCGCGACCGAAACACAAGGCATCGCCGTAATCTGTGGCCTGGTCACTCCTGCCCATGCTGAAACCGGCAAATCGGCTATGAATTCGGCAGCACTGTTGATGGACGGGCGCGTCAAGTTCGTCCAATCCAAGATGCTGCTTCCCACCTACGACGTTTTCGATGAGATGCGGAACTTTGCGCCGGCACGAAGCCAGGTGCTGTTTCCATTCTGTGGAAAGCAGATGGCATTGACGATTTGCGAGGACGCGTGGAACGACAAGCATTTTTGGAACCGGCAACTGTACAGTGTCGATCCGGTTGAAACCCTGGTGCGTGTGGGAGGGAATTTTGTTTTGAACATTTCCGCTTCGCCATTCTGGGCGAACAAGCGCGAGTTGCGTCGAGATATGCTGGCCACAATTGCGAAAACCGATCGCGTGCCGGTTGTCTTCGTGAACCAGGTGGGAGGAGACGACAGCCTGGTTTTCGATGGATCAAGTCTTGTTTTCAATCGGGAAGGCGACGTGGTCGCGCAGGGTAAGTCGTTCGAAGAGGACTTGATTTTATTCGATGCAGACTCGCTCACGGGAGAGATGCATGAGCAGATCGAGGGGGAAGAAGCCAGTATCTATAGTGCGCTGGTGTTGGGTACACGCGACTATGTGCGCAAATGCGGATTTAAGCAAGTGATTATTGGCCTTAGCGGCGGTATAGATTCGGCTTTGACTGCAGCCATTGCCGTTGATGCGATCGGGGCAGAAAATGTGATCGGCGTGGGCATGCCGGGACCGTATTCTTCTGAAGGCTCAATCGCCGACGCGAGAGAGCTGGCGAAAAATCTGGGCATTCGATTTGAGATTCTGAAGATCACAGACATTTTCGAGAGTTACAAGTCAACGTTGCGAGATGTGTTCGGGGGCAGGCCCGAGGACGTGACCGAGGAAAATATTCAGTCGCGTGTTCGAGGAACGCTGCTGATGGCACTGTCAAATAAATTTGGCGCGTTGGTTTTGAGCACCGGCAACAAGAGCGAAATGGGCGTGGGCTATGCAACGCTTTATGGCGACATGGCGGGTGGATTGGCCGTGATCGCTGATGTTCCCAAGACACTGGTGTATCGCCTGAGCCGATACGTAAATTCGCGTAAGGCGATAATCCCAAAAGACAGCCTTGAAAAGCCTCCTTCGGCCGAGTTGCGCCCCGGGCAAAAAGATACGGACTCGCTCCCGCCCTACGAAGTGCTCGATGCTATTCTTGAGGACTACGTTGAAGATTCGCGGTCGGCGGAACAAATTGCCGAGCGGCATGGATTTGATTTGCAATTGGTGAAGGACGTGATCCGCATGGTGGAACGGAACGAGTACAAGCGCCAGCAGGCCGCCCCAGGCATCAAGATTTCTCCTAAGGCTTTCGGTTATGGCCGGCGCTTTCCGATCGCTGCCAAAGCAGACATTTGAAGTTAAAGGATGGTCATGCGCAATCAACTGAGAGTAGCTTTGTGCGTTTTTGCACTGCTTATATGCGCTGCCGCACAGCAAAAATCGACGAAGTCCTCGGAAAAACTGGGAACACACGCCACCGCCAACTTGCCTTCAGAAACCGAAGTGAATGCATTTCTGCAGCAGACGTTCGGCTACGATCCGCAACTGACCTGGAAAATTACTGGAATCAAGCCTGCCGAAGCCGAGGGCCTGGCGGAAGTCAATGTGCTGATCAGCAGCCCGCAAGGTCAGGGCGAGCAGAAATTTTTTGTTACTGAGGACGGCAAGCACGCCGTGGTCGGAGACATTATTCCGTTTGGCGCGCATCCTTTCGAACGAGACCGGCAAATACTTGAGAAAAAGGCGAATGGGCCTGCGCGTGGGCCGGCGAGTGCGCCGGTAACGATTGTTGAATTTAGCGACCTGCAATGTCCGCACTGCAAGGAGGCCGCGCCGACCATTGAGAAGTTGCTGACCGAAGATCCCAACATACGATTTATTTCTCAGAATTTTCCTTTGCCCATGCACAACTGGGCAATGAAAGCGGCCGAATACGCTGATTGTGTGGGGCAAGCTTCGAATGACGCATACTGGAAATTTGTTTCCAGCGTGTTCGACGCGCAAACGGAGATCACGGCGGAGAACGCGGATCACAAACTCACTGATCTAGCGGAGAAAGCCGGTGTGAATGGCGGCGACATTGCCAACTGCGCCGGCAAACCTGAAACGGAAGCTCATGTTCAAGCTTCCATCAATTTGGGGAAGTCGCTCGACGTAAACGCGACGCCGACGCTATTCATTAATGGACGGCCAGTCGGCGTGAACGGAAATAATTATGACGTGCTGAAGCAGATCGTGGATTTCGCAGCGAAGCAGCAGTAATTATTTCGGCAAGAACACTACCGTGTTCTGCCCCATGGCGCGCCGGGTAATGTGCGGAGTGATCACCACCAGCAGTTCGTCATCTTCAATCTGTTTTTCGTTCGTTCCTGCTAGCTTGTTCAATCCCGGGATTTGACTGATCCCCGGAATGCCGGCAAGATCGCGGGTCTCGCTGCGGTCGATCTCGCCCGCAACCACCGCGGGTTCGCCTTCGAGCAGGTTGATGCTGCCTTTATACTCGCGGTTTCCGATCACGGGCACACCGTTGAAACTGTCTCCGGTGAGCGCGCGCAGATTGAATTCGAGATCGAGGCTCACGTCGTGGTCGGAGGTAATTGACGGCTTGACTTTCACCGTGAGCCCAAGATCTTCGTAATTAAAAGACGGAAATGCCGCCTGATAGCTGTTGTTCTGCAAAACCTGAGAAATCGCCGCGCTGTTGTAAACCGGGGCGAAGCTGGCGTTGAGGATGGGATAACGCGATCCCATGCGAAAAGTTGCGGAATCGCCCTGGGAGGCGCGCAGTGTGGCTTCATCAAGCGTTTTTACCCATCCTTCGTTGAGCGACAATTCGGCCGAAAGCTGGTCGAGGCTGACCCCGGTTAGAGTTTTTCCTCCGCCGAACGTGGCGAGAGGCTGACTGAAGATCGAATTCTGCTGGCTCTGAAGTTGCGCGAGGAGCGCGGAAAGCGCGGTGTTGTTCGCCGCGTTAATTCCCCCGCTAGCGATCAACTGATTGATGAGACTCTGAATATTCTGCCCACCCAGGGCTGCCAGGGCGGCGGCGGGAATGTTGTACAGATTGAAATCGTTGGGAATATGCACGCCGATGTTGCGCGCGAATGTGTGGCTGACCTGATAGACGTGAACATCGAGCATGACCTCCGGTCGCGAGGTGTCGAGGCCGCCGAGGAACTCCGTCGCAGCATCCAGGACCAATTGCGGAGCGCGAACCACGATCGTGGAGTTGGCTGCGTGAGGGGTAACGTACCGGATCTCAAATACGTTGCGCAGGAGGTTCACGATTTCGGTCATTGCACCGGAAGCGGTTTCTCCTGGCGTTTGTCCGCTGGGAATATAAAAGGTGCGCATGGCCATGCGCTCGTATTGGCGGCGATTTTCGAGCGTGTCGGTTGCAACCAGAATTTCCTTTTCGCTGAGCGGAGACCAAAAAGTCTTGGTTACGTCGCCGGCAGCCATCATGGCCTGAAAGAAGTCGACACTATCGATATCGAAGGATACGTGGCGGGAGGACACGGAATCATCGAGCTGCGCTGTGATGCCATACGCGGCTGCAACCTTCGTAAGCAAGTCCTTGGAGTCGCCGCGAAAGTGAAAGCTGGCTAATCCAAGGGAGGGTGACAGCTCAATTTCAGGCGACTGCTCTATCACTCTCGGGGGCTCTTCCGGTTTCGGCAGCGAATCGCCTAAGGCGTCTTTTATCCGTTGCTGCGCGAACTGATTTGTGGGATCGAGGTTGATTGCCGCGCGGAAGTCAGCCAATGCTTGTATCTGCTTTCCCGCTTGCAGTTCTGTATTCCCCTGCTGCAGATGCTCGTAGACCAGCCGCTGCTTTGCAACCTCTCGCGCCGTGATGTATTCCAAATTGCGCGGCACAAGATCGGCGGTACGCTGAAATTCCGTGTAGGCTTCATCGGGCGCGTCGGTTTGCAGCTTGAGGGCATGCTTAAAAATGTTCTCTGCTTGCTTTAAATCATGCCTGGAAGGATTGCACTGCGCCTTGCTTGCCGCGGGTGGGCAGGGCAACAGCGGGACCGAAGGCTTATCGGCGCCGAATGCAGCCGCGCAGAGAAACAGACAAACGAAAAGCAAACCCCGCCGCATCTCCCGATTGTAAACGCGATGAGCTGGGTGAAATCTACGTTTCAATCGACACCTGTACTTTCGGGGAACGTCCGTCACCTTGGAAACTTGCTGCTTTTTGGCGTATAAAAGTTAGTTACAACAGCGCATCTAACCCCTCATGCAGACCGCAGAAAATTACCCGATTAACGAGGAAACATGCCCAGCCTGACCATGACGCACGCGCCCAAAGGGCTGGAAGGGGTGGTCGCCACCACTTCGAAAATTTGCTATATCGATGGCGAGCAGGGCGTGCTCGCATACCGTGGCATCGATATTCATGAACTCGCCGAGCACTCCACCTTTGAAGAAACTTGCTACCTGCTGTGGAATGGCGAACTGCCAACCAGAAACGAGTTGAAGGAATTGCATGAGCAACTGGCAGCAGAGTGCAAGCTGCCGGACGGGGTCGTCGAGATTCTACGCACTTTACCTAAAGGCGCGCTGCCCATGGATGTTTTGCGGACGGCGGTGTCGGCCTTGGGCCTTTATGACGCGGAAGAAAAAAATAACGATCATGCTGCGAACGTGCGGAAGGCCATTCGGCTGACTTCGCAAATCGCGATGATCGTGGCGGCTTACGACAGGCTGCGCAAGGGCAAAAATGTGGTTAAGCCCGATCCGTCGCTTTCCCACTCGGCGAATTTTTTGCTGTTGCTGAATGGCGAGCCGCCGTCGAAAACTGCCGAGCGGGCCTTAGATATTGCATTAATCCTGCATGCCGATCACGAACTAAACGCTTCTACTTTCGCTGCGCGAGTTACTGCGGCGACACTTTCCGACATGCATTCGGCGATTACATCCGCAATCGGTGCGCTAAAAGGTCCGCTGCACGGTGGCGCCAACGAGGCCGTGTTTCACATTTTGGAAGATATCGATCGCCGGAAGGCGGACGCGGTCGAGTATGTAAGAGAAATGCTGGCGCAGAAGAAAAAGATTTCAGGCTTCGGGCATCGCGTATATCACACCGAGGACCCGCGCGCGACGCACCTGCGCAGAATGTCGGAAGATCTTTGTAATTCGAGCGGCCAGCCGAAGTGGTTTGAAATGTCGCGCCGGATCGAGCAGTTTATAAAGACGGAGAAGAAGCTGAATGCGAACGTGGACTTCTATTCAGCTTCCACTTATCACGTGCTGGGAATTGACGTCGACCTGTTCACGCCGATTTTTGCCGTTTCTCGCATTAGCGGCTGGAGCGCGCACGTGATCGAACAGCTCGACGATAACCGGCTCATTCGCCCGCGCGCCGATTACGTCGGCCCGGCATATCCCCAGCACTGGGTGCCGATCGAGCAGCGATAATCGCGTTTTATTTGTGCGGGGCGGCACCGCCAGCAGAATGCATACCTCCACCCACTCCGCCGCCCATGGGCTCAGAGTGCATTGGTTCCGAACGGGGTTCTGAGGCTCGCGATGAACTCTCGCTTCGTCCCGGCGGAGAAGAGCCGCCGCGCGGATAGTTAGCACCCATCCGGCCTTCAGGGGAATTCATCATCGCCGGCCGCTGGTACACGGTTTCTCTTACCATGCCGTGCTGCTCGGTTTTTCGCGAGAGCTTTGCCATATTGTCCAATTCACCGCGCGGCACGCCGAGCCCGGCGGAATTGTTGCGGACGATCAATCTGTCTCCCACGAACGTGGAAGCGGTTCCGTGGCTCACGATCAATGTGTTTGTTCCGGTCAACGGAGCTCGCGGAACGTTGAAGCCTTTAGGGGCATTCAATACCTGCGGCTGTGAATACCAGGATGTCCATGTTCCTGTTGGTTGCCATGCCCAGCCATGACCGGGAAGAAAGACCCAGCTTCCGTAGTGGTAAGGAGTCCAACCCCATGGATAGGCCGAGACCCAGCCGTAACCCCAGCCGGGATAGGACATCCAGGCGCCGTCCATGAATGGATCCCATCCCGCACCGATGAAGAACGGCTGCCACATCATGCCGTAGCCGGGATAGTTGAAGAAGTTTCCATAGTAAGAAAGATCGCTGGTGCCATACGCGTAGGGCGAGTAGGACTGAGAGGACTTCATGGCATAACGAGTGTGATACTCGTTCTGCTGATCGTCCCAGTCATCGAACGGCTCCTGGCTAATGTTCTTGGCGAGCTTGGGTTGCGCATCCGCCGAGGCTTCGAAAGTGAGCGTCTGGTTCTTCTTCAGTTCAACTTGGCCGGCGGGAGTCTGCACATTGACGAGACCCTTGAAAAGGGCAATTGAACTTTTCGGTCCCATATCAATCCGCAAATGCGCGGCGTTGGTAAGCGCTACCTTCTCGCCGCCAAATTGAACGGAAAACTCGTCGTTCTTTGTTCCCAGGAAATTGACATAGGCTGTGCCTTTTGTGACCTCGATTGCGGAGGCCTTCGCGCCCGAGTCGCGCAACACGAGTTGCGGAAACGCGATTTCGCTACCGGGAACAACATGAATCGTGCTGCCGTCTTCGAATTCAACTTCGGCGCGGCCATCGTCGGAGGTCTTGAGCTTCATGCCTTCGGCAATTGGCAAATTGACCATGGCCTTTTGATAGGCCTGCGCACCACCATGAGAAACTTCCACGCCGCCTTCGATATAGCTCAGGCGCACGATGCGGACATGAGAGTCGGCGAGAGCGGTAACGGAAGCAGCGAGGACAAACAAAACTGCTACGGACAAGGAGAGAGCGGCAAGCCGGAACTTCGGGCTGAACATAAGCGCCTCCGAGGGGAATACCTGCTAATTAGAGCACTTTTTCGGCAACTTTGTTGTCTATTCTGTGTCTCCTGAGCTTAAGAGCTCGGGCAATGAGACGGCTATTGAAAAGCGCTCGGGAATACAATAGGGGCATGCGGCGCGTATATCTGGACAATAACGCGACAACCCCTGTTCTGCCGGAAGTTTTCGAGGCGATGCGGCCGTATTTTGTCGAGCATTTCGGAAATGCATCCTCGATCCATCG
>Ga0335077_10009829_pt1 | contig 11890 bp, 7 predicted proteins | sample Lox_Sample_31_FD_207151 | JGI IMG/M metagenome (GOLD analysis project Ga0335077, IMG submission 207151) | Soil microbial communities from Loxahatchee National Wildlife Refuge, Florida, United States - Lox_Sample_3.1 | ecosystem: Environmental > Terrestrial > Soil > Wetlands | place: USA: Florida...
GTTGTCACTCGCGCCAGCCTCGCTCCGCACTGGCTCCCGCGCAGGCGCCGGGCCGGCCTTTTCATGCGCACTGCCCTTGTTCCCGGTCGACGCGATAATTGCGCTCCCTTTGCTCTCGCCGGCGTCCGCCGCTCCGGTCTCTCCCCGCTGCAATAGCGCCAATTCTGCCAGCGCCTCTTGCGCTTCACGCTTCCGCGGCGACCGCGGATACTTTTTCAAGAAATCTTCATACGTCTTCGTCGCACCCGCAGCGTCTCCCAACTGATCCCTTTGCAGCTTCCCAATCCGCAGCCAGGCGTCCTGCGTGTACTTGCTCGTGGGATATTCGCGCACCAAAAACTGGTACGAATCCACCGCCGACTGGTAGTAACTCCTCCCGAACCGGTCGCCCATCTCCGCGTACAGTTCCGCCACTGAGAGCAGCGCATCTTGCACTTCCGCCGCGCGCGGCGTAATCAAATAAACGCGCCGGTAACTCGCCACCACTTGCTTATACTCTGCCAGCGTCCGCTTCTCCGCCGCTTTCGCGTTCAATGCCGCGCGTTGTTCTTCCGCGCGCGCAAACTGCGTGGAAGCCGCCTCGCGCCGCGCCGCCACATTCGCTGACGAGTCCGCCGCGTTGTGTCCGGCGGCACGCGCAATACTCGCGCCGGCATTTCCACACACCAGCGCCAGCGCCAGCGCCGCAAAAACCGGCGAAACGCGGGCGAACCCCCTGTTCAAATTTTTTTGCCGAGTCCTCATCTGCGCGTTATAGCTTACATCCCCACGCCTCTTGGATGGCGCCCAAGTTCCAAAGGGAACACACCCGTCGAGGGCGTCCCTTGTCGGGTCATTCCCGGGGTCATTCCGCGCAGGGTCATCCTTCTGAGGATGACCTCTCTCACTCGCATCAATAATGCAGCACATGTAGCGGCACGATTCCTTGGCCTGAGCTACGAAGGCATCGTGCCCAAGGGTGTAAACGTTGGCAAGTTCGACCTGTTGAGGAAACTCCGCGCCGATGGAGGGATTAGTCGTTTCGGAAAATAACTCGCCCGTCGGTGTCAACTTCTCGGTGGATCGCTCGTGGATTTGTGAACGCGTTCTCCAAACGTCCCGATCCCGGCCGGAAATACGCATCCTGCACTTTCTGCACGTAGTTCCGTGTCTCTTTGTATGCCGGTATACCATGAGCCCGGTCCACAGCCCCTTCTCCCGCATTGTACGCCGCCAGGGCCAAATCCAGGTTGCCATTGTATCGTTCTAGCAACCACTTTAGATGTCTAACCCCAGCGTCGATATTCTGTTGCGGGTTGAACACGTCGTTAGCGCCGTACCGGTGCGCCGTCGTCGGAATCAGTTGCATCAGCCCTGCGGCGCCCTTGCGCGAATACGCCGCTGGGTTCCAGTTCGATTCCGTCTCAATCACCGCGCGAACCAACGCCGGGTCCACGTTGTGCCGTTCCGCCGCTTCGCGTACCAGCTTTTCTGCGCCATCCCGGTCAATGGTCATCACGGGGTGGTTTGCGCCCATAAAGCTCGATTCGGCAGGCAGGTAGATGGTTGTGCGTGGCTTCAGAGAGGCTGGCAGCTTCGTCACGGCTGGCGGATCGGCGTTCACGAAAAGTTCGTGCCCGCTGGCGTCCACCGTTCTCATGATTTGGGCGCTCGCTCCGGGCGCGACCATTGTTGCGCACAAAGCCAGTCCACCCAGATACTTGCAAGCTGTGATCGCCGCGTTCGTGACCATCGTGCCTCGGGGAAGGCTTTCGTGGCACAGACTTTAGTCTGTGCTGCCGATTTTGTAAAGTACTCAAGGGCACGGACTTAAGTCCATGCCACTGCGAGTGCCTACGTAAAGCGCGCCGCAATGCGGCGGTGGGTCAGGCCCGACTATCCGCACCCAAGAGCACGAACTGAAGTCTGTGCCACTGGGTGTCTCCGGCCAGACACAGCTTGGCCCCGCCTACCGGCGGAGCCTCTGGCGCTAGGCGCAACTATAGCAACCCGTCGAGGTAGCCAGGGATGGTACCAAGGGCACTTTTTAGCGCCGATGTGTCCTTTCCGCCAGCCTCTGCCAAATCCGGCCTTCCGCCCCCCGATCCGCCCACCAATTTCGCCAGTGTCTGTATCATCTTGCCAGCATGGACTTTAGCGGTCAGGTCCTTGGTCACCCCAGCAATCAGGGCCACTTTCCCATCTTCCGCCGTCCCCAGCACCACCACCCCCGACCCAATTTTCTGTCGGAGAGAGTCCACCAATTGCCTAAGACTTTCCTTATCCGTCCCGCCCACCTCGGCGGCGATCAGCCTGACCCCCTTCACCGTCTGTACCTGCCCCGCCAACTGGTCCAGTTGCCCCAGCGCTCCCTTGCGCTTCTGCGCCTCCAACTCCTTCTCGAGTTGCCGCACGGTCTGCGAGAGCTTTTCCACCGTTTCCAGCACGGCCTCTTCGCCCACGTTGAGCTTGCTGGCCACCTGCGCCAGCAGCCGGGCCTGCTGCTCATAATGCTCCAGCGCTCCGATCCCCGTGACCGCCTCGATGCGGCGGACGCCGGCGGCTACCGAGCCTTCGCTGAGAATCTTCAGCACCCCAATGTCGCCAATGCGGTGCACGTGCGTCCCGCCGCACAACTCCTTCGAGTAAAAGCCTCGCGGGGCGCGCTCGTCGGGAATCGTCACCACGCGCACATTGCTCTCCGGGTACTTGTCCCCGAAGAAGGCCAACGCGCCCGAAGCCAGCGCATCATCCAGCGACGAAATGTTCGTTTCGATTTGCGTGTTGTAGCGGATTTCGTCGTTGACCTGCTGCTCGATGTCCCGCAGCTCTTCGGGATCGACGTGAGCAAAATGCGAAAAGTCAAAGCGCAGCCGCTCCGGCGAGTTCAGCGAGCCCGCCTGCTTCACGTGCGTGCCGAGGATGTTGCGCAGCGCAGCGTGAACGAGGTGTGTGCCGCTATGATTGCGGATGATGCGCGCCCGCCGCTCCGCATCTGCCTCCACGCACACGCGGTCGCCGACGCGCAGCGTTTCCTTCGCCACCACTTTGTGCGCCACCAGCCCGGCCACGGGGTAATACGCTCCCGTCACCTCCGCCACCTGTTGCACTCCTCCCGGCTCATAAAACGCTCCGGTGTCGGCCATCTGCCCGCCGGACTCCGCATAAATCGTCGTGCGGTCCAGCACCACTTCGCCCCTCTCGCCAGCCTTCAGCTCGTTCACCGGCCCCGACCGCGCCCCATTTCCCCTCGCGCCCGCCCCTCCGCCGCTGCTTGTTCCGCCGGTCGCAATAATCGCCTCAATCCGGCAATCTTTCGCGCTTGTCCCGTGGTAAAAATCCTTCTCCGTCTTGAAGGTCTCCGCAATCTTTGCGTACGCCGGACTCACCGCCTCCTTGCCCGCCCCGCCTTTCCACGACGCACGAGCCCGCATCCGCTGCTCCTCCATCGCTTCGTCGAAGCCTTCCCAGTCAACGTGGAGTCCCACGTCGCGGCAAGCGTCTTCGATGAAATCCCGCGGCAATCCGTAGGTGTCATACAACCTAAAAGCCGATTGACCGGGATAGAGCATGTGCCGCCCGCCCGCTTTGACAGTTGCTTCGTAGACTCGTCGACCGAGTGCCGCTAGGTCCGCGGCAGCTGAGAGTTGGTCCTCTTGCACCCGCCCTCCAAGGAATTGAGCGTTTATGTCTCCAACGAATCGACGGAGGCCCGCGTTCAATGTATGGGCAAATCGTGTCTCCTCGCCTCTGACAAGTGCGGAAACGCGCTCAGCACTCTCTCCGAGTTCCGGATAAGCAGATTGCATCAATTCGCGTACAGCAGAAACCATTTCAAACAGGAACGGCTTGTCCTGGCCCAGCAATCTCGCGTGATAAATAGCACGGCGCATGATTTTTCGAAGTACATAGCCGCGCCCTTCATTGGAAGGCGACACGCCGTCGGTGATGAGGAAGGTGGTGGCGCGGGCGTGGTCAGCGATGACGCGGAGAGAGGCGGCTCCGCCTTTGCCTTCTTCCAACTTTTCTTCGCGGTCAAAATCGACGCCGCACAGTTCGGCGGCGCGCTTCATCAACGGTACAAACAGATCCGTGTCGTAGTTGGAGATGACGCCTTGGAGGACGGCGGCGACGCGTTCGAGGCCCAGGCCGGTGTCTACGCAGGGCTTGGGCAGAGGAGTGAGCTTGCCGCTGGTGTCGCGGTTGAACTGCATGAAGACGAGGTTCCAGATTTCGACGTAGCGGCCGCAGTCGCAGGGGAATTTGCAATCCGCGTGTCCTGCTTCGGAGGCGGCGGGGCCCATGTCGTAATGGATTTCGCTGCATGGGCCACAGGGGCCGGTGTCACCCATGGCCCAAAAATTATCCTTGAGACCGGGAATGGGCACGATGCGGTCGGCGGGGACGTTTTCCTTGAGCCAGATGGCGCGGGCTTCTTCGTCGCCCCCCAAAGTTGTGGTCGGCGAAGGCGCTGCGGCTGCAGGGCCCGCACCGGCAGGAATGCCGGTGCCACTAGTGGTGCCACCGATTTCGGCGCCGCCGAAGATGGTGACGTACAACTTTTCTTTGGGGATGCCGTACCACTCCGGAGAGGTGATGAGTTCCCACGCATAGGGAACGGCTTTCTCTTTGAAATAATCGCCGAAGGAAAAATTCCCCATCATCTCGAAAAACGTGTGGTGCCGCTTCGTAAATCCCACATTTTCGAGGTCGTTGTGCTTGCCGCCGGCGCGGACGCATTTCTGCGCGGTCGTCGCTTTGTTGTACTCGCGCTTCTCCAGCCCCAGAAACACGTCCTTGAACTGGTTCATCCCCGCATTCGTAAACAGCAGCGTCGGATCCCCATGCGGCACGAGCGACGAACTCCGCACCCGCCGGTGGCCCTTGGCCTCAAAAAATTGCAGAAACTTCTCCCGTATCTCGTTTCCAGTCACAAGGCCCTCAATTTTACTTGAAACGCGCTTGCCTGATTATGGCAGACGCTTCCAGCCCCGGCAATTCCACGCACCCGATGCAACAATCTTTCCTCTTCTCTTGGTAGTGGTTCTTTGGGTATAGTCCCGGCGAATTGGGGCACCTACATCCTTGGGCTTATCCCTCACTTCGAAAGGACTTTGCCTATGCCTCTCTCCAAAAAAATTGCTGCGGAATTTATCGGGACTTTCTGGCTCGTTTTCGGTGGCTGCGGCGCCGCGGTTCTCGACGCGGCCTATCCCCAACTCGGTATCGGCTTCCTCGGTGTCGCCTTTGCCTTCGGCCTCACGGTTTTAACCATGGTCTACGCCATCGGGCACATCTCCGGCTGCCACCTCAATCCGGCCATCTCCATCGGCTTGGCCTGCGGCAAGCGCTTTCCCTTCGGCCAAGTCATTCCTTACATCGTGGCCCAGGTTTTAGGCGGGATCCTCGCCAGCGGCGTCCTTTACGTCATCGCCAGCGGCAAAGAGGGTTTCTCGCTTAGCGGCGGCTTCGCCTCCAATGGCTATGGCGCGCATTCCCCCGGCGGCTATTCGCTGCTCGCAGGCTTTGTCGCCGAAGCCGTGCTCACCTTCATCTTCGTGCTGGTCATCCACGGCGCCACCGACCGACGCGCTCCGGCCGGCTTTGCGGGCATTGCCATCGGTCTCACGCTCACATTGATCCACCTGATCTGTATCCCCGTGACGAACACCTCCGTCAATCCTGCGCGCAGCACGGCGCCCGCCATCTTCGTTGGCGGCTGGGCGATTCAACAGCTATGGCTGTTTTGGGTCGCTCCCATCATCGGCGGTGCCATCGCCGGCTTCGTCTACAACGGGCTTTTCGAGGAGCGCGCCGCCTAGGCAAGGGCCACCTTCCCGGCAGCGAGCCGCGTATCCCCATCTCGGGCGGGGTGTGCAGCGGTTTGTCTGCAAACGCATGAGTGGAAAAGAGTTGCCGGCAATTCGTTGGGCCAAAGGGACGCCCGGCGGGACGCTGCGGCGATCCACAGTGGTGCCCCCACCCCCTGGTGCTTTTTTTGAAAAGATGTGAAAGCAAAGGAGTTAAGGGAGGGGGTCTGCAAAATTTCTGCAAACAAAGGGCTTACGGGCGGCGCGGTGTTTCGAGCGAATTGCGGCGTGGCAGCAAGTGTGGAAAGAGAAGGAGTTGCAGAAGCTGGCGGGAGCAGGGCGTGGGCGGGACGCGGAACGGAAGCGCGAAGGGAAACGAACTGCAGGGCAACAATCATAGCGCATACTACCACATATATTAACATGTTGTTAATGGATTAGTGCGGTACGATTCGAATCAGCGGTGGAAAACTGTGGAAAAAAGGAGTGAGAAGCGCCACCGGGAAAGGCCATTTGCCAACGAGCGGAAGCGCGGTATTTCACGGGTTTTTTGCCCGAGCTCCGACCGCCGAGATGGACTTAAGAAGGGATTGGATGACTTGTCCTGCGTGGGCCTAGGCTTCGGTTTGCGGGTCGGCGTCGGGCAGTTCTTCGCGGGTGATGGACTTAACTTCGCGGCGGACGACGTCGGCGGAAAAGCCCGCGCGCAACAGGCTGCGATAGAGCGAGGCCAGCTTCTTTTCGTCAATTTCGCCCTGCGTCGCGCGCAGCTTGCGTTCGATGCGCTGTCGAACCATCGCCGCCTCATCGTGCTCCTGAGCGCTGTCGTTCAGGGCTGCTTCGATGTGCTGATCGGGAACGCCGCGCGCACGCAGATCGCGAGCAATGCGGAATTTGCCCTGGCGGCGGATCTCCGTGCGCTGCCGGACGAATTGTTTGGCGTAACGGGCGTCGTCAAGCAGGCCTTCGCGCTTTAGGCGCTCCAGGATGGCCTGGATCAGCGCTTCGTCTTCAGTGCGGTGGCCCAGCGCCTGCTTCATCTCGTGCATCGAATGTGCACGGCGCATCAGGATTCGTGTAGCGGCGTTGTAAAGCTCGGCCTCGGTCTCGATCAGGCGCGCCTTCGAGAACATGAGGGAAGCATAGAAGCAAAGGAGCGCGGAAGTAAAGAAAAGAGGAAGCTGTCTGATTTCGTGACCTGTATCACAAAACAGCTTCTAGTGGGTTGCCACTATTGCGGGGAACTGCGCAGGCCAGAAGACTATTGGGAAACGGAGGCAGCTTATGACACGCAAAGCGCGCGTGCTTTTCTTTTCTACCGGCGACGCCACGCGCAGCCGCATGGCGGCCGCCCTGTTTCGCCACGTCACCGACGAACTGGAGACTGCCAGCACCGCCGTGAAATCCGTCGCGGCGCATACTCTGGCGGAAGAAGTGATGAGCGAAATCGGAGTGGACATCTCCACGCATCCGGCAAAACCCGTGGCCCAGTCCTTGAAGGAACACTTTGCCGTGGTGGTGACGCTTTCGGATGATTCCAAGGAGCGCAGTCCGGTATGGCCATTCACGCGCAACCTGGTGCATTGGAATTTGCCGGATCCGGCCGCCGTGGACGGGCCTCCGGAGCAGCGCCGCGAAGCATTTCGCCGCACGCGCGACGAGCTTCACTATCGCACCAGGGAACTGGTGCGCAGCATGCAACCGCAGCAAGAAGCGCACGCCGTAGCGGCGTGAGATAGTTCGCCGGCGTATTGGCACAGACGTTAGGCCGTGAATTTTTCTTGCGTGCTTTTCAGGAACTTAGGCGTTCTCGATCTGCGAAATCCTATTTGCGCGCGAAGCGCTCGAAGTCGGCCATTTGGCGCTCCATTACCTAGCGGGCCACGGAAATGGCTGGCTAAATCGAGGATCGATGTCGTGGGACTGGGAATCTTGATTTTTCGTCCGCGAACCTCGGAAGAATGCTTTACAGGCACGATTCCAGCGTTCCAGTCAATTGGGATTGGCTTGGGCAGACTGGAGAGATTGCGTGCGCTTTTCCAGTTTGGCCGCTTCGTCGTTGCGGCCCAGCTTGCGAAGAGCCTGGGCCCCCGCGTTCAAGTCATTTAGGAGATAGGGGCTTTCAGCGCCGAACTGTTTTTCTTCGAGCGAGACCATGCGGGCATGACAGGCGGCAGATTTTTCTGAATTTGCCTGGTTGTCGTAGAACGCGCAAAGGTTAATGAGAGGAATCGCGACGCGATAGTCGGTTTCGCCGAGGAGCGTCTCGAAGATCTTTATGCGGTGGAGCATGGCGGACTCGGCTTTAGGAAAGTCCTGGCGCAGGAAGTAGACGCGAGAGAGGCCGCCGATGGCGGTGGCCGCCTCCATGCTGTTGTCGCCGAAGGATTTTTGGTCGAGGTCGAGAGCACGTGTGAACTGCTTTTCGGCGGTGTCCAAGTCCTTCTGAGCGAGAGCAACGAGCGCCAAGTTGGTGAAAATCGGGGCGAGGTTTCCAGATTGCGAGCCGTAGAGTTTTTCGCCGAGAGCGAGCTGGCGGTTGAAGGCGACCTCGGAGTCCTTGTATTGGAGGCGCCAGGCATAGACGTTGCCGAGCTGACCGATGGCTTCGAGGAGACGGCCGTCGGTGGGCTGAATTTTTTCGGCGATGGAGATAGCGTCCTTGGCGGAGGTTTCCGCGTCGTCGAAACGCTTCTCTTGCGCGGCCTGTTTGCTGGCCAGCATGGCGTCATGGAACTTGTCGCCAAGGTTGGGAGCGGTCGCGCTTTCTTTGACGCGGGCGTCGAGGGTAGCGGCTTCCGAGGACTTTCCCTTGGCGCGCAAATCGGCGAGATGCTGCTGGAAGCGCTGCTGTGCGCTGGCGTATTTGCCTTCCGCGTCGTAGCGAAGGTGCGGCGCGCCGTCGGTAACGGGAGGTGGTTCGTCGATGGCGGCCCGGCGATAATTTTTCAAGGCGGAGACCCAATCACCGGCGCGCTCTTGAGCGTTCGCCAAATCCAAGCGGGCTTGCATCTCCTTGGGCGCGAGGGTGGCGGCCTGCTGGTATTCGGGGATGGCGGCTTTTAGATCGCCGGAAGCGTCGAGGGCTGCGCCGAGAAGATTGTAGTTGTACCAGGCGGTGGGGTTGAGTTCTTTCGCCTGTTTGAGTTCGACGATGGCTGCTGGATAGTCTTTCTGGAGATTCAGAATACGGCCGACGTTGGTGTGAGCGTCGGGCTCGGAATCGTCCAGTTTCTCCGCTTTGCGGTACATGGCGAGAGCTTCGTCGAATTTCTTTTCCGTCTCATAGAGTAGTCCAAGGCCATTGAGTGGGGCCGTAGAACCGGGATCCTGTTCTCTCGCGAGCTGATACTCCTTTTCCGCTTCGGGCAGGCGGCCGGTGCGGAAGAGCGCGCTGCCGAGGCATTGATGGCAGAGCGGCCAATCGGGAGCGATGGCCTGGAGTTCGCGGAACACGGTGATGGCGGCGCCGGGGTCGGTGTGAATCAAAGCGGAGCCGAGATTCTGGCGGGCTTCGAGCATCTGGGGATCGCGGCGAATCACTTCGCGATACTCGCGGATGGCGGAGACGAGGTCGCCTTTGTCGCCGTAAGCGATGCCTAGGTCGTAGCGGGCATCGATATTGTTGGGATTGAGTGCGAGCGCTTTTTTGAGGGTGGCGATGGCGGCATCAAAGTCTTTTTCGGCCGCGAGCAGGTCCCCGAGATTGATATACGCCGATTCGTAGTCTGGTTGGAACTGGAGGGCTTTCTGGAATTCGGTTTTGGCGGCGTCAAAATGCTGAAGATTTTGAAGAGCCAAACCCTCGCTCATGTGGGCGCTCGGATCACCGGGATTCTCCGCGAGGGCAACTTTGGCTTGGCGAAGAGCTTCGTCGGGCTCGCCGCCGCGGGCATAAACTAAGCTCAACTTGGTGTGGACTTCGGGGAATTCGGGGTCATCGGAGAGAATCTGCAGATAGACTTGGGCCGCTTCCGGATAGCGGTCCTGCAGGTAGAGGATGTGTCCCATGAGGAAGCCAATTTCGGATTTGTGGCTGTTGTTGGAGAGGGCGCCGGCAAGTTCGTCCGTGGCGTCATCGAATTTCCTGGAAGCAATCAGATTCCCAGCGTGACTTAGATGTTGCAGGAGTTGGGCGTCCGAGGAGTCAAGAGTATCGCTGCCGGAGGACTTGGCGGCGCTAATGGCGGCGAAGACCTTAGCGTCAGCTCCAGCCGACTTTAAGAATGCGTTGTAGGCAGCATCAGGAACGAAGCGCAAGCCGCGGGAATTGATTTCGAAGACCACATCTTTCGAGACCATTTGGGCGGCCACGAGGGCGAGAAGTTCGGTTTTGCTGAGCGGACGCGGGGAGCTTGGCGCGGGGGGCGAGAAGAGTACGAGGGTAGTCGCGAAGAGGAGAGACGCGAGAGTTGCCTTGCGTAGCATAGGGCCTCCGAGGAGTTTTCTAAGCCAAACTTGGCGATCAGAGAGTTGCTTGCTGCAGAGAAAACTGCCTGCCGGAAAAGCGGCGGCAAGGCCGCCGCACTCCAAAAACTACTTACGGGCGAAGCGCTCGAAGTCGGCCATTTGGCGCTCCATTTCCTCGCGGGCGGCGTCGGCGGCGGAGCGGATACCCTGGATGCGCAACTGGAATTCGTCGGGATTGGTGGAGCGCTGCAGCGCTTCCTCGAGGGTGATGAGCTGCTTGGTGTAGAGATCGAAGAGCGACTGGTCGAAGGTCTGCATGCCGTATTGGCTGCCGCCGGCGGCGATAGCGTCGTGAATCAGGCGCGTTTTGTCCGCGTTGATGACGCAATCGCGGATGTAAGCCGTGGCGATCATCACTTCAACGGCCGGCACGCGGCCTTTGTCGTCAGCGCGACGAACCAGGCGCTGCGAAACGACGGCTTTGAGGGTGGCGGCGAGCTGTAGACGAATCTGTTTCTGCTCCGGCGGCGGGAAGACCGCGATGATGCGTTGAATCGTTTCCGTGGCGTCGAGGGTGTGCAGGGTGGAGAAAACCAAGTGGCCGGTTTCGGCGGCGAGCAGTGCGGTGGAAATGGTTTCGAGGTCGCGCATTTCGCCGACCAGAATCACGTCGGGGTCCTGACGAAGGGCGGCGCGCAGAGCCGTTGAAAAGTTCGCGGTGTCCACTTCGACTTCGCGCTGATTGATGAAGCTGCGCTTGTCGCGGTGCAGAAACTCGATGGGGTCTTCAATGGTGATGAGGTGATCGGCGCGATTGGCGTTGATGCGGTCGATCATCGCGGCGAGCGTGGTGGATTTACCGGAACCGGTGGTGCCGGTGACGAGCACAAGACCACGCTGCTCCTCGCAGATTTTGCCGATGACGTTGGGAAGATTCAGTTCCTCGATGGTGCGAATCTTGGTCGGGATGACGCGCAGGACCATACCCACGTTGCCGCGCTGCTGAAACACGTTGACACGGAAGCGGCCCAGGCCGGCGACGCCGTAGGCCATATCCAACTCGGCGGTTTCCTTGAACTTCTGCTTCTGCCGGTTGGTCATCATGCTGAAGGCCATGGAGAGCATTTCTTCCGGAGTGATACGCGGAACGTCGGTGAGCGGATTGAGGAGGCCATCCACGCGCAGATAAGGATGGTTGCCGACCTTGAGGTGAAGGTCGGAAGCCTTGTTTTCCACGGCGCGCCGGAGAAGGTCGTCAACAGTGATGGCCATGTCGGTGTGAGCTCCGCGAGAGTGCGACTAATGAGTGAAGGTAGCACCCGCGGGAAGGGTGAGCAACAAAGGCGCAGAGACGGGTTGCGCGGTAGTCAACCTGAACGAAAGGACAGTTCTTAAGAAAAGGCCAAGAATTCAGACTTTCTTGAGCAGGAGCGAGTCGTAGAGCAGGCCGGCGAGAAAGCCGCCCGCCAGCGGGCCGACCCAGTAGATGCCGTGGTTTTGCCAGTGCGCCGAAGCCAGGGCGGGACCGAGGGCGCGCGCCGGGTTGAGGGCACCGCCCGTGAATGGACCCGCGAGAATCATGCCCAGGGTGATGCTGAGGCCGCTAGCGAAACCGGAAACGGGGCGAGACCAGGAACGCTCGTCCACCGAAGTGGCGAAAACGGTAAAGACCAGGAAAAAGGTCGCCAGGC
>Ga0335077_10009830_pt1 | contig 11889 bp, 9 predicted proteins | sample Lox_Sample_31_FD_207151 | JGI IMG/M metagenome (GOLD analysis project Ga0335077, IMG submission 207151) | Soil microbial communities from Loxahatchee National Wildlife Refuge, Florida, United States - Lox_Sample_3.1 | ecosystem: Environmental > Terrestrial > Soil > Wetlands | place: USA: Florida...
CCTCGAGCAGGTGCAACGCCAGGCCGGCGCGGACCCGATCGGAGGCGGGCGGACCTGGCTCTGCGCCTGCCGCAGGAGGCTCAGATCACCTCGATCAGGATTACCAGCGCCGTCAGGGTGCGCTGGGGCGGGATGGCCAGGCCGATATCGGCCAGCGCGGCCCCGGATACCTCGATGTCGGGGATTAGCGCATCGGTCAGGCCGACCCGGCGGGGCAGCCGGGTTCCGGGGGTCGCGTCGGTTATCCGGTAGCGCCGCAGCGGGTCGAGTCCCGGGACCCGCAGGGCCGCCGGCTGGTCGTTGACCGGCTCGTCGAGCTGGACGTAACTCACCAGCGCCGCCGAGGCGTCAGCCGCGACGACGCCGTACATCCAGGCGGTGTCGTCCGGGGTGTCGATCCGGACCATGCGGCCGGCGTGGATGAGCGCGCGGTGCCGCTTGTACAGCCGGATCCAGGCGGCGACCTCGGCGAGGTCGTCGGCGTCGGCCTCGGTGAGATCCCATTCGATCCCGAAATGGCCGAACAGGGCGGTGGCGCAGCGCAGCGGCAGCGGCATGTACCGGCCGGTCTGGTGCGAGAACGGCGCGGATATGTGCGCGCCGAGGTACTCTGGCGGAACGAGCTGCCCGGTCCAGCGCTGGATTGACTGCCGGGCCAGGGCATCGGTCATGTCTGAGGTCCAGACTCGCTGGACGCGTTCCAGCATGGCCAGGTCGATGCGGCCGCCGCCGGCGGCACACGACTCCCATTCCACGCCCGGGTGCCGCCTGCGCAGCTCGTCGAGCAGCGCGTACACGGCCACCGCCTGGTCGTGCGCGGCCGGGGCGCCCGAACGAGCGCCGCTGCCGGCGTCGACGATGTCGCGGTTGCAGTCCCATTTGACGTAGGAGATCTCGTACTCCGATATCAGCGCGCTGATCCGCTCGAGCAGGTATCCGGACACTTCGGGCCGGGTCAGGTCGAGCACCAGCTGGTGCCGCTGCAGCGGCGGCCGGCGGCGGCCGGTCGCCAGGATCCAGTCCGGGTGCGCGCGGTAGAGCCCGGAGTCGGGGTTGACCATCTCCGGCTCGATCCATAGCCCGAATCGCATCCCGCGTCCCCGCACGTATGACACGAGCCGGTGCAGGCCCCCGGGCCAGACATGCTCGTCGACCTGCCAGTCACCCAGCGCAGCCTGGTCGTTCCGGCGCCCGGTGAACCACCCGTCGTCCAGGACGTATCGTTCTACCCCGATGTCCGCGGCGATGTCGGCCAGCGCCGCCAGCTTGGCGAAGTCGTGCCGGAAGTAGACCGCCTCCCACACATTCAGGTTGACCGGGCGGGGCGAGCGCGGGTGCGCGGGCACCGAGCGCAGGTAGCCGTGGAACTGGGCCGACAGGCCGTCCAGCCCGGCCCGGGTGGCCGCGAGGTACACCCACGGGGTGGCGTACGACTCGCCCTCGGCCAGCGTGATCTCCCCGGGCAGCAGCAGCTCGCCACCGCCGATCGTGGTCACCCCCGGCACCAGCCGCTGGTCAGGCCCGCTTGTCATGCCCAGGCCGGACGGCACCCGCTCCACGCGGTGCACGGTGTTGCCGCTCCAGGCGACGTGTACCCCGTACGCCTCGCCGCTGCCGAAGTCGAAGCCGGAGACCCCGGCGATCATCACGGTGGCGGAGTCGTGGCCGGTGTGACCGCGGCGGCCTTCGCGCAGCCACAGCCCGTCGCCGATCTGGTGCCGTTGCGGGATGCGCTCGGCCGTCTGCCGGCCGGTGAAGTCCAGGATCTCGCCCACCCGCGCCGGGACCGGGAAGACCACGTCGAGGTGATCGACGACGTACGGCTGGCCGCCGGCGTTGGTCACCGTGTGGCGGGCGCGGATCGAGCCGCCGGGCACCGCCTCGATCTCGGTCACCAGCTGCAGATCCGCGGTCATGTCGGCGGCCTCGATCCGGGCCCGGATGCCGTCATGATCGGACCGGACCAGCTGGAACCGCGGCGACCAGTCGCTCCCGGCGGGCACCTGGTCGCCCGGGCCGGAGCCGAGCCGGTACCCGGACAGGCCGGGCCTGCCGAACCATCCCTCCGCGTGCTGGGGCAGCAGGGGACACGGCAGGACGGCGGCCTGCAGCGCCGCGGCGTCGCCCGGGTCGAGCCCGGCGGGCACCGGCCCGGCCCACACGGCCGGCAGGGCATCCGCCCGCGGGAGCAGGATCAGCCCGGTAGCAGAGGCGGCATCCGGATGGGCAACCAGGAGCGGGCGCCGCCTGGACGGCCCGTCAGCGGAGGCGCGGTCCAGGTGCTCCGCCGGGGTGTCGGCCGGGTGGACACCGATCTCATCACCGACGGTCAATTGCGCTCCGATCTCGGCTACGCGCCGGGCCTGGGTCCGCGTCCCGGCGTCCTCGGGTAGTGCTGACAGTACTGACGGCTGGTGCCGTCAGCTGGTTCTCAGTACGTAGTTCGCGTCTTTCTGGGCGGTCTGCAGCGCGGTGCTGACCGGTTCGGTGCCCAGCCAGGCCGGGCCGAGGTCGTTCACGATCTCGGTCAGCGCATCGCCGATCCCGGGGCTGACCGGGAAGTTGACCACCTGGCCGTGCGCCTCGGTCAGGAACGCCGACATGTCGATTCCCTGCTTCCTCCAGTACTGCAGGAACAGCGGGTCGAGGCTCTTGATGGCCGGCCAGACGTAGCCGCCGCGGCCCAGGATCGCCTGCGACTGCGGCGAGCCGAGCCACTGCTCGAGCTCCCACGCCTGCTTCGGGTACGGGGTGTGCGCGTTCAGGCCGTCGATCAGGCCGTTGAACACGCTGACCCGGCCGTTCGGGCCGATCGGCAGCGTGGCGACGCCGACCGGGAAGGTCACGCTGGACTTCACCGACAGGGTGTTCCAGTCACCCTCCTCCCACATCGCGACCTGGCCCTGGGAGAACATCTGCTGCAGGTTGGCGCCGTTGGCGTTCGGCCCGGACAGGGTGCCGGGGACGATGACGTGGTCGCCGGTCAGCGTCTTGGCCAGGAACGACATGCCCGCGTTCATCTGGGGGGTGGTCAGGCTGGCGTAGGGGGCGTAGGGGTACGGGATCACCTTCCCGCCGACCTCGGCGACGTAGTTGCCCCAGCCGCCCTGCGGATCGTTGTTCACCGCGAGGGCGTAGGTCGCGATCTTGCCCGGGTTGAATTGCGGGGAGAGCGCGTTGTGCCCGCTGGTGTCGGTGGTCGCCTCCTTCAGGAAGGTGACGAACGACCCGGAGCCGTCCGCGTTCCAGCTCAGGTTGGCCGGGACGGCCAGGTGCAGCTTGGCGAAGTAGGCCTTGTTGTAGTACAGCGCGATCGTGTCCCAGTCCTTCGGCAGCCCGTAGACCTTGCCGTTCCTCGAATGCATCGCGACCAGTTGCGGGTAGTACTGCGTCATGTCGACGTGGCTGGCCTTGATCAGCGGCGTGAGGTCGGTCAGTATGCCGTCCTTGATGAACGTGCCGAGCCACGGGGTATTCACCCAGAACAGGTCCGGGGCCCCGCCGGTGATGAACTCGGCCGTGATCTTCTGCTCGTAGCTGCCGTAGGGGATGTTCTCGATGTCCACCTTGATGTCCGGGTGCAGCTTCTCGAACTCGTTGATGGACTGCTGGTAGCCGACCTGCTCGTGCGGGTCCCACAGCGCGTAGGTCAGGGTGACCGTCTTGCCGCCGCCCGAGCCGCTGAACCCCCAGCCCGCGCAGCCGGACAGCAGCGTCAGCGCCGCGCCGATGATCATGATCCGGATGATGAGCCCGGCCCGGCGCAGCGCGTGCCTCCGGGCCGGTCCCGGCCGCCGCGCGCTCACCGGTTGATCCCGGACAGCGAGATCGAGCTCACGATGTGCTTCTGGAAGATCGCGAACAGGATGACCATCGGGATCAGCGCGACCAGCGATCCGGCCAGCACCAGGTTCCACTGGACGCCGAAGTTGGAGTTGAAGTTCGCGATGCCCACGGTGAGGACGTTCAGCGAGTTGGAGTTCGTCACGATCAGCGGCCACATGAAGTTGTTCCAGCCGAACACGAACGCCAGCAGCGTGGCGGTGATGATGATCGGCCGCGAGATCGGCACGACGATCCGCCACAGGATCCGGCTTTCCGAGCAGCCGTCGAGCCGCGCGGCCTCCATCACCTCCTTCGGGATCGTCATGAAGTACTGCCGCATGAGGAACACCGAGTACGGCACGCCCAGCACGTATGGCAGGAAGATCGCCCAGTAGGTGTTGAGCAGGTGGCTGTGCGCGAAGAGCACGTACAGCGGGACCAGGGTCACGATGTTCGGCACCATCAGCGTCGTCAGGTACAGCCAGAACAGGGAGTCGCGGCCGGGGAAGCTCATCCGGGCGAACGCGTAGGCGCCCATCATCGAGAACGTCACCTGCCCGGCGGTCAGGATCACGGTGACGATCAGGGTGTTGGCCAGGTACCGCCCGAAGTCGTACTGGCTGAAGATCGTCTTGAAGTTGTCCAGCGTCGGGGGCGTCGGCGGCCGCCACGGGGATTGCGACAGGATTGAGTTCAGCGGCTTGAACGCGGCGAAGACCGAGAACAGGTACGGCGTGATGAAGATGAGGGCGATCACCACGAGCAGCAGGTAAAAGAGGGTAGTCCGCACGGACCTGCCCGCCCGCGAGGTCCGTTCCATGGTTGCTGCTGCCGTGGCCGTCGGCGCGGCGGTGGCTACTGAGGTCATTGCGGGCTCCTCACGCGATCTCGTACGTGGTGCGCTTGTTGAAGTAGCGGAACTGCGCGATGGTGATCGCCAGGATGACCAGGAACAAGACCACCGACATCGCCGAGGCCTCGCCGATCCGGAACCCGGAGAACGCCGTGTTGTAGATGTTCAGGCTGGCCACGTTGGTCGCGTTCCCCGGTCCGCCCGCGGTCATCACGAACACAGTGTCGAACACCTGGAACGAGCCGATGACGCCGGTGACCAGGACGAACAGCAGCGTCGGCCGCAGCAGTGGCAAGGTAACCCGCCAGAACTGCTGGACCTTGGTGGCCCCGTCCAGCGACGACGCCTCGTACAGCGTCGGCGGGATCGCCTGCAGGCCCGCCAGGAAGAACAGCATGTTGTAGCCGACGTACTGCCAGATGTTGACGAACGCGATCACCGGCATCGCGGTGGCCACGTTGGACAGCCAGGCCGGCCCGGTGATCCCGATATGGGACAGGGCCTGGTTGATGATCCCGGTGCTGGGGTTGAAGAACCAGTTCCAGACCACGCCCATGGCGACCGGGGTGGCCAGGTAGGGCAGCACGCAGATGATCCGGACCACCGCGCTGCCGGCCCGCTTGCTGTTCAGCAGCATCGCCATCCCGAGCGCGAACGCGGTCTGGAGCGGGATGTTCAGGATCACGTAGTAGGCGGTCACCAGCAGCGAGTGGCCGAAGCCGTCGAACTCGAAGATGTTCACGTAGTTGCTCAGCCCGACCCACTTCATCGGGGTGATCATGTTCCACTGGACCAGGCTCAGGCCGATGACCATGATGATCGGGATCACCAGGAACAGCAGCACGCCGGCCAGGCTCGGAGCCAGGAAGGCGAACGCGGTCCGCCGGGCCCGGCGCTCCTCAGCCGTGTTCTTTGCCGCCGTCGTCTTCTGCTGCTTCGGCAGGGTCGTGGCGGCCGTGGCAACGCTCATCGCGCCTCCCATGACTGACGGTTACGCGCCGGCCGGTTCGTGGCACCGCATTCCGCTCCGGTACGCTTAGTGGAAGGTTCCATCAATATGGAAACGCCGCCCCGCCGCCGTGTCAAGACACGATTCGCGGACAATGGGAGCAGGCGGCTCAGGACCCAGGGACGGTGAACGGTGGCATCGCCTGAACGTCGGCCAACGCACCCGGCCCGGCAGAAGGTCACGGTTCTGGACGTGGCCCGCGTCGCCGGCGTCGGCAAGTCGACGGTTTCGAACGTGCTGAACGGCAGCGGCCGGGTGGGCGAGGCGGCGCGTGCCCGGGTGCTCGAGGCGGTGGACCAGCTCGGCTACCACCCGCATCACGGTGCGCGCAGCATGCGAGTCCGCCGGACAATGCAGCTGGCCTACTTCATGCCGCCGGTTCAGCTGCAGCCCACCAACCTGACCATGATGCAGTTCCTGCAGTCGCTGGTGCGGGCAGCCGCGGACCGGCACTACGGGGTGCTCGTCATCGCCCAGCAACCCGACCCCGGTGAGGACATCCGCCGCCTGGTCGCCGGGCGCATGGTGGACGCGTTCGTGCTCTCCGATCTGCAGCCCGGCGACCGGCGGGTGGTACTGCTGCACGCGCTCGGGATGCCGTTCGCGTGCATGGGCCGGACGGGCCGGGGCCTGCCCCAGCACTGGGTCGATTTCGACAATGCCCAGGCCGAGGCCGAGGCTGCGCGGTACGTTCTGGACCAGGGCTGTACCCGCCCTGGATATATCGGTTACACATCAAGTATTTACTGGGACGCCGAGCGCGCGGCCGGATTCCGCGCCGGCCTGGCCAGCCGCGGCATTCCCGGCGACGGCGCCGGCCTGCTCCGCGTCGAGGAGATCAGCGCGCGCGCCAGAATCCGCTCGTTCCTGTCATCGGCACAGCCAGATGCGGTGCTTACCGGCAGTGACAGGATTGCGGCCATCGTCTACAGCGTGGCGGCAGAGCTCAACCTGACTGTAGGCCGCGACCTCGCCGTTGTCGGTTTCGACGGCAGCGCCGGCACCGAGTTGCTGAATCCCACGCTGACTAGCATCGTCATCCCATTTGAGGACATCGCCCTGCGCGTCGTCGAAAGGGCTCTCCGGCAGGTCGAGAATGGCCAGGATAGCGAGCCGGGGGAAATCGTCCCGACCCTGCTGCGCCTGGGGCGCAGCATCCCGCCGCGCCCCGGGCGCGGAGCGAGAGCGTCCTGAGACCACGCCAGTCAGCCGCGGTCAGGCTCTTGACACCAGCAGGAGCGCGATGTTCCATAGTCGATGGAACCTTCCATCATGTGGCGCATCGGCCAGTCCAGGAGGCGTGATGGCGACAGTAGGCCTGGAGCAGGTCAACAAGGTGTACGCGAACGGCTTCCACGCCGTCAGGGACTTGGACCTGGAGGTGGCGGACGGCGAGTTCATGGTGCTGGTCGGCCCGTCCGGGTGCGGCAAGACCACGGCACTGCGGATGGTGGCCGGGCTGGAGGGCATCTCCTCCGGCACGCTGCGCATCGGCGGCCAGCCGGTCAACACCGTCAGCCCGAAGGACCGGGACATCGCCATGGTGTTCCAGAACTACGCGCTCTACCCGCACATGAGCGTGGCCGACAACATCGCCTTCTCGCTCAAGCTCCGCAGGCTGCCGAAGGCGGAGATTGATGCGAAGGTGAACGAGACCGCCGAGATCCTCGGGCTCAGCGACTGGCTGGACCGCAAACCCGGCCAGCTGTCCGGCGGCCAGCGGCAGCGGGTGGCGATGGGCCGGGCGATCGTGCGCGAGCCCTCGGCGTTCCTGATGGACGAGCCGCTGTCCAACCTGGACGCCAAGCTTCGGGTGCAGATGCGCGCGGAGATACTGCGGATCCAGAAGCGCCTGAAGGTATCGACCATGTACGTCACCCACGATCAGGTCGAGGCCATGACGATGGGGGACCGGGTGGCCGTGATGAACTCGGGCGTCCTGCAGCAGTGCGACCACCCGCAGGTCCTGTACAACCGGCCGGACAACCTGTTCGTCGCCGCGTTCATCGGCTCGCCGGCCATGAACCTGTACGAGGCCGTCGTGGGCGAGGGCGGCCGTTCGGTGCGGCTGGGCTCGCAGCTGATCCGGCTGCCGGAGCCCGTGATCGAGGCGCATTGCGGGCTGGCCGCCTACGCCGGACGCAACGTCGTCCTCGGGCTGCGGCCCGAGCACCTGCCGGCCGCGGCCGACGGCGCGGCCGGGCCGACGCTGGTCGCCGACGTCGACCTGATCGAGGCGCTCGGCGCCGAACTGGTGGTGCACTTCACGATCGACGCGCGCCGAGTACAGCCGGAAGGGGCGACCGACGCGGACACCGAGGCGGTCACAGAAGCAGGCGAGGGCATAGCCCGGGTCGACCCCAGCGCCCCGGTCAAGCCCGGCGAGCGCGCCACCTTCGCGATCAATGCCAGCGGCATGCAGTTCTTCGATCCCAGCTCCGGCGAGGCGATCTGGGCAGCGTGACCGCGCCGTGGCTTTGCTGGTTTCGGCAGTACGATCGAGGGTGCCGCGTGACCTAGATCCCGTGCCACCTGGCCGCGCAGTATCACGCGATGTGCGTCGACACCTGCCACGCCTTCAACGGGCTGACGGCCGCAGCGATGCGGGCCCGCTGCTCGCACCGGACCACACACATCCCAGCCAATGCGCTTCACCCCTGGGATACCGATGCCAGCGGCCGTACCGCATAACGCGCATCTACCGTACTCGACGCAGGATCGGCGGCCTGACCGGAGGAGCCAGATGGTCCCGAACGGCTAGCCTTGGCCCCGTGGACGAGCGCATCTTCGGGCTCAGGAACGAGTACAGCGTCGTCTTGTCCGCCGACGGGCCGCGGCAGCTGTCCCAGCAGGAAGCGAGCCGCCGCCTGTTCGGTCCCGTCGCGTCCGGGGGCCCGAGCCGCAACGTGCTGCTCCGGAACGGAGGCCAGCTGTACCTGGATTCGGCCGGTCGCCCGGAATACGCGACGCCGGACTGTGGCAACGCGCTTGACCTGGTCGTGCACGACAAGGCGGGCGAGCGAATCCTGGAAGGGCTGCTCGAGGACGCCGGCCAGCGGCTGCGCGAAGAAGGCATCACCGGCGAAATCTCGGTGCTCAAGAGCAACGCCGGCCCGGCGGGCAGCTCATACGGCTGCCAGGAGAACTACCTGGCCGGCCGGCGGGGCGAATTCGGCCGGCTGGCCGACATCCTGATCCCGTTCCTGGTCACCAGGCAGCTCATCTGCGGCGCGGGCACGATAGCGCAGACACCGCGCGGCGCCGTGTACCGCCTCGGCCGGCCGCCCGGGCGCACCGGGACCAGCCTGTCGTCGGCGATCAACCGGGCCAGGCCGTTCCTCAGCGCCCGCGATGAGCCGAGCGCCGCCGCGGGGGTGCGGCGGCTGCGCGTGATCGTCAGCGACCCGGCCATGAGCGAGACCACCACGCTGCTCAAGGTCGGCGCCACCGACCTGGTGCTGCGCATGGCCGAGGCGGCAACCGGGATGCCGGACCTGACCCTGGACAACCCGGTCCAGGCCATCGCCGATGTCAGCCGCGACCTAACCGGGCGCGGCCGGATACGGCTGGCCGACGGCCGCCAGATCAGCGCGCTCGACATCCAGCGCGAGTACCTGGCCAAGGCCAGCGACTTCACCGGAAACCGCGGCGCGGATGCGACCGACCGACGTGTGCTGCGGATCTGGGAACGGGCACTGGATGCGATCGACGCGCAGAACCTGGACGCGATCGCGCGGGAGATCGACTGGGTCATCAAATACCAGCTCATCGAGCGGTACCGGGCAGCACATGAGCTGCCCCTATCGGCACCGCAGGTCGCCCAGGCCGACCTGGCCTATCACGACATCCACCGCAGCCGCGGCCTGTACTACCGGTTGCAGCGCAGCAACGCGGTCGACAGGACCGCGCGTGACATTGACATCTTCGAAGCTAAAGCCGTCCCGCCGGCCCCCGGCCCCTAGCGGCGGGCCGGCTGACCCGATTCCCGGCACCCCACGCCCCCGGGCCGCCCAGATGATTGGCGGCCAGGAAGGTACCGACTCTGGGTGCGCTCCACCGTGCCAGGTGCGGTCGTGATCACGTGGCCGCGCCAGGTCCAGGGCCGGGCCCCCCGCGCTGAGCAAGGCTCGGCCAGCCGCGTATCGGCTTGTCATGCCGCCTGGGACGGCAGCAGGCTCACGCCCGTGTCGCAACGGTTATCCACTTTTCCACAGCCGCGCCCGTCCACAGCTGTGTAGTGGTTGACCAGCCTGTTTACCCAAATCCTCCACAGGATTATGCACAGGGCGTTAGCCTGGCAGGCCCGGGGCTGGCGCGATAGGAGCATGCTCTCATGCTGGCCCCGGGGACCCTTCTGCATGCGGGGCAATCATCACCCCTGGCAGCAATCCAAATACCGGGCTGGTGGTCACGCGCATGTGATCCGCGTGCGAGCGCCCGTACCATCACCGAGAGATGATGACGCGGCCGGTCGCGCGTTGTGCGAGTGTGTCTGCGTGGCGCATCCGCGCCTGACCGCCGTCTCGTCCTGGCGGCGGAAGCCGCGGTTTGCGGATGTGAGGTGGCCCGTGTTCGGTTCCCTGGACTACATCTACGTTCCGGCGGGCGATGTCGACGGTGAGGCGTTGCGTTATGTCCAGACGCTGGGAGCAGAACTGGTCTGGAAGGTCCGCGGGATGGGAACCACAGTGGCCTGCCTGCGCGTCGGTGAGCGCGGGCCAGCGATCCTGCTCTCGGGTCACTTGCAGGGCCCGGGCGCGATCCTGGTGTACCGGGTGCAGGACTACGCCGCCACGGTTGCCCACCTGCGGGCGCAAGGCGTAGCCATCCACGAGCTGGAGATCCCGCACGGCCCGTGTGCGACGTTCACCACCGAGGCGGGCCAGAGGTACGCGGTCTACCAGCTCGTGCGGCCCGACGCTGTTCACCTGTTCGACGGCCGCATCGACCCGTAAACGCTCGCAGCCGTCGGCCCGCGCATCTCCGCCGGGGCGTAGCCAGAGTTCACAGGCCAGCAGGCGATCCCGCCAGCATCACGCCAGCAGCACGTCGTCGACCTAAAGCCCGCCGAGGAAGAATCCTCACGCATGACTCCCTCGGCCGTGAAGCCGCGCGACCCGCCCACGCGGGCGCTCGCCTGCCGCGGCACCGGTCCGGGCACCCCGCCCGCTGGCCAGGAGTCAGCCCGCGCTGTGGTGGAAACCAGTCAGCAACATCTAGCGTCCAGTTCGCGGCCTGCGTATGGTTTTGCCATAAATCTGGCGGTGAACGAAAGGACACGGCAGTGAGGCCTGGTGCTGGTGGTGTTCTGCGCATGGTCATGTCCGGGGTCGCGGCGGCGGCACTGGCCGGCGGGCTGGTGACCTCCCTGGCGTTCCCGGCCGCCGCAGCCAGCGCCGGCGGGGCGGGCAAGCACCGCCCGCACGTGCTGCTGGTCGGCACGTTCCACGGCGTGCCTGGCAGGTACCGGAGCATCCAGGCCGCGGTCAACGCGGCCCGCCCGGGCGACTGGATCCTGGTCGCCCCGGGTGACTACCACGAGAACGCCGACGAGACCGGGCCGTTCGGCAACCCGGCGGTCGGCGCGATGGGCGGCGTGTTCATCAGCAAGTCCGGCATCACGCTGCGCGGCATGAACCGCCACACGGTGATCGTGGACGGCACCATGGGCGGCGCCCCGGCGTGCAGTTCCGAAGCGACGGCCCAGGACTACGGGCGGGCCGGGGCCAAGGGCGCCCCAGTCGGCCGCAACGGCATCCTCATCTGGAAGGCCAGCCACGTCAGCGTGGAGAACCTAGCGGTCTGCAACTTCCTCGCGGGCACCGGCGCGTCAGGCAACGAGATCTGGTGGAACGGCGGTGCCGACTCGGGCAAGATCGGCCTGACCGGTTACCGGGGCAGCTACCTGACCGCCACCTCGACGTTCTTCGGCAACGAGACCACGGCCGCCGAGTACGGCATCTTCGCCGGCAACTCCGCAGGCCCGGCCTTGCTGAGCCATCTGTACGCCAGCAACATGAACGATTCGGGCGTCTACGTGGGCGCCTGCCGGCGGCGGTGCGACGTGGTCCTGAACCGCATGTGGATGGAGAATAACGCGCTCGGTTACTCGGGCACGAACTCCGGCGGCACGATCGTCATCGAGAACTCCCAGGTCGACGGCAATCAGGATGGCCTGGACACCAACACCGCAGTGGTCGGC
>Ga0335077_10009831_pt1 | contig 11888 bp, 6 predicted proteins | sample Lox_Sample_31_FD_207151 | JGI IMG/M metagenome (GOLD analysis project Ga0335077, IMG submission 207151) | Soil microbial communities from Loxahatchee National Wildlife Refuge, Florida, United States - Lox_Sample_3.1 | ecosystem: Environmental > Terrestrial > Soil > Wetlands | place: USA: Florida...
AAGTTCTTGATTTGCTCGACCAGTCATCTCCGCATTATGCGCAGATCCGTTCTCAATTGAAGAAATTGGGGACCATGATTGGGGGCAATGATCTGTTCATTGCAGCCCATGCGAGAAGCCTGGGTTTGACACTGGTCACGCATAACACGCGGGAATTTAGCCGAGTTCCTAAATTGGCGATTGAAGATTGGACGACGTCTCCCTGACCTGTTTTCTCCTTGTGCGCGAAATGTGTGCCAGATTCCGAGGATACTCAGATTTGGAAAAGGACAATCTGACTCACACTCCATCAGTCGCCTCTCAGAGATAGGGCCGTCCAATCAACGCCGCACGATTCTGACAGTGTGCGGAAGATGTGCCTCTTTTTCGAAAGCAAAAGAGGAAATCACGCCCTTCATTCCGTTGATTCTGGAAGGATGTACTCGGAACCTACGATCCGATCTCCCACGTATTTGACCTCAACCACACTATTGGTCAAATCCCGTTCGCCGATATGGTCAAGCGCGGCCTTGAAGAGTTCTCGCTGAAGAACGGGCGTGACATTGGGGACGATAATAATGATTCCCGCGTGTAATGGCTCCTTGCCGAGGAGCGCAAGGAAATCAGCGCCGTTGTTGGTTACAAACGTAAACTCCCTCTCGCGAATGACCGACAACAACTGCCAGTCTTTCAGACCTCCAAGGTTTAGGAAGTTGACATGATCGGCGGCGCAACCTGCGGCATGCGCCACTTGCACCAGGGATGTGTGCAGACATTCGTCGATCAAGAATTTCATTGTCACCCGGCAAGTGAACGGCGATGACGGGTTGTCCGAATCGGCTTTGTTCTAGACCAGGGTTTGGTCACGGGGCGACCGCGGCGAGGGAATGCCTGAAAGTAGAACGGGGCGATTGCGACCTTCTCTTCGTCAAGAGATGGGTAACCTTCCACAATCTCCTCTGGAGTTGCTCCCTGCTTCAACATGTCCGCGACCAACTGGACCGGAATCCTCGTCCCTCGGTAGACAGGCGACCCGCGCATAATGTCAGGATCGGAAACAATCATCTCCTCTGCGCGTTGGAGCCTCTCCAAGTCCTGATCGAGTTCCTGCCGTGCCGACTTTACTTGAACTACGAGCACTGATCCTTCTGTAAGGCAGACGACGTCGATCTCAGGTGATTTCTCAATCTTTTTTGCAATGACACGGCGTATGGCCATTGGCAGGAGCCGCACCCCCTTGGCCTCGAGACGCAAATATAGCAACTGCTCTCGTGTGAGCATTCTTTGGAGGGAACGTCCCGTACGGCGCAATCGCGGGCGAATGAGGCGCCGCTCGATTAGCTTATGAACTGTGCGAAGCGGCAAATTAGCAACGGCGGATGCTTGTGCCGGGGTGAATTCCATCGTTTCCATGAAGTAATTCTACCCCCAACAGGGTACAATTATCAAGATCGGTTGAACAAGCCGATGACGAAGGTCCATCGTCCAAACTTCCTGCCATTATAGGGAAGACACTGTGACGGGGCGGAAGTCTCTTTCTGGTTTGGTCTGCGCGGCGGACCGGCTTACGGCCAATAAGCCATCTTCGGTCAACTTCCGAGTTGCCCGGTATTCAACCCATGTAGGACCGAATCTTGATTACCTCTAAGGATGGTAATTATTGCAGTTTCGCGTACTCACCTTTGGCTTGCTTCAAAACGGGAATCTCCGGGTCGGCATCCTTCCACAATGAAAGGAAATTCTCGTAACAGGATCTTGCCTTCGTCTCATCTTGCGTGAGCGCGTAAGCTCGGCCTAATTGCAATTGAGCCAGCGCACCGATGGGATCGCTTAGTACAACCCCCTGATGGTCAAGAATTTTCTGAAACTCCGCAGCGGCTTCACGTCCTCTGCTCTCAGCTAGATACGCTTCACCTCGCACATAGATCGGATAAAGCGCCCCGTATAGCGCATGAATGGCACTACTTGGAGTGCCCAGTTCATAGGGAATGGTCGGTTGCAGCAGCTCGATCGCCTTCGCCGAGTTGCCATCAGTTAGCGCCACGCGAGCGCGAAGCACCGGCAAATAGTTGAATCGAACTGCAGTGTCTTCAGGAAAGCGTTTCTCCAGATCGTCAGCGAGTTGTTGAGCATGGCGACGGTCTCCGGAAAGGGCTAGCGCAACACCAGCACCGTACTCCATCTCGCGATCCCTGGAAACTGCGAGCGCAGCAGCGGCGTGTTTCTTAGCTTCGGCAGCATTTCCGAAGAATGCTTCACGCAAGGAGGCGCCGGCCTCCCACAGTCCCGCCCGCTCCTGCTGCCCCGCCTGCCGAGCATGATCCACTGCTCGGCGTGATGCAATCCGCGCCTCCTGCAGGTGGCCCGAGTAGGCGAGCGCAAAACCCTCGCGGGCGGAAATCCAGTTTTCCCCTGCCGACCTTTGGCGAGCTCGAATAGCCGTTTGTTGCATTCCTGCCAGATCGCCTTTCAGGAAAGCGATGTCGTAATCCACCATGATGAACTCGTCGGTTTCCAGACCGCGTCGAGCGGCTTGGCCCAGAGTGTTCTCAGATTCTGCAAGACGGTCGAGATGAACCTGGTTCGCGGCTAGATCGGAATATCCGACGCTAAAGTCTGGGTCGACCGCGATCGCTCTCCGAGATTCGGCCGCCGCATTCTCGTATTGGCCTACGGCCCTGTAATAGAGCGACAACCCAATGTGGGGCTGAGGATCGCGCGGATAAGTCCGCGTCCAGCCGTCGCATGTCTGGCGTAACTGTTCCAGATTTCCCGTTACCAGCGCATCGTAGCGCGTAGTGATGCCGAATCTCTCCCGATCACTTACGCGATTGCGTAACTCCCAGGCTTTGGTGATGCTTTCGGCTGAGAGATCCGACTCGTCAAGATTCGCGTACATGCGGCCCAGAAACGAGTGCGCCATAGCAAATTCCGGATCGATTTCGACAGCGCGCTTGAACAGTGGCAATGCCGCGATAGCCCCGCTCGAGTAGTGAACCTTCAGCGCCTCGCTATAGGCTTCCAGAGCTTCGAGCGATGCTGTCGTGGCTTCCGCGAGTGGCGTATCGTGTTGCTGGATTGTGGCTGGCGATTCGCCGCCGCGTTCTCGGAATTTGCTGGCCATTTGGCTGAGCGCGCTCAGAACATCCTCTTTTCTTGCGGCCTGAACCAGTTCGTCATCCAGCACATTCCCTGTGCGGCAGGTCTTCGCCCGCAACCCTAGTACGTATTGACTTCCGAGCTTTGCAATCGAGCCCTCCATGATGGCGGCGCTTCCAGTGCGTTCACAAATTTGCCGAGCCACATCAGCCGTCAGTGGAGCGTCGGGGGATCGCCCCATCAACTGGAGTGTGTGCCGGATTCGTTGATCGGAGATGAGACTCAGGAACGGTGACTGCTCCAGCTGCACCGTCATGCCTTGTCGCAATGTTGCGTCAAACACCGGGTCGCCGGTGGAATTAGCAAAATCGGCCAGGACGAGGGTATCTTTTTCCGTGAGAAGGCCTCGGTGCTGGAAATACCGCCATGTCGCTACTGCCACGGCGAGCACAGTAATCATCGCTATCGCGATCCGTCGCCAAGGTCTCGCCAGAGCAAGTTGTATCTCCACCGTCTCGTGCTTAGCAGTAACAATGCTCAATTGCTCTTCCGGCACAAGACGTACATTCTCAGCAAGACGATAGCCCTGGCCGGGAACAGTAATGATGTAGCGTTGCTCCGGAGAACTCTCGCCCAATGCCTTTCGCAGCATAAAGACGTTGCGACTGAGGTTGGCCTCTTCCACAAACGTGTCCGGCCAAACTGCCTTCATCAGGTCGTCTTTAGTGACAACTGCCTGATTGTGGCGGATCAGAACCAGCAAGATTTGAAACGTCTTCGGTTGCAGCGGGATGAATTCCCCTTCACGTTGCAGGACTTGTTTTTCCGGATCCACGCGAAAGGGACCGAACTCGTATAGTTGCTTAACTTTCGGGCTTTCGGTCACCGACATGAGCGCTCCCAGCGATTTGGCGGAGCGGATTTTAGCATGATTTGCCATCGCGATGGAGAACCGACGCCGTTAAGGCGACGCCGTGATTGTGCTGTGTTTTCAATCGGTTCGGCGCGCCCCGAGAAATAACAAGAAAAACTCAAACGCTTTCCAAGGACTTCTCACCTGTCTTTCGAGCAAGCTGCGCTGGTTCAGCACGCCGGGCCGAAACGGAGACGACTCATGGCAAAGCCCACAAAGATCACCGTCGAAACTGACTCCTTAATGATAGTGCGGGGCCGGAATTCAACACGCGACTGGTGCGCACTGTGCCGCGTCGAGGTGGAAATGATTGCGCTCGACAGTGTCGGGGTCGTCACGAACCTGGATCAATCTGCACTTGAGGAGTGGCTCAGTTCGGGCACGCTGCATCGGTCACAGAACGCTGACGGCTCGGAGCAGATTTGCCTGAACTCACTCCTGGCCAGCGTGCTGAAAACATAAAACTCGATGAACCGCCGAAGGCGGGTAGAAAAGGAGAGGTTATGAAATCCACACTGCTATTTTCCTTACCACGGATGGGGTTGCTGGCCCTTCTAGCATTTTCTCCAGGGTTAGGAGCTCAAGCACAGAATCGCAAGCCGCCCCGTTACACCGTCACCGACCTGGGGACGCTGGGCGGACCGTATAGCTACGCTTATGGCATTAACAATGATGGTGTAGTTTCCGGAGCAGCTGCGACTGCGACACAGGCCGACGGCATCGCCGAAACTGCCTTCTTTTGGGATGAGCACCGTGGTTTGATCAATCTCGGGACTCTTGGCGGTGCAGCATGCCCCGACTGCAGCAGTGCAGCAGGCGGGCCTAATGCGAAAGGGGTGGCCCCGATTTTCTCCGAGACATCTGAATCCGACTCTAAGGGTGAGGACTTTTGTGGCTTTGGTACTCATCGTCAATGCATGGCAGCGATCTGGAAAGAGGGAAAAATGACGGCGCTCCCCAATCTCAAAGGAGGCAATAACGGCCAAGCCCAATGGACTAACGATCGCGGCCAGACAGTCGGGTTAGCAGAGAACGGCGTTGAGGATTACACTTGCGCAACTGCAACTCCCTTTCAAGAGCTACGCTTTGAGGCCGTGATCTGGGAAACGGGCGGAAAAGTCCGTGAACTCCGCCCGCTCAAGGGTGACACCGTCGGATACGCCTTCGGATTGAACGAAAAAGGCCAGGCTGTTGGAGTAACGGGCCTGTGTTCGGACACGCGCGTGCCACCGATCACTCCGGGCAGTGACGCTCCACATGCTGTTCTCTGGGATGAGGACGGCATGCCGCTCTACCTCGGCAGCCTCGGCGGTGGTGCATTCACCATTCCTGCCGACATCAATGATTCCGGTCTTGTTGCGGGGTCATCGCTCCACATAGACGGGACCATCCACCCATTCTTCTGGACCAAGCGGAATGGAATGCAGGACCTCGGAACACTCCCTGGGGCGATTTTGACGGGCATCCCGTGTTGTCACACTCTGAACAACAGCGGCGACGCGGTGGGCCTCACAGTGGACGGAACTCGAGTACCCAGTGTGCGAGGAGTGTGCCTGGCATTCGGTGCAAATGAAAGCAAACTGAAATGCTTTCTATTTATTTTCCGTTTATCAGACAATCCCTGAAAGTCCTCTGTTGGCGGTCGCAGCTGCGTTTATTGCTGATCGAACGCTTGTAGCCGGCTCAGGTTATTGCAGCTTCGCGTACTCGGCTTTGGCTTGCTTCAGGAGGGGGATGTCGGGGTCGGCATCTTTCCACAAAGTGAGGAATTCTTGGTAATCCTTTCGGGCGTCCACTTTGTCTCCAGTCATGGCTTCGGCGCGGGCGAGTTGCAGGGGCGCCAAAGCGCCCACAATGCAATTCAGCACAACTCCGGGATGGTCCACTATCTTCTTAAACTCAGTCATAGCCGCAGCGCCGTTGTTTTCCGCAAGGTAAGCTTGTCCGCGGATATAGGTCGGGTACATCATTACATCGTCCCCAGCCGGAGGAGCCATACTGAGTTCATAAGGAGCGACGATCTGCAAATTCAGGAGTGCCACGTTTGGCTTTCCATTCCGAATCTCCATTGAAGCTTCGATTACCGGCGCCCAGTACGAGTTGACCAAGGTATTTGCAGGATTCTGTTTTTGAATTTCATCTAAAAGTGTCTGCGCACGGGCGGCGTTCCCGCTTCTCGCCAACACCAGTGCAGCTTGGATCTTGACATCACGGGTAGGGGCTAGGGAGAGAGCCCGGCGCACAGAGTAACCTACCGGGGACACATTCCCTACCTCAGTTTCTCGCAAAGCAGCGACGACCTGGTAAAGGGCCGCCATTTCGGCGGCTTTGTCTCGGATTGCAGTTGCCGTTGCTCGCTTAGACAAGTCTCGTGCGATACGAATTTTTCCGAAATAGGCTTGAGTCTCGGAATGTTGGGCAAGCAGGATCTCTCCGGCTCCGGGCTTATCAATTGCCCAAGCCAGTTGTTTTTCCATTTCGGCGAATTCCCGATGCTGAAAGGCGAACAGGTACTGCCCGACATGGACGGCCTCGCCATCCGCGCCTCTCGCTTTGGCCGTTTGCAGAATATGCTCGGTTTCATTCAGTCGTCCGACACTGATTGCCCCCAGCACTGCATTGAACGCGTTCACCTCTGATTGCGGATCCAGTCGGAGAGCTTCGCGTGCCTGAACATAAGCATTTTCAAGTTCGCCAAGGTCGCTATCGACGGTTGACAACTTTTCTCTCGCATATGTGTCTCGGGGATATGCCGCAACCCACAGCTCGCCCGATTCCCTGGCCTTCGCCAGATCTCCGGGAACGGTTTCGTAGTACAAGGTGGCAACGAAGTACTTCTCCCGTTCACTCAAACGATCGCGCAACCGAAACGCTTCCGAATAATTGCGCACAGCTTCTTCATCCTGGCCGTAATCCTCATAAGCACGGCCGAGGGTCGCGTAGGCGAGAGCGAAATCGGGGTCGACCTGAATGGCTTCCTTATAGAAAGGAATCGCGGTAAGTGGTCCTGATTCATGCTCGGCTTTTAATCCCATGCTGAAAGCTTTCAGCGCCTCCAGCGATGCCGTGGTGGCATTCACGGGGAAGTCGTATTTTTGCAAAGAGGGCAATGACTCACCGATTTTGGCACGGATCTGAGAGGCAACTTCTCCCACTGCCTTTAGGACATCTTCTTTGTTTTTGGCTTGCGCCTGAGCGGCTGCGAATAATTGGCCGTTGCTACAACTGAGAGCTTCGGCGCCCACGATGTAGCCATTGCCGAGAGCTGAGATACTCCCAGCGAGTAAAGCCTTACCCCCTAGGCGCATGCAAATCTCAGCGGCCACTTCGCGATTCAAAGTGTCCCGCGGTGATCGCCCCATTCGGCGAAGAATCTCGGCGACTTGCAAATCGGATGCGACTCTGAGAAACGGTGACTGTGTGACCTCGATTGACAGTGCCTGCTTTAGGGTTTCATCGAAGATCGTGTCTCCAGTTGTATTAGTGAAATCGGCGATTACAATCGTGTCCTGTTCGCTGAGACGTTTCGGCTGCCGAGAATGGTAATAGCGGAAAATTTCAAATGTTCCCAACAGCAATATTGCGAAAACAATAATGGTTATAGGGTTGCGAACCTTCTTTTGGTGGAGGAAACCTAAACTGTTCTGGTTCTCAGCGGGATGAATAGTGCCGCGCGCGATTGGGATCTCAGGAATAGTCTTGCGGACGGAGACATTGTCTGCTTCTTCGATGGGAGCAACAAACCGGTAACCTTTTCCGGGAACAGTCAGGACGAAACGTGGCCTCTCTGGGTCATCTCGAAGCACTTGGCGAATCTTGCTGATGGCCACGTTAATGCCATTATCGCTGTCAACAAAAGTGTCTTTCCCCCAGATGCGCTCAACGATCTGTTCCCGTGTTACCAGCTCTCCCCTGTGCTCGACGAGCAGAATGAGCACCTCCATAGGCGCGGGTTTGAGTTTTAGGGGGACGCCGCCAGAACTTAGCTGATATGCACGGAGGTCAAGCGCAAAGTCATCCCCAAAGCGAAAGCAAGGCGATGACTTGGCGGGCCAGGTGGCCATCCCGCGACACTCCAAAAATTGAGCGCGATTTTACTCTCAGTTTGTCTTCTCAACAAGCCCCTTGTTACGTGCCATTTGCCCGTTAATAAAAATTAAGGAAACGAAAAGGTTTCGTCTATTGCGGACCTTCTCGAACGAACGCACTATGCGCGGCATTGGCAGGCGAGCCGTCGCTACCTCTGGAGAATTTGAGCCTGTTTGCCGACACATTCCGCTCTTACCAACAGACGTGAGCTCGGCCCGCAGCCAGACACGAAGAGCTTTGCCCGAGGAGGAAATATGCATACTAACGCTCCATTAATCTCGCAACTGCGGCCGTTCAAGGTGACCCTAGAGGGCCGGATCCGACCGCAGCTTGCCGCCTTGTTCACAATTCTGATTTTCGCTACCAGCTTGGCTAGCGGCGGCACAAACCCGATTCCTAAAGAGCAGCAGGAACAAATTACTCCGGCAGCACAGGCGCAGATGTCAGCTGCAATCGGGCATGATCAGTCTCAATATCACTTCGTCGCGCTGACGAACGGTTATCGAGCGGAGAATTCACGTCAAGGTCTATTGGCCGAATTCACGCCAAGTGGCGTTGAGCTCCGTTCAGGAGTAAATGATTGGGGAATGGCTTTGCGGGGATACGGGTACGGCGATCAATTGCGCAGCGCGAACTCAGTATCGCTGCATGCCGACGCCAATCGGCTAGAGTATCCTCGCGGCGCCCTGACTGAATGGTACGTGAACGGACCGCTCGGACTTGAGCAAGGATTTACTTTCACGAGCGCACTGGGAAAGTCGGAAAACGAGCCGCTCACGTTGGCTCTGACGCTTTCAGGAAATCTGACGGTCTCCGTCGAGGCAGACGCGCGCAGCGTGGAGCTAAAAAGAAACGGCTCGGAAATCTTGCGGTATGCCGGACTCGTGGCCAGGGATACTACCGGCCGCGAGCTTTCTGCTTGGTTCGAAGTATCGGGCAACGAGCTGCGCATGCGAGTGGATGATAAAGGGGCGTTGTATCCCTTGACGATCGACCCCATAGTGCAAGCTCATAAACTGATTGATGCACAAAGCGGTTGCAGCGTCGATAGTCCGTGTCCGGACGGTCAGCCGAATGATCATTTTGGTTCTTCCGTAGCGGTCAGCAGTGACGGGAATACTATCGTCGGTTTGGTGCCCGGAAGTGTTGAAGGCCCGACTGAAACGAGCATCCTCTATGTGTTCCAAAAGCCAACGACTGGATGGCAAACATGTCCATTTGGCCAAATCGGGTGTTTCGACTTCATTGCTAAGCTGACGACGTCTGGGAAGATTCTGGGACTTACCCAGGTTGCCATGAGCGGCGACGCCAGCACGATTGTGGGGCTGGTCGGAAGAACTGCTTACGTCTTCGTTAAACCGTCAACTGGTTGGGTCAACGCAACAGAAACGGCGCAGTTGACCGTACCAGAGACGGGGCCGAGCAGTTCGTTCTGGCCGTCCAGTACCTCCATCAACGGCGACGGCAGCGTCATCGCGATCGGTTATACAGGCGGCCTCTTTGATGATCAACCGACTGAACCGCGAGGGGCTATTTTCGTGTTTGTCAAACCAAACGGCGGGTGGGTCACTACCTCGACTGAAACAGCCAAACTAAGCGCATCAGACGGAGCCACAAACGATTTCCTAGGGTATTCAGTAACTGTCAGCAGCGACGGGAATACTATCGCGGCAGGGGCTCCGGAAGCGACGGTCAACTCGGTAGCGCACAGCGGCGCAGTTTATGTTTTCGCCAAGCAACCTGTGCTCAGCTGGGGCAACTCCACACAAATTGCCAAGCTAACACCTTCAGCTCCAGTACAGCACGTGCAATTGGGGTTTGGGTATGATCTGCGCGTCGACGGCAGCGGCGGCACGATCATCTCCACAGACACTGACGACGTGTACATTTTCATACGGCCAGCCTGCGGAGGCATATGTATATTGGGGCCGCAGTGGTCGAACGCGACCGAAACAGCCAGGTTAACCACGTCCGATGCGCAGAGCATTTTAACCCTCGGGATTAGTGGCGACGGACGCACGATTTCTGCAGGAGCCACCGGTGGAAACCCGAGTAGCATCCTGGGAGCAGTGTATCTGTATGCCGAACCTGCGGGCGGTTGGACGACATCAACTGAAACTCAGAAGGTTTCCGCTTCCGACGGTATTGCCGGAGACGAGTTCGGATCGTCAACGGCTCTGAGCGATGACGGAACGGTGACCGTCGTCGGCGCACCGGGCGCCAATGACGGAACTAACCTCGACGAGGGGGCGATATACGTCTTTACAGGTTTCGCCGGTTCGCCCACCGCTTCGGTCTCTCCGAGTTCTCTGGCGTTCGGCAATCAACTTGAAGGCATCACCAGCAGCCCTCAAATTGTTACCATCGCGAATACCGGCAATGCGCCGTTAAATATAACTAGCGTCGTTACGAGTGCTCAGTACCAAACGAGCGATCAGTGTGTGGGGGTGCCGATCGCTCCGGGATTTGAGTGTACGGAAAACGTCGCTTTCGCTCCCACTTCTCTGGGCACGATCAATGGAACTCTGACCTTTACTGATAACAGTGGGGGATCGAGTACCCAGCAGGTACAACTAACCGGAGCGGGAATTGTAACTCCCACATCGACCACTGTATTGTCATCGCTTAATCCGTCGATTTATGGTCAAGCCGTCACTTTCACGGCACTAGTTACAAACGGCAGTCGTACACCCACGGGCAGCGTGACATTCACTATCGACGGAACCAGCTCCTACGGGCCGTTTACATTGTCCGGAGGAACAGTATCTTACTCAACCGCGGCATTGTTGGGCGGAGCGCACTCGATCGTTGCAAGCTACAGTGGAGATGCAGGTAACTCATTCGACCCAAGCTCGTCGGCACCGCTTATCCAAGTGGTCAATCTGGCGACGAGTACGGTCACTATTACGTCCAGCGTGAATCCGTCGTATATCGGTCAAGACGTTGTTTTCACTGCAACGGTAACCTCACAGTACGGTGGCAGTGTCACACCTGGAAACATCATCTTCATGCAAGGCGGAACCCAGCTTTGCGCGCCTTTCATAATGGATGGGCCGGTAGCAACGTGCTCACACGTGTTTTTGGGGGCAGCGGGAACGTACTCCATCACTGCCGTGTACTCCGGAAACGGTAACAATCTCGGCAGCACGTCGGCCGCCCTCAGGCAGACGGTGAAAGCGGGGCCGGTTGTGACTACGACGGTCGTCACCACTTCGGGAAGTCCGTCGCTGATCGGGCAGGCAGTCACCTTCACGGCCACGATCGCTTCGACCGATGGGGTTCCAGATCCTGCAAACGTTACATTCTATGACGGTGCGGCCCCACTTGGAACAGTAATGTCGTCGCCAAGTGGCGTGGCGATGTTCAGCGCCACGACACTTACCGCCAAAACCCACACGGTCAAGGCCACCTACGCCGGTGACGCAATGTATAAGACCAGCACCGGCTCAGTCACGCAGGTAGTTACTCTTTATCCGTCTACGACCAGCCTGACCGTGACGCCCAGTCTGATCACGTTCGGCCAGACGGCACTCTTGACGGCCATTGTTACATCCGGCGCTCCTGGCGGGCCAACCGGAACCGTGAAGTTCTCAAACGGAATCACCAGTCTGGGATCGGCGCCATTGAACATGGGCGTTGCCATCCTGAGCACGACCAAACTGACTTCCGGCGTGATCACCATAACTGCGACGTACGGTGGAGATTCGCAATCCGCAACCAGTTCCAAGAACACCTCGTACATCGTCGCCCAAGCGACCAGCACTACAACCGTACTCTCGTCGAAGAACCCGGCTACCGCCGGGACTTC
>Ga0335077_10009832_pt1 | contig 11888 bp, 10 predicted proteins | sample Lox_Sample_31_FD_207151 | JGI IMG/M metagenome (GOLD analysis project Ga0335077, IMG submission 207151) | Soil microbial communities from Loxahatchee National Wildlife Refuge, Florida, United States - Lox_Sample_3.1 | ecosystem: Environmental > Terrestrial > Soil > Wetlands | place: USA...
GGCTAGGTCAGTGGTTGTGCCTGGGGACGGCCGCTCCGCTCGATCCGACCAGGAAGTCCAGGTCGGCACCCTGGTCGGCCTGGAGCACGTGGTCGACATACAGCCGGGCGTAGCCGCGCGGGTACGGGCTGGCCGGCGGCTGCCATACCGCAAGCCTGGCGGCCAGCTCGTCATCGCTCACTTCGAGGCGCAGGCTGCGGGCCGGCACGTCGAGTGTGATCCAGTCGCCGGTCCGCAGCACCGCGAGCGGCCCTCCTGCCACAGCCTCGGGCGCCACGTGCAGCACGACGGTCCCGTAGCCGGTGCCGCTCATCCGCGCGTCGGAGATCCGGACCATGTCGGTGACCCCGCGCTCGAGCAGGATCCGTGGCAGCACGAAGTTGCCGACCTCGGGCATCCCCGGGTATCCCTTCGGTCCTGCGCCGCGCACCACGAGCACGGTGGACTCGTCGGCGGCCAGGTCGTCCCGGTCGCACGCCAGGTGGTACTCCTCGATCGAGTCGAACACCAGCGCCTGCCCTCGGTGCCGCAGCAGGCGAGGGGAGGCCGCCGACTGCTTGATCACCGCGCCACCGGGGCACAGGTTGCCGCGCAGCACGGCGGTCCCGCTGCCCGGCGGCTGCAGCGGGTCGGCCAGCGACCTGATCACGTCCCGGTTCCAGCATTGCGCGTCGGCGGCGATCTCTGCGAGCGGCCGCCCGGACACGCCGACGTGCGCCCCCTGGAGCAGGTCGCCGAGTTCGCGCATCACCGCGAGCACGCCGCCGGCGTAGCAGAAGTCCTCCATCAGGTATTCGCCGGACGGCATCAGGTTCACCAGCGTCGGCACCGGCCGCGCCAGCTCGTCGAAGTCGTCCAGCCGCAGCGGGACGCCTGCCCGGCCGGCGATGGCCAGCAGGTGGATGACCGCGTTCGTCGAGCCGCCGATCGCCGCGTTGACCCTGATCGCGTTCTCGAACGCGGCCCGGGTCAGGATCTGCGACGGCCGGACCCTCTCGCGCGCCAGCGTCACGATCCGCTGCCCGGCGGTCTGCGCGGTCAGCAGCCGCCGCGAGTCGGCCGCCGGCCACGCCGCCGACCCCGGTAGCTGCAGGCCGAGCGTCTCGGCCAGGCACGCCATCGTGGACGCGGTCCCCATTGTCATGCAGTGACCGCAGGACCTGGCCATGCCGCTCTCGGCCAGCACCACCTCGTCCTGGGTCATCCGCCCGGCGGCCAGCTCGGCCTCGAACCGCCACACGTGCGTGCCGGACCCGACGTCCTGGCCGCGGAACTTGCCGTTCAGCATCGGCCCGCCGGTCACCATGATCGCGGGGAGGTCCGCGCTTGCCGCGGCCATCAGCATCGCCGGGGTGGTCTTGTCGCAGCCAGAAAGCAGCACCACCCCGTCCAGCGGGTTGGCCCGCAGCAGCTCTTCGACTTCCATCGCCATCAGGTTGCGGAACAGCATCGCGGTCGGGCGCATCAGCGTCTCGCCCAGCGACATGGTGGGGAACTCAAGCGGGAACCCGCCCGCCTGCCAGACGCCCCGCTTGACCGCCTCGGCGACGCCGCGCAGGTGCACGTTGCACGGGGTGAGCTCGGACCAGCTGTTCGCAATGCCGATGACCGGACGGCCGTCGAAGACGTCGGGGGTGAACCCCTCTGCCCGGAGCCAGGACCGGTAGATCATCCCGGCCCTGCCCTGCGCGGCGAACCACGAGGCACTGCGCAGGGGACTCGCCGGCGGCGCGGTGGCGGATGCCATCGTGTTCGTCCTCCGTGGGGCGGCATTGATCCGTTGATCTACCCTATGACCGCCGTTGTGGCCCGCCCACAACGGCGCCATGATGGACGGCGGGAGGCGATGGGCCATGAAGCCGGCCGGAGGTGATGGGCCGTGAAGCCGGCGGTCGAGCCGCGCGACGCTCGCGCCAGGATCGCCGCGTCTGTGCAGGACTCGCTCGGCCCGCTGATCTCGGCGGCGGTCGATGCGATCTGGTCGCAGGTGCCCGCCTACTCCGCCAGCGCCGACCCGCAGCTGCGCGCGGATGTCACCGCGCACGTCGCCGCGATCTTCGACGTCTTCCTCGACGGCCTGGCCGACGGCCGGCCTGCCCGGCGCGGCGACTTCGCCCTCACCAGGGAACAGGCCGCGCGGCGGCTCGCCCAGGGCATCTCGCTGGCCGACTTCCTGCAGGCCTTTCGTATCGGTCAGCTCACCTTGTGGCAGGGCGTGCTTGATGCGGCGCGGGGCGACCAGGATGCCAGGGAGGCCGCGCTCGGCCTGGTGGAGCGGATCATGATCGTGATCGAGCTCGGCAGCACGGTGGCCGGCGAGGCGTATGTGGAGGCGCAGCAGCACCAGCTTGCCGAGCGTGACCGGGTCACGCGGGACCTGGTCGAGGACCTGCTCGCCAGGCGCACGGCGTTCGCCGGCCGCAAGCGCTCGGTTCTCGATGCCGCCGGGCTCGGACTTGACACCGGACTTCTGGTCGCCTCCGCCGCGGCGGCCGGCGAGCAGGCAGCAGACCAGCGCGCGCTGGCGGCCGCGGCCTCGGCCATCGCCGGGGCAGGCCGCGGCGGGGGCGGGCTCGCGGCGGTGCGGCAGGACGAGATCGTTGGTGTCGTCCCGATTCCGCGCGCCGGCCCGCAGGCGGCGGTCTCGGGCCTGCGCGAGGCCTGCGCGGCCCTCGCACCTGACCGGGTCCGGCTGGCGGTCGGGGTGAGCACGGTGCATGCGGGCCTGCAGGAGGTACCCGAGGCGTACGCCGAGGCGCGGGCCGCCCGTGACGGGCTCGGCGGCTCGGCCGGCGTGCTCGCCCTGCCGCTGCTCACCGCCCTTGACTACCTGATCCTGCGGGAGAGCAGCACCGCGCAGCGGCTGATCCGCCCCGAGGTCAGGCGCTTCGTGGCCGAGGATGCGGCCTCCGGGGGCGCGCTGATCGCCACGCTGCTTGAGTACGCGGCCTGCGACCTCAACGCGAAGGTCGCCGCGCAGCGGCTGCACCTGCACGTCAACTCCGCCTACTACCGGCTCGACCGGATCGGCGAGCGGACCGGCTGCGACCTGCGGCGACTCGCCGACGTGGTGGAACTGCTCGTCGCGGTCAGGCTGCTCGGCGCGGCGCCGGCGCCGCCAGGGGCGCCGGCCAGGCCGCCAGGAACTTCATGACCGGATCACCACGTCCCTTGTGGTCCGCGCACTAACGCCTCGGCCCGTCTGCCGCGCACAGTGGGCACATGCTGAATCTTGCCGTCCTGCTCGAAGACACCGCACGCGCCAGGGGCGACAGGGACGCTGTCGTCCAGGGCCCGGTGCGGCTCACCTACGCACAGCTCGATGCGGCCGCGAGCCGGGTCGCCGGCGCCCTCACGGCCAGCGGCATCAGGCCCGGAGACCGGGTCGCGGTCAGCTGCCCCAACCTGGCCAGCTTCCCCGTCGTCTACTACGGCATCCTGAAGGCCGGCGCCGTGGTCGTCCCGCTGAACATCCTGCTCACCCAGCGGGAGATCGCCTATCACCTCGCCGATTCGGGCGCCAGGGCGTACTTCTGCTTCGAGGGCTCCGCCGAGCTTCCGGTCGGCGTGGCCGGCGCGGCCGCCTTCGGGGAGACCCCCGGCTGCGAGCACTTTGTCCTGCTGACCGCCGACCTGGACGCCACCCCCGCAGAGGCCACCCCGGCCGAGGCCACCGCGGCCGAGACCATCTCGACAGGGGCCGTCGGCCACCAGACGCTAGCCGAGTTCACCCGTGGCCAGCCGTCTTCCTGCCGGTCCGCGCCCACCGCCGAGACCGACACCGCCGTGGTGCTGTACACCAGCGGGACCACAGGGCAGCCGAAGGGCGCCGAGCTGACCCACAGCAACATGGTGCACAACGCGCTGCTCGCCGGGCGGACCTTCGGAACGGCCGAGCACGACGTGCACCTGATCGCGCTGCCGCTGTTTCACTCGTTCGGCCAGAGCGTGCAGATGAACGCCGGGTTGCTCGGCGGGGCCACGCTCGTGCTGCTGCCCAGGTTCGGCGCTGAGCAGGCGCTGGCCGCGATGCAGGCTGAGCGGGTCACGTTCTTCGCCGGCGTGCCGACGATGTACCACGCGCTACTTGACAGCCCGGCCGCAGGCCAGTTCGACCTGGCCGGGATCGCCGCCCGGCTGCGGGTGGCCGTCTCCGGCGGCGCGGCACTGCCGGCCGAGGTGATGCGCAGGTTCGAGCACCGCTTCGGCGTCCCGATCCTGGAGGGGTACGGCCTGTCCGAGACCAGCCCGGTGGCCACCTTCAACCGGATCGACCGGCCGCGCAGGCCGGGCTCCATCGGCCTGCCGGTGTGGGGCGTCGAGGTGCAGATCCGCGCCGAGGGCGGTGGGGAGGCCGGCGTCGGGCAGCCCGGCGAGATCGTGATCCGCGGCCACAACGTGATGAAGGGCTACCTCGGGCGGCCCGAGGCCACCGCCGAGGCGATCGACGCCGACGGCTGGTTCCGCACCGGCGACATCGGCACGCGGGACGCCGACGGCTACCTGTACGTGGTGGACAGGAAGAAGGACATGATCATCCGCGGCGGGTTCAACGTGTACCCGCGCGAGCTTGAAGAGGTACTGCTGACCCACCCGCAGGTGAGCATGGCCGCCGTGGTCGGCGTCCCGCACCCGACCCACGGCGAGGAGGTCAAGGCGTTCGTGGTCCGCGTGCCGGGGGCGTCGGTGACCGAGCCCGAGCTCGTGGCCTGGTGCAAGCAGACCATGGCGGCCTACAAGTACCCGCGGATCGTGGAGTTCGCCGACAGCCTCCCGATGACCGCGACCGGCAAGATACTCAAGCGCGAGCTCGCCAGCCGGAGCCGGCCGTGACCGGCCAGGGACCGCGGGCCCAGACCGGCGCGCAATCAGCGGATGAGACCCGGTCAGCGGATGAGACCCAGTCAGAGGCCCAGTCGCAGGCCCAGGCGCAGGCCCAGGCGCTGGCCGACGCCGCGGCGGGAGCGATCAGCGCGGGCCTGGCGGCCGGCCGGATCGGCGCCGTCGAGGCCGCGGCCGCGCTGGCCAGCGCGCTGGCCCGCACCACGGGCGGCGCCGAGCGGGCAAGGACGCTGCTGCGCGAGTACGCCGCCATCGCCGCCGGCCGGTCAGCGGTGGCCCCGGCCCGCGGCGACAGCCGCTTCGCCGACCGCGCCTGGACCGACAACCCGGTCTACCGCCGGATCGGCCAGGGCTACCTGGCGACCGCGCAGGCGATCACCGACGCGGTGGACGCGGCCGACCTTGACTGGCGGCGGGCCGCTCAGGCCAGGTTCGCGGCCGGCATCCTGACCTCGGCGCTGGCTCCCACCAACACGCTGCCCGGCAACCCGGCGGCGTGCCGCCGAGCGCTGGACACCGGCGGCCTCAGCCTGGTGCGCGGCGCGCGCAACATGGCCGCCGACGCGCGCGCCGGGCTGCGCACGCCGCGCCAGGCCGACACCCGGCCGTTCAGGCTCGGCGATAACGTCGCCGCCACGCCGGGCGCCGTGGTGTTCAGGAACGAGGTCGTGGAGGTGATCCAGTACGCGCCAGCGACGCGCTCGGTGCGGACCGTGCCGCTGCTGATCGTGTGGTCCCTGATCAACCGCTTCTACGTGCTCGACCTCGCGCCGGGCCGCAGCTTCATCGAGTACGCGGTTGGCCAGGGGATCCCGGTCTTCGTCACGAGCTGGCGCAACCCAGGGCGGCGCCACGCGGACTGGGACCTGGACACCTACGCCGCCGCACTGATCGATGCGATCGAGGCGGTGCGGCAGATCACCGGCAGCGAGCAGGTCGGCACCATGGGCCTGTGCGCGGGCGGCCAGCTGCTCGCCGCGCTGCTTGCCGTGCTGGCCGGCCGCGGCGACGACCGGATCAGGTACGCCTGCTTCGGTGTCAGCCAGCTCGACATGTCCGAACCGAGCCCGGCGGGGATGGCGTTCTCCCGGCCGGTGCCCGGCCTTGCCAGGCTCGGCACCAGGGCGGCCGGCCTGGTCGACGGGCGCGATCTCGCCGCGATGTTCTCCTGGCTGCGCCCCGACGAGCTGGTCTGGAGCTACTGGGTGAACAACTACCTGATGGGCGCCGATCCGCCGGCCTTCGACATCCTGGCGTGGAACGCCGACGCGACCCGCCTGCCCGGTGCGCTGCAACGGCAACTGCTTTCGATCGCAGAACGCAACCTGCTCGCCCAGTCGGGCGGGATGGCGCTGCTCGGCACCGGCGTGAACCTGGCCGCGAGCGCCGTGGACAGCTACGTGATCGGAGCGCAGACCGACCATCTCGTCCCGTGGCGCGGCGCCTACCGCACCACGCAGCTGCTCGGCGGCGACGCGACCTTCGTGCTGTCCGGCGGCGGGCACATCCAGCACCTGGTCAACCCGCCGGGCAACCCTAAGGCGCGTTACCTCACCGGGCCGGAGCCCGGCGCCGATCCCGAGGCCTGGCTGGCGGCGGCGCAGAGCCACCAGGGCAGCTGGTGGGGGCACTGGGCGGCCTGGGTGCACGAGCGGTCCGGGCCGCTGCGGCGGGCGCCTGCCACGCTCGGCAGCCGCCAGCACCCGCCCGGCGAGCCGGCCCCCGGCAGCTATGTCAGGCAGCGGTAGGCCAGCGATGCCAGCATCCGACGGCGCGGCCGAGTGGATCGGCCTGGTGACGGTGAACGGCCGGACCCTGCGGGTCGCGGTCCGCGGCCTGATCAGCACCCCGGACCGCCGCGGCGCACCCGAGGCCGCGGGCGCGCCGCCCCCGCTGCTGCTGTGCAACGGGATCGGCGGCAGCCTGGAGCAGCTCGCGCCGTTCGCTGACGCGCTCGGCCGCGGCCGGGAGGTGATCAGGTTCGACCTGCCCGGCATCGGCGGCTCTCCGCCGCCCGCCGTGCCCTACCACCTGACCACGCTGCCCGGCCTGCTCAGAGGCCTGCTCGACCGGCTCGGTCATCCGAAGGCCGACGTGCTCGGCATCTCCTGGGGCGGCGGCCTGGCTCAGCAGCTCGCGCTGGCGCACCCGCGGCTGGTGCGCAGGCTGGTCCTGGTCGCGACCGGCACCGGAACGCTGATGGTGCCCGCGCACCCGCGCGTGCTCAGGCACATGCTCACCCCGCAGCGGCATCGCGACCCCGGCTACGCCGCCGCGGTGGCCGCCCAGATCTACGGCGGGAGCCTGCGCACCGACCCGGACCGTGCCCGCGAGCTGCTGCACGCCGGGCGCCAGCTCGGCCCGCGGCGCGGCTACTACTACCAGCTGCTCGCCGGAGTCGGCTGGACCAGCCTGCCGCTGCTGCCGCTGCTGCGGCCGCCCACGCTCCTGCTGGCCGGCGACGACGACCCGGTGATCCCGCTGGCCAACGCCAGGCTCATGCACCGGCTGATCCCGCACAGCGAGCTGCACGTCTACCACGGCGGCCACCTGGAGCTGATCGCCCAGCCTGGCCGCCTGGCGCCGGTCGTGGAGGCATTCCTCGACGCGCGGCCGGCCCCAAGTACCGCACCGGACCGGTCACAGCCGGGCCGGTCACAGCCAGGAAGGACAGAATCATGACAAGTACCACGGACGCGCGCCTCGGCCAGGCGCTCGGCACGGACTTCTTCAACGTCCGCGAGCAGTTCACCGACGAGCAGTGGGCCAGGTTCACCGCGGCCAGGCGGTTTGTCGACCAGGAAGTCGTCCCGGCCGCGGCAGGGTACTGGGAGCGGGCCGAGATCGCCTGGCCGCTGATCAGGCGACTGCCCGAGCTCGGCCTCGTGGGCGAGGACATCGAGGGCTATGGGTGCGCCGGGATGAGCGCGATGGCCTGCGGGCTGGTCACGATGGAACTGCACCGAGGCGACGGCAGCCTCGGCGTGGCGCTCGGCGTGCACGCGGGCCTGGCGATGCGCTCGATCGCGCTGCTCGGCTCCGCCGAGCAGAAGGAGCGGTGGCTGCCGGCCATGGCGCGGATGGAGCGGCTCGGCGCGTTCGCGCTGACCGAGCCCGACCACGGCTCGGACTCGGTATCGCTGGAGACCTCGGCCGCGCCGGCGGCCGGAGGCTGGGTGCTCAGCGGCCGCAAGCGCTGGATCGGCCTCGGCACGCTGGCCGACCTCGTCGTCGTCTGGGCGCGCAGCACGCAGGACGGCAAGGTCGGCGCCTACGTGGTGGAGAAGGGCGCGCCCGGCTACCACGCCAGCGTGATCGAGGGGAAGGCCTCGCTCCGCTCGGTGTGGCAGGCCGATATCGAGCTTGACGGCGTGCTCGTGCCCGAGCAGAACAGGCTGCCTGGCGCCCGCTCGTTCGCGGACGCGACCCGGGTGCTTGCCGCCACCAGGAGCACCTGCGCGTGGGCGGCGCTCGGCCACGCCACCGCGGCCTACGACGCGGCGCTGCGGTACGCGCTGGCCCGCCGCCAGTTCGGCAGGCCGCTTGCCAGCTTCCAGATCGTCCAGCAGCGGCTGGTCAGCATGCTCGCCGACCTCACCGCGATGCAGCTGTACTGCCTGCAGATCGGGCGGCTGGCCGACGCGGGCCGGCTCACGCCGACCGTGGCTGGCCTGGCCAAGATGCACAACACCCGTAAGGCCAGGCTGATCGCCGCCGACGCCAGGGACCTGCTCGGGGGCAACGGCATCCTGCTCGACCACCACGTGGCCAGGCACATGGCCGACCTGGAGGCCATCCACACCTTCGAGGGAACGGAGACGATCCAGACGCTCATCGTGGGCCGCGACATCACCGGCATCGGGGCGTTCGCCTAGCGGCGCCGTTGTCTCGACCCGGACAATGCCACGGTGACGTCGTACACCGGCTTCTTCGCCGGCACCGCCGGCGTGGCCGGCGCGCTGACTGGCCTGCTGTTCGTCGCCCTGTCGATCGCCCCCGAGCGATTCCGCGGCAGCACCGCGTCGGTGGAGCACCAGGCCATCGCGGCGAGCGCGTTCACCGCCCTGGTGGACGCGCTGTTCGTGTCGCTGGTCGGGCTTGATCCCGGCGGCAACCTGCGGGTCACCGCGCTGGTGCTGGGCCTGATCGGGCTGAGCAGCAGCGCGGGCCTGACCGCGCGGCTCTGGCGGGCCAGGCACGGCCAGAGGCTCAGCCGCCGCTGGCCCTGCCTGCTGGCCGCGATCATCGCGATGTACGCGGCGCAGGCACTGACCGTCTTCGACGGCTCCGATCCGGCGGCGCGCAGCGCGGCATTCGTCCTTGTCATGTTCGGCGCCGGCATCGTCCGCTCCTGGGAGCTGCTCGGACTGCGCGGCGGCGGCCCGCTCGATCTGCTCGCAGGTCACCGCGGCCAGGCCGGAACCTGCCGAGCCTGCCAGGCCCGAGTGACGCCAAAAACCTCAAGTCAAGCGCTTGACTTGAGGTTTTTGGCGCCTGTAGCGTCCGCATAACGGCTCGGACCTAGGCCGCGCGCCGGTCGCGTTCTGAGTGCCGCCGCGGGCCATGGGAGAGTCGGCCGTGAGGATCTTCTTCGTCTCGGACATCCACGGCTCGCAGACGTGCTTCCGCAAGCTCGTCAACGCCGGCAAGTTCTACGGCGCCGACGTGGTGATCATGGGCGGCGACCTGGCCGGCAAGGAACTCGTCCCCGTGGTCGCCAGCGGCGGCACATGGACGGCGCGGTTCCGCGGCGCCGACTTCAGCATGCAGACGCTCACGGAGGTCGCCGAGTTCGAGCGGCGGATCGCCACCATGGGCCCCTACACCCTGCGCACCGATCCCGATTTCGTGGCCGCGCTCCGGGCCGACCAGGAGCTCGTCGAGCAGACCCTGCGCACGCTCATCCTGGAGCGCACCCAGGCCTGGATCAGCCTCGCGGCCGACCGGCTGGCCGGCACCGGGATCAGGCTGCTGATCGGCCTCGGCAACGACGACTTCGACGAGATGATCCCTTACCTGACGCTCGGCCCGGTCAGCTACGCGCCGGACGGCCTGCTCGACATCGGCGACTTCACCCTGGTCTCGCTCGGCTGGAGCAACATCACGCCGTGGCGCACGAACCGGGAGTGCACGGAGGACGCGCTCGCCGAGAAGCTCACGGTGGTGCACGAGTCGGCCGACCCGTCCCGCACGATCTTCAACATCCACGTGCCGCCGTACGACTGCGGCCTTGACCTGGCGCCGAGGCTGGACGACTCGCTCAGGATCCAGCTGGTCGGCGGCCAGCCCGACATGATCCCGGTGGGCTCGGCCGCGGTCGGCGCGTCGATATCGGCCTACCAGCCGCTACTCAGCCTGCACGGCCACATCCACGAGGGCCGCGGCAGCACCCGCCAGGGCAGGACCGTGGTGGTCAACCCGGGCAGCGAGTACGAGCAGGCGACGTTGCTCGGCGCGCTGATCGAGGTCAAGCCCGGCAAGGTCAGGAACTGCCAGCTCGTCACTGGCTAGCACCGCATTCATCCGACAGCCCCCGCATCTGACAGCACCGCGCATCTAACACCACTCAGGAGATGATCATGGGACCATCCAGGACCTCCCGGCCAGCGGCGAGCAGCTGTTCGCCCGCCGATCCTCGGGGCTGGTGCGAGCCGCGTCGACGACCGACGCCTCGCTGGTCAACGTGTACACGGCGACATTCCCGATCATGGTGTCGTTCCTGCTGGGGATTTGTCTTGCCGTTCTACGGCGGTGCCAACCTGTACCTGACGATCCTGATCGGGCACTGCTCGCGATGCCGATCCTGCTCGCCTACGCCGTCGCCAGCTCGGTCGTGCGGCGCAGCGGGGGCGGTGATCGACGGCATCTTCGGTGCCGCAGCCACTGGCGACCTGGACGCGGTGATGCGATGGTGGGCTCGTGACGGCGTGTTTGAGGACATCACGATCGCGCGCGCGTTCCGCGGCCACGACGAGATCCGTCCGTACCTCGACATGTACTACCGCGCCCTGCCCGACGTGACCTATACGCCGATCAGGCTGGCCATCGACGGACCCACCGCGGTGGTGGAATGGGCACAGCCCGCGGTGATCGCGGCGCCGTTCGACGGCACGCCGAGCGCCGGCCGCGAGGTGTTCCTGCGCGCGGTCGACATCTTCCACATCGCCGGCGGGCTCGTACAGCACGAGTCGTCCTGGTACGGCGACGGCTGGCTGCGCCGGCGCCTCGGCGACGAGGCCGGGCCGCTGCCGGTGCCGCTGCCGGTCACGCCGCCGCTGACCGAACAGGGGGCGAGGTTCTGATTGCGCGCACCGTCGGTGCCCGGACCGGCCGGTGAGCGGGCGGATCGACTGGGTGCGGGGCAGCTGCCGGCTCCTGCGAGCCGTCTCGGCCGAGTTCGCCGCCACCAGGCCGTTCGACGGGCTAACCATCGGGACCGGCATCCACCTGGAGCCGAAGACCGTCGCGCTGATCCTGGCGCTCGCCGAGGGCGGCGCCCGGGTGGTCGCCACCGGCAACCTGTCGAGCACCCAGGCCGAGGCCGTCGGCTACCTGCGTGAGCGGGGCGTGCAGGTGATCGGCGCGGCCACGACCGACAGCGACCAGCACGCCGGGGACATCGGGGAGGTACTCGCGCACAGGCCCGACCTGCTGCTCGACAACGGCGGCGACCTGTTCAGCGGTTACCTGGCCGAGCCCTACCCCGGGCTGCTTGGCGGTACCGAGGAGACCACGTCGGGCCGGATGCGGCTGCGGCCGCTGGCCGCCGCCCTTGACCTGCCGGTGCTGGTGATCAACGACAGCCCGATCAAGCAGTTCGCCGAGAACCGGCACGCGGTCGGCCAGAGCGTCTTCGAGTCGTACCTGCGCATCACCAACCGGATGACGAACGGCAAGCAGGCCGTGGTCTTCGGTTACGGCGCGTGCGGCAAGGGCATCGCTGCGGCCTTCCGCAGCGGCTACGCGATCGTCTCGGTGGTCGAGGTCGATCCGGTCGCGCGGCTGGAGGCCTGCCTGGACGGCTTCGACGTGCCGGACCGCGCCGA
>Ga0335077_10009833_pt1 | contig 11888 bp, 8 predicted proteins | sample Lox_Sample_31_FD_207151 | JGI IMG/M metagenome (GOLD analysis project Ga0335077, IMG submission 207151) | Soil microbial communities from Loxahatchee National Wildlife Refuge, Florida, United States - Lox_Sample_3.1 | ecosystem: Environmental > Terrestrial > Soil > Wetlands | place: USA: Florida...
ATTTGCGCATAGTGCACGATAAAAGTCGTGAAGCTAGCGAACCACGCATTGACATCCGAGGGAGCGAAAGTTCCTCGCCAGGAGCCGTCGGAGGCGTCGACGTGCGGTTTAAGCATGACCTTCAGCTTCTGGTTGTGCAGTTCCGTGATTGCAGCAATCACGGCTGTGTCGCTAGGCGTGTTGTTCGCGGGCGCAATTGTGGTGGCATTTTTGTCCGCCTGGTATTGCGTGACCAGAACAGCGGCCCAGCCCGCTCCTGTTGCGGCCAAAGCGTCCTGCGAAGTCGTCCCGGCTCCGGTGTTGTACTCGTTTGCCTGATACGAAGTGTGCGTAATACCGCGATACAGAAAACCGCTTTTATCCGCGGGAGGAATCATCACGGCGGTGGAGCCCGATTTCGTCGGGTCCCCTACTGACCTGGCGGTGATTGTGACTGGACCTGCCGCACTCGGTGCGGTGAAAAGCCCTGAAGTGGAGATGCCGCCTGCCGAGGCGCTCCACGTGACCGAAGTGTCGAAGTTGCCCGCGCCTTGCACTGCGGCGGAGCACTGGTCCGTTTGACCTGCATCCACCGACGGGGAGGCGCAGGTTGCAGTGACGGAAGAGATCGTGGGCGGATTCACAGGGGAAGGTCCGTCATTACAACCGACACACAGGGCGATGCCGCTGATCGCAGCCAAAAGCGCGGCGCGAGAGCAGAGAACCCTGCCGCGAGTCATGGCTCCACTCCCGTGTGCGTGAGGCACCAGCTCACGGTGGTGATTACGTCACCGGTGCGCAGTCCGTCCGGTCCGCCCACAGGTTTTCCCGCGGAGCATTCCGGCTTCGGCTCGCAACCATTCAGACAACCGACAATTTTCGTGATGCGGATCTGATAGTGATTCTTGTGGATCGCTTCCACAACTCCGCAGTATCCATCGCCGCCCCAAGGCCGGACACATACGGTGTCTCCGACTGATCTTCCGAAGGTGCGTGCGCCAGCCTTTCGGAGCATTTCAGCGATCTGCTCGTACCCCATCCGCTCCGAGACCTCAAGAGCCGTTCCGAGACCCCGCGATCTGAGGTCTAAATCGGCGTTGGCCTTGATTAGCAGTTGCACCGCGTCAGCATGGTTATGCTCGGCGGCGGCGATCAGTGGTGTCTTTCCGTCGGGCGAAGCAATGTTCACGCGGGCTCCCGCGCTCAGGAGTATACGCATGCTTTGGAGCTGGCCCGCGGCGGCGGCTTCCAGAAGTGCCGTGCGGCCCGACGGGCTGCGGGCATCCGGATTCACTCCCTGCCGTATCCGTGTTTGGAGAAGCTTCAAGTCGCCGGCTCGTGCTGCTTGGTGAAGCAGTGTCTCGGTTCCGATGGCTGCCGCCGGAGCGCGACTGGGGCCTGCTGGCCGAGGTTCCTGGGGACGGGCCACGAAAGCAAGGCAAAGCAATGCAACTGTGCAGACAGCGGCCTTAAGGAAAGGTCGTTTGGAAGTCAAGAGCATGTCGCCCCCTGATGGACGGAGCGGAAAGGTTCTTGCGGCGAGGGTGTTACCGATATTCTTTGGCCGTCTGCGACAAGAATAGCACCATCAAATGGAAAGTTCATTTCCGTTCGCGAAGCGCCAAATGCCTGTGCTGGTAGCTCGGTGCGTTTCTTGCTGGTTGCCTGAGGCACTCTTGGCCTGGATGTTGTCCATCCATCCATGCGTATCCGATTTTGAGTGGAAACCTGCGCGCACAGAATGTAGTTTAGTTTCAGGGTCCAGCCCAGAAGGTACCGGATGAAGTTTGCTCGTCATTTCGTCGTGGTCCTATTCTCTCTCGCCACTGTGGCTTTGGCCCGCGTTCAAGCAGCGGATACGGCGGATTGCAGGGGCGTCGTTTTGGACGAAACGGGCGTTCCCATCGCGGCGGCTCAGGTCAAATTGGAAGATACTGCCGGGCACGTGGTTCGAGCCGAGACCGACGGAACCGGCCATTTCACAATTCACAATCTTTCGCCAGGTGATTACAAGGCCGAAGTGCGCAAGGAAGGCTTCTTTGTGCTTGCAGGCCAGGCGTTCACGCTGCACGCGGGCGCGAATGAAATCTCGCTGATCTTAAATCACGAGCAGGAGATTCGCGAGCAGGTGCAAGTGACGGCGTCATCGAATCAAATCGACACGCAGGACACCACACAGCGCGCTTCGCTCAGCGCGCGGGACATTCGCGACATCCCCGTCCCAAACGTTCACATCCTTCAGGATAGCCTCGTGGCTCTGCCCGAAATTGTCCAGGACAATCGGGACAATTTGCACGTGGCGGGCGCCCGTTCCACCGACACACAGTACCTGCTGGATGGATTTGAAATTGGCGATCCCGCCAGCGGCGCGCTGACCTCCCGTTTTGCCGTCTACGCCACGCGCAACGCGGAAATCCAGACGGGGCGCGTTGGAGCTGCGTACGCGCACTCCGGCGCAAGTATTCTGAGCCTGGAAACTCCCGATGGAGACGACCGCTGGCGGTTCGGAACCGCCAACCCCATTCCCGGCATCAACATTCAGGAAGGCGCGCATCTCGGAAATTGGTACCCACAATTTACGTTTTCGGGACCGATCGAGCGCGGGCGATTCTGGTTCTCGGATGCGATCAGCGTGCAGCACACGTTCGACGTCGTCAAAGGACTTCCTTCAGGAGTCAACACCGCTGAAGAATGGGCGGGAGACAATTTGCTGCGGTTGCAATTCAACTTCTCGCCTAGACACATCCTGCACGCCAGTCTTCTGTATAACCGCGCGCATGACAACTATTTCGGCTTGGATGCGTTGGATCCTCGATCGACGACGGTGACCGCGGAACAGCGCCGGGGATTCGTGTCGCTCAAGGATCAAATTTCGCTTCACAACACGCTGTTCGAGCTGGGAGTGGCCGCAGATGACGGAACTATCGAGTACATTCCGCAGGGCACGATGCCCTTCGTTTTGTTGATCAACGGCACTTCGGGAAATTACTTCCAGCACTTGCATGACCGTGGCCGTCGCGTGCAGGCGGTGGCTGGCGCAACCACCGTGATGCATCGGTTTCTCGGAACCCATCAGTTTGCTGTGGGGTTCAATTTCGCCGGGCTGCGCTTTACACAGTCGGCTGAAAGAGACACGATCCAGGCTCTTCGCGCGGACGGAACGCTGGTGCGGCAGACCACTTTCACCGGCGCGGCGTTGCCAGAAGTTTCAAACACACAGGCGGGTGGATACGTCCAGGACACTTGGACGCTTTCCAAGCGGTTCATTCTGCAGCCTGGCCTGCGAACCGATTGGGACCGCTTCACGCAAAGCGAGATGGTCGAGCCAAGATTGCTGGGGAATTTTCTGCCGTTCGGAGATGATCGCGCGAAGCTATCGCTCGGATGGGGAATTTACGACGCTCCTTTAAATCTTTCGCTGATTGCGCAGGTGTACGACCAGCAACAAATGGATACGTTTTATGACTCCACCGGCAACGTGGTTGTGCTCGGTCCTGTTACAAGCCAGTTTGTGTTGCCGGCAGGTGGTCTGCACCAGCCACGGTTCACCGTTTCCAGTGGTGGCTGGCAGGAGAAAATTGGGCGCAAAACGCTTGTCGGCCTCGAACTGCTCGCGCGCAATGGCTATCACGGTTTCGCGTTTGTCGACCAGCAGCCAACGCAACCCGGAGGCATTTTCCTTTTGCAAGACCACCGCAAGGACCGCTACCGATCCGCCACGCTGTCGATCCGCCACGTTTTCTCGGGCAGCATGGAGCTGTTCGGTGCGTTCACGCGATCCCGGGCGCATTCCAACGAAGTTTTAAACCCCTCGCTCGGTTCCATCTTCTTCGCACCGCAGCAATCCGGGCCGCTGGCCTGGGACGCGCCCAATCGCTTACTGACCTGGGGATGGTTTCCGACGCACATCTGGAGCACGCAGTTGAGTTACTTCTTCGAATATAGAACGGGGTATCCCTACACGGACGTCAACTTGCAGCAGCAACTGGCCAGCTTGCCGAATTCCCTGCGCTTCCCTGCATACGCGAACCTCAACCTGGGCTTGGAGAGAAAATTTGCCCTTCGTGGTTACCTTTGGGCGGCGCGAATCGAGGTGGTCAATATTCTGGGCCGGCAAAATCCCAATACAGTCGTGAACAACGTTGACGCTCCCGCTTGCACTAGCACGGTGACCACGGGGTGCTTCGGTGCTTTCTCCGGCGGCCAAGGCCGCGCAACGACGCTGCGCGTGCGATTCGTGGGGCGGAAGTAAGGGCGGAATCCCTGCAGTATCCCTCTTTCGCCTAGTTGAAGATTAACGACTTGACAGATAGGTTACTATACGCATAGGCTTGGCGGGCCATGCAGCTCGACGGCTCCCTCTCCTGGCTGGCGCTTACTCTTACGCCAGGCCTTGCGTCTCGCTTGTGCGCGCGCCTGCTGCGGCAGTTCGGTTCCCCGGACGGCGTGTTCCGGGCTTCACTGGCTCAGCTAGAAGCCTGCCAACTGCCGTCGGAGCCCGCGCAAGCGCTGGTACAGAAGAAAGCGTTCCCGCGCGCCGAGAAGGAGTTAGCGGGCACCCGGAAAATCGCAGGCTGCTCGCTGCTGAATTGGACGGAGCCAGAATATCCGCAAAACTTGCTGCAAATTTACGACCCGCCGGTGTTGCTCTACGTGCGGGGCGATCCACTGGTGCTGAACCTGCCGAGCATCAGCATTGTGGGCACGCGGAAGCCCACGCTCTATGGCACGCAAATGGCGCAGCGGCTGGGGCGAGAGTTGGCCGTGCGGGGATTGGTCGTCGTCAGCGGGATGGCGCGCGGGATTGACGCCATCGGCCATCAGGGAGCGATGGAAGCGCACGGGCGCGGCATCGGCGTGCTCGGGACGGGCATCGACGTCTGCTATCCAAAAGAAAACAAGAAGCTCTATGAAAAAGTCCTGGAGCGAGGCGCCATCATCAGCGAGTTCCCGCTGCGCACGCATCCCGCGCCCGAGAATTTCCCGGTGCGCAACCGCATCGTCGCAGGCCTGCCGCTGGGGGTAGTGGTGGTCGAGGGAGCGCAATACAGCGGCTCGCTCATCACAGCGCGTTTGGCGATGGAGTTTGGCCGCGAAGTGTTCGGCGTCCCGGGAAACGTGACCCAGCCGGTCAGCTTCGCTCCGAACCAACTTATCAAGCAGGGCGCGAAGCTGGTCACCTGCGGCGCGGATGTGGTGGAAGAACTGCCCACGCCGATCCGAGCGGCCCTGGTGCAGGCCGAACAACCGGAAGCCGAGCAACGGAATCTTTTGGCCGGCGCCGCGCTGAACGGCTCAGAGAAGAAGCTTTACGAATTGCTCAGTGCCGAGCAACCGATACATATAGACGACATCGTGGAACGCTCCGGCTTGAACTCTTCGGAGGTTCTGGCTACGCTCTTTAATCTGGAGATGAAAGGAATCGTCCGGCAACTGCCGGGCAAGCAGTTTTGTAAAGTATTGCTGTAGAGGGAAATACACACGGAATGGGCCGCCGCGAGGCGGCTGTTTTATCGGGAAAAGCACCCCGGCGGGCTTGGAAAGCATCAGATGTTACGCCCGGCCTCCGCGGGAGAGAGCACACAAGGTAGCGAGAAGGACACACGCCGTTCGTTCCGCCCTTCCCAGCATAGATTAAGGGGTTACAAAGGCAGCATGGCTCGTTCGCTTGTCATTGTCGAATCGCCCGCAAAGGCGAAGACGATTAACAAATATTTGGGACGGAATTACACCGTCAAGGCGTCCATTGGGCACGTCATGGATTTGCCCACGAAGACCATTGGCATTCGCCTGCCTGGCGAGGATCCCACGGGGAAAAAGAAGGCGAAGAAGAAAAAAGGCGCAAAGAAGGCAGCCAAGGCCCTAGAGAAAAACAACAAGAAGCTGATTTCTATAAACGACGACAAGATTTTCGAACCGACCCTGCAGATTATCTCGGGTAAAGGCAAGGTCATCCATGACCTGCGCAAAGCCGCGCAAAACGCCGATGCCGTATACCTGGCGCCCGACCCGGACCGCGAAGGAGAAGCTATATCCGCGCACCTGGCGATGGTGCTCTCGAAACCGAGCCGGTTCGTGGAAGCCGAACCCCCAGGGAAGCAGAATGGCAAGGGAACCGAGGAGAAGGAAACTGCGCACTCGAAGGCTGCCAAGCGCGCAGCCAACGATGAAGAGCTGGCAACGGATATCCTCCCGGCCGACCCGAAAAAGATTTTTCGCGTGACCTTTAACGAAATCACCCCCAAGGCGATTCGCGCGGCGTTTGAGCATCCGCGCAGCATTGACGTTAACCTAGTAGAGGCCCAGCAGGCCCGCAGGGTCCTTGACCGGCTGGTGGGCTACAAGATTTCTCCGATTCTGTGGAACAAGGTGCGCCGCGGGCTTTCTGCCGGCCGTGTGCAGACCGTGGCGTTGCGGCTGATCGTTGAGCGCGAGGAAGAAATCCGCGCCTTTGTGCCGCAGGAATATTGGACCATCCACGCGATGCTGGACGCCGGGCAGCCGCCGCTTTTCGAAGCCAAGCTCATTAAGCACAAGGATGAAGACGTCGAAGTCAAGAATCAGGTAGCGGCGGACAAAATTGTCGCGGCAGTGAGCAAAGCGAAGTGGCAGGTCGCTTCCGTCACGCAAAAAGAAAAGAAGCGCAACCCGCCGCCGCCGTTCACGACGTCCAAGCTGCAGCAAGCGGCGTATAACCGGCTGCGGTTCACGGCGAAGCGCACCATGTCCCTGGCGCAGAAATTGTATGAAGGCGTGGAACTGGGTGATGAAGGCTTGGTCGCGCTGATCACCTACATGCGCACAGATTCCGTGCATGTCTCCAGCGATGCTTTGGCTCAGGTACGCGAGTTGATTCCTCAGCGTTTTGGCACGGACTACCTGCCCGAGAAGCCCAATTTCTACAAGTCCAAAAAAGACGCACAGGAAGCGCACGAAGCGGTTCGTCCAACCGACGTTATGCGCGCCCCCGAGGACGTGCGCAAGTATTTGGACGACGATCTCTTCAAGCTCTACCAGTTGATCTGGCAGCGGTTTGTGGCTTCGCAAATGCTTCCGGCGATTTCGGACCAGACGACGGTCGACATCCGGGCTGGCGAATACACGTTCCGCGCGACCGGTTCGGTGCCGAAATTCGATGGTTACCTGCGGGTTTATCAGTTGCCGGCGTCGCTCGCGGACCGCGAAGAGGATGAAAAGGACGACGAAGGCGAGGGCCGCGCGCTGCCGCAGGTGGCCGAAGGGCAGACGTTGCGTTTGGATAAGATTCGTCCCGAGCAGCACTTCACCGAGCCGCCGCCGCGCTACAACGATGCGACGCTGGTGAAGGAACTCGAAGAAGACGGCATCGGCCGGCCCTCCACGTACGCGTCGATCATCTCGACGCTGGTCGAGCGCGAATACGTCACCAAGAATCAGGGCCGCTTCTCGCCGACGATGCTGGGCGAGCGCGTGTGCAAGCTGCTGGTGAAGAGCTTTGAGGATATTTTCGATCTAAGATTCACGGCGCGCATGGAAGAAGAGCTCGACGAAATCGAAGAGGGCAAGCTGCCGTGGCGCGAATCTGTGAAGGAATTTTGGGAGAAATTCGTCCTTGACCTCGACAAAGCCGATGATGAAATGCTTTCCTACAAAGCCGGCATCCCCACGGGGAAGAAATGCGAAAAGTGCGGCCAGGGCGAATTGCTGGAGCGCATCAGCCGGCATGGATTTTTCCTCGGATGCTCGCGCTATCCCGATTGCGATTTCATCGAGGACCTCGCGCCCATAGGAGAGGACAACGGCGACGAAAACAAGGTCCACTATTGCGACAATTGCGGCAAGGAAATGGCCATCAAGCGCGGGCGCTTTGGCACTTTTTTGGCGTGCACCGGCTATCCCGACTGCAAGACGACGCGGCGTCTGGTTCAAGGAACGCGCATCGCCCATCAGCCCGATGAGCCGCTGGATGAAAAGTGCCCGACTTGCGGGAACGGCTTGGTCAAAAAGCATGGCCGCTTTGGCGAATTCATCGGCTGCTCTGCCTATCCCAAGTGTAAGTACACGCGGCCTATCACCATGGGCATCAAATGCCCCAAGTGCAACGAGGGCGAATTTGTGCGCCGTGGCAGCGCGGGGAGAGGCGGGCGCGCCCGCATTTTCTATGGCTGCTCGCGCTATCCGGATTGCAATTTCACCACGCCGCACATGCCTATCGCCGAGCCTTGTCCCAAGTGCGGCGCCCCATTCATCGTTGAGAAACGCAATAAAGCCGGCGTTGTCCGGGCCTGTTTGAAGGAAGGCTGCGACTGGGAAATGCCCGTTGCCGAGACGCCCGCAAGAACCCAGCAGGAAGAAGCTCCCGTACCCGTGGCAGCGAAGTCCTGAATCCCTTGCATCTAACAAAACATGGCCATGATTCTGCAATGCGCGGAGTCGGGTGCGCCTATACTGTTTACGGGCCTTCCCCCGGGAGCTGTTCTTGAGCATAAAAGAGGCAATCGAGAAATTCCTGCAATATCTCCGGATGGTGAAGAATTCTTCGCCGCACACGGTGTTGAACTACGGCAAAGATCTTGAACAATTTCGGGTGTATCTTTCGCCGCCTGGCGCCGATCCGCCGGCTCTCGGTGAGGTGAAGCACGGGCACATTCGGGAGTTCGTGGCCCATCTCCACGATCACGGCCTCGAAAAGACATCCATTGCGCGGAAAATCGCCGCGCTTCGTTCTTTCTTCAAGTATTGCGTGCGCGAGGGCTACTTGCTGGAAAACCCCGCGCGACTGATTCCCACTCCCAAGTTGCCCAAGCGGCTGCCTTCGGTTCTCTCGGCGGAAGAAATGAATGCATTTTTGAATCAGCTTTCGGGAGCAGATTCGGCTTTTGCGGCGGGCGAGCATCCTCCCCGGAAGCGCGCCTCAACGAAAGAGCGATTCACGCCTGCTGCGTCGGTGGCTTTGGAGGACAGTCTGTTCCTCCGGCGCGACCGCGCTTTACTCGAGTTGCTTTATGCCGCCGGACTCCGCGTCAGCGAATTGACCGGGTTGAATCTGGTCGACATCGACCAAAAAGAACGCATCCTGCGCGTGCGCGGCAAGGGCAACAAGGAACGAATCGTCCCGTACGGCAGGAAAGCGCAAGAGGCACTGGAGAAGTACTGGCCCCTGCGCGAGCAGCTTTTGCAGCAATCGCAAAAATCAGGCGCGAAGTCTGATTCGTACGGGCAGCAGCCGGTCTTTCTCAACTATGCGGGTCGGCGCCTGACCCAGCGCTCCGTGGGCCGTATCGTCAAGAAATACGTTCGCCTGATCAACATAAACTGGGACATGCATCCTCATTCGCTGCGCCACGCGTTTGCCACTCACTTGCTTGCGGACGGCGCCGACCTGCGTGCCATTCAGGAATTGCTCGGCCACCAATCACTCTCCACAACGCAGAAGTACACTCACGCCTCCATCCGCCAGTTGATGGAGACGTACGACAAGACGCACCCCCACGCCTGATCCGCGCATCTATTGCTGTTTGTCACCTGGGCGGCTTGGGATACCCTAGGAAGCTCAAAAAGGGAGGAGCATGGGTCTGCGTTTCGTCGCACTTTGCGGAATATTTGCTCTTCTCTTTCTCGCCGCGTGCGGCGCCGCGCGGGCCCAGGACAACTACGAGATTCAGGTCTACGAATATGACACCGTCGAGCCGCACCACACCATGATCGAGCTCCACAGCAATTTTACGTTTCAGGGCTCCAAGTCACCCGAGGATGGCGTTCTCCCCACCAATCACCAGTTGCATGAGACCATCGAAATCACCCGCGGTTTCACCGACTGGTTCGAGACGGGCTTTTACATCTTCACTTCCGAGAAAAGCGGGCAGGGAGTTCAGTGGGTGGGGGATCACATCCGGCCACGCGTGCGCATTCCCAAGAAATGGAACTGGCCTGTCGGCCTGAGCCTCTCCAATGAGATCGGCTACCAGCGCCGCCAGTTCTCCACCGACACGTGGACTTGGGAAATGCGGCCCATTATCGACAAGCAAATTGGCCGGTGGTATCTGTCTTTCAACCCCGCTTTTGACCGCTCCTTCCACGGCGACACCGTCCATCAGGGCTTCACGTTTTCTCCCGATTTCAAGTTCAGCTACGACTTCACGAAAAAAATCACCGGCGGATTCGAGTATTACGGCGCTGTAGGTCCGGCCACGGATTTTCTGCCCACCGGCCAGCAGCAGCACCAGATTTTCCCTGCCATCGACCTCAATCTCTCGCCCAACTGGGAGGTGAACTTCGGCCTCGGGGTGGGCATGACCCATTCCACTGATCACCTGATCTTCAAGACGATTCTCGGCTATCGTTTCAATTTTTGATCCGTATTTTTTGGATGTGGAGGCTCCCCCCCAATGAACTATCATCTGGCCCAAATCAACATCGGACGGCTCCTTGCGCCGATTGATGATCCGAAGATTGCCGAGTTTGTAGCTCAGCTTGATCCCATCAATGCTTTGGCGGACCGTGCGCCGGGCTTCCTCTGGCGCCTGCAGTCTGCGTCTGGCAACGCAACGGACATCATCTACAACCCTGACGATCCGTCCATCCTTCTCAACATGTCCGTCTGGGAATCCCTCGAAGCGCTGCGCAACTACATCTACAAGTCCGATCACGCCCGCGTGTTGCGCGACCGTGCCAAGTGGTTCGCGAAAATGGACAAGCCCATCTACTGTCTCTGGTGGGTCCCCGCCGGACATATCCCGACTGTCGCCGAGGGCCGCGAGCGGATGGAGCATTATCAGAAGTACGGCGCGACTCCCTTTTCCTTCTGGTTTTCGCAGCACTTCCCACCGCCGGTGGATGAAGAGGTCTGCGTCTAGAACTGGCTGGCATCGCAGATACGTCTCCAAAAACACGAACGGCTGGCAGCCGTTCCCGCCAGCCGTTCTTTTGTCCGCATCCTGAAACCTTGTTACTTAGCGGTGCCCACCTCCGTGGCCTCCACCACCGCCGTGAGATCCACCGCCACCATGAGATCCACCGCCACCATGAAATCCACCGCCTCCGTGGAAGCCACCCCCACCGTGGAAGCCACCCCCACCGTGGAAGCCACCCCCACCGTGGAACCCGCCGCCTCCGTGGAAGCCACCCCCACCGTTATGGAAGCCGCCTCCACCGTGGAACCCACCGCCACCATGAAATCCGCGGTCACCGCGAAACTCACGACCGCGCCAGCCATCATGATCCCAGCCGCCGCGGAAGCCGCGCCCGTAATAGCCGCCTCGGCCGTTCCAGCCTCGGCCATAGTAGCCGCGACCGTACCAGCCAGGATGGTTCCAATACCAGTGATACCAGGGCCCCACGCCAACAAATATGCCGTCTACAAACCACTCAGGGCCGTAATAGCCGTACGGCGCGCAAGCGTAAGGGTAATAGTCATAATATCCATAGGTGCAAACCGGCGGTGGGCCATAGTAGCCCGGGCCCACGCCCACGCCAACGTACACTCTCTGCGCATTTGCGAAGGAAGCGCAAAAGAGGCAAAAGCCAAGTACTGCCGCAATCCGTAGGTATCGCATGGCAGAATCCCTTCTAACGCCCCCTCCCATTCGGTGGCCTTTGGAGGCCTGTCTTGGGAGTGGCCGTCTGCTAGATTTAACCCTCTGCGGCGGGAAAGGTTGCTGGTGGTCTTGCGTTGGCCCGGCGCACTCTAACCGGCTGCAAACTCAGCAACTTCCATAAGTCCATCTCCGCAACTAGAACTGCGGTAGCCGCCGAACCGGAGCAACCGCTCAATTGCTTTTGAAGTTTTTCAATGTCAGGATTCCGCACGCCAGGAATCTTGGAGAATCCCCGGTGAAGCCAATCCTGACCGCCCATCTCTTCCCGAAGGTCGACAGCATGTTGCTCGAATTGTTGCGCGGCCTCGCCCATGAGGATTGGGAAAAGCAAAC
>Ga0335077_10009834_pt1 | contig 11888 bp, 10 predicted proteins | sample Lox_Sample_31_FD_207151 | JGI IMG/M metagenome (GOLD analysis project Ga0335077, IMG submission 207151) | Soil microbial communities from Loxahatchee National Wildlife Refuge, Florida, United States - Lox_Sample_3.1 | ecosystem: Environmental > Terrestrial > Soil > Wetlands | place: USA...
CCTGGCATCAACGCCACGACAGCCGCCTATATCGGTGTCACCGGCGTGGATGACCTGTATGAGCGGTGCGCGGCACGCGGCGCCCCGGGTCGAATTCGCAGCGCCAAGCCCGCTCGGGTGCTCGATTCCTCCGGCTAATAAAGGCGTGCGGTTGGCGGCCTGTGCCCGGGCCGCTCGCTGATCAGCCCGCTCACCCTCTTGCACCAGCTGCCTGATCACCTGCTGGTCCGCCCGCTCCTGAGCCCGCCTCGCGAGTGACTTCGATGCACTCGCACGACACCCGGGGAGCGGCATCAGCGCTCATTCTGGCCGGGTCGGCGAACTTAAGTGCAGGGCCCGCGCGAGCCTGATCGCGATCTGGTCCATGACCTGCTCGGGAACGTGGCCGGCGGGGTCACCGCCGAGCAGCCCGAAGATGCGCGGGCCGCGCAGGTCTGCGTCCAGGCCGGGCTGCCGGGGCACGACGTGGATGTGAAGGTGCTGGAAGCCTGCTGCCTCGGCGAAGAGGGCGACGTACGTCTTGGTGCACCCGACAACCTCCCGCAGCGCGCCCGTCACGGCGCTAAGCAGCGGCCCGAGGTCGGCCGCTTCACCGGCCGTCAGTTCGTCTAGCGCGATCAGGTGACGGCGGGGCAGGACGACGAGCCAGCCGGGCAGCGACGTCCCGAACGCGTGGGCGACCCGCCACCTCGGGCCGATATGCACTTGCTCCCGTGGTGGCAGATCCCGCCGGGCATTGCGGACGCAGCTGAAGCAATCACGGTCGGCAGGCACGGCTCGCATTATTCCTGGCAGCAGGACAGGCCGGCCGCCGGGAGGTAGCCAGTGCCTTGCGGCCGGTTGTCCCGTGCCAGATTCCGTCGTTTGTCCGTGGGTTCTGCCGTCACTGGGCGGCGGCTAGGTTGCGGCCGGCAGCGCCTTGAGGATGTCCGCAGGGAGTGCTGCGGCGGCCCGTTGCGTGGCTGGTGCTGCCAGCAGGCGTCAGAGTCGTGTTGGTTCTTCTGGCTTGCCGATCGCCGGACTGCGAGGCTGAGGCTCTCGATCACCCACGAACCAGGCCCGGCGCCAGCGAGCAGGTAACGCAGGGGCAGCCCACCGTGCCAGAGATGATCTGGCCGGCAGCCGGGCTGATGCCTGAAGGGCTGGTGACTGGGGGTCGTGGGGGCGACAGCCTGTGGCAGCCGTTCGGGATCAAATACGTGCGGCCGGTAAAGATACCGAACGGCTCACGCGGCGCGGCATCCGGCGAGATCGGGCCACCCGGCCCTCCAGCAGTACGCACAATCACCAGCGGCCATACTTTAGCCAGGCAGGGCAGAGGCGCAGCGAGGCCGGAGGTGGCACGCACGGCTGCGCGCAGACCTGGGCGAGACCTGTTCGCAGGCGTTTCGTAACGTGCCCGCGGCGCGTGCCATGGAGCACGGCCGCCGGGGCGGAGCGCCCTGACAGCGATGGCCTGGCTACCGCTAGGATCAACGGCGTGGATGTTAACTCTGTCATGGTCGCGGGGATGACTTGCGAGCATTGCGCTACGGCGGTGCGCGCGGAGATCAGCAGGCTGCCGGGCGTGACCGAGGTTGACGTCGACGTTGCGTCCGGTGAAGTCCGGATCGCGGCCGAGGCGTTGCCGGACGATGCGGCGCTGCGGGCCGCGATCGAGACCGCCGGTTATGAGATGGCAGGCTAGGATAGCTTGCTGGCAGCGCTGGTCCTCCGCTGATGTTGGACGTGCTGGGTTGCTGTCGGGCGTCCGCGCAGCCGTTCGGGACACGCTCCTGGGAGTCGGCCTACAGCATGGTGATCAGCAGGTAGCCCATGGTGACACCCATGGCGATCCTGCAGCAGGCCAGGCAGCGGGGTGCGAGGAACGGGCCGGGCCCTGCGCGGCGCCCGGGGGCAGGCGCCGGGCTGGGCGCCGGGCCCGTGTCCGCGGCGGCCCGGGTGCTCGCGGTGGCCTGGGCGCCCGTGGCGGTAAGGGGCGCGAAGCGGGCGGCCGGCTCTTGGGTGGCGCTTGCGGCGCTCACCGCTGCTGGGATGGCGGGCCTGGCCGCCGTCAGGGGTGTGATCCGGTCGGCGGTCCAGACGACATACCCGATCATGAACAGCGCCAGGGCGAGGCCGAGGGCAGGGAATCGCGCGACGCTGCCGGAGGACGTTCCCATGCCGGCCATGCCGCCCCCCGGGCCGCCGGACCTGGTGGCGGACACGGCGAGGAACATGTAGAGCATGGCGGCGCTCTCGACGAGGTGCGGCACGGGATGGGGGCACCACCGCGCGCTGATGGCCTGGCCGCGGTAGGCGCGGAAGGCCTGCGACCCGAACCACGCCGCGGTGACGGCGAACCCCGCCTCCCAAACCGGCGCGGGCAGAGGGTTCAGCCGCGCGACGAGCATCCCGGCCATCGCCACGCCCATGACGACGTGCATGCCGTCGCCGTCGATCTCGGTCTGCCGCCGCCACAGCCGTGAAAGGACGAGCCGGCTGGCGCAGTAGCCGGCCACCACGATCATTATCGCCGCGAACGTGTCCGCGAGCCAGGAAGGACCTGCCATTTCTTCATCCCTTTCGTGGTCCACGGGCGGGAATTCTGCTGTGCGGTCAAACTGCCCGACGTCGTGCTTTCTTTGCGGCACAGCTACCCGTATCCCTTGAAGACGCGGAAACGTGCGTCACGCTGCGCCCGCTGGTTCGGCCCGCCCAGCCGGGTCCCCGGACGGACCGGCAGCTGACGCAGGCCTGAGCCCGCTGGCCGGCCAGTAGGCTGCCGCGAGCAGGGCGAGCAATAGGCCGGAGTTGATGTCGGTGGCTGAGCCGGTGAAGATACCGCCGAAATCCTCGGCGATCCAGATCAATACGGCCCCCACGATGGCCGCCGCCACCGCGGCGCGGGCGGCCGGTGCCGGCAGGAATACGCCGACCGCGATGACGGCGAGCATGACCGCGAGGACGACCGAGGCCTGCACGCCCCGGTGGGCGAGCAGCGACGCGGCGCCCCGGTCGATCGATGCGACCCAGCCTGGCTCCCCGGACGCCATGCCAGCGAGCATGTCGTGCAGGCCCTGCGATGTCCGGTTGGCGGCCTGGACCGCGAAGTAGGCGAGGCTGCCCCACAGCACCAGCCAGAGCATGCGCGCGGGTGTGGCGCCGAGCGGCCGGCCGGCCACGAACGATGACCGGTCACCGCGGCCGGAAGGCCATAGCAGGACCGCGAGCATCGCGTAAATGATCACCGCGCCTGGGGCGCCGGTGACCGGGCTCGCCGTTCCGGCCAGCACGCCGCCAAGTCCCTCCCCGAACCACCAAACCCCAAGCGACCACACGATCGAAGCGGCCAGCGCGGCCTTGACGGTCGGGCGCCAGGCGATCCCGAGGCCTATTAGCAGCTGGATGGTCGCGAACGCGGCGTTGATCACCGCCAGGTGGTGCCCGACGAGACGGGCGTCCCAGCTGATCGGGCTCGCGACCACAGCGGGGTTGCCCTTGGCGGACGCCCCGAGCATCTGGCTGAAACCCGTGGTGAACATGAAGGGCTGGTACTGCAGCACCGCGTCGAGCAGCCAGATCGCGGCCAGCCCGAGCTGTAGCCACCGCCGCGTGTCGGGAGCCTCCCGGCTTGCCGCCCGCGCCGCGGCGCGCCGACCCGGCCATGCCGCTGCGCTCGCCGTCACCGCGCTTTCTGTCATCGTGACTTTCCCTTTCTGAATCCCGCCCGCATTCACGGCGGCACTACGGGGGTCCGGCTAGATATCTATACGATTGCGCCGCGACCCGACTCGCGGAACGCCGGTGCGCAATACAACGCCGGTGCGCAATACTCAGTGCAATATTCACTCATGTCGTCGCGGCATCGTCGCAGCGCCTGATTCCGCGCGGAGCCTGAGATGTCACCGTTGGCCACCACAGGTGTCGTAGCACCAAGAATAGTAAAGTAGCGCTGTCGGCGAGCGCAACCGCAGATAGCCGGGAAATGCCCGTCTTTCCGGTAACGGTGCCGTTACACTTGGTTACGTTCTCCATCTGAACAGTTATATTCATAACCTGGGAGGGGTATTTTGATAACCAGGGCGGGGTATTTGATAAACCGGGCAGGGGCATCTCCGGCGCGCAAGGGCAGGTGCCTGCCGGCCCGCCGAGATGGCGGTCGGCGCTGGGAGGATACTAATCCTGGTGGCGTCGCCGGGAGGGACGCTGATCCTGGCGGCGGTGCGGCTAGGAATGCTGCCTCCGCCCGTCGCGCTGACCGGGCGTCGTCCGCGCACCGGTGGCATGCAGCCTGCATGCCACCGCGGCAATCCGGAGGATCAAGCTACGTGGCCATCACGGGTATCAAGGCGCGTGTCACAGCCCTGGGCGGTCGCGCCGGTGCAGGCTGGGCAAGCCCCGGGGCGGCCCGGTGAGCAGCCCTTCGGTCAAGCTGTGCGCGTTCTTGTTGCTGCTCGCGGTGATCTTCCTGGGAGCGCACGCCGCGGGGGCGCATCTTGGCCCGGTTACCACTACTTACTCCCATTCTGGGGGCGGTTCCGGTGGCATGAACATGGGCGGTGGGGGCTCGATGAACATGGGCGGCACGCCAGCGCAGCCCCCGGCGGGCCAGGGTCGGCGGCGGTGACGCGGTGTCGGTGAGGGGCGCGGGCACGGTCACCGATGGGCCGGTTGAGTTGGTGGTCGGCGGCATGAGCTGCGCGTCCTGCGCGGCGCGGATCGAAAAGCGGCTCAACGGGCTCGACGGGGTGCGTGCCAGCGTCAACTACGCGACCGAGCGGGCTTATGTCACAAGCGCCGGGGGCCGCGACCCTGCGGAGCTGATCAGCGTGGTCACGGCGGCCGGGTACACGGCCGCGCTGCCGGCGCCCGCCCCTGACCAGGAGCGGCCCGCGGCGCCGCTGACCCGCGCGCTGGCCTGGCGCCTGGCGGTGTGCGTCCCGCTGACCGCGGCGGTGCTGGTACTCGCGATGGTCCCGGTCGCGCAGTTCGGTGGCTGGCAGTGGGTGAGCCTGCTGCTGGCCGCCCCGGTGGCGGTGTGGGGGGCGTGGCCCTTGCACCGGGCCGCGTGGGCCGGGCTTGGTTACGCGGCGGCGAGCATGGACACGCTGGTCAGCCTCGGCGTGGCCGCGTCCTTCGCGTGGTCCCTGTATGCGCTGCTGTTCGGCGGCGCGGGCCGGGTCGGGATGCGGATGCCGTTCGCGCTCACCTTCGCGGTGGCAGACCAGCACACGCTGTACCTGGACGTGTCCGCGTGGGTGACGGTCTCGGTGCTGGCCGGTCGTTACCTGGAGGCCCGCGCCAAGGACCGCTGCGGCTCGGCGCTGATGTCGCTGGCCGGGCTCGCCGCCAAGACCGTCGCGGTGCTGCGCGACGGCGCCGAGCACCGCATCGGCATCGATTCGCTCCGGGCCGGTGACCGGTTCCTGGTCCGGCCGGGCGAGAAGATCGCCGCCGACGGTGTCGTCGTCGAGGGCGGCTCCGCGGTGGACGGCTCGCTGCTCACCGGTGAGTCGGTGCCAGCGGAGGTCGGCCCGGGTGACGAGGTGACCGGTGCCACCGTCAACATGGGCGGGCGGCTGGTCGTGCGCGCTACCGCGGTGGGCGCTGATACCCGGCTCGCGCAGCTAACCCGGTTCGTGAACCAGGCGCTGACCAGCAAGGCCGCCGCGCAGCGCCTGGCCGACCGGGTCGCCTCGGTCTTCGTGCCGTGCGTGATCGCCCTCGCGGTCGCCACGCTCGGCTTCTGGCTGGGAGCCGGCCTGCCGGCGCAGGCCGCGTGGAGCGCCACGTTCGCGGTTCTGGTGGTGGCCTGCCCGTGCGCGCTGGGCCTGGCGACCCCCACCGCGCTGCTTGCCGCGGTGGGCCGCGGGGCCCAGCTCGGCATCTTGATCAAGAGCGCGCAGGCGCTGGAATCGGTCGGCCGGATACGCGTGGTCGTGCTCGACAAGACCGGCACCGTGACGACAGGGGCGATGACACTGCACACGGTCACCACCGAGGCCGCGGTCGGGCACAAAGAGGTGCTGCGGCTCGCCGGGGCGGTGGAGGACGCCTCCGAGCACCCCGTCGGCCAGGCGATCGCCCGGGAGGCGGCCGCGCGTCTGGGCGCCCTCCCAGCGGTGACCGGCTTCACGAGCCTGGCCGGAGCGGGGGTGCAGGGCAGTGTCGATGGCCTGGCCGTGACTGTCGGCAGCCTGCGGCTATGCGGTGAGCTGTCCCTGGCCGTGCCGCCCGGGCTGCGCCGCGCCGTGGAGGAGGCCCAAGACGCGGGCCGGACCGCGGTCCTGGCCGGCTGGAACGGGCAGGCGCACGCCGCGCTGACCGTCGCGGACGCCGTCAAACCGGGCAGCGTTGCAGCCGTGGCAGGTATCCGCAGCCTCGGGTTGCGCCCGGTCCTGCTCACCGGCGACAACGAGCGCACCGCCCTCGCGGTCGCCGCCGAGCTGGCCATCCCTCCGGACAGCGTGATCTCCGGCGTGCGGCCCGACGGGAAAGTCAGGGCCATCCGCGCTCTGCAGGCCGGCGGGTACCGCGTGGCCGTGGTCGGCGACGGCGTCAACGATGCCGCCGCCCTCGCCGAGGCCGACCTCGGCATGGCGATCGGCACCGGTGCCGACGCCGCGATCGGCGCCGCCGACCTCACCCTTGTCAGCGGCGACCCCCGTACCGTCACCGACGCGGTGCAGCTCGCCCGGGCCACCATGCGCGTGATCCGGGCCAACCTCTTTTGGGCCTTCGGTTACAACGCGGTCGCCATCCCGCTGGCCGCGTCCGGCTACCTGAACCCGCTGCTCGCCGGCACGGCGATGGCCGCCAGCTCACTGATCGTCGTGTCCAACAGCCTGCGGCTGCGTCACTTCCGCGCGCGCGCCGCCACCGCGCGCCGCACGCCGCGCCCGCCGCGGCGCAGGCCGAGGTCAGGGCGATGACGCTGGCGAACCGGAGCGTGGTGACAGCCGGACTGGCTGGCCCGTCCCGCGCTGCGCCGCGCCGGCCACTGCGGGAACTCGCCATGGCCGCCCTGGCACCACTGACCGGCACGGTCCTGCTGATCGGGCTGCTGTCCGCCTGGGTCGCCACCGGCGGGGCAGGCACGATCGCCCGGGTACGGATCCAGGTCACCCTGGCCGCGATCCCCATGCGGGCCTTCACCCCCGGCACCACCTCCGCCGGCGCCGCGACCACTTATCTCACCATCCGCAACCTCAGCAACAGACCCGACGAGCTGCTGTCCGCCAGCAGCCCAATCGCGCGCCGCATCGTGCTCACCACACGCCCCGCCGACGGTGCCGCCGGCCCGAGGAAAGTGGTGCCAGACCTGGTCATCCCAGCCCACGCCACGATCACCCTCAGCCCCTTCGGCAACGACGCCGTGCTCATCAACCCGCCGCCGCTGCAGGCCGGCCACAGCTTTCCGCTGACCCTGACCTTCCGCCACGGCGGCACGATCACCATCCAGGCGGCCATCACACCACCCGGCGCACCCTGACTTCCTGGCCCGCCGCGCAGCTCCGCCTACCGTCATCTCGTCGACCTGGAAACTGCCGGGCTCATCCGGCGCGCCGCCTGAGCCGCCTGCCGCTAGGCCGCCGTCCCAAGCCAGGCGGCACGACGGGGTTGAGAGTCCGATGCGCTGACCGCATCGCTAGCTACGCTCGGCTGACGATAGAGCCCTCGAGCATGGGGCGATGAACCGGCTGCTGGCCGCTTAGCTGTCCGGGCACATGGAGGTTAGCGGACGTCTGGTCCGATCTGCTCGAGCCGGGCGTACACCACAGGGGGCTGCCCGTGCAATGGCGATGCATTCGATTACTCGGCGGTCTGGCGCCGGTATCACCTCGCCCAACGCGGCGGCCTACTCTTGCCGCTACAACACCACAGTCTCCCGCAAGAGGCGCGCGGGGCGGGTTGTCGGCAAGGGATGTCGCAACTGCCTGTTGCGCGCTCGGCGGCCTGCTACCAGGTGGGGTGTCGGCGAGCGGCGCGGGTTCAGCTGTGCTCATGATTGGCGTGACTGGCGTTGCTGGCCTCCGGGCCAGGGATGGTCCTCCGGATACGTGGCACGCACGACGCACGGGGACCGGTCGCTAGGCATGGACGGGCAGGGTGTTGACGTTGGACCGTGCAGGTGGGCAGATTCGTGTTCTGCTGCTGGAGAACATTCACCGCGCCGCGGCCGCTCGGCTGGTCAAGGATGGCTACCAGGTGGAGACGGCGGCGCGGGTCTTGGATGAGGAGCAGTTGATCGCCGCGGTCCGCGGCGTTCAGCTGCTTGGCATCCGGTCCGGCTCGCATGTTACGGAGCGTGTCCTTGATGCCGCGCCTGGCCTGCTCGCGGTCGGCGCGTTCTGTATCGGCGTCAACCAGATCGACCTGGCAGCGGCGTCGCGGCGGGGGATCGCGCTGTTCAACGACCCGTTCTCGAACACGCGCAGCGTGGTGGAGCTTGCCCTGGCCGAGACCATCGCCCTGACACGGCGGCTGACCGGCAAGAACGCGCAGATGCACGCGGGCGTCTGGGACAAATCCGCAGCGGGCAGCCATGAGGTGCGCGGGCGGCGGCTCGGGATCGTCGGCTACGGCAAGATCGGCGGGCAGCTGTCGGTGCTGGCGGAGAGCCTCGGCATGACAGTGTTCTTCTACGACACCGCCGACAAGCTGGCGCTGGGCAACGCGCGGTCCTGCGGCACGCTGCAGGAGCTGCTGGAGATCTCCGACGTGGTCACCCTGCATGTGGACGGCCGTCCCGGCAACAGCGGCCTGTTCGGCGAGGCAGAGTTCGCGGCGATGCGGCCGGGGAGCCTGTTCCTCAATCTGTCCCGCGGCTTTGTCCTCGATCAAGCGGCGCTGCGGCGCAATGTCGAGGCCGGGCATCTTGCCGGGGCTGCGGTCGATGTGTTCCCGCGGGAGCCGCGGAGCCGCGGTGAGGAATTCACCTCCGAGCTGCGCGGCCTGCCGAACGTGATCCTCACGCCGCACGTCGGCGGCTCGACCGAGGAGGCGCAGCAGGACATCGGCGGGTTCGTCGCCGGGAAACTGCACGACTACATCACGTCAGGCGCGACGTCGCTGAGCGTCAACCTGCCTGCGGTCGCGCTGCCACGCACGCCGGGCACGCACCGGCTGGCCCATCTGCACCGCAACGTCCCCGGCGTGCTCGCGACCATCAATCGGCTGCTAGCTGAGCACGGCGCCAACATCGAGGGCCAGCTGCTCGGCACACGTGACGACCTGGGCTACGTCCTCACCGACATCGGTACCGAGTACACCGACGACATGCTCGCCAGCCTGCGCGAGCTGGACGGCACCATCCGGCTGCGGACCACGAGCCCGGCCTGACCAGAAGGAAGGCGTCGCCCGACTTCAGCATCGTGAACGTGGCGCTGCCGTCCACCGAGAAGTTGGTCGCCGAGCGGCTCGTCGCCGCGCCGCCGGTGCGAATATCTTCGCAGGAGCGATGAGGTTCGTGCTCCGGGCCCGTCGAACCAGATGACCGGACCTCCAGACCAAAGGAGCCACCATGGCCACTCGTGGGAATACCCTCATCGGATCGCCTTGCTGGGCCGATCTGTGGACGTCCGACGTGGAGGGCAGCCGCAGGTTCTACGGCGAACTCTTCGGGTGGGAGGCCCAGGAGCCGAGTGCGGAGTTCGGCGGCTATTTCATGTTCACCCGCAACGGCGTCCCCGTGGCCGGTGGGATGGGCGACATGGGCGACATGCCCGCCCAAGACATTTGGAAGGTCTACCTGGCCACCGACGACATCGCCAAGACAGTCGCAGCCGCTGAGGCCGCAGGCGCCCAGATCATCAGCCCTCCAATGGCCGTGGCCGACCTTGGCATCCAAGCGGTGCTCGTCGATCCGACCGGCGCTCACCTCGGCGCCTGGCAGCCCGGGACCTTCCCAGGATTCACCGTATCGAACGAGCACGGCGCACCGAACTGGTTCGAGCTGCACACCCGCGACCACGCGGCAGCGGTCGGCTTCTACCGCTCGGTGTTCGGTTGGGACACCGACCTCGTCGGCGATTCCGACGAGTTCCGCTACACGACCATGCGCCACCCTGGCGGCGACGGCCAGATGGCCGGGATCATGGACGCCGCGGCCTTCCTCCCCGAGGGCGTACCCGCTCACTGGTCGGTCTACTGGGCAGTCGACGATGCGGATGCCGCCGTCGCCAAGGTCAAGGCCCTCGGCGGCTCGGTCGTCAGGGACGCCGGGGACACCCCCTACGGCCGGCTCGCCGTCGTGACGGACCCCGCGGGCGCTCAGTTCAAGCTGCGCACTGCGAACCAGTAGGCGCGCCAGCCTGCAAGCGTCGGTGGCAGGAAACCACTGGCCGCACGGTTCGGCGGACGGCGTGTTACGGGGCCCGCGTGATATGGATAAAAATCGATTGCCTAACCGCCTAAACCCTAATGTCCAGCAGGCGAAAATGAGCGCCTGGCGGAAAGGCGCCTGAAACCGGTGCCGCATCCTGCGCTGGCATCTTTACGGGCAGCGCCCGCGTCGCGCGCTGCGATGATTCCAGGAGTTCACCGTAGGTCCAGCGCGGGGTCAAGACAGATCCGACATCGCCGCACCGCGTTCCTGCTCATCGGGAGCCTCCTTTCGTCATAAGTGGACGCTGTCCACAGTATCTGGGCTAGTGGACGCTGTCCACTCTTGATATTCTGTGATCGTGACGGGCAGCCGATCAGTAGCGGAGACGCGCCAGGCGCGGCGGCGGCCGCGAGGCGCCGTCCGCGACGGCCTCGTCGCCGCCGGGCTCGAGCTGGCACGGGCCGACGGCCCTGACGCCGTCGTGCTCCGCGAGGCGACGCGGATGGTGGGCGTGGTGCCCAACGCCGCCTACCGGCACTTCGCCAGCCGTGACGAGCTCCTCGCCGCGGTCTGCGCGGCCGCATTGCGCGAGCTCGCCGACCGCATGGCCGCCGGCGTCGCCCGCGTGCGCGGCAAGCGCGGCGATCCCGCCGCGGCCCGGCGCCGGCTGCACGCCATCGGCACCGCGTACCTGGACTTCGCCCGGCAAGAACCGGGGCTGTTCGCAACCGCGTTCGCCCTACCGCAGCAGCAAGCCTACGGAGCTCCCGATGGCGGGACCGGGCAGGAGCGCACACCCCTGGGTCATCTCCGCGCCGTGCTCGACGAGCTGGCCGACGCCGGGGTCCTCCAGCGGCGGCGCCGCGACGGCATCGAATACCCCGTCTGGTCCGTGGTGCACGGGCTGGCGGTACTCACCGGGCAAGGACCCCTGCGCGACCTCCCCGACGGCACCCGCCACCACCTCGACGAGCTCACCCGCACCTTCATCGACGAGAGCCTGGCGTGAGCCAGCACGCCCCCTCGCCGCCCAGGCGGCCGACGGTGAAGTGCTTACCTGCGATGGTTATACCGGGGAGGTCACCCGAATCGCTTCGCTCGCCCGCGAAACCGGGTTTCGCGTGCCATGTATCAGGTGGGCGGCGGGATGCTCGGTTAAGTGACGGGCAGGCGCGCCAAAGCCCGAAGTGCCGGGGGCCCGGCTGCGCCGAGCAACAAGGCCGAGCAACAAGGGGGTGGCCATGGGCGCTATCGATATTCCTGGCGGAGCGCGTGTCCGTACCTTCACCCCGCCGCCGGACGGCTTTGATTCCGCGCAGATCATGGGTACGTACGGCGGCAACGCGGCCCGGCTGCTCTGAGCCAGGAGACGGTTTGACCCGCATGGGATCACCTCCGCCACGCTCCTCCCGACCGGTCCGAAACCAGGCGCCTGACACACGGGGCGACCGCCGCACCCGCCAGGTAGGCCCACCGCCAGGCGAGCCCGGTGCTGACTGTTCACTCTTTTCTAGAAAGGATGGCTCGTGGCCACAATTGAGGACAGCCGACCGAACATTCTGCTCTCCGGCCCGACCGT
>Ga0335077_10009835_pt1 | contig 11888 bp, 11 predicted proteins | sample Lox_Sample_31_FD_207151 | JGI IMG/M metagenome (GOLD analysis project Ga0335077, IMG submission 207151) | Soil microbial communities from Loxahatchee National Wildlife Refuge, Florida, United States - Lox_Sample_3.1 | ecosystem: Environmental > Terrestrial > Soil > Wetlands | place: USA...
AGAAAAATCCGCTCAGCGTGAACTGCCTGTTCAATGGCAGGTTCCAATCTGCGGTGGCGGCGTAGCCGTTCACCACCCGGCCGAATCCCCAGCTCTGGCGGCTGTAATAGCCTCCCAAGCCAGCCGTGAAAGTGCGGCCCATCAGCGGATGGGAGTAGGCGACGCGGGCGGCGAGGGCGGGCGCACGCGACTCCTCACCCGCATCGGGACTGCGGTACCAAATGTAGTTGTAGCCATTGGGCAGCTCGCCGGTGAGCGGATCGAGGATGCCTCCCTGCACGCTGACATTGGAATGGTTGGCGAGTTCGAAGCGATGCTCGATCCGCAACTGAGGAGTCCAGGACCAGAGATTGCCAGAGTAGCTGAGTGCGGGAGTGATGAGCGAGGCGAAGGAAGTGGGCTGCTCCGGGGAGATGAATAACCCGTCCTGCCCTCCTATGACCGAGGTGTCCTTCCAATCCAGGCGGATGGTGGCAGTGCGCAGGCGGACCAGTCCAAAGTTCACGCCATTGTAGGTGGCGGGAAATCCGCCGCCGAAGTCGAAGCTGACATTGCCGCTGGAGCGCGCCCCGAAGACCTGCGGCCCGAAGACCTCGAAGCCGAGGATGGATTGCCGCAGTGTGCCTCCAACTGAGCCTGAGGAGTCCATTGGATCGGGCCGGAGGATCCAAGTCGGCACGTCCTGGTTGTCCGGATAGCCGGTATTGGCGAACAGATTGAACAGCACGATGCCGGAAAGGCGCACCCGGTATTTCGACGCGCTTTCGAGTTTGGTCTGGTATTGCTGGTCGACCTTCTCGGTGAGCAGTTGTTCATCTTCGCTGAGATGCTGCAGTTGTTGTTCGACTGAGCCCGCATTCGCCGCCTGCTGCTCGTTGCCCGAGGGAGCGGAAGCGTAAGTTTCGGCACGTTGCGCCTGCAGCTCCTGGCGAAGCTTGGATATCTCGGCGCGGCTGGCGGTCGTCTCCTGCTGGAGTTGCAGCACCATCTGCTTCAGCTCCCGCACCTGCGACTGCAATTCACCGAGAGAGGCGTCCACAGAGCTGTTGCTGGCTGTGGTCTGCGCGCCGGGCTGGGCTTGCGCGTCGCAAAAAGTCCCCGCGAGTAATGCGTGGCAGAGAAAGAGCGCCACACCGAATACCGGAAAGGATCTGTGTTCCATGTCGCACCTCGGGCAACGATTTGAAAGGGACGTTCAAACCCTCGCGCTTTGTCGCTAGGTCATCACATGCTGACGTGGGGGGAAGCGTCAGCCGCCTGGCCGTCGCTGACAGGGGCGTGCTTGAGCACCCGGGGAAGCACGATCCGCATCACGGTGCGGCCTGGCGCCGAGCTCTCCAATTGTAAAGTGCCACTGTGGTCCTGAACGATTTTCTGTGCAATCGTCAGTCCCAGACCGGTTCCATTCTCCTTACCGTAGCTGACGAAAGGTTGGAAGAGTCTGTCACAGATGGAGGATTCTACCCCAGGCCCATCGTCAACGATGCGGATCTCCAACGTGTCGGCGTGATTGGCCACGGCGACGGCGACGTTGCCGCCATGGCCCAGCGCTGCCTGGCAGGAATTGAGCAGCAGGTTGTAAAAGACTCGTTCCATCTTCGGAGGGTCAAACTGCGCCATGTGCACGCCACCCGATTCAATGGCGACGTTGAGCTTCTGGAATTGGGGATGCGCCTGCACCAGCTCGATGGCTCGGCTGATGGTCCGCTCGATCGGGGCCTCCGTCGCATTCAACGCTTCCGCCGGCCGCGACAACTCCAGTAGTGAATCGACCAGGTCGGTCAGGCGGTTGACGGCAATGCGGATTTCCTCGTAAAGCTCCTCCCGTTGCTCGGGATTGAGGTCGGCGTCGGCCAGAAACTCGGCATTGGCCAGCACCGCGGTCAGCGGATGGCGCAGGTCGTGGGAGATCGAGCTGGCCATGGTCCCGATGGTGGCCAGCCGTTCCGCATGCAGCAGACGCTGTTGCGTCTCGTGCAGGCTGTCGCGCATGCTGCCAAAGGCGCTGGTCAGCTCCGCCACCTCTCCTGCTCCGCGAGCATGCAAGGGATAGCGGAAGTCTCCGCCTTCGAGAGCCCGCACGCCTTCCACCAGCTTTTCCAGTGGACGGGTAAAGGTCTTCGCCGTCAAGTAAACCAGCAGGCTGCCAATCAGAACCGCGCCAATTCCAACAGCCAGCAGCAGGCGGCTCAAATGATTCAGAAAGGCAGTGGCTTCATCGTATGACTTCATAACCACGATGCTGACAGTGGGTGTGGCACTGGGATCGAGGGCGAGCGAGGAGGCGATGAACTTCTCCTTCCCCAGCTTCCAGTCGGTAGGGCCACGTGGAATAGCCGCAGCACTCAGAACTGTCCGCAGTTCGCCGCTCTGCTCAGGATTGAGGGTGCTCACCACCACGTCGCGCCCACAAACGATAGCCACCTGGCTGGCCGCGATCTGGCTTACCTCGTGCGCCACGGCGGCATTCATCTCGGCGCCGACCGCCACTATTCCCAGCAGAGCGTTGTCCGACGGAGGCCCGAAATAGATGGGCTTGAGCACCACCTCATAAAGGTGCCCATCTCCAAACCACCATTGCAGCGGTTCATCCAAAGCATTGCGATGCTGGAGCAGTTGCTGGGCCTGCTCGCGCGTGATGCCTGGTTCTTTGGTGTGAAATCCTACGAACTGGTTGGCCGGGTCAATCAGCGCAAACAGGTCACCGCCGGAGAGCCGGAACATCTCGCCGGAGGCGTCCTGAATAGTAGGAGCATGGCGGGAAGTCATCAGCGCCTTCAAACTGGGAAGGTCAGCCATCAGCTCGGCCGAGCGCGCCAGAGCGGCCTCGCGCTCCCGTTGCACGTTGCGGAAGGTCTCCACCGAGTTAGCGAGATCGCTGCCCAGTTCTCGCCGCACCTGGTTTTCCACGCTGCGCTGAACGATGAGCAGAGAAACCGCGGTCAGGCCGGCCGAGGTGAGCAGCATGGCGATGAGGAACTTCGTCCTTAGGCGCATACGACCCATCGCGGACCTCCTTCCCCGACTGCTCTTACCGGACAAACTTATAGCCTGTGCCGTGGACTGTCCTGAAGTGCACAGGATCGGCGGGATCTTTCTCCAGCTTCTGGCGCAGGCGCAGCATATGCGTATCCACCGTGCGCGTAGTGGGATAGTTGTTGTAGCCCCAAACTTCGTTCAGCAGCTCAGTTCGGGAGACCACCCGATCCTGGTTGTTCAGGAAGAAGCGCAACATCTTGAATTCCTGCGGCGTAAGCGGCACCAGTTGCCCATCGCGGCGTAACTCCATCCGGGAGAAGTTCACTTCCACATCATCGAAGCTGAAGATCTCGACCTTGTCGGTGGACTGGTTCAGGCGTCGGAACGTGGCTCGCACACGCGCCAGCAGTTCACGCGGGCTGAAGGGTTTCGTGACGTAATCGTCTGCACCCAGCTCCAGCAGTAGCACTTTGTCGAGCACGTCGCTGGCGGCGCTCAACACCAGAATCGGCACGTTGGAAGCTTCCTTCTTGATTTCGCGGCAGACGTCCTGCCCGGACTTTCCCGGCAAGCGTAAGTCGAGCACCACGATTCGGGGTAAGGTGGCGCGAAATGTGTCCATGGCGACCGTGCCGTCGGGGGCGATGGTCACCTCGAACCCCGCTGACTCAAAGGTCCGGCGCAGGGCCTTCTGTACTGCCAGGTCATCTTCGATGACGAGAATCTTTTCCATAACAACCTACTCGCAGTCGCATGGGGCGATGCTGCTGAGTACAGCTAATAACAGTTCAAATGGACAGTCAATGGAGAGTTAACAATTCTGTGACATACGCAGAAATAAGAGCATTTCCGCGAGTTTCGAGTTGTGAACAACTTTTGACAACTTCGTAACCTCCTTACGACAACTTCCTTAACGGTCGTTATTTAGATTGCAGAAAGCTTCTGGTAGCCGAGAGTCGAGTCGAAGCACCTGGAGTAAGTTGAAAATGCAAGACGGAGGAACCATGTTTAGGTCGCAAGCGTTTAGTTCGACAAGCACACGCCGGCTGGTCCTGATTACGGGGCTGGTACTGATGACACTAGCGCTGGTCAGCCTGCCCGTTGCTGCCCAGAAGGCCACCCCAACTTTCCTCACTTCCGACATCCCTGATGTCAGCGACGGTTCCATTAACGACACCAACCTCGTCAATCCGTGGGGCATAGCATGGCTTCCCGGAGGACCGTGGTGGGTTTCCGACAACGGAACCGGACTCTCCACTGTCTATAACGCTTCGGGCGTCCCTCAGTCTCTGGTGGTCATGATTCCCCAGTGGGACAACTCGCCCGGTGGCAACCCAACAGGCGTTGTCGCTAACGGCACATCCGATTTCCAGATAAACAACAATGCCACCCACTTCCTGTTCGCAACAGAGGACGGGACCGTCCAGGGATGGAGCTCCGGCACGAGTACCGTGATCGCCGTCAACAACTTCCCTAATGCAGTGTACAAAGGATTGGCTTTGGGCTCGGCGGGAGGCGCTAACTACCTGTACGTTGCTGATTTCCGGGGCGGAACAGTTGCTGTCTTCGACAAGAACTTCAGCCCACATTCGTTTGGTTCGGGCGCGTTCACGGATTCGACCATCCCCAGCGGGTTCGCACCCTTTAACGTTGCCAACGTGGGCAACGGCCACCTTGCCGTGACCTATGCCAAACAGGACGCGGAAAAGCATGATGATGTGCCGGGTCCGGGAAATGGGTACGTAGACATCTACGATACCTCCGGGAACTTGGTCTCCCGGTTGGTTCACACGCCCTATGCGAATTCTCCCTGGGCTGTCGTCATTGCTCCAGCCTCAGGCTTTGGAGGATTCGGTGGTGATTATCTGGTAGGTGAGTTCGGCAGCGGCGTTATCGCGGCCTACACTCCGGCTGGCGCATTCGTTGGACTGTTGTTCAATCCAGCCAACCTCCAGTTGCAGATCAACGGTCTGTGGGGGCTGGGTTTCGGTAACGGCATGGGCTCAGGTTCGACCACCACCCTGTACTTTGCGGCGGGGTATTTTGACGAAGCTCACGGTATCTTTGGGAACATTACCTGCTGCAGTGCGGGTCCTCTCCAGCCAACTGTGCGGATCGTTAAGAAATAAGCCTAGCAACTGCCACGAGTCGAGGAGGGCCAAGCGGCCCTCCTTATTTATTGCTCTTGTGTGACAAGAATGGCCCGTCCCGACCCAAACAACGCCTCCAGCCTAGAACTCTTCCCTTCGGATCACTATTTCTAAGCTGTCTCACCGGGAATAAAAGCGGCCCTCCTCGGTTAGCGTGTGTGACAGACACATTCTGATGGAGAGAGAGCAAATGCCGGATAGAACGCAGTCCAACACGGGTGACCAGTTATTGCACGATCACAACCATGACGGCATCGATCGCCGAGGCTTCCTGAAGTGCATGGCCTGGGCGGGAACAGGTGCTTTCTGCGTAATAAAGGGAGGCGTACTCAACTCCTATAGCCTGAGTGCGTTTCACCTCGGTGGCCACGACCATAAGGGCGACCTCAGTTTCGTCCAGATCAGCGACAGCCACATGGGCTTCGATAAGGCGGCCAATCCCGATGTCGTTGGCACCTTGCAGGCTGCCATAGACAAAGTCAATGCCCTGCCGATGGCTCCTTCGTTCATGCTGCACACCGGTGACATCAGCCACCTCTCCAAGCCGGGAGAGTTTGACACGGTGGACCAACTACTCAAGACGGCAAACACGAAAGACATTTTCTTCGTGCCCGGCGAGCACGACATCCTCAATGACGACGGCAATTCATACCTGGAGCGCTACGGCAAGGGCACGCAAGGACCAGGCTGGTACAGCTTTGACAAGAACGGAGTGCATTTCATCGGGCTGGTCAATGTCATGAACCTGAAAGCCGGAGGTCTCGGCAGCCTCGGCAGTGAGCAGCTCGAATGGCTGGAGAAAGACGTGAAACATCTTTCCAAGAGCACGCCCATCGTCGTGTTCGCGCACATCCCACTTTGGAGCCTTTATCCCGAGTGGGGCTGGGGCACTGAGGACAGCGCGCAGGCGCTCTCGTACCTGAGGCCTTTCGGATCGGTCACGGTCCTGAACGGGCACATTCACCAGACCATGCAGAAGGTGGAGGGTAACGTCACCTTCCACACCGCGGCTTCTACGGCGTTCCCTCAGCCGAAGCCGGGACAGGCGCCGTCGCCCGGGCCGATGAAGGTCCCGGCCGATCAACTGCGGACGCTGTTGGGAATAACAGATGTCAACTACGTTCGCGGCCAGCACGCCCTGGCCGTGATCGATTCGAACCTGAGCTGAGCCGCGCAGCGGCAACACTACAAGGAGTCATATTATTAAAACGAGAACCTTACTATTGACCATCGCGATGATGTCAGCGGTGGTGAGTCTAATCATCAACCCGAGCACTTTTGCCGCTACTCCCGACGACAAATCCGCGTCGGAAGTCGCGGTGAAGATTGACAACTTCAGCTTCTCGCCTGCGACTATCACGGTCCCGGTGGGAACCACAGTCCGCTGGACCAACCGTGATGACATCCCGCACACGGTAGTCAGCGACGACAAGAGCATCAAGTCGAAGCCGCTGGACACCGATGAAACGTTCACCTACACGTTCACCAAACCGGGTACCTACAGCTACTTTTGCAGCATTCATCCCAAGATGACGGCGAAGATTGTGGTGCAGTGAGGCCGACCACGAGCCCGTTTGATCCCAGATCGCTCTTATTCGCCAGATATGCGCAGCACGTGGTGTTGATCCACTTTCCGATCGCCTTGTGCCTTGTCAGCATCGTCTTCGACTTCCTCGGGCAGTGGACAAAGAAGCGCGTGCTGGCCGAGGTGGCTTACTACAACCTGCTGGTGGCGGCCATCTCCACTGTGCCAGTCGTGGTGACCGGACTGCTCGCCTGGCACTTTCAACTCGAAGGCCAGCGGCTGAAAGGCACGCTGTTCCTCCATCTGGTGCTGGGCCTGGCCGCCACTGGAATGATCTGGCTGGTCCGGAGCCTGCACTTCCGCGCGCACCGCCACCCGGAAGGCAAGCTGCCGCTCTATCGCTTTCCCATTGAGCTCACCGCCGCCGCTGTGGTCTCTTTGACCGCCCATCTCGGCGGCTTCCTAAGCGGTGTCAACGGACCGGGATAATTCTGACGCATGACATTGGGCTTGATTTCATTCGACTGGAGGTAATGATGTTTGAAGGCTTGTTTCAACCTGTGCATTTGATGGTTATTCTCTTTATCGCGCTACTCGTATTCGGACCGAAGAAGCTTCCGGAATTCGGAAAAGGTCTAGGTGACGGTATCCGGAGCTTCAAGGATTCCCTCAGAGAAAAAGAGTAAGACAGCGTATGGGGGATGGCCCGGCCGAGCTCCGGTTAGTATTGCCTTAACCGGGGCCGGCTCCACCCCAACGGCAGCATTGGGCGCTGGTCTTCAGGAAAATAGGGAATAAAACCCCGCGTTTCCGGTTACTCTTGTTAGCGTGGCGCTGGACCGCGACAGAGCGTACGAGTTTGAACAGCTCGCCATGCCTCTGTTCGCCCCGCTGTTCAACCTGGCGCAGTGGCTCACGCGGGACCGCAACGAGGCCGAAGACCTGGTGCAGGAGACTTACGCCAAGGCGCTGAAGGGGTTCGACTCCTTCCAGGCAGGCACGAATTTTCGAGCGTGGATATACCGCATCCTACGCAACACGTTTCTGACTTCACGCACGGGACTGAAGGCGGCCAGAACTGTGGCACTCGATGACGAAGACGATCCGCAATCGGTCTCGCCGGCAACGACTGAGACGCCTGAATCGATCCTGCTGACGCGCGCCGATCACGATGCCATTCAGGTCGCGCTGCAAGAGTTGCCGGTCGCCTATCGCGAGATCATTCTGCTGTGCGATGTGGAGGAGATGAGCTACCGCGAGATTGCTGAAGCGCTCAACATCCCCATGGGCACGGTGATGTCACGCCTGGCGCGGGCGCGTAAAGCCCTGCGGCAGTTGCTGGCGGAGCGAGTACAGGGAGCGCACCGATGAGCTGCGACACATGGCAGCAGAAGATTGACGCCTACGTTGACGCCGAATTGCCCGAAGCCGAGGCGCGCGAACTCGACGCCCATCTGCGCGCGTGCCCGTCGTGTTCCTCGCAGGCGCTGGCTCGCTCCGAGCTGAAGCGCTCCGTCCATCTTGCTGGGAAGAAGTTCGCCCCTGATCCTGAATTTCGCAAGCGAGTTCAGACGAGCATCAGCCCCAAAGCATCCGGACGGCGATGGGGCTGGATCGTGGAAGTCGGCGCATTGTGTGCCGCGCTGTTGTTGCTGGTCTTCGGCTCCGCGGTCTGGATGCGGCAGTCGCAACGCCAGCAGCTTGTCGGTGAGGTGACAGACTTGCATGTTGCCACACTCGCCAGCTCCAACCGCGTTGACGTGGTCTCGTCTGACCGGCACACGGTGAAACCGTGGTTTCAGGGCAAGTTGCCGTTCACCTTCAACCTGCCCGAATTGCAAGGCTCGCCGTTTGAGTTGATCGGCGGACGGGTGACCTACCTTGACCAGAGCCCCGGCGCAGAATTGCTGTATAGCGTTCGCAAGCACGTGCTCTCGGTCTTCATCTTCAAGGACTCACCCGAGCTGGACCGCGCCCTGGGCTCGGGCGAGCTGATGCACCGGCTTTCGTTCAACTTGGAATCGTGGACAGAAGGTGGCTTGCGCTGCGTCATTATCACCGACGCCGGCCGCGCAGATGTTGACGACCTGCGCGCGCGGTTCGTGCAGGCCGCGCAATAAGGTGCGGTTATCTTCCCACCCGTTCGCATGCCCGCAGCAGCGCGCTCGCCTTGTTCATGCACTCCTGGTATTCGCTCTCGGGGTCGGAGTCGGCGACGATGCCCGCTCCTGCTTGCACATACGCGCGGCCGCGATGCACGACCATGGTGCGAATAGCGATGCACGAGTCCAGATTGCCGGCATAGTCGGCATAGAAGACCGAGCCGCCATAGACGCCACGGCGCACCGGCTCCAGCTCCTCGATGATCTCCATGGCCCGCACCTTAGGCGCGCCGCTAAGTGTGCCGGCAGGGAAGCACGCCGCCAGCGTGTCGAGCGCGTCAAGCTCCGGACGCAGGTGCCCCTCCAGCGCCGAGACCAGGTGCATGACGTGCGAATACTTCTCCACGTGCATCAGATCGCGGACCTTGACTGTGCCGTACTCGCTCACGCGCCCCAGGTCGTTGCGCCCCAAATCAACCAGCATCACGTGTTCAGCACGCTCTTTCTCATCGCTGCGCAGCTCCTCGGTCAGGCGCTCGTCTTCGGCAGGATCGGTGCCGCGCTTGCGCGTGCCCGCGATGGGCCGGTAAGCGAGCTTGCGGTCCGTGACTCGCACCAGCATCTCAGGTGAAGCGCCGACTACGTGCAGGCCGTCAAGCTTCAGGAAGAACATGTACGGTGATGGGTTCACGGTGCGCAGCGCGCGATAGATCTGGAAGGGCTCGGCGGGCGGCTTGAAGTCCAGCCGCTGCGAGAGCACCACCTGGAAGATGTCGCCGGCAGCGATGTACTCTTTCGCCGTACGCACGCTCTCGACGAAGTTGTCGTGCGATGTGCTGACGTGCACCTTGACCGGCTTCTTCCTTTCCGCCGCTGACCAGTGGACGTGCTGCGACCCGACACCGCGCTCCAGCTTGCGCTCGATGGCGGCGATATCGGCCAGCGCGCGATCGTAAGCCTTGCGCGGCGATTCTGAACGCACATCGGCGGCGGCGATGATGTGCACCTGGTGCCGCAGGTGATCGAAGGCCAGCAGCCGGTCGTAGAAGGTGAAGACGCAATCGGGAAGGCCGAGGTCGTCCTTGGCGTGTTCGGGCAGGCGTTCGAACTGCCGCACCATGTCGTAGGCAAAGTATCCGACCCCGCCGGAAGTAAACGGCGGCAACTCCGGCAAGGTCGCCGGCTTGAACTGCCTTAGCGAATCGCGCAACAACTCGACCACGCTGCCCTGCCGCCGCTCGACTGACGAGCCCTGACCGATTGCCAGCTCCTTACGCCGCGCGGTAACGACCTTGCGCGGGCCGGCGCCAAGGAAAGTGTAGCGACCAATCTTCTCGCCGCCCTCCACCGACTCCAGCAGGAACGCGTATTTCTGCCTCGCCGCGATGCTGAGGAACGCGCCAACGGGCGTCAGCAAGTCCGCGCTCAGTGTCTTCACGACGGGGACCAGCGTGAAGTCGCGGCTAAGCTGGAGGAAGCTTTTGTAGTCGGGCTTAAGCATCAGCGGGGATTATACGGGAGAAGATAACGCCCTTTACTTGCGCCACGCACCCTACCTGCTTATACTTGCAGCGTTTGCCCGCCCGATGCTTGGACGCGCGCCCTCACGTCCACCGAATCGTGCCGCAACCCTGCTGAGCAGGGTGTCTCGGAGAGAGCTTATGGCTACCACAACGCATCACGCGATCGAACAGGAAAGCAATCCTTGGGAACAGCAGGCCGCGCGTTTTAACCTGGCGGCCGAAAAGCTGAAGCTCGACGAAGGTCTGTGGCGCGTGTTGCGCCAGCCCAACCGCGAGATCATCGTCCACATCCCGGTAGCCATGGACAACGGGCAATTGGAAGTCTTCACCGGCTACCGGGTGCAGCACTCCATCGCGCGCGGGCCGGCCAAGGGCGGCGTGCGTTACGCGCCCGACGTGACCCTCGACGAAGTGCGTGCGCTGGCGAGCTGGATGACGTGGAAGTGCGCGGTCGTCAATATTCCCTTTGGCGGCGCCAAGGGCGGCGTTATTTGCGACCCCAAGCAGATGTCGCGCGGCGAGCTGGAGCGCCTGACCCGCCGTTACACTTCCGAGCTCATCGAGTTCATCGGCCCGGAGAAGGACGTTCCGGCGCCCGACGTCAACACCAACGAGCAGACGATGGCATGGATGATGGACACCTTCTCCATGCACATGCGCCAGACGGTCACCGCCGTCGTTACAGGCAAGCCGCTGAACATGGGCGGCTCGCGCGGCCGCCGCGAAGCCACAGGTCGCGGCGTCATGATTATCTGCGACGAGTCCATCAAGAAGCTCAAGATGCCTCGCGAGACCACCCGCGTCATCATCCAGGGATTCGGCAACGTCGGATCCAACGCGGCGCTGCTGATGTATCAGTCGGGTTACAAGATCGTTGGGATCGGCGAATGGGACGGCGGCCTGTACAACCCCAACGGCATTGACATCCAGGCACTGTGGGACTACCGCCAGAAGGAAGGCCACATCCACGGCTTCAAGGGCGCGGAGCGCGCCAACACCGAAGACCTGCTGGTTACCGACTGCGAAATCCTCATTCCCGCAGCCACCGAAAGCGTCATCACCTCCGCCAACGCCGACGAAGTCAAGGCGAAAATCCTGGTCGAAGGCGCCAACGGCCCCACCACCGCCGCAGCCGACGACATTCTTGCTGACAAGCACGTGTTCGTCATGCCCGACATCCTGGCCAACGCCGGCGGCGTCACCGCCTCCTACTTCGAGTGGGTGCAGGACCGCCAAGGTTATTTCTGGAAGGAATCGGTGGTCAACTCGCAGCTGGAAGACATCATGGTCTCGTCGTTCGAGGACGTCGTGCGCTACGCTGAGACCCATCACGTGAACAACCGCATCGCCGCCTATATGCTGGCCATCGACCGCGTGGCCTACACCATCAAGGTGCGCGGAATTTACGCGTAGAGTTTTCCGAAACGAAACTGCGCTCGCAGCGCTTTAGAGTCTGCACTACATTCACTGCCTGCCCAAGCAAAAAGAAGCTTGGGTTGAGGTGGGGGCCGTTGTGTGCGGACAGGAGGAGGAACTTGTGCCGCAATCTGCTACCGCAGTAGCCAAAGAATACCGCTTCAGCGTGGTGATGTATGGTGGAGTCTCGTTG
>Ga0335077_10009836_pt1 | contig 11887 bp, 7 predicted proteins | sample Lox_Sample_31_FD_207151 | JGI IMG/M metagenome (GOLD analysis project Ga0335077, IMG submission 207151) | Soil microbial communities from Loxahatchee National Wildlife Refuge, Florida, United States - Lox_Sample_3.1 | ecosystem: Environmental > Terrestrial > Soil > Wetlands | place: USA: Florida...
ATTCTCGAGACGGCGGTTGACAACACGAGTGCTCTGGCTTTTTACAAACGACAAGGGTATTCGGTGCTTAGAGTCTACCCGCGTTATTACTCGAATGGTGTCGATGCGTTTGTGCTTGGAAAGGGCCTTGCCCAGCAGGCGACACTCACGCCAACAGGATGAAAGTCGCAATTCAGGGCGAAGCGGGCTCGTTCAGCTATGAAGCTGCAAAACGCATGGCTCCGCGGTGCTCGATTGTCCCATGCGCCCGGTCGATCGAGGTCTTTGATCTCGTGGATCGCGGGGCAGTCGGAGGAGCGGTCATCCCGATTGAAAACTCGCTGGCTGGATCGGTGGCGGAACATTTCGATCTCCTGCTGGCTAGAAAAGCTTTTGTTCGGCGAGAGTTTCGCTTGCGAATTGTGCACAACCTGATCGCGTCCAAAGACACCCTGAGGAAGGATATTCGGCGAGTCTATTCCCACCCCGTAGCGCTGGACCAGTGCCGGAATTTCTTTCGCCGCAACCCTCGCATCGAGGCAGTGCCGTTCTATGACACGGCGGGGAGCGTGAAGCACGTGCTTGAGAGTGGGATGCGGGGTGCAGCTGCCATAGCTGGACGCGGAGCGGCTACCGTGTACAAGGGTAAAATCCTTGCCTCCGGCATCGAGGACGATAAACAGAACTTCACCCGTTTCTTCCTGATCGAGAAACACAGGCGAGTTGTACCCGGCGCGAACAAAACATCGATCGCTTTCGTGGTCCGGAATGTGCCCGGCGCTTTACACCGCGCACTTGGAACCTTTTCCCTTAAAGGAATCGATCTGGCGAAGATTGAGTCACGGCCTATACGAGGTAAGCCATGGCAGTACAGCTTCTTCGCCGACCTCCTCTGCGGAGACAGCCAGCTGGCGCGTGAGGCGTTGCGCGAGCTCCGCGAGGTTACCGAGAACATCAAGGTTCTTGGAATCTATCCGGCCGCACAGTCATAACGGTCAGCCATCACATGCGCCGGTGAGGAAGAACACGGAGAAAGCTCGTCACTACTCCTACCCTGAATGTGTGCCCTAATCAGGATGTGTGAGGGTTTCATACATTGGAGGTATGTATGCGTTCACTGAAGGGAATTGCGGTACTCGCGATGTGCGTTCTCGGCCTGAGCCTGGTCGCAGTCGCGAAGCAGAATCAATTCGGAGTTGCCGATATTCGCACAATTCAAATTACAGCGCCGACACGGGTTGGAGACGTTGTGCTGCCCGAGGGGACTTACAAGGTGCTGCACACGATGGAGTCGCAAGATCACATCATGGTTTTCAAGCAGCTGAACAGCAAGAAACCGGCGGAAGCTCGGGTAAAGTGCCAACTGGTTCCGTTAGCGACGAGGGCCACCCGTGATGAGCAGGCATTTGTGATCAATGCGGCGAATGAGCGCGTGCTGCACACGCTGGTATTCAAGGGCGATTCGATGCAACACGTGTTCTAAGCTGTTATAAAGCAGCACGGCAACTTGGAGACGGCGGGGCCTCGTGCCTGGGACGGGGCCTAACCTGACGTAAAAAAGCTTGGCTACTGCCGGGACACAACGTCCCTGTACCTTCGTTCGTGCAAAGCGAACGCGGAAGGTTTAGAATCCTCACGCCTAAAAAGACCCCGCGAGGGGTCGATTTGCATCTTTCAGGTCGTTGGCAACATCAAAACTTGAGCAGCCTACACTCAAGGTGAAACATGGCACAGCAGGCGCGAGCCGAACGCAATCCTAAAGAAAACAATAAGAATGAGCAGGAACGAGCACTGCCGATCCTCCCTGTAAGGGACACGGTGTTGTTTCCCCATGCGGTTCTGCCGCTCACAGTTGGCCGAGAGAGCTCGGTTCAGCTGATTAACTCGCTTGGCGAGGACAAAACTATCGTTGTTGTAGCGCAGAGGGAGGCCCGGATCGACGCTCCGCAACCTGCGGACCTTTATACGGTTGGAACTCTGGCAATTGTTCATAAGGTCGTCAAGATGCCGAACCAGAGCCTCTTCGTGTTTGCGGAGGGCCTGGAGCGGGTTCGGTTAGGAGAATTTGCTCAGCTAACCCCATTCATGCGGGCCCAGGTCGAAACAGTGCCTGAAGCCATTCCGCCAAAAAGTTCGGAAGTCGAAGCTCTCCAGCGCAACGTTTTAACTCTTTTTCAGCAGATCGTGGCGGGATCGCCGACCTTATCCGACGAACTGTCAACGGTTGCCATGAATATCGAGGAACCCGGAAGGCTGGTCGACTTCATTGCATCGTCATTGCCCTCTCTTTCCACGGCCGACAAGCAGGACACGCTGGAAACCACCGATGTCCGGGTTCGCTTGGAAAAGATTAATCAGCACTTGGCCAAGGAACTGGAAGTCCAGCAACTGCGAAACAAGATTCAGTCGGAAGTTCAGGACCGCGTACAGCAGACGCAACGCGAGTACTACTTACGGGAGCAAATGAAGGCCATCCAGAAGGAACTGGGTGAGCAAGACGAAGGCCAGCGCGATACCGAAGAGCTACGGCAAAAAATCGAAGCTGCCGGTATGCCGGATGAGGTAAAGAAAGAAGCGCTCAAGGAACTCGGGCGACTCTCGCGCATGTCGCCGATGGCGGCGGATTATTCGGTCACGCGAAACTACATCGAGTGGTTGGCTGTACTGCCCTGGGCGAAGACCTCCGGCGGTGATGTCGATATTGTCAAGGCCAAAGAGGTCCTAGATACCGACCATTACGACCTGAAGAAAGTGAAAGACCGCATTCTGGATTACCTGTCGGTGCGACGTCTCAAGCCGACCATGAAAGGTCCAATCCTTTGTTTCGTTGGACCGCCCGGAGTGGGCAAAACTTCGCTCGGCAAATCTATCGCTCGAGCACTAGGACGGAAGTTTGTTCGGATATCTTTGGGTGGCGTGCATGACGAGGCGGAGATTCGCGGCCATCGGCGTACTTACATCGGCGCGTTGCCGGGCCAGATCATTCAAGGAATTCGGCGCGCCGAAACCAAGGATCCGGTGTTCATGCTCGACGAAATCGACAAAGTAGGCCGGGACTTCCGTGGCGATCCGGGATCAGCGCTGTTAGAAGCCTTAGATCCAGAACAAAACGCCACCTTCCGCGATAACTATCTCGACGTGGCCTTTGATCTATCCAAGGTGCTGTTCATTACCACCGCTAATATCTTGGACACGATTTCCGAGCCGTTGCGGGATCGCATGGAGATCATCGAACTCCAAGGCTACACGGAGGAAGAGAAGATTCACATTGCGTTTCAGTACTTGATTCCACGGCAGATCGAGGAAAACGGGATTACCAAGGAGAATATTGAGTTTCCGGAAGCATCCATCAGCAACATTATTCGCCACTATACGCGTGAAGCTGGCGTGCGAAATCTGGAGCGGAACATCGGAACGATATGCCGCAAACAGGCACGCCGCTTGGCCGAAGGCAAACGCGAACAGCTGATCGTCACGGCGGAAATCATCCAGGAGTTCCTGGGGGGGATCAAAGTTCGCAGTGAAGGCGAAATCGCTGAACGTACGAAGCGACCCGGGGTGGTTGTGGGCCTGGCTTGGACCCCTTCCGGCGGCGACATTCTGTTCGTTGAAGCGAACGTCATGAAGGGTAAAGGGGGCTTCACTATGACCGGGCAGATCGGCCAGGTGATGCAGGAATCGATGCAAGCCGCCTTGACTTGGGTCCGCTCGAACGCGACACAACTTGGTATTGCGGAGAGTTTCTTCGCCGATCACGATATCCATATTCACGTGCCTGCCGGGGCGATTCCCAAGGATGGCCCCTCGGCTGGCGTAACTATGGCTACGGCCCTGGTATCGCTGCTCACAAATCGTCCAATTCGTCCTCTGACCGCGATGACCGGCGAAATAACCTTAAGCGGCAATGTGCTGCCGATCGGCGGCGTGAAGGAGAAGGTCCTTGCAGCGAAACGAGCGGGTGTTCACGACATTATTCTGCCCGCGGAAAATCGCACGAATGTAGTGGAAGACCTGACGCCGGAGCAGCTTGAAAACCTCAACATCCATTATGTGAAAACCATTGAAGAAGTACTGGAATGGGCGCTGCCTTCAGATTCCAGGGAACGAAGGCAGGCCGAGGAGGAACGCGAGAAGGTCCTTACGGAGCAACCCGTCATCTAATTCACCTGTTGTTACCTCGGTTACCAGTACGTGGAACGCGCGTACTGGTATTTTTTTGTTTGGATTACAGTAGACGAAAGCGGCTATCGACACAAAACTTGTCTGGCTGGCCGGTGTTTAAGCACTTGGAAGCTTAAGCAATAGTGCCAGTGGATTCGCAACGAAGGAACCGACTATGAAAAGGCACACATCGCTCCTTGCCACAATTACGACAGCTATTCTTCTTATGCTGCCAACTGCTCCTGCTGTATTGGCCCAAGGTCCTCCGGATCAGCAACAAGAGCAACCGGCTCCGGCGCAGGATCCGCCGAGCAGGGTTGCGCGCCTGAGCTATTCGATTGGATCGGTGTCGTTTCAGCCTGGCGGTGAAGGTGACTGGGTAGAGGCGGTGCGCAACCGCCCCATGACAACTGGCGACAATCTGTGGGCAGACAAAGATTCCCGTGCCGAATTGGAAGTTGGCTCGACTTCGCTTCGCCTCGATGCGGAAACCAGCATCACGTTTCTCGAACTCGACGATCACACAACGCAGGTGCGCCTCTCGCAAGGTTCTTTGATCTTCCGTATTCGCCATTTGGACGATAACGACCAATTCGAGATCGACACACCAAACTCGGCTTTCGTTGTGCAACGCAACGGCGAATATCGTGTGGACGTGAACAGCACAGGGGATGAGAGCGATGTGACGGTATGGCGGGGGCGCGGAGAAGTTACGGGCGGAGGAGCCTCATACGACGTAGTTGCCGGACAGCGTGCAGCATTTACGGGCACCAACGAGCTTGATCATCAAATTGGGCAACTGCCGGCCAATGACGACTTCGATCAGTTTGCTTTCGGCCGCGACCAGATCGAGGACCGCTCAGAATCTGCAAACTACATTTCCAGCGACATGACCGGGTATGAGGACCTGGATGAGTACGGTCACTGGCATTACGTCGCCGACTACGGCCCGGTTTGGACGCCGGTGGGTGTGGCGGCAGGTTGGGCTCCGTATCGGTTCGGACACTGGGTCTTCATCGAGCCTTGGGGTTGGACCTGGGTAGAAGATGAACCTTGGGGATTTGCGCCATTCCACTACGGCCGCTGGGCCTTTGTTGAGGGTGGATGGTGCTGGGCGCCGGGCCCGATCGTTGTGCGACCCGTTTACGCTCCCGCATTCGTAGCTTTCGTCGGGGGAGTCGGAGTTGGAGTGGGTCCGGCTGTTGCCTGGTTCCCACTGGCCCCTCATGAGGTATACGTGCCCTGGTATCACACCAGCCGGGGATATTTTAACAATGTGAACGTCACGAACACGCGTGTGAATGTCACGCAAGTCACGAATGTTTACAACACGACGATCATCAACAATAACAGAACGACCGTAAACCGCATCACCTACGTGAACCAACGAGTTCCCAGCGCAGTGACGGCGGTTTCACACCAGACATTCGCCAATGCGCGTCCAGTGAACGGAAACCTGGTCCGGGTTGACGAAAACAAGCTTGCGCAGGCGCCAGTCGAGCACAATGTGCCGGTGCAGCCGGCCAAACAAAGTGTACTGGGTGCCGGGCGTCCAACCTCGGTAAGGCCTCCGGCGCGGGTGGAGAACCGGCAAGTGGTGGCGACCAGAACTCCCACGCTGCCACGGCCATCATTCGAACAGCGGCAGACTGCCAACGTGCGCACGGAAACGCCAGGACGTCCTGTGCCCGCAGCTCGCACCGAGAACCAGCCGCCACGGCCGCCGGCCAACACACGTCTAGAGGAACAAGGAACGGCGGAACCTTCTCGTGCCGAAGTGTCGCGACCGCAAACCACGACCCAGGCGCCTCGCCCGCAAGTCGGGAACGTTCCACGCCCGCCGGTGGGGGAAGGTGGGCATCCATACGTGCGGCAAGCTCCGCCCGTGCATGAGAATCCGCAGCGGCAGCAGAGTGAGGAACAAAAATTCAGGACGTGGCAGCAACAGCGGCCGACCGGCAGGACGGAAGCCCCACGATCCGCGCCTACTCCGCACGTGGAGCGTCCCCATAAATGATCTAGGTTGGGTTGTGCCATGCCTATACGGGCCTGGCATCTTCGTTCTGCTCTGAGGGTTTGCGGCAGCAAGGTGAAATCATTCGCGATAAACTGAAATGGGCTATGCAGGTACGGGTGCTCTTTTTCGGTGTGCTCAGAGATATGGCGGGTCACAGCGCGGAGGTGCTCAACCTCTCAGAACCTGCCACACTCAGCGATGTACTGCGGCATTGTCAGGTTAGCATCCCGGCTTTCCACAGGGTGGGGCGGTCACTAGCAATGTCCATCAACCAGGAATACGCCGGGCCGCAAGCCAAATTACATGCGGGTGACGAAGTAGCTCTGCTTCCTCCAGTCAGCGGAGGATCGACAAATTCTGCGGTCGACGGTGTGAGTTGCGTGCAGATCGTCCATGAGAGGATCGATAGGACGGTTATGCTGGATAATTTCAGGTGCCCGGCCGATGGCGCGATGGTCACGTTCGAAGGCGTGGTGCGTGACAACAGCCGCGGGCGCCGCACTTTATTTCTCGAGTACGAAGCCTATGAAGAGATGGCCATCAAGGAGATGAATCGACTGGTCGAAGCGGCGCTTGCGCAATTTTCCATTCGACAGGTCATGATTGTGCATCGCATCGGCCGCTTAAACATTGGCGAAACCAGTGTTCTGATAGCAGTTGCATCGCCGCACCGCGGCGCCGCCTTTGATGCCTGCCGCTGGCTTATTGACAGCCTCAAGCGCACGGTACCCGTCTGGAAGAAAGAGCACTTTGAGGATGGCGCGGTGTGGGCCGACGGCGAACCCTTTCCTGCCAATGTTCAAGAATCACCGCGGACATCCTGAAAGCGCGCATCTAAATTTCAGGAGATGGTTTCTGGCGACCCGGGCGCGACCCGCTTGATGAGAAATCTGGTACTGCTCCTTACGGCGATGAGTGCGCTGTGCGCGGCACAGGTGCCAAAACCGCCTTGGGCGACTAGTGCCTCGGCGGATGCGAAAGATTCGAGCGCGTCCCAGACAGACCCTACCTTTAAGGTCAACGTAAAACTAGTGAACGTGTTCGTTACGGTCACGGACGAGCATGGCGCACCCATCGGCGGCTTGACCAAAGATAATTTCGAAGTTCAGGAAGACGGTGCGCCGCAAAGCATCGCCGTGTTCGACAAAGAATCTGCTCTGCCGTTGTCGATCGTGATGGATATTGACACCAGCCTCAGCACGCGGAAGGATTTGCCGCTTGAACTGAACTCCGCGCGACATTTCGCCCATGCCATTCTGCGTCCCGTCGACGCGCTTTCGCTGTACGAGTTCGGAGAGGTGGTCAACGAGGTTGTGCACTTCACTCCTGACCTCAAGACCATCGACCGGGGCATTGATCATCCGCGGCTTGGCGCGGGCACAGCGTTGTACGATGCCGTCTACCTCGGCTCAAAAGCACTGCAATCGCGACAGGGAAGAAAAGTGATGGTGGTGATAACCGATGGCGGAGACACTGTCAGCCGGGTTGGTTACCAGGCGGCGCTTCGGGCGGCGCAGGAAGCAGAAGCCATTGTGTACAGCATTATCGATGTGCCAGTCGAGGCTAGCGCGGGGCGTGACATCGGAGGGGAACACGCACTAATTCAGCTTTCCGAGGATACCGGCGGAAAGTATTTCTACGCCACTTCCGCGCCGGAACTGGATCAAGCCTTTCGCAAGATCAGTGATGAATTGCGAACTCAATACCTGCTGGCATATTACCCGACACAGCGCTTGGCGAGTTCTGATTTCCGCCGCATTCAGGTGAAGGTGAAAGGAGTCTCGTCTGATGTGCCGTTCATCGTCCGACATCGCACCGGTTATTACACAACCAGATCGAAATTCTAAATCCTGTATAGGTCTGTTATGTTTTGTAACATTTGGTTTTTCGGAGTGAAATACTGTATCTGGAATCATCTCGCCGGTTGTTCCCAAACAGCGCTTTCGTTGTGACACCTCTAAGTTGCTGAAAATCTACAGCCCCATAGCCTCTGCATAAAGCTATACGACATTGGTTGCAGAATTGCACGCCTGCACACGACAGCAGCACACCTCTTAGGCGTGGGGCAGTTGACAGGCTTCTCTACATAACAGTTCAGCGTTCGTGGGTGGATTTGCTGTTTAGAAAACATTCGCACAAATCTCTTTTGTCTTGAGGAGGAACGATGTTGCGGAATTCCCGTTTCGCATGCACCTGTTGGTCTGTGTGTTTAAGTTTGGCCGTTTTGCTCGCGTCGGTAAGTCTGTTTGCGCAGACGACAATTTCCACCGGCAGTATTCAAGGAACGGTAACTGATCCGTCCGGCGCCGTAGTCGGTGGGGCAAGAGTTTCAATTACAAATAAAGCAACGGGACAGACGATCGGCACTTCGACGAGTTCGTCGGGTACGTATGCCTCCGGCGCTTTGATTCCGGGCGACTACATGGTGAAGATCGAGGCCAAGGGGTTCAAGACCGTTCAGATGCCGATGACGGTTGAAGTGAACACGACATCGTCCGGCAATGCCAGGTTACCTCTTGGGGAAGCTGCGGAAACCGTGGAAGTGGAAGGCGCCAGCGTAGCCGTGAATACGGAACAGGCCACGGTTCAAGGCGTGCTGACCGCGCAGCAGATCGAGAACCTTCCGATTAACGGCCGCAACTTCCTCGACCTCGCGCAGCTTGAACCCGGCGTGCAGATTCAGGATGGCGGCACTTTCGATCCGACGAAGAACGGCTACTCTTCCGTTTCGTTCGGAGGCCGCTTCGGTCGCACCGCGCGAATCGAAGTTGATGGCGTTGACGTGAGCGACGAAAACGTTGGCACCACGACCCAGAATATTCCTGTGGGTGCAATCCAGGAATCCGCGCTGCAACAATCCTCGCTCGATTTGTCGACTGAGTTGACTTCGTCGGGATCGGTGAACGTTACAACCAAGTCGGGTACAAATGCGATCCACGGCGAAGCGTTCTACTATTTCCGCGATCAAAGCATGAATGCTGCGCTTCCGGGCGATTCCACAAATCCGTTCCAGCGGAATCAGTTTGGCGGCGATGTGGGTGGCCCAATCATCAAAGACAAATTGTTCTTCTTCATCGACGCGGAGCGAACGAAGCAGGACCTGATCGATCCAGTCATTCCGGGCGGTGGCTTCGCCGGGCTTACTGGAAATTTCAACTCTCCTTTCCGCGAGACGGAGACGATCGGACGCCTGGACTACCAGGCCAGTCGGTACAAGGCTTTTTATCGCTTTACCTTCAACCAGAACAGAAGCGTTCTTCCTTTCATTCCAAATTCATTTCAGCCATTCGCGAATGCGGATCACGCCCGCGACCATGTGGTGGGAGTCGATTTCAATACTGGATCGCTTACTAACAGCATTCGTTTCGGCTACACGAAATTCCAGAACGGAATTAAAGACGCTGTGACTGGAACCAGCATTTTCGATCCGGCACCGGGTCTTGAGCTAGCGATCGGCACCGATTTCACCTGCACCACTGCGGGCGCCGATCCGTTCTGCTCGGGCATCAACTTTCTGGCTCCCCAGATAACGGTACAGTCTGATCACCAGATTAAGTACGACGGCAGCAAACTCTACAAGAATCACATCTTTCGTTTTGGCGCTGGATATAACCACATTCAGGGCGGCGGCCTAGCTGCATTTCTGGCATTAGCACCGGCCGTGAATGCCCCGGCGAATGCCACGACTTTTAACGTGTTTCCGGGAGGCGCCAATAACCCGCTGAATTACCCAGCTGACAGTGTCACGTTGGGTAACGGCATTGGGTTTGCGTCTTTGGAGCCGGCATTTGGGTTTCCAGGGGGCGGGTTAGGTCCGGACGACCGATTCTCTGCATACATAGGCGATGCTTGGAAGGTCAAACCCAATCTCACCGTCACAGCTGGGTTGCGCTACGTGCGCGATACTGGCCGCAGCGATAGCGGTCTCGGTCCACTTCCAGCATTGAATCAATTCAACAACCAGTTCTATTCCAATTTGGGTAGAACGGTGAATCAGCCGAATCTGAACTTTGCTCCGCAACTCGGTATTGCCTGGAGCCCACACAATGATGGAAAAACTGTGATCCGCTCGGGTATTGGATTGTTCTATGAGAACTCGATCTGGAACATCAATCTTTTTGATCCTGCGGCGCGCCTACCAAAAGGGCTGTTTTTGGGCTTAACCGGCGCTTGCTCGAGCGGCAAGGCGACGGCAGTTACATTCCCTGACGGCACCGTACACAATCCCCAGTTCTGCGGCCAGCCGATCGGGAGCGTGGCCTCGCAGATTATTCAATTCCAACAGGCGTACCAGGCGGCAGTGCTCGCTGCGGGCCCCTCTGTCAATGGTACTTACATCGGAGCCATAAAGGCTGACGATTTCAGTACCGGCACGGCAGTCATGGCGCCCAACTATGTCACACCACGCTCGGTGCAGATGAACTTCGGTGTACAGCGCGAGCTTCGGCGAGGAACGGTCGCCACGGTGGATTTCCTGCGCAACGTCTCCACCCACAACTTCCTGCTTGTGGATTCGAATCACGTCGGCGATGCGCGATTCTTCAACAAAGCGGCAGCGCAGGCAGCAATTGCCGCCACCAACGCCCAGTTTGGCTGTGCCACTGTCAACTGCGCAATTGCAGCGGGTGCGCGAATCGCGGATTTTGCGGCGAATGGCCTTGACTCTGGCTACTCACTCTGCGGTGGGTTTCCATGCTCACTCCTTGGAGCCCCGGCGGCCGCATTTCCGGGCATAAATCCGAACGTAGGGGCGAACGAGATGGCGTCCCCCATCGGTCGATCGGTGTACAACGGTCTTCAAGCCAGTTTGAAGCAGGACGTAGCCAATCCGCTTCCCGGTATCAGGCACGCGAACCTGCAGGTTTCCTATGCCTTCTCTCGCTATGTTGCAACTGCCAGGGACGGCGATTTCAGCACCGCGGCCACGGATTTTGCGAATCCGACGCACTTCATCGGCCCCAATGCGTTGGATCGGACTCACCAGATCTCGTTTGGTGGATACATGGACTTGCCGTGGGGCTTCCAGATTGGCGCTGCCTCCCACTTTGACAGCCCGCTGCCCGCCAGTACGCTCTTGCCCGCGAGCGGTACAGCCGGTGGAATTTTCCAGACGGACGTCACAGGAGATGGCACCGGAGATGGCGCTTCGTCCAACAACCGGGGGTTAGGGGATCCTCTCCCGGGTACCAACCTTGGGTCGTTCGGGCGCGATTTTGGTCCCAAGGGACTCAACCAACTGATCTCAAACTTCAACAGCAACATGGTCGGCCAGGCAACTCCAGCCGGCCAGATGATGATCCAGAACGGCTTGTTGACGTTGGCCCAACTTCAAGGCTTGGGGGCTGTCATCGGCGGCAACACGCCTTCGGGTGCATTGGCCTATGGTCCGCTCAATCTGGCTCCGGCCGGTGCGATTGGGCAAACCTGGCTGCGCACCTTCGACATGAATCTCCGCTGGGCTTACAAGATCAAGGAGCGATTCACGGTCCAACCCGGCGTTGGGTTCTTCAATTTGTTTAACTTTTCTAACTTCGACGGGCCTGCCGTGCCCTTCAACAACACGTTAAATCTGGGCTTAGGTTCTGCCAATGGAACGACCAGCGCGGCTTTGCATAGTGGCGCTGGAAACTTCCTGCGGCTCGGTCTTGGTTCGGGCGTGAACGCCCTGGGTGCTCCTCGCGCCATCGAGTGGCAACTGAAGATCGCGTTCTAGAAATCACGGGAGGTTCA
>Ga0335077_10009838_pt1 | contig 11886 bp, 7 predicted proteins | sample Lox_Sample_31_FD_207151 | JGI IMG/M metagenome (GOLD analysis project Ga0335077, IMG submission 207151) | Soil microbial communities from Loxahatchee National Wildlife Refuge, Florida, United States - Lox_Sample_3.1 | ecosystem: Environmental > Terrestrial > Soil > Wetlands | place: USA: Florida...
AACCCGCGCGCCCGTTGCCCGATTGACTTGTCCCCCCGCCGGGCACTAACATCCGGTTTCCAACACAGGGGGCTGAGGGCGCCATTTGATCGGCCGGACGATCGCGCATTATCGCATCATCGACAAGCTCGGCGGCGGCGGGATGGGCGTGGTCTATAAGGCCGAGGACACGCGCCTGCGCCGCTTCGTGGCCCTGAAGTTCCTGCCGCCGGAGTTCGCCCGCGATCAGCAATCCATCGACCGCTTTCAGCGCGAAGCCCGCGCCGCCTCCGCCCTGAACCATCCCCACATTTGCACCATCTACGACGTGGGCGAGTTCGAGGGCGAGCACTTCCTGGCGATGGAATACCTGGAAGGCCAGACGCTGAAGCATCGCATCGAAGGCAAGCCCATGCGCCTGGAGCAGGTGCTGGAGCAGGCCATCGAGATCGCCGACGCGCTCGACGCCGCGCATTCGGCCGGCATCGTCCACCGCGACATCAAGCCCGCCAACATCTTCGTCACTGCCCGCGGCGTCAAAATCCTCGACTTCGGCCTAGCGAAGCTGAACCGCCATCTGCAGCCGATGGCCGAAGCCGCGGGCGCATCCGCCATGCCCACCGCCGTGACCCAACATCACCTCACCAGCCCGGGCAGCACTCTGGGGACGGTGGCCTACATGTCGCCCGAGCAGGCTTTGGGCGAAGAACTGGACGCACGCTCTGACTTATTCTCTTTCGGCGTAGTGCTCTACGAGATGACCACTGGCGTGCTGCCCTTCGGCGGCAACACCTCGGCGGCCATCTTCAACGCCATCCTGAGCAAGCCGCCGGAATCGCCGCTGCAGCTCAAGCCCGACCTGCCGCCGGATCTGGAGCGCATCATCAACAAGGCCCTGGAGAAGGAGCGCGACCTGCGGTGCCAGACCGCCGCCGAGATGCGCGCCGACCTGAAGCGGCTGAAGCGCGATATGGATTCCTCGCGCTCCGCCGTCGCCCGCGCCGTGCCGTCAGCCGCGCCGCAAGCCGCTGCGCGCGAGTCTTCCGGCAAGGTCGCCACTGCCGTCCGGCCCCGCTCCGGATTTTCACCGATTATCGCCGCGGTGGTCGCGCTGGTGGCGCTCGCTGCCGGCCTGTTTGCCGGAAAGCTGGTGTTCCGGAAGGAAGCGCCTGCGCCGCCCCTTTATCACCAGCTCACCTTCCGCCGGGGCACGGTGGCGGCGGCGCGCTTCGCTCCTGACGGCCAGACCATCCTTTACAGCGCTGCCTGGCAGGGAAAACCTTCGGAGATCTTTACCGCGCGGCCGGAAGGCCCGGAATCGCGCTCCATGGGACTGACCCACGCGCAACTGCTCTCCGTCTCATCGACGGGCGAACTGGCGGTCATGCTGGACAGCCATCCCCTGGGGACCTGGGTCAACGAGGGAACGCTGGCCCGCATGCCGCTTTCCGGCGGGGCGCCGCGGGCGGTGGTCGAGCAGGTGCAGTGGGCCGACTGGTCGCCCGATGGCGCCAATCTGGCCGTCGTGCGCGATGCCGCCGGGAAGAATCGACTGGAGTATCCGGTGGGCAAGCTGCTCTATGAAACCGGCGGCTGGATCAGCCATCCGCGGGTCTCGCCCAAGGGTGACATGGTGGCCTTCCTCGACCACCCCGGGCAGGGCGACGACAGTGGCTTCGTCGCGGTCGTGGACCTGGATGGAAAGAAGAAGACGCTGACCAGCGGGTTCGACAGCATGCAGGGGCTGGCGTGGTCGCCGGAGGGCAAGGAAGTGTGGTTCACCGGCGGCACCACCGGAACCGACAGGCCGCTGTACGCGGTGACCCTCGCGGGCAGCATGCGGCTGGTGGCGCGCATGCCCGGCACCTTGTCGCTGCTCGACATCTGGAAAGACGGGCGCATCCTGCTCAACCGCTCGAGCTGGCGCCGCGAGCTCATCGGATTGCTGCCCGGCGCAGCGCGGGAGGTGGACCTGTCGTGGCTCGATTACTCCTATCCCGCTGACATGTCCGCCGACGGTAAGACGCTGCTGTTCGACGAGGAAGGCGTAGGCGGCGCTATGGCGCATTCGAAGACCGGCGGCCTTTCCTACGCGGTGTACATCCGTAAGACCGACGGCTCACCGGCGGTGCTGCTGGGCGCCGGTGGCGCCGTGGCGCTCTCGCCCGACGGGAAGTGGGCCATTGCACAACCGCAGACCACGCCCGCGCAGTTGATCCTGCTGCCCACCGGCGCCGGCGAATCCCGCCCGTTGACCAACGACCAGATCAACCACGACTGGGCGCACTGGCTTCCCGGTGGCAAGCAGTTCGTCTTTACCGGCAACGACTCCGACCACGGGGTGCGCTTCTATGTGCAAGATCTCGCCGGCGGAAAACCGCGTCCCGTCAGCCCGGAAGGCGTCAACGCCAGTGCCTTTGTGGTCTCGCCCGACGGCCGCTTCATCGCCGGCATCGGACCGGACCAGCGCGGCTATCTCTATCCCGTCGCGGGTGGCGAGCCTCAGCCGGTGCATGGATTCCCCTCCGGCGAGCAACCCATTGCCTGGAGCGCCGACGGTCACTTCCTCTACACTTACCGCCCGGGCGAACTGCCCACCCAGATTTCCAAGCTCGACATCAACACCGGCCAGCACACACCCTTCAAGCAACTCATGCCCTCCGATCCCGCCGGCGTCGAGACCATCGGACCCATCATGCTGACCGAGGACGGTAAGACCTGCGTCTATGGCTACCATCGAACGCTGTCGGATTTGTATCTCGTCGAAGGGCTGAAGTAACCGCATCGCCGTTGACTTCTCTGCCTTGCGCCTTCTACTATGACCCCCTCTTTTGGGGGCGCGTCATCTTGGTCGGCCGTACAGTTTCCCATTACAAAATTCTCGAAGAGCTCGGTGGCGGGGGCATGGGCGTGGTGTATCGAGCCGAGGACACCGAACTCGGCCGCAACGTCGCCATCAAATTCCTGCCTGAGGGCTACTCCCGTGATCCGCACGCCATTGAGCGCTTTCGGCGCGAGGCCCGCGCCGCCGCCGCGCTGAATCATCCCCACATCTGCACCATCCATGAGATCGGCGACCACCAGGGCCAACCCTTCCTAGTGATGGAGCTGCTGCAGGGGCAGACGTTGAAGCATCGTATGGCGGGGCGGACGCTGCGCAGTGAGCTGGTGCTCGAACTCGCCATTCAGATCGCCGACGCGCTCGATGCCGCCCACTCCCGCGGCATCGTGCATCGCGACATCAAGCCCGCCAACATCTTCGTCACCGCCAGCGGTCAGGCCAAGGTGCTCGATTTCGGATTGGCCAAGCTGTCCTTGCGGCAGGCGGCGGTGGCGGACGCTGTGGGCGCGTCCGGCCAGGTCACTGCTATCTCGGAAGAGCATCTCACCAGCCCGGGCAGCACCATGGGAACAGTCGCTTACATGTCGCCGGAGCAGGTGCGCGGCGAGGACCTGGACCCGCGCTCTGACCTGTTTTCCTTTGGTGTGGTGCTCTACGAGATGTCGGCCGGATGCCATCCTTTTCCCGGCACGACGGCGGGGATAATTTTTGACGCCATCCTCAATCGCACTTCGGCGCCGCCCTCGGAAGCGAACCCGGAGGTTCCGCCAGAACTGGATCGCATTCTAGCCAAGATCCTGGAGAAAGAGCGCGACATGCGCTACCAGACCGCAGCCGAGCTGCGCACCGACCTGCGCCGTCTCAAGCGCGATCGCGAGTCCAGCGGCAGCCGCACGCCGGCCAAGGCCGTTTCCGGGCAAAACATCCCTGCGGCTGGAGCCGCGCCCCGCGCCGATGCTGAGAAGTCGGTCGCAGTTCTCTACTTCGAGAACCTCAGCAGCACCAAGGAAGACGAATACTTCCGCGACGGCATGACCGAAGACATCATCACCGAATTAGCCAACATCCAAGGGCTGCGAGTCTTCCCGCGGCCGGCCATGCTGGCCTATCGCGACAAACCGGTGACCGCGCCCCAGCTGGGTACCGAGCTGGGCGCTTCGTATGTGCTGGGTGGCAGCATCCGTCGTGCCGGCAACCGCTTGCGCATCACCGCACAACTGGTTGAGACCCGCAGCAACCACACCTTGTGGGGGCAACGATACGACCGTGAGATGGCCGACGTCTTCGAGGTGCAGGACGAGATCGCGCGTTCGCTCGCCCAGACTCTTCGCATCAGCCTCTCACCGCAGGAAGAAAAGAGCATCGCGCGCAAGCCGACGGAGAACCTGCAGGCCTACGACTACTATCTGCGCGGCCGCAGCTACGCCCGCCGCTACAGCCTGGAGTTTGCCTTGCAGATGTTCGAGCAAGCCATCAAGCTCGATCCTGGATTCGCCCTGGCGCACGCCGCCCTCGGCAATGTATGCGGCATTTACTACGAGACTCATGGCCGTGACCAGCAGTGGATTGAGAGGGGCCGCACCGCTTGCGACCGCGCCCTCGCGATCGATCCCAATCTGCCCGAGGCCCTGGTTGCGCGCGGAGGGATCTTCTACGCCCAGCAGCGCTACGATGAAGCCATTGAATACGTCCGTCTGGCGATAGCCCGCAAAGCCGATTGCGAAGGCGCTTACAACGTTCTCGGACGCTCCTTCTTTGCCGCCGGACGCTTCCAGGAGGCCGCCGCAGTTGCCGACCAGGCCATTCAAGCCAACAGCGACGATTACAACATGTACATTCCCTACATGAACGCACTCGAGCGGCTGGGCGACATGCAGGCCGTAGTACGCTTCCGCGAGCGCGAGATGAAGGTTTTGGAGCATCAGTTGGAGCTGGTGCCCGAAGACGTGCGTGCCCGCGTTCTGCTGGCTTCGGATTACGCCTACCTGGGGAGAGAGGAAGACGCCACTCGTCATCTGCAGATGGCGGTGACGCTGCGCCCCAATGATCCCATGGTCCTGTACAACGCGGCGTGTACCTATGGTGTGCTCGGCCGGAAGATGGAGACCCTGGAGATGCTCAGGCGCGCCAAGGAAAGCGGCTACGCCAACCTGGACTGGATCCGCAAAGATCCCGACCTGGCCTGCGTACACGAAACCCCGGAATTCAAAACCCTGTTCGGTTCCTAGATAGCCGCGAGCTGCGGACGGCTCAGTTCCACAACTTCAACCGCGGCCAGATTTCACTCAGCGATTGCTTGAGCCCACGGCAGAGGATGATGGGTCCGTTTTCTTCCTCCATCCCCCAGGGATGGTGATGCTCGGCAAGAATTTCACCGGACTGGCAATAACGCTCAACTCTGCGGCTGCTCCACTGCAGCACGATCAAATTGTCACCGTGGAAGTCAGGCGGTCCCCAGAAGAAATGATTCTGATGAGCACTGATGGCCCATGGCAGCCCGTATCGCGGCCCGAACAGGTGCAACGCGCCGGCCTCGCCGTAGTTGTTGCCCACGATCCCCGTGCGGGCACGTACCTCCGGCTGGAGTGACCAATATGCGTCGGCCACCTGCTTCACCAGTTCCTGCCAGCCAAACTGGTCGCCGAAGATCTGCGGGAGCGGTCCAGTGTGCGCTACCTCCGTCTTGGGTGGCGCCAGATGCAGTGCCTGCGTGTAGGCGACGTACTGCGCTGGAGAAAGAGCCGGCAGGGCTAGCAAATCGATAGGAACACCCAGAAGAACAATGACCGCGATGATCTCCGCCTTCGGGATGGTCCGCCGGTCGAGCGCGGGCCGCATCACGAACCAGCGTTCGATAGCGGCCGCTCCCCCGGCCAGCAACATGGGATAGATGGGATAGAGGTAGTAGTCCTTGGCCTTGGCGATGAAGATGATTATGAAGAACACCGCGAAGATCCATCCCAGGATGCGCGTCTGGCGGTGGCGGAAGAAAGATACTAAACCCGCGATCCAGACCGGCAACAGGATGGGATGCAGGCTCAGGATCTGCGCCCAGAGGAAAGCCGCCGGCCCCAGCACCACGTTCTTGCCCATGCGGCGGACGTTCTCCAAGTCTTCCAGTGTGGGGTAATGATGCTGCGCCTGCCAGATGAGGTTGGGCAGGAAGATCAGAAGCGCGATCACCCCGCCTAGCCAGATCCAGGGTTTCATCAGTTCGCGGCGCAGCGGCGTGAGCAACACGCCCACCAGCACTGCGAATCCGAAGAACAGCGTCGAGTGTTTGTTCTCGAGGCCCAGCCCGGCGAGCACTCCGAACCACAGCCACAGGCGCGAGTTTCCGCTCTTCATGATGGCGATCAAAACGGAAATCGCGCCCATCCAGAACAGCGGATCGAAGGCGTTCAAGGCGTTCATGGAAAGAATCACGTCAACGCCCAGGATGGCCGGGCAGACCAGCGCGCACACTCCTGCCAGAGCCTGGGCGAAGCGGCCGCCACCCAGTTGCCGAGCGATGAACATGGTCAGCACGATCAGCGTTGCTCCCGCCAGGGCCGGCAGAATTCGCAGCGCCGGCAGCGAGCCGCCCATCAGTAACGCCAGCTTGGCATACACGGCGATGAGCGGCGCCGTGTCCACGTATCCCCAGTCGAGATGGCGGGCGCAGTCGAGAAAGTAGAGTTCGTCGCGAAAATATCCGTAACGGTGGACGCTGGTGAGCAGGTGAACGGCAAGCTTGAGTCCAACCATGAGCGCGGCCGGGCCGACGGCGAGCGGCGGCGCCGCCTCGCGGTGCACTTCAGCGGACGAACTGGTTTGCGCGAATACAGCCATCCTCACACTCCCATCCAGTGGCGCTTATGATAACTTTGTACGCTTACATCAGCTATCCAGTTTCCCGAGGCAACGCGAAATGAAAGCGGTTCGCTTCCACCAGTATGGCGGTCCGGAAGTCCTGCAGTACGAAGATGTGCCCGATGCCAAACCGCGCGCCGACCAGGTACTGATTCGCGTCAAAGCCTGCGCGCTGAATCATCTCGATCTATGGTTGCGCAAGGGCGTGGGCCAGGTACCGCTGCCGCACATCAATGGCAGCGACGTGGCCGGCGAAATCGCCGCACTCGGCGAGTACATCACCGACCTGAAGGTTGGCCAGCGCGTGCTGCTGGCACCCATGGTCTTCTGCAATCACTGCGTGCACTGCACCTCGGGACAGCAAAACGGCTGCAGGCAATACTCAGTCCTCGGCAACCGCGTGGACGGCGGCAACTGCGAACTGCTGGCCATTCCGCGGGTGAACGTCGTCCCCATCCCAGACAGTCTCAGCTTCGAGCAGGCGGCGGCGCTGCCGCTGGTGCTGGTGACGGCCTGGCACATGCTGGTGTCGCGGGCGAAGATCCAGCCCGGACAAACGGTGCTGGTGATCGGCGCCGGCTCGGGCGTAGGCTCGATCGCCATACAGATTGGCAAGCTGTTCAACTGCCGCGTCATCACCACCGCCGGAGACGAGCGCAAGCTTGAGAAAGGACGTGAGCTCGGCGCCGACTTCGGCATCAACCACTACCAGCAGAAGATTTCCGAAGAGGTAAGAAGGATTACCAACAAGGAAGGCGTGGACATTGTCCTCGAGCATGTGGGCAAGGCCGTCTGGGAGGAGTGCATGAAGTCCCTCAAGCCAGGTGGCACGCTGGTGACTTGCGGCAACACCACGGGGGCCGATGTAGGGCTGGACATACGGTTCCTGTTCTCCCGCCAGTATTCGCTGCTGGGCTCCTACATGGGGACCATGGGCGACTTCCACGACGGACTGAAGCACGCCTTCAGCGGACGCCTGAAACCAGTGGTGGATAAGAGCTTCCCGCTGCGCGAAGCCCGCGCCGCGCACGAACGCCTGGAAAAGAGCGAGATGTTCGGGAAAGTGGTGCTGATCATATGAATCGTGCAATCAAGAGTGTGGCAGCCGCTTTGTTGCTGGCGGCCGCAGCGGCGGGCGCGATGGCCGCCTCCAAGGACCGGCAGATTGATTTTTCCGGGACCTATAAAGTCAACATGCAGAAGAGCAAGGGCGCACCCGACTGGCGGCCGGACACGGTGCTGGTGGTGCTGCAATCGCCCTACCAGGTCCACTTCGTTTACTTCCTCAACAGCGACGCGGTCTCGCCTTTCGAAAGCCATGACTACGTCACCAACGGCAAAGAGTCGAAGTTGTATGTCGCGGCCACCGAAGAAGCGTATGCCAGCGTGAAATGGACCAGCAAATACGTCCTGCAGGTTCGCACGCACCACCTGGTCCGCAACGAGATCGCCGACACCGATTGGACCGAAACCGACACCTGGACACTCTCCGACGATGGCAAGATCCTGACCCACAAGCTGTCGGATGGCAGACTGATCGTGTACGACAAGCAAGTGAAAGACAAGGTGTACTAGCCCTGCGGGTTATCTCAGAACCTGGCCGGCTGTTGTCCCTCCGGACGCTGGCCCACCGCGGTGCTAGCCCGATGGTCGCCCGACCTGTCCAACCTGCACCTTCGACACGTTGAGAGGACCGCTCGCCAGGCGGCATCCTGATGTATGCGAAACCGCAGCTCTGGCCTCTCTGTAGAGTGGTTGACTATCGAAGGACCACGGTTCCGTGCCGCACTTCGTGCAGCCATGGTGAGTCTCTGCGGGATCTTGCTGGCTAACACGCTGGGGTGCGGAGGCGTCACGAGCTCATCGTCACCCGGCCAAGGCAATCAGACGATCGCGGTTTCAATCAGTCCAAAATCGGCTGCGCTCGCACCCAACGGCACACAGCAGTTCTCCGCCACCGTGACCGGAAACTCGAACGCCAGCGTCCTGTGGTCGGCGAGTGGAGGCACAATATCCCAAGGCGGCTTTTATACCGCGGGAAGCACCGCCGGCGGCTACGCCGTCACGGCCACCAGCGCCGCTGACCGCTCCAAATCCGCGCAGGCAACGGTAAGTGTGTCGGGCCCAGCGCCGCCGCCGGGAACGGCATCCTCGATCACCAAAGACGGCATCACCTGGACCTTCAGCCAGCCGGCGCTGGTCGGACAGTTCGTCACCGGCGATTACTATGTGGTCGGTCCGGTAACGGTAACCGCTATCTCGCCTGCTCCGACCACTTCTGCGCCCTATATGAACGGATCAGTGCTGAATCTGCCCACCGCGAACAGCAAGAGCGGCTTCGATTCGCGGCTGAATGACGGCACCGACGAGTCGTGGTGGTTCGATGCGACCCTGCGATCCTATCCGCCCATCAATCTGAAGCCGGGAGACGCGCTGGTTTCCTCGATCAGCCTGGCGCAGATTCACTCGCTTCCCGAAGTGATGCGCGCTTCCGACATGAGCGCCAGCCCGGTGAGCACCGTCTCCGTGCTGACGGTGGTTTCGGCAGCGCCATCGGCCGACGCCTTTCGCCCATCCTATTGCGACCGGAGCCAGACGCTCTATCATGCCGGCTCGCTGCAGCGAAATCTGCTGCCAGCGCTCACGCCGCCGAATCCTTCCGCCACGCCCGCGCTGGCGCAATTTGCCTCCTGGTATCGGCGTCCCTGGATCGATACCGACCCGTTCCTCTTCGATGCGCCGGCTGAGTACATGCCCAGCTACGGCCAGCATGTGGCCTTTGCCGATTCGTACGCGTCGCTGCTGCTGATGCTGAATTTCCCGGCGGATCAGAAGGTCGATCTCACGAATTACTTCGTGCAGTATGGCATCGATCTTTACGGCTGCCTGCAGGCCGGCGTGGGATGGCCGGCGTTCGGCGGACATCGCAGCGGCAGGAAACTCCCTATCGTCTTTGCCGGGATCCTGCTGAACAACGCCGGTATGATGAACGTCTCCACCGCGCACCCCGACCAGTTCGGCGAGGACATGCAAACCGTCTACGTGAACGTAATACCCCCGGCCGGGACTTATCAGCAAGCGTGGCAGGGCGCCAAGGTGATCTATGGCGGCCACTACGGCGTGACTGCGGCCGGGCAGCCGGTGAGCGCTGGCTTGTACGGTCCTTATGAGCAATTGCAGCCCGCGGCCTGGCCGTTGATCAACGGAAACGAGCAGTTAGGCGAGGCCTATCGCCGGTGCTGCACGTCGGTCTCCTGGATCGGCGAGGCTCTCACCATGCATCTCATGCATGCTGAGAGCCTGTGGAACCATCCTGCCTTCTTCGATTACGCAGACCGCTGGATGACCGAGGATGACACCCAGGCCGTCGCCGCCATCAAAGCGCAGACTGGCTTCGATTACAGCCAGAACTGGGAGCGCCAGGGCCAGACTGAGTTCTGGCTGCAAGGCGAGTTTCCCCAGTACACCTTCATTGACGACATGTGGAAGGCTTACCGATAGAAGCTGAATTCCCGGTCACGGCGCCGGCGAGTGCTGATGACCGCGACTCGACTTCGGCAATCTGGCCGTGCTCCGCGTCGGTAATCAGGGGATTGAGATCGATCAGGATCAGCAGCCGGTCGTTGATCTTGCCGATTCCCTGCACATACTCGCGCTCTACCTGTCCCAGCTTGGGTGCGGCCTCCACCGTGTCCGCCGAGATGCGCAGCACTTCGGAAACTTCATCCACCACGAAGCCCAGCACCCGGCCGTTGACTTCCGCCACCACGATGCGTGTGCGCTTGTCGGCTTCGCCGGCGGCGATGCCCATGCGCCGGCGCAGGCCGATCACCGGAATTACCTTTCCTCGCAAGTTGATCACCCCGTCGACAAAATCCGGCATGTTGGGAACGCGGGTGAGTTCCCGCAGCCGAATGATCTCCTGTACCTTCAGGATCTCCAGCCCGAATTCCTCGTGTCCTACCTTGAAGCTGACCAGTTGCAAAACATCGCCGCCAGTCCCGCTCTTGCCGTACGCTCGCTGTGCTGCTTCTGCCATTGGCCCCTCCCATGAAAGCGGGTTCTTGTATGGTTTTACTCTCCGTTCCGGTCTTGTCCGACATGATCGAAAACACGCTGCACCGCCGGGCGCGGAGCTAGCGCCAGCGCCGTCCGCACGCGACCGGGATCGGCCGCTGCCTGCCGCGGCGAACGATATCCCGTCCCCGCCTGCTGCCCCAGCTTGAAGCGCGATACCAGGTTTTGCAGCTCAAACGCCAGGCTGGACAACTGCTCACAAGCTTTGGCCGACTGTTGCGAGCCCTCGGCCGACTCCGCCACCAGCTTGCTGATCTGATCCATGTTGTTGTTCACCTGCTCGGTGGCCGAAGACTGCTCGTTGGCCGCGGTGGCGATGTGAGTCACCATCTCACCCACGTGTTCGGCCTGCCCGATGATCTGCTTCAGCGACTCACCCGCCTTGGCGGTAACTTCCACGCCCTTCTCCACTTGCTGCGTGCCGGACTGCATCTTCTCTACCGCACCGCGGGTCTCGGTTTGCACGCTCTGAATCATTTCCGCGATTTCCTTGGTGGCCTTGGTGGTGCGCTCCGCCAATTTGCGGACTTCATCGGCGACTACAGCAAAGCCGCGCCCCTGTTCGCCGGCGCGCGCGGCTTCGATGGCAGCGTTCAAGGCCAGCAGATTGGTCTGGTCGGCGATGTCGTCGATCACGCCCACGATCTTGCCGATCTGATCCGAGCGGCTGCCCAGTTCCTGGACTTTTTGCGCGGTCTCGCGCACCGAGCCGGCTATGGAGCGCATATGCACCAAGGTGTCTTCCACGATGAGGCCGCCCTCGCGAGCGGTTTTCGCGGTCTGGTGTGCGGATTCGGCCGCCTTGTTGCAGTTCTCAGAGACTTCATGCACGGTAGCCGACATCTCCTGCATGGCGGTGGCTACCTGGTGCACCTGGTCTTTCTGCGTCTCCGAACCGTTGGCGGTCTGGGTGGCGCTGGCCGAGATCTCTTCGCTGGCGCTGGCCACATGCTCGGCGGTCGCACCCACCGACTGCAGGGTTTCAGCAAGCCTCTTCTGCATCTCGTTCACCGATCCGGCGAGCTGGCCGATCTCGTCGTGAGAGCTGATCTGCAGCTCCGCTGTGGAGAGATCTCCAGAGGCGATCGCGTGGGCTTTCTCCGCCAGGGCCGCCAGCAGCTTGGACATGGAGCTGC
>Ga0335077_10009839_pt1 | contig 11886 bp, 6 predicted proteins | sample Lox_Sample_31_FD_207151 | JGI IMG/M metagenome (GOLD analysis project Ga0335077, IMG submission 207151) | Soil microbial communities from Loxahatchee National Wildlife Refuge, Florida, United States - Lox_Sample_3.1 | ecosystem: Environmental > Terrestrial > Soil > Wetlands | place: USA: Florida...
ATTTCGAGCCGATGGTGAAATCTACCGAGTAGCTTTGCCACGCGCCCGAGGAATCGCGAATCGCGAAATAGTGTTTCTCGCGATTGATGGTCATGCGGGCCACCAGCGTCCCGTTCTTTTCGCTGAATTGGTTGTTGACCCGAAAATCACCGATCACATTTTCGGGGCTGTATGGACGCAGCATCCGGCCCATGCCCGTCTCTTGCCAGGATTTGTAAATGGCCGCGTGACACGGCCGGCACGTTTCAGATCCGGCGTACCCGCCTCTGGTCATCGCGGATGACTCCGTGGAATGCGCCGCGGCTGCCTTCGGCTCGCCACTCCTCTCGCTGGCCTCGACAAACGCTGTAAACGAGACCCTCAACCTGTCCGGCGACACCTCATAGATACGCCGTAAATTCTCCTCAGCCTTGGATTGCAGCGGACCCGGAGTCCGCCGGGCTTGCGCGAAATGGAATGCCGCGCTTTTCTGTTTTCCCGACGACAGCTCGGTTAGCCCCAGCAGGTAAACGATCTCGGCGTCGTGTTCATGCAATTGCCGGGCGTGAAGTAGAAAATCCTCAGCGTGGCCAAGCTCTCGCTGTTTTTCACCGCCTGTGGCGCGTAGCGCGTTGGCGATGGCTGCTCTGCCCAGAACGTAATACGCGGACGCTTTCAATTCGGCCTGGGTCGCGGGCCATTTGGCGGCCGAAATGGCGGCGGGCCGGTCGAACTCATCCAGATATTCCAGAGCCGCGCGAGCGCTTTGTTGCGCCTCCGCCAGTTGCCCCTGTAGCGCCTGGACATTGGCCAGCGGCACAAGCAGCAGCGGATTCTCGGGCCACAAGCGCAGTGACTGTGCGCCATACCGCAGCGCCGCTGGGTAATCTCCCAGGTCGATGCACGCCTTGGCTGCGACTTCATAGACCTGGGGCAGCAGCCAGGATTGCGGATACGCCGCCAGAAACGACTCGGCGAGGGTGTAGCGTTTTTGCGGATCCCGAGCCCCATACAACTTCAGAAACGCCCGTCGCTCCTGTGCGTCCGCCACCTGATCGATGATCGTGGAACGCTCCGTTGCGGCGTTCTCGCGAAGCAGCACAGTGTCGAGTTCCTGGCTGCGCGACCACGCCGCCAAAGTGGACGCAAGTACCACGATGCGAAGCGCCGGGCCGTTCATCTGTATCGACGCATTATGCCACTTTGCGCGTGCACCACTAATCTGCGGTAGCATCTAAAACAGCCGTCTTAATCGGGACGGTATCCGCAATGCACCTACGGCCTTTCGTCGCATTGGTTTTTTTCAGCGCCCGATTCGCGAGCGCCAAAGAGCCAACGGTGGAATTCAACCGCGATATCCGCCCCATCTTCTCCGACAAATGCTACACCTGCCACGGGCCCGATGCGGCGAACAGAAAGACTAAACTGAGGTTCGACCTCGAAGAGGGCGCGAAGATCGAGCTGAGTAAAGGACGCAAGGCCATCGTCGCGGGCGACCCGCTGCAAAGCGAAGTCTACAAGCGAGTGGCTTCGAGTGATCCCGCGCTTCGCATGCCGCCGGCCTACATGGGCCGCGAAAAACTCACCGACGGCGAGATCGGCTTGATTCGACGCTGGATCGAGCAGGGCGCCCAATGGGAACGGCACTGGTCGTTTATTCCACCAAAGCGGCGGCCGGTCCCCGCGGTGGAGGAGAAGAACTGGCCGCGCAACCCGATTGACGCGTTCGTGCTCGCGCGCCTTGACCGCGAGGGTCTGAAGCACTCTCCGGAAGTCGACCGGCGTACGCTGATCCGGCGCGTGACTTTGGACTTGACCGGGTTGCCGCCAACGCCCGCTGAGGTAGAAGCGTTCTTGAAGGACGCATCGCCGAATGCCTATGAGAGAGTGGTCGACCGCCTGCTGGCCTCACCGCGGTACGCCGAGCGCATGGCGTTCCGCTGGATGGAAGCCGCGCGATACGGGGATACGAACGGCTACCAAACCGACGGCGTACGCGACATGTGGCGCTGGCGCGACTGGGTCATCAACGCATTCGATCGAAACATGCCGTTCGACCAATTCACGATCGAGCAACTCGCCGGCGATCTTCTTCCCAATCCTACGCCTGACCAGCGCATTGCCACAGCATTCCATCGCAACCACCGGACCAACGCCGAAGGCGGCATCGTGCCCGAGGAGTTTCGCGTCGAGTACGTCGCTGATCGTGCGGAGACGACATCCACTGTGTGGCTGGGACTCACGGTGGGTTGCGCGCGTTGCCACGATCACAAGTACGATCCCATCAAGCAGAAGGAGTACTACCAACTCTTCGCGTACTTCAACAACGTTCCGGAGAAGGGGCTGGTCTATAACTTTGGAAATGAAGAGCCCTACATCAAAGCGCCCACCCCGGAACAGCAGCGCCACCTCGCGGAACTGGACCGGAACGTAGCGGACGCGGAGCAGCACCGGCAATCGCTCGCGCCCAAGCTGTTGGAGGCGCAGCAGAAGTGGGAACAGAAAATAGCGCGGTCAAAAACTCCGGATTGGACCGTCACAGAGGGGCTGACCTTTCACTCGCCGCTGGCCGGCCGGCGCTCCCTGGTTGAAGTGGCGGGGTGCGCCAAGGATGACACCCACTGTGATCTGCCCGTGGTAGACGGCCCCGCCGGTAAGGCGCGTCAGTTCGACGAGAAACATTTCCTCGAGTCGGACGGCGACGTCGCGAATTTCGATTACCTCCAGCCGTTCACCTTAGCAGCCTGGATTAAGCCTGAATCCGGTAAGGGCGCCATTGTCTCGCATTACGAAGACTATTTTGAAGGCCAAGGGCACGGGATATACCTGATCGACGGAAAGATTCGGCTGCACGTGGTATATCGGTGGACGGACATCGGGCTGCGCGTTGAAACCGCCGATCCGGTGAAGCTGAACGAATGGCAGCACGTGCTGGTCACGTACGACGGGAAGCGCAAGGCTTCTGGAGTTCACATCTACGTGAATGGCGAGCCGCAGGCGTTGAACGTGCTCTTCGATGAGTTGACATGGCCGATGGATTTCAAGCTGCCGCTACGTGTCGGCGCCGGCGGCGGGTTGCGATTCAAGGGCGCGATCGGTGACGTGCGTGTCTATAGCACCGCGCTAAGTCCCGAGCAGGTTGCCACGATTCCAGTGCAGCGTTCGATTCACGAAATCGCCGCGATGCCGCCCGACAAGCGTACGAAGGCGGAGTCTGACAAGCTGCGATTTGCCTTCCTGGATCGCGCCGCCCCCAAGGAAATTCGCCAGGCCCGCGACGAGTTACGCGGTGCGCAGAAGGAGCGCCAGCGTTTCTGGGAATCCATTCCCACCGTGATGGTGATGGCCGATGGCAAGCCGCGCGATACGTTTGTGCTCAGGCGCGGGGCTTATGACAATCCGGGCGACCGGGTCACCCCAGGTGTCCCGTCCGTTCTTCCGCCGTTGCACCCCGAGTGGCCCAACAACCGTCTGGGTCTTGCTCGCTGGCTGGTAGACCGCGCCAATCCCCTCACAGCGCGTGTCACGGTGAACCGGTTCTGGCAAATGTATTTCGGCACAGGACTCGTCAAGACGGTTCAGGACTTCGGCTCGCAGGGAGACTGGCCGGCGCATCTCGATCTGTTGGACTGGCTGGCCTGCGAATTCATGGACAGCGGATGGAACGTCAAAGCGATGCAGAAAGTCATCGTGACCAGCGCCACCTACCGGCAGATCTCGACGGTTACTCCGGAATTACTGCAACGCGATCCAGAGAACCGGTTGCTGGCGCGCGGACCACGGTTGCGCCTGGGACCGGAGATGATCCGTGACCAGGCGCTGGCTGTGTCAGGACTGCTCGTCGAGAAGGTGGGCGGGCCTTCTGCCAAGCCGTATCAGCCGCCGGGTCTTTGGCAGGAATTGGCAGGCGGCAAAGGATACGAGCGCGACCGCGGCGAAGGACTCTACCGGCGCAGCCTTTATACCTACTGGAAGCGTACGGTGGCGCCGCCATTCATGGTCAACTTCGACTCGCCCAACCGCGAGACTTGCACGGTGCGAGAAACCAGAACCAACACGCCGCTGCAGGCGCTCGACTTGATGAACGATGTCGCGTTCGTGGAAGCGGCCCGCAAACTGGCCGAGCGCATGATGACGGAAGGGGGAAAGCAGCCCCGGGAGCGCGTCGAGCTTGCCTACGAGTTGGCGCTGGCACGCCCCCCGAAGCCGGCGGAGATGCAGGTCTTGCTGGATACACTGGATGGGTTCGAAGCGCGCTATCGAAGAGATCGCAAATCGGCCAAGGCGTTTGTGGATCACGGCGATTCTCCACAGAACTCGAAGTTGGATGCGCGAGAGCTGGCCGCCTACACTAGCATCGCGAGCCTGATTCTCAACCTCGATGAGGCGGTAACGAAGCAGTAGTCGGGAGCGTGGAAATGAGACCATTTGAGGAAACCGGCCTGGCACTAACGCGCCGGCATTTCTTTGGACGCAGCGCCACCGGGATCGGCGTAGCGGCTCTGGCCAGTCTGTTGGGAGAAGGGCTGCGAGCGGAGAGCGCCACCTCGCCTCAGGTGCATGGCGGGCTGCCGGGGCTCCCGCATTTTCCGCCGAAAGCCAGGCGCGTCATCTACCTGTTTCAATCCGGCGGGCCATCGCAGATGGAGCTGTTCGATTACAAGCCGCGCCTGGAAGAATTCCACGGCCAGGATCTGCCGGAATCGGTGCGCATGGGCCAGCGGCTTACCGGAATGTCGGCGTCGCAGTCAAGCTTTCCGGTCGTACCTTCGAAATTTCAGTTCGCGCGACATGGAAATTCCGGAGCCTGGGTCAGCGAGCTATTGCCCTACACGGCAAAAATCGCCGACCAGCTGACTTTCGTCAAGAGCCTGCACACCGAAGCCATCAATCACGATCCGGCGGTGACTTTCATTCAGACCGGCTCACAAATCGCTGGAAGGCCGAGCATCGGCGCCTGGCTCTCGTACGGAATCGGCTGCGAGACCGAAGATCTGCCGGCGTTTGTCGTGATGATCTCGCCGGGGAAAGGCACGGGAGGACAGCCGCTTTACGATCGGCTTTGGGGGAGCGGATTTCTGCCCAGCCGCTATCAAGGCGTCAAGTTTCGTTCCGTGGGTGACCCGGTGCTCTATCTCTCGAATCCGGCGGGCTTCGATGGAGCGGACCGGCGCCGTTTCCTTGACGCTCTCGGCAAGATCAACCAAATGAATTACGAAGGCTTTGGCGATCCGGAGATCACCACGCGCATTTCGCAATACGAGATGGCGTTTCGCATGCAGACGTCGGTCCCCGAGTTGACGGACCTCTCCAAAGAACCGGCGCGTACCTTCGAACTTTATGGCGAGGACGCCAGAACGCCGGGCACGTTCGCCGGCAACTGTCTGCTCGCGCGGCGCCTGGCGGAGCGCGGCGTCCGCTTCATCCAGCTATTCCATCGCGACTGGGACCATCACGGCAACTTGCCGAAAGACCTGCCGAAGCGATGCCAGGAAGTGGATCAGGCGTCCGCGGCGTTGGTCCAGGATCTGAAAGAGCGCGGCATGTTGGATGACACCCTGGTGATCTGGGGCGGGGAATTTGGGCGCACGGTGTACTGCCAGGGGCGGCTGACGCCGACCGACTACGGCCGCGATCATCATCCGCGCTGCTTTACGATGTGGCTGGCGGGCGGCGGCATCAAGCCGGGCATCACACTTGGCGAAACCGATGATTACTGCTACAACGTCACGAAGGACCCGGTCCACGTGCATGACCTGCAGGCGACGCTATTGCAGTGCCTGGGCATCGACCACACGCGCCTGACGTACAAATTCCAAGGGCGCCATTTTCGCTTGACGGACGTCGCCGGCAACGTTGTGAAAACCATTCTGACGTGACGGGCTACTTCGTCTGGAGCGCGATAACCGTCGCATTGGCATCGGGAGCTTTCGCGGGCACTTGAATCGTGAGACGGCTGCCCTCCTGCTTGAACGAGAGCGCCTTGCGTCCCGCCAGCAGCGTCGCCGACAGAATGTGCCGATCAACCCCCTTCACTTCCAGCGGTCCGTTCGGCCAATCGAAAACTTGAAGGTAAACGGTGGTGCCCTTCTGCGTGGTCCTGCCGTACGGGAGATCTTGCAACGGGCCGTACGTCGTCCCGTAGATTGCCTCACCGTTGACTTTGAGCCAGTCACCGATTTCACGCAGCCGTTGTTCAAACTCGGGCTGAATCGTGCCATCCGGCATCGGGCCGACGTTCAGCAGAAAATTGCCGCCCTTGCTGGCCACGTCGACAAGCATCCGAATCAACTGCTGAGTCGATTTGAATTTCCGGTCGTTCTTGTTGCAAGCCCAGGTGTCGTTGATGGTCATGCAGGTTTCCCAGAGTCGGAAATCCTCTGCTTTCGGAACGCCCGCGGAGACGCTCTTGTCCGTCAGGTCCGTTCCACCCATCCCCGGCGTTCTCTTCGTTGGGATGAACTTGGGCGTGAACTGTTCGGGCGTATCGAAATCGCCGGCGAGTCCGATGCGGTTGTTGATCAGGGTGGCCGGCTGGAGGCGATGAATCAGATCGTGGAAGCGCCCGCCGTTATATTTTTCCTGCTGATGCAGACCGTCGAACCAGATGAGGGCGACGTCCCCGTACCGGGTGAGCAGTTCGCTGAGCTGCAACTCCATGTAGTCCAGATATAGCGGCCATTCCGGGCGGGTGGGCTCGCCGTTCCAGTTCGTGCTGGCCGGTTTCGAAGTGTCACGATATGCCGGATGATTCATGTCGGGTGGCGAGTAGTAGAAGCCGAGCGGCATGCCCTCGGCTTTTGCGGCTGCGCCCAGTTCAGCGACGATGTCCCGCTTAAACGGCGTGTTGGTGATCTTGTAGTCGGTGTAGGAAGAGTCGAACATACAGAAGCCATCGTGATGTTTCGTGGTGAAGACCATGTAGCGCTGGCCGGCCGCCTTCGCCAGGCGAACCCAGGCCTTGGGATCGAATTTCACCGGATCGAAACGTTGCGGCAAGGCCCGGTATTCCGCTTCCGTGATGCTCCATTGCGGTTCGGGCACCATGATGGGCCACGAAGCCTCGACACTGGCCAGCGAATACGGCCCCCAGTGGATGAACATGCCGAACTTGGCCTCCCGATACCATTTCGTACGGTCCACCTGGGCGTTGCGATCGGCCGCGCGACAGACGGGCCAGGCCGCCGTGAGCATCGCCATGATCATGAGCACTCGCTTGATGGTTATCATTCGGTTCTACACCCCTATCTCCGGTAGCCGAGTTCAGCGCCGCCGCTTACGGGCAGGATGCACCCAGTGATGAACCGGGCCTTGTCGGAAAGCAGGAAAACGGCGGCATCCGCGACGACATCCGGCGTCGGGCAATAGCCCAGCGCATGAATGCGATCGAGGTAATCTTCGATGGCGCGCGGATCTGGTTGCTCGCTCGCCCACTCGCGCAGCATGGGCGTCCAGACGCCCGCGGGGCAAATCGCGTTTACCCGAATGCCGAGCGCCGCATAATCCAGCGCCATGGCTTTCGTGAGGGAAATCATTCCTCCCTTGGTGGCGACATAGGCCGCATGGCTGGCCTGGCCGATCAATCCCACCATGCTGGCTGTGTTCAGAATGCATCCCTTACTGGCAGCCAGAGCCTTGAACGCGAACCGCGTGGTTAAAAATACACTCTTAAGATTCACTTCCAGCAGATGGTCCCACTCCTGTTCCGTGGTCTCGTGCAGCGGCTTGGAAGGACTACTCAGGCCGGCGTTGTTATGCACGGCGTCGAGTTTGGCGAACCGCTTGACGGACGCTTCAACAGCCCGCTCTACCGAGGCCGGATCGCCAACATCACAGGCGATCGCCAGCCCTTCCTGCGCGAGATCGCCCGCAGTTTGCTCGGCCTTATCCGAGTTGATGTCAGCGATCGCCACGTGCGCCCCTTCGCGCGCGTAAGCCAACGCGCACTCGCGGCCGATGCCATCGGCGCCCCCGGTGACCAGAATGACTTTGCCTGCGAGCAGTTCGTCAGCCATGCGCGCGTCAGTCCATGTGAAAAACTTCTTCCATCTCGGCCCACCACTCGCCGGCGCGCCGCGTTTCGAGCGGTTGCTGCATGGGTATCATGATGGACCACCACTCCTGTGTTTTCGGGTCCGCGGCCATTTTCGCCATGTCCCCCGGATAATCGTGGCCGTGATATTCGTAGTAGCCGAACAGGTAGCCGTCCTTCAGATAAATCGAATAATTGCGGATGTTGCATCTCCGCATGGTTTCGAGAACCTCCGGCCACGCTGCCGCGTGATAGGCCTTGTATTTCTCGACCGCCTCCTGCCTGACACAAATCACCGAGCCATATCGCTTCAATATGCGCCCTCCGTTTACAAAACAGTGATTCTATGGCTAAGCTATCGGTCACTACAACTGCACAATTTCCTATGGGCGAACATTTCATCGAATCCATCGAAACCCGCGACGTCCGCATCCCACTTCCAGCGGGCGCCGGCAGCGACGCGGTTCACTCGGAATCGGAGTATGGCTTTGCCGTTACGCTGCTGCGGAGCGGCAACATCTGCGGCACGGGGTTGGTCCTCACGATGGGCGCGGGCACCGAGATGGTATGCCAGGCGATCGAACTTCTGGCTGGTTCCCTGCCGAAAACCGGGATCGAAGAGTTGATGTCGCAGTTCGGCGTGGTTTCCCGTAGGCTCGCGGACCATCCTCAACTGCGCTGGCTCGGGCCGCACAAGGGCGTGGTCCATCTCGCGCTGGCTTCCATCACAAACGCCGCTTTCGATCTTTGGGCCAAAGCGCGCGGCGTGCCTCTGTGGCGCCTGCTGCTGGATTTGACTGCCGGCGAAATCGTCAGGCTGATGGACCTCAGCTATCTCGAGGATGTCCTCACCGAACACGACGCCATCGACATCTTAGAACAGGAGCGGCCCGCGCGCGCAGCACGCGAGACCATTCTCGAGCGATGTTATCCCGGTTATGACACCTCAGTTGGCTGGTTCCGTTACGAGGACCGGCAAGTTCAGGAACTCGCAAAGCGCGCGCTGGACCAGGGCTTCCGCGCATTCAAGCTGAAGGTCGGATCGAAAGATCCCGAGCGCGATATACGCCGAGCCCAAATGCTACGCGAGTTGGTTGGGCCGAATGCTCTGGTGATGCTGGATGTCAACCAGCAGTGGACTCTGCCTCAGGCGATCCGCATGTGCCACGCCCTCCGCTCCATGTCACCCTACTGGATCGAAGAGCCGACCCACCCAGACGATGTCCAGGCGCACAAGGTGCTCGCCACGGAAATCGCGCCCATCCCTATCGCCCTCGGCGAACACGTGCCCAATCGAGTGATGTTCAAGAATTTCATGCAGGCTGGCGCGGTTCATTTCGTGCAGGCGGACTGCACGCGGCTGGGAGGCATCTCGGAATTTCTTGCCGTAAGTCTGCTGGCCCGAAAGTACCGGCTGCCGGTCGTTCCGCACGTCGGGGACATGGGCCAGATCCATCAGCACCTGGTCCTGTTCAATCACATTGCCATGGGACACGACGCCCTCTTCCTCGAATACATCCCCCACGTGCGAGATCGCTTCTTGCATCCCGCAGTGGTCGAAGCCGGTGTATACCGGACACCGCAAGCACCCGGGTGCTCCTGCGACATGCTAGGGCTCGACGAATGACCGCCGGATTTTACGCGTCTGGCTCAACAGCAAACCAGGGGTCATTAGTTCCCCGGGTCCGCTACGCTCGCTCCGTTGATCCTTATATTTGGTACGGTAATCTGGGAGCTTGATTCGGCGAGCAGATCCCGTATAAGGCCGAGACGAAGGGAGCCGTGGGTGGAGAAGGCGGCAAAAATAGCCCAGCGCATTAGCAGGCGCGCATTCCTGGCGACCGTTCCAGCGGCTCCGCTTTTGGGTCAGGGCGTGGCCAGAGCGCGGCTCTCGCGCCGGCGAGTCTATCTCATACCCAACTTCCATCCAGCCAGTTGCGGCTGGTTGACGAACTTCTCTAAGGAGCGCGTTTACTGCGCCAACAGCTACTTCGATCACCTCGATCGCGTGCGCGACGATCCGCAGTATGCCTTTGTCCTCTCCGAAGTAAACAACCTGATCGCGATGACGAACTTCAAGCCGGAACGGACGGAGGAGCTCAGGCGTGCGATTAAACAGGGCCGGGTTGAACTGGTAAACGGTTTCTTCCTCGAATCCACCGTCAATCTCTCGGGCGGTGAAGCGCTGGTGCGGCTCGGCGTGGAGGGGTTGCGATGGCAGCAGCGGGTGTTCGGCGTCCGTCCGCGTTTTGCCTGGACCATCGATGTATGTGGCACGCACGACCAGATGGCGCAGATCTCGGCCGGGCTTGGTCTGGAAGCCATGGTGTACACGCGGAAAAACCCGACCGGCAGCGCCGTGCATTGGTCCGAATCCCCCGACGGTTCGAGGATCTTGAGTCTTTCGCCGGGGCACTACAGCGAGCTCGGTGACGTGATGAGCGCCAAGGATCCCCTGACGACGGCGCAGATCCGGGGAATCGAGGAGCACTTGGAGAGCAAGCTGAAAATCACGCCGGAGGACGCCCCCATCCTGGTCCTGGCGGGCGGCGGCGATTATGCGCTGGCTCCGGCGCGCAAGGAGTTCCCTCGGGAGTTCCTCGAGCAATGGAAGCAGGATCCTGCGCACCCCGAAATCCGCTTCTCGATCCTCAGCAATTATCTGGATGAGCTTATGCCCCTCATCCGCTCCGGAAAGATCAACATCCCGACGATGCGTGGCGGAACGGCTTACGATTTTGATTCGTTCTGGATCGAATGCCCGCGGGTGAAATCCTGGTACCGCAAGTGCGAGCACGCGCTGCAGGCGGCTGAGATGCTGGCCACGGCGGCCAGCCTCCAGGCCAAGCAATCCTATCCAGGGCAGGAACTGTACCACGCCTGGACCCTCATGTTCCTGAACATGGACCGGAATACGTTGTGGGGCTCGGCCGGTGGCATGGTGTTCGAGCACGAGAAATCGTGGGACGTGAAGGATCGCTTCGAGTGGGTGGAACAGCACTCGGCAGGAGTCGCCGGCGCGGCAGCACGCACCCTGCTCCCAGCCGGTGACGGAGCCGGCCTGTTCAACCCCCTGAACTGGAAACGCCGCGATCCTGTGATTCTGCCCATGGCCGGGGGCATGGACGGCATCCCGTGCCAAGGCTCGGGCGACGGGACGGTCCTTTGCCAGCCTGAGTTGCCTGCGTCGAGCATCGGCGGATGGAGGCCCGCAGGACAGCAGCCTTCGACAGCGCGAGAAGTCAGGCTGCCTGAGACAATCGAAACCAAATTTTATCGAATAGGGATCGATCCCAAGACCGGCGCCCTCACCAGCGTCAAGCTGCAAGCAGACGGCAAGGAAATGCTCGGCGGCGAAGCCAACGCAGTCATAGCTGAGAAGCCCAAGTCGCAGAATAGCGACCCGGGAGACTTCATGCTGCCTCGTCCGGAGCGAAACCGTCTGGATTCGACGAGCGATCATGAGCAAAAGATCACCGTGTGCCAAGGCCTGCTGGCGACCATCGTCGAGGTGGAAGGCGCCTTCGCCGGAGGCGGGCTGTGCCGCCGCACGATGCGTTTCTACTCGGACTACCCACGCATCGACTTCGTCACCGAGCTCAACGATCTCCCGAACCTTACGGTGGTGGTGGCGGAGTTCCCGCTAGCCGACGATATCGCCGAAGTCCGCCGGGGCATTCCCTACGGCTTTTCGCACGGAGCCTGGGCCAAACCCAACCCGAACCTGCATGGCTGGACCAAAGGAATCGTTCCCGCGGTCCGCTGGTCCCACTACGCCCTTGCTGGTGGCGGCGGGGTCGCGATCCTGGACCGCGGGGTCACCGGGCGGGAGTTGAACGACAGGACTCCGATTCTGTATCTCTACAATGCGACGG
>Ga0335077_10009840_pt1 | contig 11885 bp, 17 predicted proteins | sample Lox_Sample_31_FD_207151 | JGI IMG/M metagenome (GOLD analysis project Ga0335077, IMG submission 207151) | Soil microbial communities from Loxahatchee National Wildlife Refuge, Florida, United States - Lox_Sample_3.1 | ecosystem: Environmental > Terrestrial > Soil > Wetlands | place: USA...
TCCGTGACGTACTCGACGTTTGATCCCTCCTCCACCGACGTTCTGCGCTTGAACTTCGCGCCCGATTCGGTGTGGTCCGGCGGCCGCCAGCTTACCCGGCGCACTGATCTCAAGCAGGAAGGCTACGCCTTCGACGACGCCACTCACGTCCTTCGCATCCGGCACGACCGCTCGCGAGACGTGGATGTCCAGGGCACGGCCGCCGAGCCAGTCCCGCTCCTGGTGGATTTCGACAATCCGCATGTCGGCGCTAATGTTCCGCTGCACGGAGAGTACCCATCGGGCGTGATCGATTGGGGCAGGGGCCAGTGGAAGGTATGCCCGCCCGGAGGCCGCATGAGCACCTTCTCGCTTTGCACGGCCGATGCGAAGGCAACCACCGCGCAGTTCCGCTTTTTCTACCCGAGGATCCTGATGCGGGCCGACGTGTACAACCCGACCGAAAGGGAAGTTGTATTGATGGTCCGGGCGCCAGAGATGCGGGAAGTCACCTTCACATTGAAGCCCGGTCAGCTTCAGCGCATCAACACCGGGTGGATGAACCGCGCTTCTTCCATAAGCTTCGAGGCCAGCGGCCTCGGCGCCCTCCAGTTCGACAATCTGGCTTACTCGCCATACATTTGGGCGCGAGGGGACTGGTCCGAGTAGAAACTCTTAAAGCCATTGCATATTTTGAGAGAGCCAAGACTGAGCCGTCAGATGTTAGCGCCGATTTAAAACAGACGCAGTTTCGCCGGTTTTGACGGTATTTTGCACCCCTGTTCGTAGTCAAAAGCTCATGAGGCAATCGAGTCAGCAACTTGCGATCCGGGACCGACAGGCGTGACGCGGGGGAGCATGGGATCTTCCAACGGTTGATTCGTGCTCCCTCTGATCACCGCATTCCTGGCTGCTATCCGCGTTTTCTTCCGCAGTCGTGTGGATACCTCTTTGGAAGTTCTCGCGCTGCGATAGCAGGTCGCCGTGCTCAAACGAAAACGGTCGCGGCCCTCACTGAACCGCGTCGACCGCCTCTTCTGGATCGCGCTCCGGAACACATGGCCACGATGGTCGGATGTTCTGGTCATTGTGACGCCGTGATCGGGTGGCATCGGGCGGGCTTTCGCCTTTACTGGCGCTGGCGATCGCAGCCGCGTGGCGGCCGACAAAAGGTTCATGCGGACCGGGCATACAGGCGAGCTCGCGGCATCACCGGCAGCGTCGGCGCATTGGAAGCGAACTACATCAGCGGGGTAATGCAGGGACTCGATACCACCATGGACATCACCACGGAGCAGGAATCCGCCATCCAGCGGGACTTCAACAACACCGTGATCCATGGCAAGAGCACAGCGCTTCTCAATGCGCTCGAGTCTGTCATCGGCGCGGAGACATTTGAAAAACTCTATCACCGCTGCTTGAAAGATCACGCGGGCAAAACAGCTCGGCTGGCGCGAGTTCCAGCGTGTCGCGGAAAGCGAGAGCGGGCAGGATCTCGACTGGTTCTTCAACAGTGGGTGCCTTCATCGGACAGCGCGGCATATCAAGTTGCAGGCAAGGAATGTTCGCCGGCCGGCGGAGAGTTCGATTGTCGCGTACAGTTGAAGCGAATTGGAGGGATGCGCATGCCTGTTACCGTGGTAGTTCGGTTCGAGGATGGATCCGAGCAACGCGCCCAAACCGAGCGTCTGGCCAATGTCGACGAGCTCAAGTTCCGAGCGAAGGCGCAAATCAAGGAGGTATGATCGTTCAGCGGAGAGTCCTAAGGGCCGCAGAGGTGTTTGCTACGACCGTGAAGCGCTGGAGTCAAGAAAAGAACATAAACCAAAAGGTAACGCTGTTGATATGGCGGCTGTCATCGGCATTGGCCTTTAACGGAAGAACAATATCGAGAGTTGCAGAAACTTGGAAATTTCGATACGAAAACGTCGAGCTGGGGGAAAACACCTTCTGATATCAGAAAACTCGGCGGCGCCCTCTTTTGTGATCGCCGCTACGACACTGTTTTCGTGTATCACAACGGTGCGGAATCTTACTATGCCGCTAAGGCGTTCCGTGGCTCGCTAGGGGCTAAATTTTCCATGCCGGCGACGGAGAAGACGCAATAGGCCTGGGTCAGAAACCCCAGGGGACAGACAAACCTGATCGGTCCGCTTCAGCTCCCCGGCATCCGGTGGGCGTAGCGGGCTGGATTCTACACCCTGTATGTCTGGGCTTGGAGGAAATAATGCCAGCGCCGCGGACCGCGCAGGTTCTGTCCGGATTGTCGCCACGCTTCCAGAGATCCGGCCAGATCACGATGCCGGCTCGATTCCGATCTTGTCGTTTACGGCGGCAGCAGATTTGCTCTGTTCTGAGTAGCGCGCGATCCATCCACAACGCGTAAGCCGTCCGACATTCCGGCATCCCGGTCCCGTTTAACAGTTTCTTTGTGAGCTTCGTGACAGGAAGGTGCACCCGGAAGGTCTGCCGCTGCATCGCTATAGCCTAAGGGGAATTCTCATGGAGCCTAGAATCAATTACGCAACTGCCGCTCCAGGCGCGCTGAACGCGATGCTGGCCCTATCAAAGTCAATCCACGAGAGCGGCCTCGATGAGTCACTATTGAATCTTGTTTTCTTGCGTGCATCTCAGATTAATGGTTGCGCGTACTGCATCGACATGCACTGGAAAGATCTAAAGGCCGCCGGTATCGACGAGCAGAAACTCTACATGCTGAACGGATGGCACGAATGGCCCGGGTATAGCGAACGCGAGCGAGCGGCCCTGGAGTGGACCGAAGCGGTGACGCTGCTGACAAAGGATCGTGTTCCCGATGAGGTTTATCAACGCGCGCGCAAGCAGTTCAACGAGTCGGAATTGGTGTGGCTGACACTGGCGGTGGTTACGATCAATGGCTGGAACCGATTGAACGTGGCGTTCCGCGTGCCGGGTGGAAGTTATCAGCCGCCATCGAAGACGAGGAAGGCGGGCGGGTAACAAGCAGCACGGTTCGATTGTCGACGAGTAGGCGGGCAATGTCGTAGCCGGTTTGTGCCTGTCCTCCGGAATAATTCGGCGTTAGGCAACATTCTTCTCCAGGCCCAAAGCCGTATGCGGTCTGCCGCGGTTGTAGTGAGCTGCGAACTCACGAACGATGCGGCTGAGATGTCGATCATTCATTGGAATCAGATGATCCAAACACTCGCGGCGAAAGTCCCGATCACCCGTATGGCCCGAAAACTGGGTCTGCTTGATTCGCGGCGGTTCTTTACGGCCTGGGCTTGCTGCTCGGGATAATGGGTCCACACGATGCCGAGAGTCCTGGATCCATTTCGGTTTGTGTTGATCTCCGTCGCCGGCTGGGTGAGCCAACATCACCTGCAAGCCATTGATTACCTTCGCGAAGAGAACCGGGTGCTACGCGAGCAACTCGGCGGACGGCGCCTTCGGCTCAACGACGATCAGTGCCGCCGATTGGCCATCAAGGCCAAAGGGCTGCGACGGAAGCTTCTGGCGGAGATGACCACTATAGTTACCCCAGAGACCCTGTTGGCCTGGCATCGCAGGCTCGTTGCCCGGAAATATGATGGCAGCGGGAAACGCGGGCCGGGTCGGCCTCGCCTGCCCGGAGAGATCGAGGCTTTGGTTCGAATGGCCGAGGAGAACCGAGACTGGGGCTATCGGCGCATCCAGGGCGCATTGTCCAATCTGGGCCACGAACTCGCCCGGAGCACCATCGCTGAGATGCTGAGACGACACGGGATCGAGCCGGCATCTGAACGCAGTCGAAAAACGACATGGAAAGAGTTCCTGACGCGCCACTGGGAGCTGATTGCAGCCGCTGATTTCTTCACCGTGGAAGTGTGGACGCGCCGAGGGCTGCAGCGGTTCATGGTGCTGTTCTTCATCGAGCTGTCGACACGCAAAGTGCAGATTGCGGGGATCGCTACCGACGCCGATGGGCTGTGGATGAGCCAGATCGGCAGGAATCTGACGGACGCCGTCGACGGAATTGTGAAGGGGAAGCGCTACGTCATCCATGACCGCGACCCGCTGTTCACCGCGGAGTTCTTGAAGATGCTTGCCGATGTTGGAGTGAAGTCCGTGAAGCTACCGCCGCGATCCCCGAATCTGAACGCCCACGCGGAGCGTTTCCTTCGCAGCATCATCCTGCCTGAACCGCATGATCTTCTTCGGTGAGGCCTCGCTGCGCAAAGGGATTCGCGAGTTCGTTCTGCATTATCATGGCGAACGCAACCATCAAGGTCTTGGAAATCGGTTGATCATCCCGGATCCATCCCAGGTGGCGCATCGTGGACGGCTTCGGCGCCGCGAGCGCCTAGGCGGTATGCTGAATTACTATTATCGCCAGGCTGCCTGAATTGGGCGATCTCGGGCTGCTGCCAACCGGCGATCGGCTGCCGCACGTCCACCACATTCTTTAGCTGCGGCCAACCTGAGCTCTCCGGCGCTCGCATGAGGGACAACGGGATGTCGCATTCGAATGTTCCGGCCCACGAACCCTTTGCAGTCCGCGCAATTGCCGCCGTTGGCAAGACATTCGAGTTTCCGGATCAAACGGGCAGTCGTTCACCTGTGACAGTACTGCATTCATCGCTTCCTTCGTCGTGCGATCCAGGCGATCGTCCACAAGAATGCTTTCACGTCCGGCGGTCCACATCGCGGCCAACAGTGCGGGCACTTTCGAGCGACCGGTGAGGGAGCCGTTGATGAAAAAGTCCTCCTCGATCATGTCGTAGACCTGGGCCACGAGACCAGTGGCTTTTCGTCTCGGAGTCGCATGCACATAACGCATGGTCTTGAGGGACAGAATCTCGAACAAACGGAAACGAAATGTCTTGGGTAACATGGTGGTTCCTCACTGAACTCAGCGTGTGCGAGCTACGTGCTTGGCTTACTTGTTGGGCGGCAGCACACGCCCCGTAGGGCGCGCCTCACTTGTCCCTGTGCACCGCGTCCGGAGAAAACGCCGGCAAACAGATCGCGACGTATTCCGCCCCGCCCTCGCGCGGCGTCGAATATTGCACCCACTCGCCCTTGGGCGCAAGGACGGCTTGGCCGGCGCGAACTTCCATTCCCAGCGTTCGTGTTTCGACGCAGAGGGCGCCCCGCAGTACCACGGTGTACTCGTCGAATTCGGGCGTTTGCCCGGGCTCCTTCCATCCATGCGGGCTGATCATGTGAGCGATGCTAAGCGCAGGGCCGCCGGTCGCAGCCGAGCTTACTCGCGTCTGCCGCCCCGGAGGGGTAATCGCAATGGCGAACTGGACTGGCCCTGGATTCGTTGGGCAGATGTTTAAGACTATTGCCAAACACATCGCGCCTTCGGGTATGCCGTCGCCCGTGTTGTGGGGTGATGTGCCGACCGTTCGCGAACGGTTGCGGAGCGGGATTGCGAGCCTCGAATGCTCGCGCCACCTGTACGAGTTCAGTTATCCGTTTTTGCCCTCGGATGTAGTTGAGTTTTGCCGCGCCAATTATGGGCCGATGACGTGCGCGTTTGCATTCATCGGAGAAGAAGCGCAGCAGCAACTTCGCGCTGAGCTGACTGATTTGTGGTCCCGTCACAACCGGGCTAATGACGGAACCACCAGGGTCGATGCGGAATATCTGCAGGTGGTCGCGATCCGAGGGCAATCGGAGGCTATCGCGAACCTCGCCCACAATGTCCGGGTTTCGCGCTCGCGATTTGCGGAGCGCTTTCGATACTTTCTGGGCGAGCCTCCGATGGCGTATCTGACACGGTGGCGGCTCAAGCTGGCCGCGGAAACGCTCGTGACTTCCAATGCGAACGTGGTCGAGATCGCGGCCGAGGTCGGCTATGCGTCGGAAGCGGCGTTCAACCGCGTATTCAAGCGGGAAGTTGGATGTCCGCCCGCCCAGTTCCGCCGCTACCGTACTCCGTCACAAACGAAGTAATCCCTGAATATCTTTGCGTGAGGAGGTTCTCAACAACTCATTCGAGTCGCTCACCTGTATTGCTGCGGAGTCGAAAACGCCAAGCCGCAGGGGTACCGCCTTGGTTTTGCGATCGAGGCGGAATTGGCGGACGTGCGTTATTGATGGTAAAAGCGGTTTCCGATCGGGGGATCACGCCGCCGGCCTACGCCCACAAGGATCGCGCCGGGATAGCACCCAATTCTCATCATGTTCTCATCAAGCTCTCATCTCGGGACCCTTCAGGAGCCCTAGACTCGTCTGTGTCTGCCACAGATGCAGAGAAAAACATTTTGGAGAAACGAGATGTCAGAGAACAGTGCTAACGCTTACACCGTCCTGCACCTGCGCTTCAAGTTGCGGGTACCGCCAGGTGTCATGCTTGCCCATAGCCGAGAAGCCGCTACCACCATTACCTCGGTAGAAGGTCTGATCTGGAAGATCTGGGTGTCGCAAGAGGAGGAGTTTGAGATGGGAGGCTTGTATTTGTTTGCCAACCGTGAAACTGCCAAGGCTTACCTGAACCACCCGGTAGTCCAGGCCGTCTGCAGCAATCCTGCTGTAGTGTCCACTGAGTCCCAGCTATGGGATGTAGAGAGTTCCCTTTCGGCTCTCACGCGGGCTCCTCTGCGGGGGATTCCGCAATATTCAAAACCAGACGCCCTGGTGGCAGGAGGTCGGTAATGCAGAACCCAAACAACATTCAGCAGAAAACCGAGCAGTTCGCCGGTCAGGTGGTAACGGATCTCGCAGCTGCCATGGCTGGTGTCATGACCAACCTTGGGCACAAGCTCGGCCTTTACCGGGCCATGGCGGAGAGTGGTCACATCAATTCGCAGGACCTCGCACGCCGCACCGCCACAAATGAACGCTCTGTGCGAGAGTGGCTTAACGGGCAGGTCGCCGGCGGATATGTCCTGTTCGACCCCAGCACCAACCAGTACACACTACCGCCTGAACACGCCTTCGTATTGGCCAATCCGGATAGTCCTATATTTCTGCCGCCGGCCTTCGACGTAGCGGCTTCTTTGTGGCACGACGAAGACCAGATCCTTGCCGCATTCCGCTCTGGCCAGGGCGTGGGCTGGCACGAACACAATTGCCGACTGTTCACCGGCACGGAGGCCTTTTTTCGCAATGGATACCGGACGCACCTGACTCAAACCTGGATTCCATGCCTTGGCGGTGTCCAAGAGAAACTAGTCAACGGCGGGCTTGTGGCCGATCTCGGCTGCGGGCACGGCGCCTCGGTGATCCTAATGGCCCAGGCATTTCCTAAATCAAAGTTCGTGGGAATTGACTACCACGAATCTTCGATTGTCGTGGCGCGTGAACGAACGAAGCAGGCCGGAGTAGCCGATCGGGTTCGGTTTGAGGTGGCAACCGCACCGACACTTGTGAACAGCAAGGAGAAATTCGACCTGGTCTGCTTCATGGATTCGCTGCACGATATGGGCGACCCACTGGAAGCTGTGTCGGCTTCGCGGCAGGCAATGGCTCCCGACGGCGCACTCATGCTTGTGGAGCCGTTCGCAAAGGACCGGTCTGAGGAAAATGTCGGTCCAGTGGCGAGGATGTACTACTCGGCTTCCGTCGGTTTCTGTACACAGAACGCACTGTCCCAAGGAGGACGATATTCACTGGGAGCCCAGGCCGGCGCGACCCAGTTGCTTGGCATCCTCAAGGAGGCGGGATTCCGGAGCGCGAGAGTGGCTATGGAAACTCCGTTCAACCTGATTGTTGAGGCTCGCCCCTGAACCACTATTCAACTTTGTGCGGGGAGCGCAAATTCAGTTGTTGGCCGATATCGGTAGCCAACTCCCCGCACCGTCTCCAGCACGTTCCGGTGCGGGCCCAGCTTCTGCCGCACGGAGCGCACCACGGTCTCAACCACGTTGCTGGTTGACGCTTCCTTTCCATATCCCCAGACAGCTTCCACTAGTTCGTAGCGAGCGACAGCCCTGTTCGGCCTGGCCACAAGATACGCGAAGACCCCGAACTCAAGCGGGGTCAGACCAATTCGGCTTCCGTTCACGACTAACTCACGCGCTTGCTCATCGAGCAATGGTGAGGAAGACGCAGCTGCGCACGTTGCCGTGCCGGTTTCCTTGGCAAGCAAGTTGCCAAGCCAGCCGTCTACAGAATTTACTCCCATGTCGAGACGAAATGTGTGGTACAGAACCCCGTCGAGGACAGGGCGGCCTTCGTCAACCAGCTGGAATCCCAATTGTTCGAAAGAGCTGCGATATTGCTCCGCATCACAGTAGCATGTATAGATCCAGCGCAGCTGCGGACGCAGTTCCAAATAGGTGCGTTTGATGTCGAGCCAGCAGGCCGCCTGCCCGGGTGACGGCCCTTCTCCCGTGTCGCGATCCAACGTCCGCCGCAGCCAGAGCGCGGCGGCTCGATCATCTGAGCGCGGTAGATCCCTGGTCCAGCTTGCCGCAAGCGGGTCTCTCTCAATCACATTGCTGTGAACCTTCGATGCCACAATTCCCTGGTAGAAACCTTGCACTTCGCCATGTTCATCCCGCACGACAAAGAACGAGTCCGGATGGGACCGCCACCACTGCTCCAGCGCTTGACGCGACTGAGGCCCGTCGAACTTCTGAATAATCGATGAAATGGATGTCCTGTCGTCGGCGCGTGCTGGTTCGACGGAAACCGAACTTTCCGTCGTGGGAAAAAATCCTTCGCGCAGGTTCTCGTTTTCAAGCAGGTAGAGTACGTCCGCCGTGCAACGCCATTGGTCGGATCGCGGCGCCTGTGTGTATTGGTCACGCACGACCTGTGACGCTGCGCGCCGGTATGCGTGGTATCGCGCCGGATCACGAGACTTGAGAGCAGCCGCTACCGGCCCGCGAACGGCTTCGTGCACCAGCAATCCGTGAGGACCTGCGCTGACAATCGGCAGCGCGCGCAGGCGATCCAGCGCCTCGTCGGCCGGGATATTCGGCAGCATTGCCGCCAGTAGCGGCGCGGTGGCCGTTCGGACCAGGCAGGCGGCTTGTACGACCTGTATGGTTGCCGAATCGGCATCCTCCAAAAAGAGCGCTGCCATATGTTCCAGTACCTGATGACGAGTGGTCGCGCTGCCACGCACCTGCCCGCCCGCAAAATAGAGTGCCACTCCCAGGGAAAGTGCCAACGGATGGCCGCGCGCAACCCGATTCAACTCCCGGGCGCTGCCCGCTGGCACGCCCTCCGAGGTCAGATACTCTAGAGCCGTTTCCGGAGAAAATGTTTCCAGCAGCATGGAGTCAAACAGACCTCTCCACGCCGGGGCAATACGCCACGCTGGACGAGGCGGCTCACGACTTGACAGGATCGTGCGCACACCATCGCTGAGCGAGGGCAGGAACAACTGCCGTAGCCAAGAGTCCAGCAGACGGAAGGATTCATAACTGTCCAGCACCAGGAGCGTTCGCTTGGCTCCGTTCGACAGACTGGCCGCCACGACCGCGGGATCTTCGGATTCCGAGGCGCCGATTTCCTCGCAGATCGCTCGACACAACGCCGCCGGGGACGGTTCACACCAGCGGGCGTCGATCCGCACAACGAAAACGCCCTTTCCGCCGATACTTGCCGCCAGCGCATTCAGCAGGTGAGTTTTTCCTATTCCCGGGATGCCCTGAATATGCATTACAAGCGGTTCATCTCCCAGGGCAAAAGCCTCCAAGCGATCGAGTTCTGGGCGACGGCCAGCCAGGACTTCAACCGCACGCCGTTGCAATCTGTCTCTAAGAGGCATAGCCACAGTTTATGTCGATGTACAGCGAAAGGCATTGACGGTCGCCATCGCCAGCCTGGCAAATGAGTGGACCAAACGGTATCTCCAACGCGAATGGCGTGGTGCAGCTCCGGGGTACACGTGCACTGTTGGAGAATCTAACGGCGGAATTCGGTGCGGGAAAGTCACCATCAGCGGATTCGCGAGCTACGCCGGGATTCTGCGCTTCGCGGTCAACGCTCACGCCGAGCATGTCTGAATCCGGGTGCAGGAGGGCGTCAGCGTCAACATCGGGGCGGATATGCGGATCGCGGGATCGACCAGTGGCAGCTCAGCTACCGGTTCGGTCACTGTAGAGGAGCTAAACTATGCGCCGCGCACCGACCCTGGGTCGATGCTGACACGCGTGACCCCGGAAGCATCTCCGCCGAACCCTTCAGCGATGGAAGAGAATGTGAAGCTGGACGTACGGGTGCGAACATCGCCTGCGATGAGCGTTCAATCGTCGCTGGCGCAGAACGTCCAGGCAGACGCGGACATGCGGATTCGCGGGACGGCAGAGCAACCATCAGTGCTGGGGCGAATTAACCTGCGGGAGGGTAAGTTACTCTTCTTTGGTACCGCTTACACGATCAACTCCGGAAGCATCGCATTCTACAACCCCGCTCGAATCGAGCCCATCGAAAAATCCATCCGACACTAAAGTCGGCCAGCTTTTCGAAGTTGACGCGAGAGACAGCTTGGAAATGTTCACCCGCCATAACGGACGCGGGCGGGTGGATACTGAGGCGCAGCCGCCCGTCACGGCTACACTGCTTCGCGTGTGAGAAACCGAGCCGCCTTACAAGTGCCGTAAGCGAGGTTCTCAGGCAGCCCAGCGTTCGTATCGATGGTGGAGGCCGCCGACTCGGCAATGGCGACAATAGGTCCAAGTTCCGGCGGGTGCACAGGTCGCGTTTGTGAGGTGTCTTTGACTTGCTTCACGAAATCGTCGCCAAGAATCCGATCCCGGTCCGCAGGAGGTAACGCGCTGCCGTGTCCCAGGGAAATGCATTTCGGAGTTGCTGAGCAGTCCATTCTGCCGTCGGATGCTCGGTTACGCCGAAGTGCAGAATCCGGCGCCGCTCGTGTACCAGCACCAGGAACACGTACAGGATCTGAAACCGGATGGTCGGCACGGTGAAGAAGTGCACCGAGACCAGGCTCTTGAGATGTTGCCGAGAAAGGTCCGCCACGTCTGCGAGGGCGGATTCCGACGACGGACCATGTACTTGCTTACACTCGTCTCGCCGATGTCGATGCCGAGCTTCAGAAGCTCGCCGTGAATCCGCGGAGCGCCCCAGATGGGGTTCTCACGGCTCATTCTGCGAATCAGATCCCGGATCTCGTATGGTCAAAAAAATCGTCGAATCCATCATGCCCAGCACGGTGTTTGACGTTAATGGAGTTCCGGACTCGGGCGGGTCGCTACTCTCGGCGGATTCGGTTATTGCCCCTACGTACAGTCCCAGACCAGAACAGAAGCTGGCACACCACACTGAGAACACCAGACACGAAGATCAGCTCCCATCTGCTCGAACTCAACCAGAACCACACTGAATCCCCGGGTCCCTCGATTCGTCTCAGCAGGTTATCGGCGAAAATGAGGAAACACAGCATGGCCGCTAGTTGGTAACCGTACGGGCCATCGTCCTGGCGGATCGCGACTTCTTCTCCTGCTGCGCCGTCGTCGACGAAAAAGAGCCCTGGTCCGAGGAAATCGTCTCCATGTGGCGCTTCACCCGCAACAACGGCATCACCGAAGGCTTTCACAACAAAATGGAGCTCATCAACCGACAAGCGTACGGCTTCCGTAATTGATTTCATGGTGCGCCCGGAGAGATTCGAACTCCCGACCTTCTGGTTCGTAGCCAGACGCTCTATCCAACTGAGCTACGGGCGCAATGGGCGGGGGACTCCTCTCAATCTATCGGGTTCCCGGGCATTGTGCAACCGGCATTCGGGACGGCTTCTTACCGGGCGGTGGCCGGAATCGCACACTGGGCCAGGCTGGCGTCGAGCAAGCGGAGAAACTGGTCCACATCGGTGTTCCGAATGTTGAGGGGCGGGGAGATGCGGATGACGTTGCCGAAAACGCCGCCCTTGCCAACCAGCAGGCGGTTCTCGCGTGCGGCTTCCATCACTGAGTTAGTCTCCTCGGCTGCGGGTTCTTTGGTCTTGCGGTCGCGCACCAGCT
>Ga0335077_10009841_pt1 | contig 11885 bp, 7 predicted proteins | sample Lox_Sample_31_FD_207151 | JGI IMG/M metagenome (GOLD analysis project Ga0335077, IMG submission 207151) | Soil microbial communities from Loxahatchee National Wildlife Refuge, Florida, United States - Lox_Sample_3.1 | ecosystem: Environmental > Terrestrial > Soil > Wetlands | place: USA: Florida...
GATTGATCGACGACTCAGTGGTGGTGCTGGAGAACATTTTTCGCTTCATGGAGAACGGGTCGGCACCGCGGGAAGCGGCAGAGAAAGGGGGGATGGAAGTCGCGCTGGCAGTGCTTGCGGCGACTTCAACAACGTCCATTGTCTTTTTCCCGGTGACGTTTTTCTATGGGGTGAGCCAGTACTTGTTCATCGACCTGGCGCTCGGCGTCGTACTTTCCATTTTTGCGTCCTACGTCTTTGCCATGACCGTCGTGCCGCTGTATTGCGCGCAGTTCATTCGGCTGGATGCCCGTGGGGAGGAAAACCACGAAAGAGAAAAGGGATGGTTGGCGAGACTGGTGCATGGATTCAACGAGATTTTCCAGCGCTTGCTGAGATATTACGAGAAACATGTGACTCGGGCGCTGAAGAGCCCCGGCCTGACGGCAGCCTACATCCTGGGGGGGATTGTGCTTATCATCGGAGGAATTTTTCCGTTTGTTGGGCGCGCCTACTTTCCTCGCACCGATCCGGGGCAATTCGTAATCAACGTGAAAGCGCCTTCGGGGACCCGGTTGGAGGTTTCGGACAAATATATCGGGCGGGTCGAACAAGACATTCGTTCCGTGATTCCGAAGAGCGATCTTCAGATGATCGTGTCGAATATCGGCATCACGCCGGACCTTTCGGCCATTTACACGACGAACTCCGCCATGCACACGGCGTTCGTGCAGGTGAACCTGGCGGAAGATCACAAGGGCGGGAGCTACGAGTATATGGAACGCGTCAGGCGAAAGCTGGCAAGCGACCTTCCAGAGCTAAGCACGTACTTTCAGGCAGGGGGCCTTGTGGATTCGGTGGTGAACCAGGGATTGCCGGCGCCTTTGGATGTTCAGGTCAGCGACAACAACTTGGACGAGGGATACGCGATCGCGCGGAGAATTGCCCAACAACTGAAAGGGTCCAAGCGCATCAGCGACGTGCTGATTCCACAGGATATCGACTATCCAGGATTGGAATTGAACATCGATCGCAAACAAGCGAGCCTGCTGGGATTGACGCCGAGGAGCGTGGTGGACAACGTGATCACGGCGTTGACCTCCAACGGAATGATCGCCCCAAGCTACTGGATCGACCCGAAAAGCGGGAACAACTACATGCTGACGGTGCAGTACTCGAACCAGAAGATAGGCTCGATGACCATGTCCGATTTTCGAAATATCCCGCTTCGGGCGGCCTCCGCGGCGAAGTACACGCCGCTGGAATCGGTGGCGAGGATCCAGCCCATCAACACACCGACGGAAGTGGATCACTATCAGATCCGGCGAGTGATTGACGTGTACGTGATGCCGACAACGGAAGATCTGAGCGGGGTGAGCGCGGAGGTACACGAAGTCGTGAAAGGACTGACGCTGCCGAAAAACGCGCTGGTGCGAGTGCAGGGAGCGGTGGTGGGGATGCACGAGTCGTTCTTCCGGTTCGGGATCGGGCTGATTCTGTCGGTGATGCTGGTGTACCTGATCCTGATGGCGCAGTTCCGGTCGTTCATCGATCCGTTCATCATTTTGACGGCCATTCCTCCGGGGTTGACCGGCGTGGTGCTGTTTCTGTGGATGACGCACACGACGTTGAACATCATGTCGCTGATGGGAGTGATCATGATGACAGGGATCGTGGTGTCCAACAGCATTCTGATCGTGGAGTTTTCGGGAATCCTGCACGAAAGAGGCATGGGACTGCAGGAAGCGGTAGTCGAGGCGTGCAAAGTGAGGTTGCGGCCCATCCTGATGACCTCCCTGGCGACGCTGCTGGGATTGCTGCCGATGGCGCTGGGAATTGAGGAGGGCAGCGAACAGTATGCGCCACTGGCCCGGGCAGTCATCGGAGGATTGGGGGTCTCGGTCGTGGTGACGGTCTTCCTGGTGCCGGCAGTGTACCTAATCATCCACGGCAGGAAGCAACAGAGCACTGTGCTGGAGGTGGCCTCGTGAAACGGGTTCTTGCCACGTTGGTCACCCTGGCAGGGATGGCGGCGCCATTGGTCGGCCAGCAAATGCCGGGCGCCACGCCAGCTCCTGCCGCCAGTCAGACGAGTCAAAGCTCAACGGCACCGGCAGGGCGACAGTTGACGCTTAAGGAAGCAGAAGCCATTGGACTTCGCAACAATCCTCAGATCACCGTGGGTAAGTTGCAGGCGCTGCAAGCGCGGGAGTTCGTGCGCGAGGTGCGCTCGGCACTCATGCCACAGGCCAGCGTAAACGTGACGGCCGTGGAAGCGGACCCGGGCAGCCGACTGTCGGCAGGGTATCTGACTAACGGACGGATGTGGTCGCGAGCGGCGGGCGGCGTGCAATTGAGCCAGTTGATCACGGATTTTGGCCGCACCTGGAATATGGTGTCGAGCTCCGAGTATCAGGAGAAGGCCGCGGACCAAAACGCCGTGGCTACGGTGCAACAAATCGTACTGGCCGTGGACCAATCGTTTTACGCGACGCTGGAGACGAAAGCGTTGCTGCAAGTGGCGGAAGATACAGTAAAGGCGCGGCAACTCCTAGCCGACCAAGTGCAAGCGCTGACGAATGCGAAATTGAAGTCGGACCTGGACCTGGCCTTTGCCAAAGTGGATCTAGCGCGCGCAAAGCTGTTGATGCTGGACGCGCAAAACGATTACGAAGCTTCGCTTTCGACGTTGTCGGCGGTCTTGGCATATCCGGACCGGCAGGATTTTGTTCCCGTTGAGCCTGCTGTGCCGCTCACGCCGCCGGCGCCGGACGCGGCTCCGCTGATCCAGCAGGCGCTGGATCTGCGGCCGGAAGTGAGAGCGCTGCGAAACGAAGTGACGGCGGCGGAAAAGTTTGGCCGCGCCGAGCACGACCTGTGGTGGCCGACGGTGAGTGCGCTGGGAGTCGTGGGAGGAGCGCCCGTCCGAGACCCCAACATTACCAGCTGGTACGGGTCGGTCGGAGTAAATGTCAACATTCCGGTGTTTAACGGATTCCTGTTCAACGCACGGGCCAAAAGCGCCGACCTGGCAACGCAAGTTCAGCAGAAGAAGCTGCAGGATCTGCAGGACAATGTCGCCCGGGACGTGCGTAACAGCTGGTTGGGAACACAGAATTCGTTCGAACGGCTGACGGTCACGCAACAGCTTCGCGAGCAAGCGGACCTGGCTCTGGAATTGGCCGAAGCAAGATACCGATTGGGACTGGGCACAATCGTGGAACTCAGCCAGGCACAGTTGCAAAAGACGGACGCGGATATACAAGACACCGACGCACACTATGGCTACGTTGTCAGCCAAATCGTGTTGGCGTACACGATGGGTTTGAGCCGCTGAGAAGCATGGTGGGTTAGCCTGCATCTTCGCGTAACCATAAAAGCAATGCGCTTGGGAATTGCCGCGACAATGTGACCAAAGAGGATGCAAACGGGAAGAAAACTCTCACCGCTTGGGTTTTCTCCGCGCGTTCATGAATGATAACAGACTGAAAACAAAAGGCATGAAGGCGCGCTGCGCCTCATTGTTACAGATTCTTCATCTGCGATTGACACAGCCGTAAGACTGCCTCTCTACGCTCTCGGCCGGGGTGTTCGCTTTTCCCAAGGGCACAGTCCGAAAAATTTTATTGAGGAAGAGAGAAGCAATGAAAAAACTTGCAGCACTCACACTATCGCTGTTCTTGATGAGCGGAACAGCATTTGCTGACTCGCCGAAAGACTCACCCAAAGAGGCCGACGCGCAGCCGTCGAAGACCACAACGGCTGCCAAACCGGCTTCCAGCAAGAGCAATGCGGAAATTGCCGCGGAGATGGAGGAATTGCGCCAGGCTCTTCAGGCGCAGCAAGAACAACTCCAACTCTTGAAGGAAGAGCTGGCCAAGCGCGACCGGCAGATCGAAGAAGCGCGAGAAACGGCGGCCGCCGCGAATTCTCGAGCGACGGAAGCCAACGTGAAGGCGACAGAAGCCGCGACCACGTCGGCAGAGGTAAAGTCCACGACCTCGGCGCTGAATACGTCGGTTGCCAACTTAGCGGCCAGCAACTCGGCGGTTGTGAATGGGTCAGCAGGCGCATCGCAGGGACAGGCGAAGCCAGCCGAGGAAAAAGGTCCGACGACGATCCGATTCAAGGGAGTCAACATCACGCCGGGTGGGTTCATCGCGGCAGAAACTGTGAACCGCCAGAGGGCCCAGAGCGCGGACATCAATACGCCGTTTAACGCCATACCTTACGGTGGAAACGCCTTGGGCAAGCTCTCGGAAATGAATCTAACTGGGCGGCAGTCGCGGCTCACGCTGATGGTTGACACCAAGGTAGGCGACACAAGACTCAACGGCTACTACGAGGCAGACTGGTTGGGCACCGGGGTAACGTCCAATAACCGCCAGAGCAATTCGTATGTGTTCCGGCAGCGGCAGATCTGGGGGCGCGCAGAGTTTGCGAGCGGCTGGTCGTTTACCGGCGGACAGATGTGGAGCCTGGCCACGGAAAACAGAAAGGGCATAAGGAACCTGCAGGAATGGACTCCCCTGGTAATCGATCCCCAGTACGTCGTGGGCTTTACCTGGGCACGCCAGTACGGCGCGCGAGTGGTGAAGAGCTTCGGAGACAAGTTTGCCGTTGCGGCCGCTGTCGAAGGCTCACAGGCAACGGTGGGCGGACGCGGGTTCAGCACCTACACCAACACTTCGGCAACCGGCGCCACAACCACGTATCAAAACTCGTTTGTGTTCGCCCCGGGCGCCGGCGGGGGTCTTTTCAACTTCTCTGATCCCACCGGATATTCCGTCAACAAGACGCCCGAGTTCGTCTTTAAGGCGGCCATGGATCCAGGCTGGGGCCATTACGAAGTTCTTGGGGTCCTCAGCACGTTCCAGAATCGCGTATATCCCTGCGCGGTGGTGGGAACAACAGCGGGCAACTTCCCCACACCCGGCACCCCGACCGTGCTTTCCTGCACGGAAAGCACCTCGCTCTCTCCCAACGTTGCGGGTGCCTACAACGATTCACGCACTGGCGGAGGTGTAGGTGGCAGCCTCGACGTGCCGCTGTTTGCAAAGAAATTGGATCTGGGCGCCAAGGTCTTCTATGGGGACGGCACCGGACGATATGGTTCAGCGCAGCTTGCAGACGCAACGCTTCGGCCGGATGGCACGATGACTTTAATCCATGGCGGGCATTGGTTGGGTAGGCTGGAGTGGCACGTGACACCCAAGTTTGACGTGTACGGATACGTTGGAGGGGAATACGCGGCCCGTACGGCATACGTCGGGTATACCTCGGTGAAGGTCGTCAATACGCCGGCAATTCCTGGATGCGGCGGCGCCGGCCAGCAACCCTGCCCCGGCGGAGGTATCCAGCCCGCGTACCCGGCACTTGTGACCACCACCATTGCCACCAATGGAATTGGTGGCTACGGTTCGCCATATTCCACCAACACCGGGTGCTCTACGGAAACGCTTCCGAACGGGACGGGAGTGCCAACCGGTGGCGGAACCTGCGCGGGTGATACGCGATACATTGGTGAAGGCACGCTGGGCTTCTGGCACAAAGTGTACCAGGGCGACAAAGGTCGGATGCAGTGGGGTATGCAGTATTCGTACTTCTATAAAGACGCTTGGTCGGGCAGTAACGGCCTGACCGGCACGACAAGTGTGTCTCCCCACGCGGTCAATAACATGGTGTGGACGTCGTTCCGCTACTACCTGCCCTAAGCAAGCCTACATAAGCAACTTGGCCCGTCTCCCTTGAGGGACGGCAATAGGGCGGCTCTTCCTGTGGGAGCTGCCCTATTCCATTTTACCGGGGAACGGGCGAGGCCTAACTCGTTCAACGTCAGGAGATTTCGGCGATTTAACAGGGCATATTTCTGATTTTTAACAGACTGACGAGAAGATGTAACAATTCTGTAACCTTGTCTGCGCAGACTTGAGCCGTCCTTGGCACTCCACAAAATCGTAGGGAGAGAATCGTATGAAACGCACATTCTTGCTACTGGCGGCCGTCCTGGCGCTCGGAGCATTGGTCTGGGCACAAGAGGGACTGCTAATCAACGGGGCTGGTGCAACGTTTCCGTACCCGATCTATTCGAAATGGTTTGACGTGTATCACCAAAAGAATGCCAAACTCCAGTTCAACTATCAGTCCGTAGGTTCCGGAGCCGGGATCAAGCAGGTGACAGAAGGCACGGTGGACTTCGGCGCAACCGATGGTCCGATGAACGATGAACAGTTGAAGGCATTTCAGGACAAGCGCGGCTCGACCGTCCTGCACTTTCCAACGGTTCTCGGCGCAGTGGTTCCAACTTATAATGTGTCGGGAGTATCCGGCGCATTGAATTTCACGCCCGATGCGTTGGCGGGAATTTATCTTGGCAAGATCACCAAGTGGAATGACCCGGCGATCGCGGGAGCGAACAAGGGAGTGAATCTTCCCGCCCAAGATATCGTCGTGGTTCATCGTTCCGATGGCAGTGGAACAACCTATTGCTGGACCGACTATCTGTCCAAGGTGAGTGAAGAGTGGAAGAACAAGGTCAGCAAGTCCACCTCAGTGAACTGGCCGGTGGGGCTGGGAGGAAAGGGTAACGAAGGCGTGACTGGACTCGTCAAGCAGACGCCGAACGCGATTGGCTATGTGGAGTTGATCTACGCGGTGCAGAACAACATCCCCTACGGCTCGGTGAAGAATTCCTCCGGCAACTTCGTGAAGGCGGATCTGGCCAGCGTGAGCGCAGCGGCGGCAGGCGCGGCGAAGGACATGCCGAACGACTTCCGTGTAAGCATCACCAATGCCCCCGGAAAAACGGCTTATCCGATTTCCACCTTCACATGGCTATTGATTCCAGCGAAAATTCAGGATGGGGCGAAGCGAGAGGCCATCAAGGGCTTCGTGAAATGGATGTTGACGGACGGGCAGGGATACGCGGAAGCGCTGTCCTACGCGAAGCTCCCGAAAGAAGTGGTGGAGAAAGAACAGAAAGCGCTGAGTTCCATTCAATAGGGACAGCGGAAACCGAAGAGAGACGTGGCGACAGCGAATCCAACCTTCCAGAGCGCGGGTCCGGCGGCGGGCTCGCGCTCGTTTCTATCCAAGTTGCGGGATGGAGACGAGATTGCGCGGCTGGTGACGTTTCTGTTTGCGGCGACGGTGGTGCTGATCACGGTGCTTCTGGTCTACGAACTGTGGATTAACTCGGCGCTGCCGCGGCAGAAATTTGGGCTACACTTCTTCGTCACGCAGGTGTGGGACCCGGTCCTGGACGAGTATGGAGCGCTGCCGTTCATTTACGGAACGGTGGTGACCTCCGCGGTCGCGCTGTTGCTCGCTGTGCCCCTCGGAATTGGCGCGTCGATTTTTCTAGCGGAGCTCGCCCCGGCCAGAGCCTCAGACACGCTGCAATTTTTCATCGATTTGCTCGCGGCGGTGCCCAGCGTGATTTATGGACTTTTGGGCATGTTCATCGTGGTGCCGCTGGTGCGGACAGTGATTTACCCGGCGCTGAACAAGCCTCTCGGATTTTTGCCCATCTTCAAGGGGCCTTCGTACGGAGTGGGCTTCCTGACGGCGGGAATGGTGCTGGCCATCATGGTCATCCCGTATATCATCTCCGTGTCGCGGGAAGTTCTGCTGTCTGTGCCGAGAGACCAGCGAGAAGCGGCGTTGGCGCTGGGGTCGACACGCTGGGAGTCCACATGGAAGGTTGTGGTGCCCTTCGCGAAGACCGGCATTATGGGGTCCATCTTCCTGGCACTGGCGCGCGCACTTGGGGAGACCATGGCGGTAACTATGGTGATCGGCAACACACCGCAGATCGTGGGGTCGTTGTTTGCGCCAGGTTATTCGATTGCGGCGGTGATCGCGAATGAATTTACGGAAGCCACCGGCGACATGTACCTGCAGTCGCTCATCGAGCTGGGCCTGGTTCTGTTCCTGCTCACGTTCATCCTGAACGGAGTGGCCCGGCTTCTGATTATCGTGACCACGCAGAAGGGCAGCAAGGTGACGAATTGATGAACGCGCGACTACGCTGGAGGAAATTCGTGAGCAATTTCATGCTCACCATGACAGGCGTGTGCGCTGTTGTATCCGTTGCGGTGCTGTTCTTCATATTGGGCTACCTGGTCTTTAATGGAGGAACCTCCGTCAATTGGGCCTTCTTTACGCGGCTTCCCAAGCCGGTGGGCGAGGGGGGCGGGGGAATGGCGAATGCGATCGTGGGGAGCGCGAAGCTCCTGCTGGCGGCTTCGCTGTTCGGCGTACCCATCGGCTTCTTCGGGGGCATCTATCTCGCCGAGTTCAGCGGAGCGAAGGTCGCCGGTGTGGTGCGGTACGCGGCGGACCTACTGAACGGAGTTCCGTCTATCGTGATCGGGATTTTCGCATACAGCGTGGTGGTGCTGCCCTTCAAGCATTTCTCGACACTAGCGGGATCATTTGCGCTCGGCCTGATGATGATCCCGATCACACTGCGAAGCACGGAGGAGTTCCTAAACGGAGTGCCACGGATGCTGCGGGAAGGGGCCATGGCACTGGGAGCAAGCAAATGGAAAACAATTTCGACGGTGATCGTGCCGGCAGCGTACCGGGGAATTCTTACCGCGATTCTGCTGGCGCTGGCACGGGTGGCGGGGGAGGCGGCGCCGCTGCTGTTCACCGCGTTCGGGAACCGCTTCTGGAGTCCGGGCTGGAGCCAGCCGACGGCGTCCCTGCCGGAGATGATCTTCCGGTACGCCGGGTCGCCGTACGAGGACTGGCACAAGCAAGCCTGGGCAGCGGGCCTGGTGCTGCTGGGATTCATCTTGATCATCAATATTCTGGCGCGGACGATCCTCGCGCGGGGGATCGCGGTGCCGAGGTCCTAGAGATGCAAGCGTCGCCCAATCAGGGAATCTCGGTGAACGTGGCGGCAACCGCGGGGAGCGCCGCGACGCGGGAAAATATCGCATCCATGGCGATGCGGATGACGGTTTCCAAAGTCAACTTCTTCTACGGCAGCAAGCAGATTCTGTTCGACATCAACATGGGAATCGCCGACAAGCGCGTCACCGCGCTGATCGGCCCATCGGGATGCGGCAAGTCGACGCTCTTGCGCACGCTGAATCGCATGCACGAGACCTTCGCCAATTCCCGGCTGGAGGGCGAGATCCAGCTGGACAACCAGAACATCCTGGCGCAGGATGTCACGTCCTTGCGGCGGCGCGTAGGGATGGTCTTCCAGCGGCCAAACCCGTTTCCCAAGTCCATTTTCGACAACATCGCCTATGGTCCCAAAATCAACGGCATGAAGGGGGCGGCGGCCGACTTGGTCGAAAAGAGCTTGCGGCATGCAGCCTTGTGGGACGAAGTGAAAGATCACCTGCACAAGTCAGCGTATGAGCTTTCGGGCGGGCAGCAGCAGCGCTTGTGCATCGCGCGAGCGTTAGCGGTGGAACCGGAAGTGTTGTTGCTGGACGAGCCTTGTTCTGCGCTGGACCCCATCAGTACGGCAAAGATCGAGGAACTTCTCGTGGAGTTGAAAAGTCTAACCACCATCGCCATCGTGACGCACAATATGCAGCAGGCTGCCCGGGTCAGCGATTTCACGGGGTTCTTCTTGACCGGTCAGATGATCGAGTTCAATCCGACGCCGCAGCTGTTCACGACGCCGGGCGACCCGAGAACAGAGGCCTACATCACCGGGCGGTTCGGATGAGGCAAGGCGCGCAATTTGATTGACCGGGACCGGGTTGAAGCTGAGATTCAGATGGGAAGGCATTCATGGAACGTCACTTCGAAAAGGACCTGAACGAGCTGAAAGAACGATTGCTGTGGATGGGCAGCCTTGCGGAGCGAGCGGTCCACCAAGCGGTCCACGCGGTGCTCGACACAGACGAGCAGCTGGCGAAGCGCGTGCTCGACGAAGAGGACGCCATCAACGAGCTGCAGCTGGAGCTCGATGACCGGGTCGTGCAACTGCTGGCGCTGCACCAGTTGATGGCCGCGGACCTGCGCTATGTTCTGGCGGTATCCCGAATCAACAACGATTTGGAGCGGATCGGGGACCAAGCGGTGAACATCGCGCAAGGCGCTTTGCGGATCCTGCGGCACCCGCGCGTCAAACCGTACGTGGACCTGCCGCGCATGACGGAACTTGTAGAAGAGCAGGTGAGGAATGCGCTGAACGCCGTCGTGCGCCGCGACGTGGAACTGGCGCAGAAGGTCATGGCCAATGACGACCAGGTCGACCATTACCGGGACCAAATTTTCCGGGAACTGCTGACTTACATGATGGGCGACTCGAGCCTGGTGTTTCCGGCGTTTGAACTGATTTTGGTGGCCAAAAACCTTGAACGCATTGGCGACCATGCCACGAATATCGCGGAAGACGTTATCTACATCGTACAGGGGCTGGATATCCGCCATCCCTCGGTCGACCGGCGTTGAAAACGGGGTTTTCAACCTGGTTTGCGGCTCACCCAAAACAGAAGAAGCGCAGTCAGAGCGCTCAATGCAGAGATGACGTCTCCTAATGTGCGGTCAAGCGTGCGTGCAAACCGGATGCAGATGTCGGTGCTTCCGGCTGCGAGGGGAATGACCATCTGGTTGACGTCGTCCAGGCGCTCAGGCGAAACGCGCTTTCCGTTCACTTCGATCTGCCACGCAGGATAATTCACAAGGCGCAAGGCGATGCGCGCTTCAGATTGCGCCTCAAGGTGAATGCTTTTTTGCTCTGTGGTCCAGCGGCGGACCTGGGCGTGGACTTGGGGCGCTAGAGTTTCTCCGGAGTCGACAGGCAAGACTTTGATGAGCGGGGCGTTGAAGGGCAGATCGAGATGATCGTCCCCAAGAGGGTCGTACTCGTCGGTGCCCTCGAATCCACGGCCGCTGGTGACCGAGTCGCGCATGGTGGGCATTGCATCTTCGTCCCACCACGTGTTCGCGACGAGGAAATCAGCGAGCGGCGCGGTAAGCGCAAGAATGGCAGCAAACCAGAGCCAGCCCCGGCGCTTCTGCAGCACAAGCGCCAGGAAACCGGCGGCGACGAGAGCAATCACGGACATCCAGCGCCAGGGGAATTGCACAAATCGCAGCTTTGGGAGGTGCATCCAGAGCGGCGAAGTCAGTCTCAGGGTGAGAAGTGTGCACGCAGCGCCGACGATGAAAAGCGATAGGAGCGCGCGGCGCGGCGCCACAAGTGTTTTTTCGTGAGAGGAAAAGCGGCGTGAGGCCAGTGCGGCCAGCCCGAATAACAGAATGAGAGAGAGAGCACAGATCGAGGCGATCCAGTTGAACCAGGTGTGCTCGACATCGTCGATGGATGTGAAAAGGAAATTCTGCGAGGGAAGCAGGCCGCTCGAAAGGGCCTGGCTGATGTTGACCCAGCGCTGCTCGTAAGCTGCGGGCACGAGGTAGAAGGCGGCGAGACCGAATCCCAGCACGAGTCCACCCATTCCGCCAAGGAGAATCCGCATCGACCGTTGAGAAAGTGATGCCCAGGCGAAGAGCAGCGCCATGGAATAACTGGCGATGACCCCCGCCGGGGCGTTGCAGAGCCAGATTGCCGCAAAGGGAAGGGCAAAGAGGGCGATGGAGGTTGGTTTGGGCGGGGATGCCTCGAGAAATTGGCACAAATGGAGCGCCGCCAGGAGAAGCAAGGGCAAGAAGGCGCAGGCGAGCTGCTCGGCGAAGTCGCTTCGGATGTAGGTCATCAGAAGCGCATTCGGGTTGATGACGTATAAGCCGGCAGCAAGCAGGGCGGCGCGGGGAGAGGCCAGGCGGCGAAGAAGATAGTAGGCGGAAAGCCCCGCAAAGGTCTGAATGAGCACGACGAAGACGATAGGCACGGCGGCGTCTGGAAGGAAGAGAGTGAGGGCAGCGCCGATCATCCAGGAGAGTGGAGGGTAAAAAATGAAGCGTGGTTCGCC
>Ga0335077_10009843_pt1 | contig 11884 bp, 10 predicted proteins | sample Lox_Sample_31_FD_207151 | JGI IMG/M metagenome (GOLD analysis project Ga0335077, IMG submission 207151) | Soil microbial communities from Loxahatchee National Wildlife Refuge, Florida, United States - Lox_Sample_3.1 | ecosystem: Environmental > Terrestrial > Soil > Wetlands | place: USA...
GCCATTCCTGCTCTCCCTGGCCGACGCCTCATCGCGTCGCCGTTTCGATGTCCCTCCAGACGCCCAGGATGTCACGAGCCCGCTCGACGATCGGGTAGTCGACCATCCGTCCGTCCACCACGAACGCGCCGAGCCCCTCGCGCTCGGCGGTCGCCAGCCCGTCCACGACTCGCCGCGCCCAGGCCACTTCCTCCGCCGTCGGCGTGAAGACGTCGTTGACGATGGCCACCTGGCTCGGGTGGATCACGAGCTTGCCGCGAAAGCCGAGCTGCTTGGCGACGCGGGTGCTGGCCCGGAGCCCCTCGGGGTCGTTGAAGTCGACGAACACGCTGTCGATCGGCGCCGGGAGACCGGCCGCGCGCGAGGCGAGCACGATCATCGAGCGCGCGGTGAACGATTCCCGCTCCTCGCGGCTCCATTCGACGCCGATATCGCGCGTGAAGTCGCCGGCGCCGAAGCAGAGACGATGCGGTCGCCGCATCCTGGCTCGCGCGATGGCCCGCGCGTCCAGCACGCCGCTCGCCGTCTCGATGATCGAGTACAACTCGACGCCGCCCTCGATGAGACGTGCGCGCCGCTCCGCCACCGCCATCGCCGCGTCGACCGCCTCCAGGTCCTCCACCATCTCGACCTTGGGGAAGACGACCCCGCGCAGCCCCGGCATCACGACCGCCGCCAGATCCTCGGCGCCACAGGCGGTCGTGAAGGGCGCGCGACTCGTGAGCGGATTGATCCTCACGAACGCATGCCCCGGCCGTCGCTCCACGTACGCGCGGGCGCCATCTCGGGCGGCCGCTTTCTGCCCGGGCGGCACGGCGTCCTCGAGGTCGAGGATCGTCGCGTCCAGGGACAGCCCGAGCGCCTTGTCGAGCATCTTCTCGACGTGCGCGGGAACGAACAGAAGGCTTCGCGAGAGCGCCATCGGTCCACGGCAGGATAGACCGAGTGGACGGGTGGGAGCAACGCCGGCCGAAGCAATCCGACCAGATTGTCGAGGTTCACTACCCGGCACTCCTGTCCGGCGTCCCGCCTCCGCGGATCCGGCGCACGGCGGTGGCCCGCGGTCCGCCGGGCGCCGGCTCGGGCTCGAACACGACCCGTTCGCCGACGCGCAATGGCGGTCCGGTGAGTCGAGCGCCGCGCAGCGCGTAGAGCCCTCCGTCGGCGCCCAGGATGACGCCCCAGGCGGTGGACTCGTCGTAGAACTTCAGTTGGCCGACCACGACGCGAGCATGACGCGATCGTGGCAGACGACGGAATGTCCATTGTTGGAGACACTCGCGCTGTATCGATTCGTCGACACCCAGGAGACTCGGCATGCCGGGATGACGTGACGTGTGCTGTCTCGGTGCGACGGTGAGCCTCTCATGAGCGCCACGTCTTGCCTTTCGTGATCGCATCGGCTATGGTCAGGCCCGAACCCTGACGGCATCCGGCATGGCACCCGCACCCCGTCCGTTCCTCTCGCCACGGGCCCCTCGCGGCCACACGAATCACCGGCCAGCCCGCCGCCGAGCGTTGACGTTCGACGATGTGGGCGTGGCTCGTCATCGTTGGCATTGCGGCTCCAGGTGTGGGCCGGAAAGATCGTCCCGGGCGCAACGTGGAGCACGCCTCGTCGCCGGAGACAGCCGGATGGTCGACCCGAAAGCTGAAAGAGGCCGACGACGCCTACGTCGTCGTGGATGGCGGCTGAAAATCCCGGTCGGCAGTCGGCAGCCGGCGGCCGACGGGCGCTGACCCAACGAAAGGAAGGGGACTCGGATGGCTGGATCGACCTTGTACGCGCGCCTGGGTGGCTACGACGCGATTGCCGCGGTCTGCGATGACCTCTTGCCGCGCCTGATGTCGGATTCGCAGCTCGGCCGCTTCTGGGCGAACCGGGGGGCGGACGGCATCCGCCGAGAGAAGCAGCTGCTGGTGGATTACCTGTGTGCCAGCGCGGGCGGGCCCCTCTACTACACCGGCCGGGACATGAAAATCTCCCACGAGGGGATGGGCATCAGCGGCGGGGACTGGGACCGATTCCTGGGGCACCTGCGGGCCACCCTGGACAAGTTCAAGGTTCCGGAGGCGGAGCGGCGCGACGTCCTCGGCTTCGTGGAGAGCACGAGAGCCGACATCGTGGAGAGGTAAGGGAGGCCTTCATGTCGCAGGCGCTTCGGGACTTGCTGGACCGGCACGTGGCCCGCTTCACCGATCGCCAGGCCGACTGGGATGCCTTCGCCGACGCCCGCGTGGAGGGATATCGACGCGCGCAGCACCGGTTCATCGGGAGCGGGGCCTCGGGCAAGGCCGATTCGAGCGTCATCCCGGCGGAGCACTTCACGCTCAGCGTGATGTTCGTCCCGCCGGGCCAGGGCAATGCCGCGCATACCCACGAGGTCGAGGAGGTCTTCTTCATTCTCCGCGGCACGGTCAAGGTCTTCATCGAGGATGGCTCGGGCCAGCGCGCGGAGACCGTCCTTGGACCGTGGGACTGCGTCTCCTGCCCGGCCAACGTCATCCACGGCTTCGTCAACGTCGGTCTCGAGCCCGCGTACCTGCAGGTGATGCTCGGCAAGGCACGTCCCGACCTGATGAGCTACGCGGATGCCTCCCTTCAGCAGCGCCGCGACGAGCACCTGAGACGGTAGGTCCCGTGCTCGTCGGTGCCTCGCTCAAACGCAAGGAGGATGCGCGCCTCGTCGTCGGTCGCGGTCGCTTCGTCGACGACATCCGGCTTCCCGGCATGCTCCATCTCGGCCTGGTCAGGAGCCCGCACGCGCATGCCCGCGTTACCGCGGTCGATGGCGACGCGGCCCGGCAGCTCGATGGTGTTGCGGCGGTGTGGACGCTTCGCGATCTGCCCGAACTGGTTGGCGCCACGGTGCCACCCCTCGTGCCCGAGCCGCGAGGGCGGGTGTACGTCCATCCCGTGCTCGCCGGCGATCGTGCGCGCCACGCGGGCGACGCGGTGGCCATCGTGGTGGCCGAGGGCGCCTATCTCCTCGCGGACGCGCTCGATCGTGTCGTCGTGCACTACGAGCCTCTCCCGTCGGCCACCACGCCCGCCCGGGCCACGCTGCCGTCGGCGCCGCGCGTGCACGACCAGTGGACCGACAACCTCGCGGCCGTGAGCACCGGGGAAACCGGCCAGGTGAGCCAGGGTTTCGACGAGGCGGATCTGGTCGTGGAAGGTCGCTTCACCTACTCTCGGGTCGGCGGCATGCCGATCGAACCGCGCGGGGTGGTGGCTGCCGAGGACGTGACGACCGGCGTGCTGATGATCTGGTGCTCGACCCAGGTGCCGTTCGCCGTCAGGACCGGTGTCGCCCGGGCCCTGGGAGTGCCCGAGGAGCGCGTGCGCGTCATCGTCCCCGAGGTGGGAGGCGGCTTCGGCGTGAAGGGTCATGTCTACCCGGAGGACGTGATCGTGCCCGCGGTGGCGCGACGGCTCGGGCGACCCGTCAAGTGGACGGAGACGCGGCGCGAGCATTTCCTCAGCGCGGCGGCGGACCGCGATCAGACGCACGACGCCCGGATCGGGCTCCGGCGCGATGGGACGGTCGTCGCGCTGGAAACATCGTTCACGCGAGATCATGGCGCCTTCACGACGCTCGGCGAGGCCATCGCGCTGAACACCATCAATCACCTCCCGGGACCGTATCGGATCCCCAACTACCGGGGCGCCGGGAGGAACGTCGTCACGCACAAGACGTTCGGCGCCGCGTACCGCGGCGCCGGCCGGCCGGAGGCGGCCCTCGTCATGGATCGCCTGCTCGACCGGGCGGCGCGTCGTCTCAGGATCGATCCGGCCGAGCTGCGCCGGCGCAACCTGATCCGCCCCGAGGAGATGCCGTACGCCTCGGGGCTCACGTATCGCGACGGGGCGCGCATCGTGTACGACCCGGCCGACTACCCCGCAGCCTTCGACGCGGCTTTGAGGCGGCTCGACTATCCGACCTGGCGCGCGGAGCAGGCCCGCCGGCGAGGGACCTCACGGCCCATCGGGATCGGGCTCTCGGCCTACGTGGAGGGCACGGGACTTGGTCCGTTCGAGGGCGCGGACGTGCGCGTGGATCCCGGCGGTACCGTCTTCGTCCACGTCGGCGTCTCGGCCCAGGGCCAGGCTCACGAGACGACGCTCGCGCAGATCTGTGCCGATCAGCTCGACGTGCCCATCGAGACCGTCGTGGTCAGAGGGGGCGACACGCAGCTCGTCGGGTACGGCATGGGAACCATCGCGAGCCGTGTGGCAGCGGTGGCAGGACCGGCGGTAGCGCAGTCCGCGGCCGAGGTGGCGCGAAAGGCGAAGGTGGTCGCGGGCGAGATGTTCGAGTGCGCGCCCGAGGACGTCACGCTGGCCGGGGGCCGTCTCTTCGTCAAGGGCGTTCCCGACCGGAGCGTGACGCTGGCCCGCGTGGCGCAGGCGGCCGTGAGGAGCCTCGCCCTGTCGAACGCCGGCGGCCCGGGACTGAGTCACTGCGGGTTCTTCTATCCCGGCACGGTCACGTGGGCGTTCGGCGCGCAGGGCGTCGTCCTCGAGGTGGATCTCGACACGTGCGCGGTCCGGCTATTGCGCCACGTCGCCCTTCACGACTGCGGCCGCCCCATCAACCCGATGGTCGTGGAGGGTCAGATCCACGGCGGCATCGTGCAGGGGATCGGCAGCGGACTGATGGAAGAGCTGGTCCACGACGAGGCCGGCCAGCTGCTCACCGGGACCTTCATGGACTACGCGCTGCCGCGGGCCGACCAGGTGCCGCCGCTCGACGTGGGGCATCTCGACTATCCGTCCGCGATCAACCCGCTCGGGATCAAGGGTGTCGGAGAGAGCGGGATCATCGCGCCGGCAGCGGCCATCGCCAATGCCGTCGAGGATGCGCTGGCCGACTACGGGGTCGAAGTCGACCGGGTGCCCGTCACCAGCGCGCGCCTCTTCCCGATGCTCGGATCGCTCAGGAAAACCGGGGGATGATCTCCTCGCCGAACCGGCGCATCGAATCCATGATCCTCGCGTGCGGCAGGAAGCCGGTGCTCATCTGGCAGAGGACGTGGTGGATGCCGGCGTCGCGAATCTCCGACAGCTGCTCGGCGACTCGCCCCGAGGTTCCGTAGAGCGACGCCGTCTCGAGCGTGTAGCGGACGCCGTCCTCGTCCGACACCCCGGGATCGTTCCACGGATTCACGCGTGAGTCGTCGACGTGAAAGTCGGCGGGGTTGTGCGTGGCGCGCGCATGGATCATGTGCGCGCGCGTCCTGAGAAGTGCGGTGGTCAGCTCGTCCTCGGCCTGGGCCTGGCTATCGGCGACGTGGACGAACCGCCACAGCGCGGCCTGCTCGCGCAGCCGGTCTCGTGTCGCCCCGTCGAGATTGCCGTCCGCGAGGCCGGCCTCGTAGAGCGCCAGGCGCTCGGGAACGCGGCCGAGCGGCAGCCGCGCCATCAGGATCGGCGCGCCCAGACGCCCGCACTCGCGCACGGAGCCGGCCGAGGACACGGCCCGCCAGATCGGCGGATGCGGCCGCTGGTGGGGCCGCGGGCGAAGCTCGGGAAGGCTGAGCTGATAGAACTTCCCCGCATGCACGAGCGGCGCCTCCGTCCAGGCGCGGATCATCACCTCGAGAGTCTCCGCCATGCGCTCCCGGCTGTCATCGCTCCGGAGGCCGTAGCCGACGAACTCGTACTCGTTGTAGTTGGTGCCGTGCCCCACGCCCACGTCCACCCGCCCGCCCGACAGGTTGTCGAGGAGGGCGAGCTCGATCGCCAGGCGAATGGGATGGCGCAGGGCGAGCTGGATCACCGCGAAGCCGAGACGGATGCGTTCGGTCCGTGCGGCCACGGCGCTGGCGAAGGGGATCGGGTCACAGTAGACGCTCTCGCCCGTGAAGTTGTGCTCGGTGAGCCAGATGCCGTGAAAGCCCGCGGTCTCGGCGAAGCACGCCTGGGCGACCTGCTCGGTGATGGCTGCGTAGTCCGCTTCCGGAGAAGGCGAGAGTCCAAGGGTGAGCCAGTCGAGTCGCATGGGTAGTTCCTCAGCCGCCCGCGACGCCCTGCGTGTTCACGTAGAGCGAGTAGAGCGACGTGCTGGCCGCCATGAAGAGCCGGTTTCGATGAATGCCGCCGAAGCAGAGGTTCGCGCACCGCTCGGGCAGATCGACGCGGCCGATGAGCTGGCCGGCCGGATTGTAGATCGCCACGCCGTCGAGACCTTCCTCGCCCATGCCCCAGCCGCACCAGAGATTGCCGTCCACGTCGCAGCGGAACCCGTCCGGCGTCCCGGGGCCGGCATCGATGAACCGGCGCCCGTTGGCGAGCCGCGTCCCGCCGTCGACCACGTCGTACACGTCGATGCGGCGCGGCACGGCGCCGGACACCACGATGTAGAGCCTCGATTCGTCGGGCGAGAACGCGAGGCCGTTCGGCCGGTTGACGTCACCGGTGGCGACGGTGATCTGTCCACTCCGACCGTCCACTCGGTAGACGTTCGTCGGTAGCTCCGGCGTGGCCGCGTACCCCTCGTAGTAGCCGAGGATGCCGAAGGGGGGATCGGTGAACCAGATAGACCCGTCGGACTTACACACGATGTCGTTCGGCGAGTTGAGGGGCTTGCCCTCGAAGCGATCCGCGATGATCGAGATCGTGCCGTCGTACTCGGTGCGCGTCACGCGCCGCGTGCCGTGTTCGCAGGTGAGCAGGCGGCCCTGACGATCGCGCGTGTTGCCGTTGGCGAAGTTCGAGGGTCGGCGAAACGCGCTCGACACGCCGGTCTCCTCGTCCCACCGCATGATGCGATTGTTCGGGATGTCGCTCCACAGCACATAGCGTCCATCGCCGAACCACACCGGGCCTTCGCACCAGCGAAAGCCGGTCGCGAGCCGCTCGACCTTGGCGGCATTGAGCCGGTACCGCGCGAAGCTCGGGTCGACGATCCGGACCAGCGGATCGGGATAGCGCTGGCTCGGCTGCCATTGCGCGACGGTGCGGTCCTCCATGGGCGTCTTCCTCCGTGAGGACGGTCAGGACACGTGGGCTACACCCGCTCGGCGCGAGGCCGGCCGTAGAGCCCGTAGGGACGGACGAAGAGCATGCCGACGAGCAGGAGGTACGAGGCGACTGCGCCGAATCCTCCGCCCAGATGAGGATCCAGATAGCCGGCCGAAAGGCTCTCGACGACACCGACGATGACGGCCCCGACGATGGTGCCGTGGATGCTGTCGAGGCCGCCGATGATCACGATCGGAAAGACCTTGAGCCCGACGAGCACCACGCCGAACCCGCCGCCGGACACGAGCGTCCAGAGGACGCCGGCCACGACGGAGAGCACGCCCACCATCGCCCACGTGATCGAGAAGTAGCGGTCGATGTCGATGCCGGCCGCCATGGCCGCCGACTGATCGTCCGCGATCGCCCGCAGCGCGAGCCCGGTCCGGCTCCAGTGAAAGAACGAGCTCGCCGCCGCGATGCAGACCGTCGCAACGCCGCCCGCCATCAGCTTGTCGACCGAGATCTGTAACCCCCAGAGCGCCAGAGGATCCCGCGTGAAGGGGAGCGGGATCGTCCCAGGCACCCCGCCGAACATCAGCGGCGCCGCGCCCCGCATCAGCGCGCCGAGGCCGAGGGTGACCATGATCACCGAGATCAGCGGCCGCCCGACCAGCCGCCGCAGCACCAACCGGTTGAAGCCGAGCGCCACCGCGATCATGCCGGCGCTCGCGAAGGCGGTGGCGCCGGACACGCCCAGACCCAGCGCATAGAAGCCGGTGGCAGCCAGCCGCGAGCCGAGCATCGCCCACTCGCCCAGCGCGAAGTTGATCATGCGCGAGGCCTTGTAGACGATGACGAAGGCGAGCGAGATCAGGGCGTAGACGGCGCCGGCCAGCGCGCCGTCCACGATCAGGGAGGCGAAGAACAGCACTCACCCCTCTCACCGTGACCCACGCTGGGCGATCTATCGGTGAAACAGGTTCAGGGCCGAGCCGCGCTTGAACCACTCGACCTGGGATGCCCCGTACGAGTGCTTCAGCAGGAGCGTCTCCGAGGTGCCGTCGGCATGCCGGACGATGCACGTGACCGGCTTGCCGGGGGCCAGGTCCTTGAGGCCCGTGAGACTGATGCGATCGTCCTCGCGGATCTTCTCGTAGTCGGCCGGGTCGCTGAAGGTGAGCGCCAGCAGTCCCTGCTTCTTGAGATTGCTCTCGTGGATGCGCGCGAAGCTCCTCGCGATGACCGCGGCCCCGCCCAGGAGCCTCGGCGAGAGCGCCGCGTGCTCGCGGCTGCTGCCCTCGCCGTAGTTGCTGTCACCCACCACCACCCACTTCACGCCCTTGGACTTGTAGGCCCGCGCGATCGACGAGATGGTCTGCCCGCGCTCGCCGGTGAGCACGTTCAACCCCTTGCCCGTCTCGCCGGTGTACGCGTTCGTCGCGCCGAGGAACATGTTGTCGCTGAACTTGTCCAGGTGGCCGCGAAAGCGGAGCCAGGGGCCGGCCGCGGAGATGTGATCGGTCGTCGTCTTGCCTTTCGTCTTCATCAGGACGGGCATGTCGAGGAAGTCCTTGCCGTCCCACGCCGGCCAGGGCTCCATGAGCTGGAGCCGGCCGCTGTTGGGGGCCACCGTGAGCTCGATGCTGCTCCCGTCCTCGGGGGGTGCGACGTACGAGGAGTGTCCCCGGGCGAAGTTCCGTGCCGGAACTTCCGGGGCTACCTTGGGAGGCTCCAGCGTGAAGGGCTTGCCATCGCCGCCGACGAGGGTGTCGGTGAGCGGGTTGAAGGAGAGTCGGCCGGCGAGCGCCATGGCCGTCACGATCTCCGGGCTGCCGATGAAGTTCATCGTGGTCGGCTGCCCGTCGTTCCTCATGGGGAAGTTGCGGTTGTAGGAGGTAACGATGCTGTTGGGGACGCTGGCCACCTCCTGGGCGCGGCGCCATTGCCCGATGCAGGGACCGCACGCGTTCGCCAGCACGGTGCCGCCGATCGCCTCGAGGGAGGCCATCTGCCCGTCCCGCTCGATGGTGGCGCGGACCTGCTCCGAACCGGGAGTCACCAGGAAGGGCACCGCCGCTTTCACGCGATGCGCGCGCGCCTGCTCGGCCACGTCGGCCGCGCGGCTCATGTCCTCGTAGGATGAGTTCGTGCAACTACCGATGAGCGCGGTCGAGATGGCATCGACGAACTTGTTGCTCGCCTCCTTCACCTCGGCCGCCAGCCGCGAGATGGGACGGGCGCGGTCCGGCGAGTGCGGGCCGACGATGTGCGGCTCGAGCGCGGACAGGTCGATCTCCACGAGGCGGTCGAAGTAGTCGCGGGGACGCGCGAGCACCTCGGCGTCCGCGGCGAGCAGGTGCGCGTAACGGTCGGCCAGCTTGGCCAGCTCACCGCGGCCGGTGGCGGCCAGGTACCGGGCCATGCGCTCGTCGTAGGGGAAGATCGACGTGGTCGCGCCCAGCTCCGCGCCCATGTTGGTGATGGTGGCCTTGCCGGTGGCGCTGATCGAGCGTGTGCCCGGACCGAAGTACTCGATGATGGCGTTGGTGCCGCCCGAGACCGTCAGCTCGCCGGCCAGCTTCAAGATCACGTCCTTGGGCGCCGTCCAGCCCCGCAGCTCGCCCGTCAGGTACACGCCGATGAACTTCGGATAGAGCACCTCCCACGGCAGCCCCGCCATCACTTCCACCGCGTCGGCCCCGCCCACGCCGACCGCGCAGGCCCCGAGCCCGCCGGCGTTCGGTGTGTGCGAATCGGTGCCGATCATCAGCTCGCCGGGGAACGCGTAATTCTCGAGCGCGACCTGGTGGATGATGCCGGCGCCAGGCCCCCAGAACCCCACGCCGTACTTGGCCGCTGCCGTCCGGAGGAAGTCGTACACCTCCTGGTTCTCGGCCAGCGACTCGCGCAGGTCGGACTCGCCCTGCACGCGGGCCTGGATCAGGTGATCGCAGTGGACGGTGGTGGGCACCGCGGTCCTCGTGCGGCGCGTCTGCATGAATTGCAGCATCGCCGTCTGACCCAGCACGTCCTGAAGGATCACGCGGTCGGGCCGGAGCTGGATGTAGCTCTTCCCTCGCTCCATCCCCGTGCTCGACGGGTCGTCCAGGTGCGACAGCAGCACCTTGTCCGCCAGGCCCAGCGGCCGTCCCAGATGCGCGCGCAGGGCCTGGAGCGTGCGATCCATCCGCTGATAGACACTCAGGACGAACTCGGGCGTCGACTCGATCACGATCATCGTTCAGGGCTCCTCTGGCTGTGGCGTCTTCGTCCGGATGATGGACACATCGGAGTATGCACCGGCGGCGGGCTCCGCTTCAAGCCGGGCCGAGCCAGGCCGGGAGATAGCGCACGAGCAGGGCGTTGATCAGGATGGTCAGCAGGGACGCGGCCAGCGTCGCGCTGTACACCTCGTCGCCCACCTGCCCGGCCGTGCGCGCGACCTGGACGAGGATGAACGAGAACTCGCCGATCTGGGTCAGGCCGGCGCCGACTCGGAGCGCCGTGGAGCGCGGGTACCGGAAGAGCCACACGACCAAGGTCCAGATGACGAATTTCCCGGCCACGATGAGGACCACCATCATCCCGAGGAGCGGCAGGTTCGCGAGGAGCGGCCCGGGATCGACCAGCGCGCCGATGGTGACGAAGAACATGGCGACGAAGACGTCGCGCAGCGGCAGGAGGCGCGCCAGCGTCTCGTGGGCGTGGTCCGAGTCGCTGATGATGAGGCCGGCGAGGAAGGCCCCGAGCGCGAGCGACAGGCCGACGGTCTGGGTGACGGCCGCGGTCCCGAGGCCGATGGCGAGCGCGACGAGGAGAAAGAGCTCCGAGTTCCCGGTGCGGGCCACGCGGGTCATGATCGCGGGAACCACCTTCGCGGCCAGGTAGGCGAACGGCACGAGGATGAGCGCGGACTTGCCGAGGGCGATCGCGATCGCGGTCGCCCGGCTCGCCTCGAGATCGCCGAGGGCGGGCAGGAGGACGGTCAGGACCACCACCGCGAGATCCTCCACCAGGGTGATGGCGACCATGACCCGTCCGTGCCACGTCTGCAGCTCGCCCCGGTCGATGAGCAGTCGAGCCAGCACCATGGTGCTCGCGACCGAGGTGACCGCGCCGATCACGACGCCTTGAAGCGGAGGCCAGCCGAGGAGGCGTCCGACGCCGAGCCCCAGCAGGATGGACAACACGATCCCGAGCGGCCCTCCCACGAGGGCGACCCATTTCACCCGCAGGAGATCCCGCAGCGAGAATTCGATGCCGATCGCGAACATCATCAGCACGACGCCGATCTCGGCGAACAGCTCGAAGGTGTGCACGTCGGAGACGGTGGGGCCGGGCGTGAAGGGACCGATGAGGATGCCGCCCAGGACGTACCCGAGGATCAGCGGCTGGCGCGCGAACCATGCGAGCGTCCCGCCAAGCACCGCGGCGGCGAAGACGTAGGCGAGATCGCGGAAGACGAGGGGATCGGCGACCATGACAGGGCCGTCGCGGGATCGCGACGGTTGAAAGCAGTCTAGCGCAGGTCGGTCCGGGGCGGCGGCGATACAATCGCCCTCGTGGGCACGGACGTTCGGGTACACACGCGTCCACCTGTGCCGCCGTCGGGTGCAGACATGGGAAGCGGCCCACCTCGACACCGTCCTGGCGGTGCAGCGCGGCGAGGTGTGGTAGCGTCATCGAGGGATCTCCGCCGATGAAGGTCTACGCGTTCGACCTCCTGCCGTGGCCGTATCTCGACGAGCCCTCGTACTATCCCGATCCCAACGCGCTCTTCGACCCCGCCCAGGGCCGGGACGTCTACGCGGAGCACCTGGACCAGATGGCGATGTACGAGGAGTACGGCTTCGACGCGATCTGCATGAACGAGCATCACTCGAAGCCCTACGGCCTGATGCCGTCGCCGAACATCAT
>Ga0335077_10009844_pt1 | contig 11884 bp, 11 predicted proteins | sample Lox_Sample_31_FD_207151 | JGI IMG/M metagenome (GOLD analysis project Ga0335077, IMG submission 207151) | Soil microbial communities from Loxahatchee National Wildlife Refuge, Florida, United States - Lox_Sample_3.1 | ecosystem: Environmental > Terrestrial > Soil > Wetlands | place: USA...
CGAGTCGGCGTGGCCGAAGACGGCCGCGACCGGCGCGAACACGGCCACCGCGACGACGAGCGCCACGGCCAGCGCCGCCTCGGGGTCGCGCGGGCGGGCGAGCAGCAGGTTCCAGCAGGCGTGGACGAATGCAGCTGCGAGGGCGAGCGCGAGCGCTGAGGCCGGCACGCGGGAAGGGTAGGCTTCGGCGCCGGATGGCTCCCCGCGCCGCAGTCTTCGACTTCAACGGCACGCTCTCCGACGACGAGCCGATCCTCTTTCGCATCTACGAGGAGATGTTCGCCGCCCAGGGGAAGCCGCTGACGCAGAGCCAGTACATCGACGAGCTCGCGGGGCACTCCGAGGAGGAGATCATCGGCTCCTGGCTCGGCCGTGACCGTCCCGACCTCGCGGAGCTCGTCGCCGAGCGGATCGCGCGGTACCGGGAGGCCGTCGCCGACGGCTCGACGGTGTACCCGGAGGTACGCGAGGCCGTTCGCTACGCGGCCGAGCGCGTGCCGGTCGCGATCGTCTCGGGCGCCGCGCGCGAGGAGATCGTCCCGGTCGTCGGCGCGGCCGGGCTCGCGCCGCTCGTCGCGGCGCTCGTCGCCGCCGACGACGTCGTCCACGGCAAGCCGCACCCGGAGGGATACCTGCGCGTGCTCGAGCTGCTCGGCGAAGGCATCCGCGCCGACGAGGTGCTCGTGTTCGAGGACACCGAGGTGGGCGTCGCAGCGGCGAAGGCGGCCGGCATGTACTGCGTCGGGATCACGCGGACGCTCGGGCCGGCACGGGTCGGCGCCGCCGACGAGCTGATCCCCGAGCTCGACCTCGCCGCCGTGCGACGGCTGCTCGCGTGACGCCGCTCGTGATCGCGCACCGCGGCGCGTCGTGGGACGTGCCGGAGAACACGCTCCCCGCGTTCGAGCGGGCGATCGAGGTCGGCGCGGACTTCATCGAGCTGGACGTCCGCGCGCGCCGGGACGGGGAGCTCGTGGTCACGCACGACCCGCCGCGCAGGCGCGCGGCCCTGCCGACGCTCGAGCAGGTGGTCGAGCTGGCGCGCGGCCGGATCGGGCTGATGGTCGAGCTGAAGAGCCCGTCCCGCTACCGCCGCCACGACATCGTCCCCCGCGTGCTCGCGCTCCTAGACGACGAGGCGGTCGTCGTCTGCTTCCAGCGCCCCGCGCTCGAGGAGGTGCGGCGGCTGCGGCCGGGCCTCCGCAGCGTCTCGATCCGCGGTGCCCGCGGTGCCTGGGCGGCGGGGTTCCGCGACCAGCGCACGACGCCGCGCGGGCTCGCCGCCGCGCGCCGGCTCGGCCTGGAGACGACGGTCTACACGGTGAACGAGCCCGAGCGGATGCGCGAGCTCGCCGCGCTCGGCGTGACGGGGATCTTCACCGACCGACCGGAGCTGGCTCTGCGGACGCTGCGGCCGGCTGCTGTACGGTACGCACGATGACGGTCGCGCTGTCGCCGACGCTGCGCGCGCAGCTCCTGCACGGCAGGACGCTACCCGCCTCGTGGTACTCGGATCCCGAGGTGCTCTCGCTCGAGCACGAGCGGATCTTCAAGCGGTCGTGGCAGTACGCGGGCGTCCTCGAGCAGGCCGCCGAGCCCGGCTCGTTCTTCACCTGCAGCGCGGGAGAGACACCGATCATCGTCGTTCGCGGCCGCGACCAGGAGCTCCGGGCGTTCGTCAACGTCTGCCGCCACCGCGGCCACGAGGTGGCCCAGGGCTGCGGGCGACGCGAGACGCTCCAGTGCCCCTACCACGCCTGGACGTACGACCTGGACGGCTCGCTGCGGGCGGCCCCGCGCTCCGACCGGGAGTCGGGCTTCGACCGCGCGGACTGGAGCCTGCGCCCCGCGGCCGTCGACACCTGGGGGCCGCTCGTGTTCGTGAACCCCGACCTCGACGCGGCGCCGCTACACGAGACGCTCGGCGAGCTGCCGCGCGACCTGGCCGAAACGGGGCTCGACCCGGCCGGGCTCGTCTACCGCGGCCGGTCGCGGGAGTGGATCGTCGAGGCGAACTGGAAGCTCGTGGTCGAGAACTTCCTCGAGTGCTACCACTGCCCCGTCGCCCACAAGAGCTTCAGCAAGCTGATCGACGTCGATCCCGACGCCTACAAGCTCACGACCGCCCGCTGGTCCTCGAGCCAGTACGGCCCGGTCCAGACCGGGGAGAACCTGCCCTACGAGCCCGTCGGCTCGGTGCGGGCGAGCCAGTTCCATTACGTCTGGCCCAACTGGACGCTGAACACCTTCCCGGGGCCGCCGAACGTCCGCGTCCTCGTCTTCACGCCGCTCGGCCCGGGCCGGACGGGCACGTTCGTCGACGGGTTCTGGGCGCCCGACGCTCCGGACGAGATCGTCCAGGAGATCACCGACTTCGGCGCGGTCGTCGGCCGGGAGGACACCGAGCTCGTCGAGTCCGTCCACCGCGGGCTCGCGTCCGGAGCGATCGAGCACGGACGGCTCCTCCTCGGCAGCGAGCACCTGATCCAGCACTTCCAGCTCCTCGTGCACGACGCGCTCAGCGGCGGCTGAGCCCCTCGGCGAGCGCGGCGAGCAGCCGGCGCGCGCGGCGGTCGCGGGCCTCGGGCTGGAGCTCGTTGATCGCGAACGAGAAGCCGACCCGCTCTGCGGGCCACGCCCCGTGCACGGAGCCCCCGGAGCCGGTGTGCCCGAACGCGTCGGGCGCCGCGCCGAACGCGGCGAGCTCCGTCTGAAGCTCGAAGCCGACTCCGTAGGCGTACGGGCGCCTCGTGATCGCGCAGGGCCCGCGCGACAGCTCCGTCCGCCCCAGCCGCACCGTTTCCTCCGAGAGCAGAGGCGCCCCGCCGCTCGCCAGACAGCCGTAGAGCCGGGCGATCGACCGGGCGCTGCCGATCGCGTTCGCGGCCGGGATCTCGGCCGCGTGGAAGGCGGGCTCGTTCCACGGACCGGGCCGGGTCACGAGCTCGCCGTACACGGCCTCGAGCAGCGGCTCGGGCCCGTCGCCGAGGTAGGTGATCCCGTAGTCGGGCGCCGGGACGAGCCGTGCGACGCGTGCCTCGTGCTCGGGCGGCAGGCCGATCCAGAGCTCGAGGCGAAGCGGACCGGCGACCTCGTCTGCGAAGAAGCGGCCGGCGCTCCTGCCGTCGACCCGTCGGACGAGCCCGTCGCAGAGCCAGCCGTAGGTGAGCGCGTGGTAGGCGAGCTTCGTCCCGGGCTCCCAGAACGGAGCCTCGGCGGCCACGAGCTCCTCCATGCCAACGGGATCGAGCAGATCGTCCGCGGAGAACCCGTCCCTCAGCCCCGGAAGCGCGGCCGTGTGGGAAGCCACCTGGGCGACGGTCACCTCGCTCTTTCCCGCGGCGGCGAACTCCGGCCAGTACCGGCTCACCGGAGCCTCGAGCTCGAGTGCGCCCCGCTCGACGAGCATCAGCAGGCAGACCGCGACGAGCCCCTTCGTCCCCGAGAAGATCAGCTGCAGGGTGTCCTCGCCCCACGGCACGCCGGCCTCGCCGTCGGCGGCTCCGGCCCAGAGGTCGACGACCGGGCGCCCGTCCACGAGCGCCGCGAAGGCCGCCCCGCAGCCGGCGCTCTCGCCGAGGATCTGCTCGAGCTCCGCGGCGACCGCCTCGAAACCGGGTGCGACCGTCCCCTGCGGCACGTCGCCTACTCGCGTGCGACCGCGAGCGCCGCCTCCAGGCTGGGGGTGTCCGCGAGCAGGCTCTTGGTGTAGGGCTCGCTCGGCGAGTCGAGCACCCGGCCGACCGGCCCGGACTCGACGATCCGGCCCGACTGCATCACGGCGACCTCCTCCGCGATCGTCCGGATCAGCGCGAGGTTGTGCGTCACGAAGAGCAGCCCGAGCTCCATCTCACGCTGCAGCTCGGCGATCAGGTCGATGATCGCGGCCTGGACGGAGACGTCGAGCGCCGACGTGATCTCGTCGCACACGAGCAGCGTCGGCTCGGCCACGAGCGCGCGCGCGATCGCGACCCGCTGCCGTTCGCCGCCGCTCAGCTCGTGCGGGTAGCGGTCGATCACCGAGGGGCTGATCGAGACGCGCTCGAGCGCGCGGACGACGCGGGCGCCGATCTCCTGCCGGTCGTGGTCGAAGAAGAGCCGCAGCGGCTGGCCGACGATCTGGCCCACGGTGCGGCGCGGGTTGAGCGAGCTGTACGGGCTCTGGAAGACGTACTGGATCTCGCGGCGCGTCTCACGGTCGCGTGACCGCGCGCCCGGCGGGAGCGGCCGCCCGCGCAGCGCGATCTCGCCGGTGTAGTTCGAGTGGATCCCGGCGATGCAGCGGGCGAGCGTCGTCTTGCCCGAGCCCGACTCGCCGACGAGCGCGACGCACTGGCGGGGCCGGACCGCGAGGTCGATGTCGAACACGACCGGGCGGCTCCCGTACGAGGCGTCGACGCCGTGGAGGCTGAGCAGCAGGTCGGACGCGTCGGCGGACGCTGCGGGAACGGCGGGCCGCCGCTCGCGCGCCGACTCGGCGAGGACGTCGGCGTGGCGGATGCAGCGGACCTCGTGCCCGTGTCCGACGTCGACGACTGCGGGGAACTCCTTCGTGCAGTCCTCGACGGCGAACGTGCAGCGCGGCGCGAAGAAGCAACCCGACGGCCGGTTCCCCGGCCGCGGCGCGTTGCCGGGGATCCCCTCGAGCGCGTGGCGGCCCGACATCTCGGGGATCGCCTCGATCAGCCGCCTGGTGTAGGGGTGCGCCGCGGAGGTGAAGAGCACGCGCTCGGGCCCGACCTCGACCATGCGGCCCGCGTACATCACCGCGACGCGGTCGGCGAGCGTCGCGACGACGGCGAGGTCGTGGCTCACGTAGAGCGCCGCCACGCCGTGCATGTCGCAGAGGGAGCGGACCGTCTTCAGGACGTGGGCCTGGGTCGTCACGTCGAGGCCCGTGGTCGGCTCGTCGAGCACGATCACGCGCGGACGGCAGGCGAACGCCATCGCGAGCCCGACCCGCTGCTGCTGCCCGCCCGACAGCTGGTGCGGGTAGCGCTTCAGGAACGAGGGCGTGCTCGGCAGCAGCACCTCCTCGAGCATCTCCTCGAGCCGCGCCTGCCGCTCTTTCCCGGAGCCGCCGAAGGAGTGCGCCTCGAGCGTCTCCATCAGCTGCACCCCGATCCGGATCGACGGGTTCAGCGCCGCGCCCGGGTCCTGCGGGACGTACGAGACGGTCTTGCCGCGCAGCGCGCGCAGCGCCGCCGGCGGCTCGGAAAGGACGTCGCGGCCGTCGATGGCGGCGCGCCCGCGCGCGATGCGGGCGCCCCTGCGCGTGTGGCCGAGCAGGGCGAGCCCCACCGTCGTCTTGCCCGACCCGGACTCGCCGACGAGACCGAGCACCTCGCCGCCGCGGATGTGGAACGCGACGTCGTCGACGATGTCGACGCCGGTTCGCTCGACCTCGATCCGGAGGTCCTCGACGACCAGGACGGGCTCGGCCATCTAGTGCCCCTTCCAGTAATGCCGTCTAGCTTCTGGGTCGCGAGCACCAAGCGATGCAAGGACGCAGGGAGCGCCGATAGTGACGACTATCGGCGCGACTGAGGACGCCGCTGCGCGCCGCGTGATCGCGGGCCAGAAGCGGACATGTATTGCTGGATGGGGCACTAGTCCCCTCCCGTGCCGCGGTCGATCCCGGCGGCCGCCCGCGAGAGCCCGTCGCCGATCAGGCTCGTGCCGATCGTCAGCAGCGCGATCGCGATCACGGGCGCGAGCACGCCCCACGGCTGCACCGTCAGCCCCTGCCGGTTCTCGTTGATCATCAGGCCCCAATCGGCCGCCGGCGGCTGCAGCCCGAAGCCGAGGAAGCTGAGGCCGGCGATGAGCGCGATCGTGAAGGTCAGCCGCAGGCTCGCCTCGACCGTGAGCGGGCTCGTGACGTTCGGAAGGATCTCGCCGAGCAAGATCTTGCGGCGCGGCTCGCCGATTGCCTCGGCAGCGCGGACGAAGTCTCGTTCGACCACCTCCAGCGAGGCGCCGCGCATCACTCTGGCGACCCTCGGCGTGGTCGTGATCGCGACCGCGAGCACGATCAGCCAGAGCTTGGGCCCGACCGTCGCGACGGCGACCAGCCCGAGCACGATCGCCGGGAACGAGAGGACCACGTCCATGCTGCGCATGAGGACGTCGTCGACGATCGAGCGGGAGTAGGCGGCGATCAGGCCGATCGTGACCCCGAACAGGAGCCCGAGCGCGGTCGCCGAGATCGAGAGCCCGAGGATCGAGCGGCCGCCCCAGAGGAACCGGCTGAGGACGTCGCGCCCGAGGTAGTCGGTGCCGAGCTTCGCGGCAGCCGACGGCTTCGAGTACGGCGCGCCGACGAACTCGGAGGGCGAGTGCGGCGCGACGTACGGGCCGATCAGCGCGGCGCCGACGAGGAGCACGACGAGCGCGACGCCCACCTTCGTCCTGCCCTGCTTCCACGCGCGGCCGACGAGGAGGATGAACGGCCGCTTCTGGAGCGGGGCCGCGGCCTCGAACGGGACCGTGCCGTCGGCGGCCGACTCGCTCACGAGAGGGACGTCCTCAGCCGCGGGCTGACGAGGATCGACGTCACGTCGGCGACGACGTTCAGCGCGACGTAGACGGCGGCGATCAGCAGCGTGAGCGCCTGGACGACCGGCACGTCGCGGTTGTGCACCGCGTCCACGAGCGCCGCGCCGATCCCGGGATACCCGAACACGTACTCGACCACGACGATCCCGCCGGCCAGGTAGGCCAGGTTGAGCGCGGTGACCTGGATCGTCGGCGCGATCGCGTTCGGCACGGCGTGGCGCCACACCACGCGCTGCTCCTTGATCCCCTTCAGCCGGGCCATCTCGACGTAGTCGCTCTCGAGCACGTCCACCATCGAGGCGCGCATGATCCTGGCCGCGTACGGCGTCACGGCGATCACGAGCGTCAGCGCAGGCAGCACGAGCTCCTTCGGGAGCGACCAGGGCGCCGTCCCCGGCGGGATCAGCGACACCGCCGGCAGGATCGTGAACACCGTCGTGCCGAACAGGAGGATGAGCAGGATCGCGACCACGAACTCGGGCAGCGCCGCGAGGGCGAGCATGATGATCGAGGCGGCGTGGTCGAAGGGCTGGTCGCGCCGGCGGGCGCTCACCGCCCCGAGGGCGATCGCGAGCGGGGTGCTGATCACGGCGGCGATCAGCCAGAGGACGGCCGAGTTCTCGAGGCGGCTCCCGAGCAGCTTCGTCACCGGCTCGCGGGCGCCGACGAGCGAGGTGCCGGGATTGCCGCGAAGGAGCCCGCCGAGCCAGTGGAGGTACTGCTGGACGACCGGCTCGTTCAGGTTGAGCTGCTTTCGGAGCGCCGCGAGCGAGTCGGGCGTCGCGTTGCGCCCGAGGAACGCGCGGGCCGCGTCGCCGGGCAGCGCCTGCGTCGCGGCGAAGATCACGATCGAGACGAGGAGCAGCGTGAGCAGGCCGAGCAGGATCCGCCGGATCACGAACCCGGTGATCCCGCGCGGCTTGAGGCGCGCGAGCGTGCTCTGCGCGGCTTCGACCTCGACGCTCATGCGCGCCCCTCGCCCGCGGCGGCTCCCGCCGGGCGGAGCCCGGCTCCGCCGCCGCCTGACGCCGCTGACGGCACGGTGCTCTCCGGCCCCGTGGTATCCCCACTGTGACCTCCGGCCCCGCACCGCCAGGCTCTTGGGGCCCCCAGGAAGTGCGAAGCACTTTCTGGGGTTGGGCGCCCGAGGAACTCGCGAACGAATGACCGGGGGAACGTCACTGGACGCTGGAGAGGAACTCGCGGCCGCCGAGCATCCGCTGCAGCTCGTCGCGGCGGTCGGCCTCGGCGAGGCGGTCGATCCGCGTATGGGTGGGGTCGCCCGGGACCTTCTCGACCCGGAAGTGGCGCTCGGCGAGGCTCGCGATCTGCGGCAGGTGGGTGATCGTCACGACCTGGGCCCGCCCGCCGAGCCGCTCGAGCGTGCGGCCCACCGCGTTCGCGGTCTCGCCGCCGATGCCGGCGTCGATCTCGTCGAAGACCATCGTCTCTCCGCCGCCCACTGCGGCGATCGCGAGCGCCACGCGCGAGAGCTCGCCGCCCGAGGCCGTGTCGGCGACCGGCGCGAACGGCAGGCCGGGATTGGGCCGGATCAGGAACGAGGCCTCGTCGGCGCCGGAGGGCCCCGGGTCGCGCTCGCGCAGCTCGGCGAGGAACTCGCCCTCCCCCATGCCGACGCCGCGCAGCTCCTCGGCGACGGCCTCCTGGAAGGGGACGAGGGCCTCGGTGCGCGCGGCCCGCAGCTCCGCGGCGAGCTCGTGGGCCTTCGCCTCGGCGGCGGCGAGCTCCTCGGCGGCGGCGCGGGCCGGGTCGTGCCCGGCCTCGATCGCCTCGAGCTCGCCCCGCGCCTCCGCGGCGCGCGCCAGCAGCTCCTCGTACCCCGGGCAGCGAAAGCGCCGCTTCGCATCGGCGATCCGGTCGAGGCCCGCCTCGACCTCCTCGAGCCGGCCGGGCTCGGCCTCGAGCGAGGCGAGGAAGGCCCGCAGCCCACTCGCCGTCTCGCGCAGGCGCAGCTCGGCGTCGCGCAGCTCGTTTCCCGCCTGCTCCAGCTCGGGCGCGAGCCGTTCGAGCGGCGCGACGGAGCGCTCGGCGAGCGCCGCGAGGCCCGCCGCACCCTCGGCGTCGTCCGGGGCGAGAGCCTCCGCGGCCGTCTCCGCCGCCGCCGCGAGCTCGGTGACGTGCCGGAGCCGCTCGCGCTCGGCGCGGAGGCTCTCCTCGGTATCCCCCTCGAGCCCCTCGGTGGCCGCTGCGAGCGCGGCGAGCTCCTCGAGGCGGGCGGCGGCGGCCGCGGCGCCGCGCACGACCTCGTCGTGTCGGCGACGGGCGGCGGCGAGCTCGCGCCAGGCCACGCGGGCGTCGCGGCGGCGGCGGGCCTGCGCCTCGCCGCAGAAGGCGTCGAGCACGTCCAGCTGGTAGGCGGGGCGGCCGAGGCGGCGCTGCTCGAACTGACCGGACATCGCGATCAGCCGCTCCGCCGCAGCCGCGAGATCCTCGCGGGCGACGCTGCGACCCCACGCGTAGGCGCGGGTGCGCCCGTCGGCGAACACGCGCCTGGCTAGCACGAGCGCCTCCTCGTCGTCGGGACGCAGCTCCGCGAGCGTCTCGAGGCCCTCCTCGTCGAGGAGCCCGTCGGGGAGGTCGAGCTCGGCCTCGACGTACGCCTCGCCGGCGCCCGCGCCGATGTAGGACGCGTCGCCCTTGGCGCCGAGCAGGAGCCCGATCGCCTGGGCGAGGATCGTCTTCCCCGCGCCGGTCTCGCCGGTGATCGCGTTCAGCCCGGGCCCGAGCTCGAGCTCCGCCTCGCGGATGAGCACGAGATTCTCGATCCGGAGTCGGCGGAGCACGAGGGGGATGGTAGTCCCGGCGGCCGGCGCGGGCCATTGGCCGTTACGGAGACGGATGGACGATCAGCCAGGCCGAGGCGATCGCCACCGCGACGACGACGACCATCAGCGGGACGTACGCACGGCGCTTCCGGCGAAGGAGCGCGAAACGAAATGCGAAGCCGGCGCCGACGAGGATCAGGCCCAGGGGCCATGCCGTGAAGCGGCGGCGCTCGAAGGCCAGCCAGACGAGCACCCCGGTAACCGTGCCCAAGACGGTGAAGATGCTGTTGAAGCGGCGATCACGCGGCTCCGCATCCGACGGCGCGGAGTTGGAGAAGAACGACAGGTCGGCGCTCGACAGCTCCCCTGGAGGAGCTCCCGACACGATCAGGAGCGCCAGGTTCGCGCGTGTGCGCCTGGCCTCGAGCGAGAACCCGAACATCACCAGGCCGTAGCCGAAGGCGATGAACGCGACCACCACGAGGACGAACCACGAGTTCGACGGATTCCGAGACGCGACGACGACTGCGACGACGAGAAAGGCCGCGATGACCGCGAACCAGAACGCCATGACCGCCGCGACTGCGCGATTGAGTCGCAGCCGCACATCTACGCGCGTGCCGTCTACCCCGGAGCCGAAGCTACCCACCGCGAACGGCACGAACGAGTTGCGGTACTGGATCGCGGGCCGCACCTTGAACGAGCGCTGCGAGACAGTGCCGATGAACGGCAATCCCGGCCCGGTCGCGGCCAGGAGCCGGTCGTGCACCTCCTCGGGCGCCGCCGGCGAGTCGAAGACGAACCGTTGCCAGGGGACAAAGGGCATCTCCCCCTCATCGGCGCCGGCCCCGAAGCTCCTTAGGGGCCGAAGGTCTCCCGGTAGCGGCGGAAGAAGGTCGCCTCGGGCAGGGTCGCGAGCAGGCTGCGGCGGTCGCCGAGGCGGATCGTGACGCGGCCGTCCGGCGGCAGCTCGTGGAACACGTGGCCGTCGACGAGCACCGACACCGCCACGTCGGGAGTGCGGTTCCAGATCACGACATCGGAACCGCGCGGGACGACGAGCGGCCGTGCGTGCAGCGAGTGCGCCGCTACGAAGGTGAGCGCGAGCGCGTCGAGCCCCCAGACCAGGACGGGGCCGCCGTTCGAGAGGTTGTAGGCCGTCGAGCCGGACGGGGTCGAGCAGATCAGCCCGTCGCAGGGCTGGCTGCCGAGATCCTCGCCGCCGATCGCCCACTCCAGCTCGACCATCCGGCCGAGGCTCGAGCTCGCCGCGACGACGTCGTTCACGGCGACCGCGGTCTCGGCGCCGACCGTCGCGTCGAGCGTCGGCAGCTCGACCACGCGGTAGTCGCCGCGCAGGACCCGGGTCAGGTCCGGCTCGAGGAACTCGGGCTCGATCGAGGCGAGGAAGCCGACCCGGCCGAAGTTGATGCCGATCACGGGCAGCCCGTCGTCGAGGAAGCGGCCGAGCGCGCGCAGCATCGTCCCGTCGCCGCCGAGCACGACGGCGAGGTCCGCGGCCGCCGAGTCGTCGCCGTCGGGAGGGAGACCGTGCTTGACGCGCTCCTCGTCCGGGTACAGCAGCTCGACGCCGGCGGCGTCCGCGGTCGCCTGCACCCGCTCGAGCGCGGGCCCGATCGTGGCCGCCCGCCCGTGCGTGAGCACGAGCGCCCGCCGCACCGGCTCAGGCGACGGCGGCGGCGATCCAGGCATCGAGGTTGGGGTCGAGTGCGGCTCGCTCATCGTGGACGAGGTAGAGAAACGTCTCCCGGTTCCCTTTCGGCCCCGGCACACCGGAGTCTACGACCCCGGCCACCCGGCCCTGCCAGTCGACCGCGGCCTCGGCGACCTCCCGCACGACGCGGCGGCGCACCTCGAGGTCGCGCACGACCCCGCCCTTGCCCACGTCGGCGCGGCCCGCCTCGAACTGCGGCTTGACGAGGACGAGCGCCCTCCAGCCGGGAGCGGCGAGCGCGAGCGCCGGCTGCAGGACCCTGCGCGCGCTGATGAACGAGACGTCGCAGACGACGAGCGCCGGCGGAAACGGCAGCTCGTCGAGCGCCCTCGCGTTGACCCGCTCGAGCACGGTGACCCGCGCATCGGAGCGGAGCCTCGGATGCAGCTGCCCGTAGCCGACGTCCAGCGCGACGACCCGCGCCGCGCCCCGCTGAAGCAGGCAGTCGGTGAAGCCGCCGGTCGAGGCGCCGAGGTCGAGGCAGTCGAGGCCCGTGACGTCGAGGCCGACGGCGTCGAGCGCGTTCGCGAGCTTCTCCCCGCCGCGCGAGACGAACGGCGGCGGCGCCTCGACCGTCAGCTCCGCGCTCTCGTCGACCTGCGCGCCCGCCTTCGCGTAGCCGGGGACGAGCCCGGCGAGCACGAGCGCCTGGGCCTGCGCGCGGCTCTCGGCGAGCCCGCGCTCCACGAGCAGGACGTCGAGCCGCTTCTTCACGCGGCGCGCCTCGCGACGACCCAGATCACGGCTGTCGCGGCGAGGATCACCGCCCAGCCGAGCGACGGCTTCGGCTCGAGCACGTTCGGGA
>Ga0335077_10009845_pt1 | contig 11883 bp, 10 predicted proteins | sample Lox_Sample_31_FD_207151 | JGI IMG/M metagenome (GOLD analysis project Ga0335077, IMG submission 207151) | Soil microbial communities from Loxahatchee National Wildlife Refuge, Florida, United States - Lox_Sample_3.1 | ecosystem: Environmental > Terrestrial > Soil > Wetlands | place: USA...
GCTGCAACTTGCTCAGCGCTCCCCGCAATCCTTGCACGCCCGCATCGTTCCCGAAGCCGAAGCTCTCGACGGCTTCCGTCTCGGCCGATACGATCTCGTCGTCATTCCGACGGAAAGGCCAAAGAACGCGCCGGGCGATAACACTCTTCCCCAGATCGAGTACCGCTACGATCCCGCCCGCCCCGAAAGTGTTCTGGCCCGCGCCCAAACCGACGACGTCTTGCAAGCCGCCGCCGGCCGTGCCAATCCCCTGCCCGCCGCGGCGCAAGCCTCCAGCGAGCCGGGCGCGCGCTACATCGACTTCCTTATTCCGGGTCTGCTCGGCATGAACCTGATGAACTCCGGCATGTGGGGCGTGGGCTTCGCTCTCGTCGATTACCGCCAGCGCAAACTGCTGAAGCGCTATGTGGCCACGCCCATGCGCCGTGGCGATTTCCTGCTGGCGCTGATGACCAGCCGTCTCGTGCTGATGATCCCCGAACTGGGATTGCTGCTCGCCTTCGGCATCGTCGTCTTCCACATGCGCGTCGCCGGCTCCTGGCTGGCCATCGTGCTCCTTGGAGTCCTTGGCGCCGCCACCTTCGCCGGCCTGGGCCTGCTCACGGCCAGCCGCGCTCAAAAGATCGAGAGCGTCAGCGGTCTGATCAATCTTGTGATGATGCCCATGTGGATCTTCTCCGGCGTCTTTTTCTCCTACGAACGCTTCCCCGCCGTCGTGCAGCCGCTAATCCGCGCGCTTCCCCTTACGGCGCTCAACGACGCCCTGCGCGCCACCATACTCCAGGGCGCTCCTCTCCTGGCGCACGCTCAGGCCGGGCGATTGTTGGTGATGCTCGCGTGGGCTGCCCTTTCTTTCATCCTCGCCTTGAGTTGGTTCCGCTGGACGTAGTTGAGGTCAGTACATTCAGGGGCGAACTACTCTCGAAGCTGTCATCCCGAGTGAGTCCGCCGTGGCGGACGACCGAGGGATCTGCAGTTGTTTTTTTGACGACGTGCCAGGGTGACTCGACCAAGGGACCTGCAATTGCCATCTAACAAACATATGCTTTACTTCACAAATCATGCCGTCCGCGCACGTGGTTTCATCGCCCCATTTTTCCTTTTCGCCTTCGCGCTCCTGCTGGCCTCCTGCACCCAAACCAAGATCTCCGCCATCAACAGCGATCCCGCAAGGTATTCGGCAAAAGACGTCACCGTCGCGGGTCAGGTAATCACCTCATTTGGCCTTCAAAATCAAGGCGCCTTTGAATTGGATGACGGAACCGGCCGCCTGTGGGTATGGAGCGCCGGCTTCGGCGTGCCCGGCCAGGGCGCTCGCGTCGTTGTGACGGGACGAGTCCGGGCCGGCGTGGCCATTGGCGGCAGATTCTTCGCCAACGTCCTGCGCGAAACCGCTCCGCACAAAACCGCCTGAACTGGTTTTTGGATTATTCCGAGTCGGGACAGCGGCTGAGTTTTTGCAGCATGCCTTGGCCTTTTTCGTCCGAAACCAAGCCCCGCCCCATCAGTTCGTGAATGAGTTCACTCAGGACTTCGCACTGGACGTCTCTTGTTCCCCGCCTCGCTGCGGCCGGATGCTTGGGCGAAATCTCCTTCTCGATCGAACGCAAACTCACTTCGGGCCCTACAACGCCGCCTGCGTCTCCCAGCCATTCGTGCAACACCCAAAGCTGCTCCGGTCCAACCGGGCTGAATGCGAGTCCCATGCCCATCGCGTCGAGCGAATAGACCACTTTAGCCCAGGCCTCGAACGATGTACCGCCTTTCTCGATGTGAACCTTCACGGCGGTCCCTTTCGCAAAGGGGTTCAGCGTATCGATAAAGCAGCCATCCGCGCCGAGATCCGCGGTGCGCGCCCGCAACAGCATCTCCGACTTCGGTTCAAAAACCAGTGCGGTCGCCGTGAACTGATGCCGGTTATTGCTGCGGCGCAGCAGTCTGTCCTTGTGTTTTTCGGCGATCGGTTCTGTGGCTGCGAGTTTAGTGATAAGGGTCATGTCGATACTCATGCATGTATAGCATCCACTCGCGCCCTCGACTTGTTCCATGGGTCTTTGGGGCCATTTTTCGATCGCCATTTCCGGTACGAACGTACTAACGGCCTGCGGCGTTGCTTTCGCTGGCGGTCGCGTGTATGTTTTCGATTCGTTCGGAGTCGACGCGCAAATCTTGCCCTTCCCAACCTCAGGCCAAATCTCAGGTCAAACCTCAAGCGATATCGACAATCAGCGTGATCTTCCGCCGCGCCTGCCAAAAAGTCTTCGCGGTAATCTCATTCTCGAGGGCACGGCCGCTTTCCTATTGGTCCTCGCCTTCATGGCCTGGATTCAGTTCGCCAGTCCGGCCATTGTCGGCAATGACGCCTACTATCACATCCGCTGGAGCCGCATCCTGCGGGACTCCCTGCCTCATCTGCCTGAGTTCAAATGGCTGCCGCTCACGGTTCTTCGCCCCCAGATCTTCGTGGATCAGCACTTCCTGTTTCACGTCCTGCTGATGCCGTTTACTTTTGGCGATTTGAGGCTCGGAGCCAAATTCGCGGCGCCGATTTTCTCCGCGATCGCCATGGCCTCCGTCTTTGGCCTGTTGGCCGTCTATCGCATCCGTTACCGCTGGCTGTGGCTGCTCGCGCTCGCCGGCACTTCCGAGCCGTTTCTCTACCGCATGTCCATGACCCGGGCTCCGAGTTTGTCGCTCCTCCTCCTCGCCGTGGGCGTTTACCTCATCCTGGAACGCAAATGGGTCGCCCTGGCGATCGTGACATTTATGTTCGTATGGCTCTACAACATGTTTCCCCTGATCCTGGCATTCGCGTTCTTGTATGCCCTAACGGTTTGGCTCTCTGAAAGCCGCATCGATCTCGCCGCCCTCTATGCCACGTCGATTGGAGCGGCCCTCGGGCTGCTCATCAATCCTTACTTCCCCAAGGATCTCCTTCTGATTTTTCACCACGTGCACATGCTGCTCGCCGAGGCGGTCGCCATCGACGTGGGCAGCGAGTGGTATCCCTATGACACCTGGGAGTTGCTCACCCACAACGCCGCCCTTTTCGCGTTGTGCTTCGCGGCCTTGCTGGCCTTCGACTACCGCAAACGATCCCGCGATCCTCGCCCCCTGTTCTTCCTCCTTTTGTCGGCCATGTTCTTGCTGATGTCCCTCCGCTGGCGGCGCTTCCTCGAATACTGGCCGCCGTTTGCCATCCTCTTCGCGGCGTTCACCTTTGATGCCGGACCCGTTGCATTGCCGCGGCGTATCCCGGCGCGGCTCGCCATGGCGGGATTATTCGCTGCGCTGGGTGCGGCAGCTGTCGCCAATGCCGTCGGCGCGCGCGCGGAAATCCGCGACCTTCGCGACCCGTCTGCGATGCGGGGCGCTTCCGCATGGCTCGCGAACCACACCCCCTCCGGCGCCATGATCTTCAACACCGACTGGGTCGAGTTTCCCGAGCTCTTCTATTACAACCAGCGCAACCTCTACACCACCGGCCTCGACCCCCGGTACCTGCTGGACTCTAATCCGGATCTTTGGAAGACCTACGGTCGCATCACTCAGGGAGAGGAGAAACATCCGGGCCCCGTCATTCGTGAGCGCTTCGGCGCTGGATATGTCGTCGCCAGAAGCGATTCCACCGATTTCCTTGACGCCGCCCGAGCCAGCGGCGACTTCGAAACGGTCTACACCGACGAATACGCCTCCGTCCTCCGCGTGCGATGATTCCGCAGCCCGCCGTCGCCCTCACGGGGCTTCAGAATTCGAACTTGCCCTGGAGCAACGCGCTCATTTCATCCGGCGATAATTCGCGCGCGCAAATATTCACGGTGCTTCGCCCGCATTGGGAAATTTCAAACACGGGCGGCTCGAGAGCCTTCGCGCCCGCCTTCACGGATTCGGCGGCCGGTTCGCTCTTGTCCGGGACGTAAACGATTGAATTGCCGGGCGCCGCCCGCACGCGAAACAGCTCGCTGGGCGGCTCATAATTGTCGTAGCTGAAGCACCGTCCGATGCAACCGCGATCCACGATGTGCCCGATCACCATTCGGGAAGGTTCGCCGACTGCGATATCGCTCACCACTCGATGCCCGGCCGGCAGCCCCGCCAGAGTTCGCTCCACCCGCTCCTCTCGGTTGTTCAAAATTCCTGTATCGACATGCAGAAACGTGAAGAAACCGGCCGCAAGCACCGCGCAGCCCAAGACGAGCCATCTTCTCGGCTTCATCGTGCTTAGCATCCAACACGCCAGAATTCCCGAAACCGAACTGAGTCGCGGCGTAAGAAATGACAAAGCCTCCGGGTATTGCGGGAAGACCACTGTGGTCGGCAAAAGGATCGAGGCGATTCCCGTCGCCAGATAAAGCTGCACGGGAATTCCCGACGTCTCCCAGAAGCTGCCCTCGCGCCACGAGCCGCTCACCGCCGTAGCCAAGGCAGCCACCAGGAGCGCAGCGAATAACAAATAGAGCAGGTAATACCGATCGCTGTAAAGAATGAGTTGGTCGGCGCCATTAAAGAAGAAATAGCGGCCCAACGTGTTCCATTTGACCTCGTAACGCCGCTCTAGAAATATCCGTAACCCGAATAAGAGGATTCCCGTCACCAACAGAAGATAGCGATGATGGCTCGGCTGCATCGCTTTGGCCGCCGCGGCGTATGTCGCTAAGCCTGCCAGGCACATGACCCCGAGCGGGTGCGCCAGCCAAATCACTGGGATCAGCGCCAGCGATAGCAGCCTTCCGCGATTCCCGAAACGCAAAAAAGCCGCCAACGCGAAAAAGCACAAACCCAGCGAGATGTAGTAGTTCATGAGGCCCGTCTCGAAGGTCCAGCCGTAGGTGAAGACCGCAATGAGTGGCGCGAGCTTCCACGGCGCTCGCCCTGTGCCTGCAGCGATCAGCGCGAACGCGCCCCAGAAAAACAGGAGCACCGCGAACGATACCGCGATTCTTTCGGCGGCTCGCAGCCCGAAGGCCGCTCCCAGCCAACTCAACAGCAAATCGTAGAGAACGTTGTTCCATTGCCGCGCAATCCATAAACCTGGAGCGCGCCCCTGCCGGATTAATTGCGCCAGCCACGCGTTGTAGAGGTGGCTGCCTAGATCGCCCGCTTCGATTCGCTTATGCCAGTAGACGGGAATGAGCAGCGCAACGGAGACGGCCGCATAGCGCGTCGCAGCTTTCCGCGCAAGCCGCGCCCAAACGGAAGATCTGTCCGCGCCGGTCTGGACCGTGGCTTCGGTTTCCGTTTCGGCCTCCGATTCCCGTTCCGCTATGCGCTACTTTTCGAGGACCACAAACAGCCCGGTAATGGGAGCGCCGTACTCCGTGCGCAGGAATTGCTCTTCCAGGCGCGCCACCTTTAGCTTCGCTTCAGCCGCCACTTCGCGCACGTGGTCGGCATGATGGGAAAAGCGTCCCGTATCGGTGAGCCGGTGCGGATACTGGTCGCCCCGCTCGAGAGTGAAGGCAAAGATGCCTCTTGGGCAGAGCAGCGCGGCTGCCGGCAGCAACACCTGGCGCAAGTTTCCGAAATAGATCAGGCAGTCGCAGCAAACGATCAGCTCGAATCGCTCCGAGCAGCCCTCCATCCAGCCGGTAATCTCCGCGACGTCCAGCCGATCATAGATGTTGCGCGCTCGCGCCAGCTCGATCATCTCCGGCGAAATGTCCACTCCGACCAGGCGCGCGGCGCGCGGCTTGAATTGCACGCCCGCCAGCCCGGTCCCACAGCCGAGATCGAGCACAGCCAGACTTCCCCGCTCGCCCAGCACCGGATCGATAAGTTCGCGTAGCTGCTCGGGTCCCTTGTAGCCGAGCTCTTTGCAGAGGTTCCTATCGAAGGTGCGCGAGAATTCCGCATACATCTGTTGCAGCGCCAGGTCCGGCACGCGCGGCGGAGGGGGCTCGCCTCGCAGGGCGACGAGCAGGTGCCTGACCTCCGCATCGTCGGGTTTCAACTCGATATACTTCTCGTAAGCCGCGCGCGCCTCGTCGCGCCGCCCGACCATCTCACACATCTCGCCGAGGTCGTACCACATGTCCGCATTCGTCGGCGCCAGCGCCGTCGCCTGCTGCTGGCAAAGATATGCCAGTTGCTCCTGATCTCGGTAACGCAGCTGCCGCGAAATCTTGTGCAGTTCCTCGAACGAAAGCTCTCGGTGCGCGTTTCCCGAATCGCCGCCCGGCAAGAGCAACCCGGCCGCGACGCCCTCATCGATCCAGCCCTTCACCCGCTCCGCGGACCCCTCCGGAAGCATCGGCTCGAGAAATGCGCAGATCTCCTCCACGGTACGGCTGCCGTCGCACAACTCGACGATCACGCTAGCTGTAGGGTTCAGTTCGTGCAGCTTGTGGTTCGTGGAATCGTAGGCCGTGTAGCCGTTCTCAGTCTGGATCAGCTGAATGGCGGGATTCAGAGCGGGGTTTTGCATCAAGGCGGTGCGCAGTCATTAAAAAGCTCAGGCCGTGTGGCCTGCAGGATTCTCCCACACGGCCCGCCTTTTGCGAGCCAGCGGCCCGAGACCACTTGAGCCGCCAGCGTCAGCACATTTTACTGAGGGTTGTCGTCACCCTTCTTCTTCTTCTTTTTCTTCGGGGCGTTGTCGTTGTCATCTTGGGCCAACGCTTGCGACTTCATCAGCGGCATGGCTGCCACTGCTGCGCCACCAAGCAACAGGCCCTTAAGGAACGAGCGCCTGCCGTTATTCGACAGTTCGTCCATTGCCTTGACTTTTTCCTTTGACATCCGTGGCTTCTCCTTATTTTAGGCTGATGCAACTACACCTAAGCGCCGCCGACCACGTGCACGGTGCCGCAATCGATGTTAGCAGAAATCCTCACAAACAAAAGCGCTTTCTTTGCGCCTGCGCCGAATCACCAGCCATGGGGCCGCTCGGGAATACCACGTAGGGCGTTTTCGGGCGGACTTGTGTCCGGTTTTGCGCGGGGACGACCGGATTTGTCGAATGCTCTTGAATGCTCGGAGCGAGAATTGAAAAGGCTCTCGCTGGGCGGGCCGATTGGTCAGCCGGGCAAACCAAGTACAGACCCCAGTCGCGCGCAAGAGCGCGGCCCCATGTCCGCGAGGGCATCTGTCGGTCGTGGATTAACGATCTGCCTCAGTCGAATGGAGTCTCGCGAGAGCGCGGCTCATTAGCTCTTCCGCCCAAGGAAGGGTGGCCGAAATGCACCGCTACTGTGCTAAATCCACCGCTGTGCCGCACGGTTTTCGTCCCACGGTCTGATCTTGGCGTAGCGTAACCACCCCCATATCAATCGCTTACAGCCGTTGCATTGAGCGCGGTGGTTTGGCACGGCCTCTGCACTGTTTGTTTCCCATGAGGCAACGTACTCAAAGGGCAGCCCAGAAAACCAACGCCGTCGATATGCCTGAAGCGGATGCCGTTCGCCTGGCTCAGGGCGGCAACGCCCACGCCTTCGAGCAGCTCTATGGCTTGCACAGCCGGCGCGTATACAACCTCTGCTTGCGGATGGCCGGCGATCCCACCGAAGCCGAAGACCTGACCCAGGAAGCCTTCCTGCAGATGTTCCGCAAGGTGCACACCTTCCGTGGAGAGTCGAGCTTCTCCACTTGGCTTCATCGGCTTACCGTGAACGTGGTGCTCATGCGCATTCGCAAGAGGCGGCACCTGGAAAAATCGCTCGATGCCATGTTCGAGCCCGAGGAAGATTCCAAGGTTCCGATGGAGTTCGGCGCCCCGGACCTGCGGCTCAGCGGCATGTTGGACCATCTGAATCTCGACAGAGCCATCGACCAGCTGCCGGATGGCTATAGGGAGATGTTCATCCTGCACGATGTCCAGGGATATGAGCACAAGGAGATCGCCGCGATCCTGGGCTGCTCGATTGGAAATTCCAAGTCCCAGTTGTTTAAGGCGCGCCTCCGGCTCCGTGAGTTGCTGCAGGAAGCCTTTCGCAGCCGCGCGCGCGAAGAGCGCCAAGCGATGCGTATCTCCCCTGCCCCTGCCGGCAAAATAACGGATTACGCGCCTCGCAAATCGGCTATGTATCTAAAGCCGCCAACTGTCAAAGCGGACGCGATCTCCGCCCACTGATTCGTCCGGGAAAATGCGGGCGTCCGCCTTCCAAGTAGAATAAACACCCCTTAATGTTGGAATTTCACGCTTTGCGGGATGCGGCGAAAGCCATGGCCTCGACGCGCTCGAGGACGCGATCGTCGGTGCACACCTCGTAGTAGGCCCGCTGCCCCTCCGGGCCGATGCGGCCATCGGAAAGCAATTGCCGCACATAGCCGCGGCGCAGCAGTATCGGTTCCACGGCCTCTCCGATCGGCGCTTGTCCCAGAAAGAAAGTGGTGAGCTCCTGGCCCCAGGGCATCTCCCACTCGACCTCGACTTGCGTCAGGGCGATCTCCTCGGAGAGTTTGGCGAAGCCTTCCTCGTTTAGTTCCACTCCGTTCAGGTTGAAGCGGATCAAAAACTCATCGATCTCGTCCTCCTGAGCTCCGTCCAGGCCTGGCTGGAAAACGAAGAGCCGGAAAAGCGAGGATTGGTCGGCCAACATTCGGCGAGCCACTTTGGAACAGCTGGAAAGACGGTCGGAAAGATTCAACGCCCGCGAAATCATGATCCTCGAGTCGCTATCCACCCAGTACGTCGGCGCGGAACCTTGAAACGCGATTCCTACGCCCAGCTCCAGCCGCGGCAAATCGCCCGATTCGGGCCGCTCGTTGTAAGCCGCGGAAATGGCCAGAATCTGCTTGGCCAGGGCACAGGCTTTGGAGACAGCGCGTTGGTGCGACCGGTTCGATTCCGTCTCGAAAATGGCCAGCACCATGGCATCGCCTTCGATGAACACTTTGGCCGCCCCATAGCGGTCCAGGACGCGCTTCACCGGTTCGTAAAAGTTGAGGCTGAAGAGAGTGGCGGGGTTCAGTCCGCGAGCCAGCAGATCCTTGGTAATGCGCGTGGATCCGCGGACGTCGGCCTTCACCACGGCATGGTTCACCACGTGATCGTGCGCCGGTGGCGTCTCCGAAGGCAGCAGAAATTCGTAGAGACTGTTATTCATGCGCGAGATTTCGCGCGTTCGCTCGCTGCGCACCAGTTGGATGCGCTCCATCGCCGTGGCCAGCCGCTCGTAGTTGCGCAGGTCGCGCCGCAAGCGCATGAAATCCTCGGCGAAGTGCAGCGCCACCGTGCGCGCTTCCTCCCGCGAATACTTGCGCAGCTTCTTCGACAGGGTCTCGATGCGTTCCATGGAAAAGCCGCGCGCCGGGAACTGCTTCAGGATTTGCGCCACGCGGTCGAACTCTTCCCGTGAAACCAGCGCCTTCTTCAGCTGCTGCAAGTGAATGGGCGGGCAATAATCGTGGTAGATATTGCGTAGCTCGTAGCTGGCCAGCACGTGGATCAACAAATCCCGTTTTTCCAGCCGCGCGAACCATTCGTCCAGCAATCGCGCGCGCGCCGGGGCCGCCTCGGCGCCACTCGGCCAATCTGGGTCGAATAGCCGATGCGCGTTCTCCGGCTCATTCAAGTAGTCTCCCAGAACACGGTCGCACTCCTGGGCCACGAAATCGGCCTTGTTCTTGGCCGACTCGATAATGGGCGCGAGTTGATCGAGTTTGGCTTGCAACTGCTTCATGCGCGCTTCCACACGGCTTAGCTCCGCCCGCACTTCGCCGATGTCCGCGCCGATTCCCACGCGCGAGAGCATCCCGCCGCCCTTCTCCAGCTTCCGCGCCAGCGTATTGCGCTGCTCTTCGAGGCCCGCTAGTTCGTCGCGGGCGGCCACCGCGGACCGGACGGACTCCTGGTGCGCCAGCGAAGTTTTGCGAATCTCCTCGGCGCGCCCAGGCGCCAGGATGGTTTCGCGCAGAAAATCGAGCATCAAGGCGTCGAAGGTCTCGAAGCGGTCCTCGTCCTTCAGGTAATTGCCCAGCAGAACGTACTGCTCCAGGAAGAGCAGGTCGTCCCGCCCGCCTTCCACAAAGGCGATGCGGTCCGCGAGCATCTCGTAAGCGCCCTTTTGCTCCTCCCCGAAAAGCGCCTTGCGCCAGCGGCCCAGATTGTTCTCTTCGAACTCGTCCAGGATTTGGTAGATATGCTGGGCCACCTCGCGAAAGATGTTGCGCCGGTTGGCCTGCAAGTCCGCCAGCTTGGCCTTCATCACGTGCGCCTGCTCGGAGCGCTCGAAATATTCGCCCCGGCTGCGGATCCACTCCTTGGCTTCCAGAAGCAGGCTCGCGAACTGCGCCCCGATCTCCTGAGTCAGGAATTTCATCAGCGACACACGGAACAGCAGGTCCAGCTCGACTTTCTTTTCGTACTTGGCGCGGGTGATGGAGGCCTGCATCAACTCCAGCGTCTGGCGCTTCCAGGCCCCGGTTTCCGGGCCTTTCGGAGGCTTGGCGCCCGGCCGGACCGAAAACGTCAGCTTCGAGGTTTGCCGGATGAATTCGAGCAGGTAGACGCGGGTCTGTTCGCTCCAGGCCGGGCTCAGATAGACGTCGTGATGAATGTTATCGACGCCTACGGTCAACGAGCCAAGCGGAAGCTCTGCCTCGTAAGATTTCAGCTCCACACGGGCGAAACTGCCCGCGAGCGCCGTTTTGAGCGACCCTGGGGAAGACATATCTCTTTAGTCTTGTACGAGATTAGCAGGGGTCCCAGTAACGGCGGGGTAAACAATCGAGCGGGGGCGGCCAAGCGGTTAACACCCGTTTAGAACACCCTTAGCCATGCCCGCTGGGGGTATCCGACCCGAAATGGGCTAGGCCGCCCCGCTCTCCCCGGGAAACTCGATCCTGATGCGCCGCCGGTCTCTTTCGAGGTGCTCGAAGCTGACCGCCACCTGGGGCCAGTCGGTGCGCAGCGTGAACCGCTCTGCCCATTCGATAATCACCACGCCCGGTTCGGCAAAGGCATCTTCCAGGCCCAGCGATTCCAGATCGCGAAAGCCCTCCACGCGGTAGAGATCCACGTGATACACAGGGACGTGGTTCCGAAAGACGTGCACTAGCGTAAACGTCGGGCTGGTGACATCTTCTTCTCGAGCCGCTCCCAGTCCGCTGATGATCCCCTTGGCCATGGTGGTCTTCCCGCTGCCCAAGTCCCCGCACAGGAACACTAAAACCGGCGCCCGGAGGCGTTTCGCCAGTCCCCGCCCAATCTCCACGGTCTCCTCCGGAGAGGAAGAAACAAGCTCAGTGGCAGGCATGGTCCCATTGAGCCAGAAGGCGTGCGTACGCTTCCGGAAGCGCTTCGATAACGTCCGAAGCCACCAGAGGTGCCTGGCCCACGCGTTCGGCCGCCACATCGCCAGCCAAGCCGTGCAGGTAAACCCCCAGGCCGAGCACTCGCTCCCAATCCTTCGTGCCGAATTCCGCCGTCAGCCCGGCCAGCATGCCCGTGAGAACGTCACCGGTGCCCCCGCTGGCCATGCCCGGATTTCCGGTGGTGTTGACGTAGGCTCGCCCGTCCGGCGTCGCCAAGATCGTATGAAAACCCTTCAGGATCACGTGCGCCCGCCATTGCTCCGCCGCATCCAGGGCCACCTCGAGCCGCTTGGCTTGCACGTCGCGAGCGGTTGCGTCGATAAGCCGGGCCATCTCTCCCGGATGGGGCGTAATCGCCAGAAGTTCCGCCTTTCTCTCCCTCAGTTCGGCCGCGCGTCCGGCGAAAGCGTTCAGCCCGTCCGCATCGAGCACCACCGGCAACGAGGTCGTCTCCAGCACCCCGCGAATAAACTGCTGGGTTTCGGCATGGGTGGAAAGCCCGGGGCCCATCGCCAGCACGGACTTGCCTTGGGCGATTTGCGCGAAGTGCTCGCCATCCAGGTTCCTCACGCTAGCCGTGCCGTCTTCAGTGGACAGCAGTCGCGCCGTCATCAGTTCGGGCATACCAGC
>Ga0335077_10009847_pt1 | contig 11883 bp, 4 predicted proteins | sample Lox_Sample_31_FD_207151 | JGI IMG/M metagenome (GOLD analysis project Ga0335077, IMG submission 207151) | Soil microbial communities from Loxahatchee National Wildlife Refuge, Florida, United States - Lox_Sample_3.1 | ecosystem: Environmental > Terrestrial > Soil > Wetlands | place: USA: Florida...
GGCTCGTCGATCGGGCAGGCGACCAGCCGTCTCGGCTCTCCCTCGCCCTGGACGCGGACCACATTTCCCACTCGGTCGCGCGTGGCGCCGGGAATCAGAGGAAGCAGCGTATCCAGCGCCTGAGCTTCATAGCCTGAAACGGCGGTCAGCGCCGCGAGCCGGGTAGCGAGCTGCTCGAGTCCCGGCGGCGGCGCGCTTTGCCCGGCCAGGGTGAGCGGCATCATGCCAGCCGCAATCGCCAGCAGCGCTCGAAGCCTCATCTCGCCTCCGTGGGGCTGGCCGGGCCCTCGCCGGCTCCGCTTCGTGCGATCGCCTCGCGAACCTCAGCGAGGTCCTGCGGCGTCAGAGTCAGGGTCGCGCCGCCGATCCAGCCGTCCACCTGTGAGGCGCTCCGGGCGCCGACGATGGCCCCGCTTACGCCGGGCCAGGCCAGGGTCCACGCGATGGCCACAGCGGAGACGCTGGTCCCGCGACGTGCGGCGATCGGCCGCAGCGCATCGCGCAAGGCCAGACTGCGCTCCAGCCGTGGCGACTGGAACTCCGCCGCCCGGCGCCGCCAATCGTCCGGCGCCATCCGCTCGACCCGCTCCCGACTGAACGTGTCCGTGAGGATGCCGGTCTGGAGCGGGCTGTAGACGATGACACCGGTCTGGTGCGACGCGCACCAGGGAATGACGTCTTCCGCGGCCTGTCGCCGGATGAGCGAGAACGGAGGCTGCAGGGATGCCACATGACGGCGGGCTTCGCAGCGCTCGAGCAGCGGCACCGTGAAGTTGGAAACGCCCCCGAACCGGACCTTCCCGGCCTCGATCAGCTTTCCCATCTCGTCCCACGAGTCCTCGACCGCCACTCCGGTCTTGTCGGGCCAGTGAAACTGATAGAGGTCGATCCGCTCCACGCCGAGTCGTCTGAGGGAGGCCTCGCACTCGCGGCGGATCGACGCGGGCTCCAGGCTCTGCGTCGGTGCCGCCCGGCGCTGAGTGGGGTCCCAGGGCATGCCGCACTTGGTAAACACCAGTGGACGATCCGCTGGCGGGAGGTCGCGGAGCAGTCTGCCAACCACCTCCTCGGAGTGTCCGAGGCCGTACACCGCCGCGGTGTCGATCCAGTTGACGCCCAGTGCAAGCGCGCGCCGCATCGCGGCGAGCGAGTCGGCGTCGTCCTGGGGGCCCCACCCAAACGACCAGTCGCCACCGCCCGCGGCCCAGGCTCCGAATCCGACGGTGCTGATCGAGAGACCCGTAGCGCCGAATGGGCGCCGGGGTAGCGTCGTCATGGTTCCTCCACTGTGATGGTGACGCTCGCCCGGTCCCGCCCGGATTCGGCGCGCACCTCGTGGCGACCCGGCACCAGGCGCCATCGCGCCGATCGTATGGCATGCCCATCCACGTACCAGCGAATCGTCGCGTCGGGTCGAGCCCCCGTCACCCGGAGCGGGATGGTGGCATAGCGCGGCTCCACGCCCGGCGGAACGCGATACCGGTCGCCGTGCTCGGGTGAGGTGATCGTGAAGGGTCCCTCTCGCGACGGGGCAGGCGGCGCGGGAGCAGCGGCGATGACCGGCTGCTCGAGCCCCTCCGTAGCGCTCCATTCCGCGTATTCAGCCGGGAGCTGGACCGAAGTGTTGGTGTGCCAGTCGCACGGGCGGGTCGGCTCGGTGCCCGGTGCAAAGTACTCGGTGAGAGTCGGACAGCGGGGCGTGGCGACCATGCCGGACAGCCGACAGATCGTAACCGGCACGAGCCCAGCCTCGGCCGCCGTCGGCAGTGATCCCGGAGGGTAGCGCTCCGCCGTGACGAGTACCGCCCGGCGGAGCAGCGGGCCGGCGCCGGTCACGCCGCTCACCCCTTCCATCGGCTGTCCACTGAAGTTCCCGGCCCAGACGGCCACGGTGAATCCCGCCGTCACCGCGACCGCCCAGTTGTCGGTAAAATGCCGGCTGGTGCCGGTCTTCGCCGCCGCGCGGAAGGGCCAGTCGAATGGGCTTGTCAGCCCAAACCCGGGCATCCGGGCCACGGGATCGGCGAGAATGTCGAGAACCAGCGCCGCGGAGCGGACCGAGGCCACCCGCACACCCTCCTTGAGGACGGGAGGGGACTCGGTCGCCCACCAGCGCACCGGCGTCCACATGCCACGATTGGCCAGGGCCCGGTACGCGTTGGCCAGCTCGAGGAGGGTGACGTCGCCGTTGCCGAGGGCCAGCCCCAGGCCGTAGAACTCGGGCGAGCGGTCGAGCGAGCCGAAGCCCGCGCGGTGCAACTCCTCGAGCAGCGTGGCGTAGCCGAAGCGATTGGCCAACTCGACAGCCGGCACGTTATACGAGCTGGCCAGCGCCTCCCGCGCGCGCACCGGCCCGTGGTAGCGGCGATCGTAGTTCCTGGGATGGTACGGCCCGCCCGCCGTCTGGTAGGTGGTGGCGATATCGGCGAGAACGGTCGCGGCTGTCGCCCCGCGATCGAACGCCATGGCATAGAGAAAAGGCTTGAGCGCCGAGCCCGGTTGACGTGGGCTCACCACCATGTCGACCTGCCCCGCTGTGTCCGACCAGAAGTCGGGCGAGCCCACCCAGGCCAGGATCTCCCCCCAGCGGTTGTCCAGCACCACCAGGGCGGCCTGCTTCACTCCCCGGTCCCCGAGCCGATCGACCGTGTGCTGAACCTCGGCCTCAAGCGCCTCCTGGAGGTCCAGGTCGAGCGAGGTGCGCCAGGTTCCGGCCAGGGGCCGTCCCTCTTCCTCGGCGTGGACCAGGAGGCGGCTCGTGTAGTGGGGCGCAAGGAACGGACGACCGCGGCCCACCCCAAGCAGCGGCTCGCGTTCGGCGCGATCCCGTTCCTCCCGCGTAGCATACCCCACGCGCACGAGTTCCTCGAGACCGAGGCGACGCCGCGCCGCCGCCCGCGCAGGATCCACCAGTGGATTCTGGCTCGAGGGAGCCCGCGCCAGCGCGGCCAGAAGCGCCGCCTGGCCGACACTGGCCTGCTCCGCCGATGCGCCGAAGTAGAGCCGCATCGCCGCCGGAACACCGACGGTGGCCTGGCCCAGCGGGACTCGGTTGAGGTATTGCTCCAGGATCTGGTTCTTGGACAGGTGCTGCTCGAGGCGGAGCGCCCAGAGCGACTGCAGCAGCTTTCCCCCGAACCCGCGGCCGATCGGCATGAGGAGCCGGGCCAGCTGCATCGTCAGCGTGGACGCGCCCGACACGACCCGTCGGTGGATCAGGTTGTCTCGAACGGCGCGGGCCACCGATCGAGGGTCGACCCCGTGGTGCTGGTAAAACCGCCGGTCTTCGACGGCCACGAAGGCGCGGGGTAGAGCCGGATCCATGCGGTCGAGACTCAGCCATTCCACTAGGTTGCCGTCGTCAGCTCGGGTGGAGCGGAGAAGCAGCCCGTGCCGGTCTTCGATGGTAAGACTCTGCGCTCCCGGCGGAGCGAGGAGACCGGAAGGCAGGGGAGCAAGCACCCAGAATGCGAGCGACAGGAGCAGCAGGCCTCCGCCTGCGGCGCACCAGATAGCCGCTCGCCAGAACAAGGATTGGCGGAGGGCGGAGAACCGGATCACTTCGCCGTCACGGTAAAGACCCCACCGTCACTCCGGCCGTAGACCGCCGGATTGTACATCTCCTCCGCGTGGGCGGGCGGCCGCACAAAGGTCCCTACGGTCGTGGCCCGCGCCAGGTAGGTCATCGTGTAGGTCCCCTTCCACAGCACCGTCGCGGAATAAATGACGCGATCGTCCCGTATCTCCCTGTGATCGAACGGCGACCACCAGCCATCGTCCCAGCTCCCATAGTACCAGTGCGAGAGACCGTTGCCGGCGTTGCCTTCCTCCCCTTCACCCTCCGCCTGGTCGCGGCCCGGAGTGGTGAGGCCGGTGCCGGGGCCCGGCGCCAGGCTGGCGGTGCGGAGGCTGAGGTCAATCGCCTCGAGCCCTGCGGGAAGCGCGTCGTCCACGACAACGAACTGCCGGTCCTCCGGAACGGTGATGCGGAGACGCACCCGTACGAGGCCTCCTTCAAGGGCGCTGGTGACCGGCTCCGGCTGCTCATACTTCTCGTACCAGCGCTCAACCTGAATGCCCTGGTTCTCGGGATTGACCGGCCGTGAGGTCGGGACTTCGTGCACCGTCAGGGCGTAGTAGATCGGCGCGCCTGCGCCGGCGGCGGCCAGCGTGACACGCACCACCGACTTACCGGCTGCACCGCCGCTCAGGAGCCCGGTGAGCGCCACCATTGAATCGCTCAGCGAAAGCCGGTCCGGGGCTCCGCGCTGGCCCGAGGAGGCGAGAATCGTGCGTCCGCCGCTCCGCACGGTAAAGGGCCGCGCCAGTCCGGCCCGCATGCGGTGCTGGAAGGCCGCGAGCGCCTCGATGGTCGCGGCGTAGTCCTGAGTGTTCCACCACTCGAGCGCGCCGGCCCGACCCTGCTCGGTCAGCGTCTCCACCAGCGGTCCGATGAGGGCATTCGACGAATCCACGGCCAGCGTTGCCGTGAGGAGCCGTCCGACGGGGCGGGTGCTCGAGGCGAAGTAGTGATGATACCGATACGCGCCGTCGGGCAGCGTGGCGCGACGCCCTTCGATTCGAGTCTCGGCCCACGCGGGCTCGAGCAGGCTCCGCGCCGCGTTCATCGCCTTGCGGCGCGCCAGCAACTCGGCCAGCCGCAACCGATCCTCAAAGGCCAGTTGTGGCGCGTTGCGCAGCAGCTCATTCTCGGCGGGCACGTCCGGTCGTCCGAGGCGGCTCAGGAAATCGGCGGCGGCGACCTGATCGCCGAGCCTGGTCTGCATCTCGTCGTACCAGCCGATGACCGGCGCTCGAATCGGAGTGGGACGATTCAGCGCGCCGCGCAGATACTCCGCCAGTCGGGCCAGGACCGAATCGTTCACGGTAATGCCCGCGTCCCGCGCGTCGAGGAGAGTGAGGCCGGCGTATGCGCTGAGCCAGGGAGTGCTCCAGTCTCCCGCACCCCAGAACCCGATGGCACCATCGCTCCGCTGGCGCCGGCTCAGAATCGCTACGGCCCCCTCGATCTCGCCTTGAGGATCACCGGGGATGAGCCGGGCGCCGGGCGCCTCCTGCTGGGCCCGGTAGAGCGCGATGACGGCCTGCGCCATGCTCGACACCTGCTCCGAGCAGTAGTAGGGATAGATCTCGAGAGCGTAGTCCATCCCCCGCGCGATCGAGAGCGGCGAGCCGCCCACGGCCAGTTCGAGCGTCGAGCGATCCGGGTCGAGTCCGTCGGGGACAACGACCTCGGCGGTTGCGGAGTCGTTGACCACGCCCGTTACCGTCCAGGCGCGCGGGCGGAAGGCGGGGCGCACCGCCAGCTTCTGCTCCACCAGATCCGCATCCCCAGCGCCGGAGACCCGGAAGCGGAAGCTTGCGCTGTCGTCTCCCAGGGGCCCGCTGCCGGGGCGCTCGAACTCGAACCGCACCTCGCGGCCCCGTCCCGCCTCGAGCACCGCCTGACGAACACTGTCGCCCGCGAGCCGGGCCCCGCGAGCCTGGGCGCTGACCTGGACCGTGGGGGTCCCGCCCGCGCGCTGGTTCACCACGACACCGGCGAGGAAGCGATCCCCGTCCCGCATGAAGCGCGGGAGCGCCGGGCGTGCCAGGAGTGGGCGCGTGACCAGCAGCGGCGATTGGCCGCTGCCATAACGGTCTCCCGCGGTGACCGCTACGGCCATCACCCGGAAGGTGGTGAGATTGTCGGGGAGCTTGGCCGTGGCGAGGGCGGCACCCGAGGCGTCAGTCTGCACGCCGCCGAGGAAGAAAGCCGTCGCCTTGAAGCGGGAACGCAGGATGTCGCTCTCGCCCTGCCCGCCGCCGCCCCCAGGAGCACGCCCTCCCTTTTCACCTTCGGGAACCTGCGGCGCGACGGTGGTCAGGTTGCTCGCGAGACGGAGCCCCAGCCCCCGCGGGGCATACAGCAGGTCGAGGGGGTCCGGCGTCCGGTACCCCGTGAGCGAGAGGACACCCTCGTCGACGGCCCAGAGCGTGACCTCGCTTCGCTGGCCCGCGCCTCTCTGATCGGTCACCTTGACCGCCACCCTCGCGCTGTCCCCCGGCCGGTACTCGGAGCGCGCGGGCCGTAGCGTCACGGACAGGCGCTTTACCTCGGGTGTCACCCTGAGCTCCGTGTAACCGACGCGAATAGTGGGGCGGCCCGGGTCGTCGAGCGGGCCAGGCTTCGCGCTCCGTCCGCGGGCCACGAGCACTGAGACGTAGGCGTTGGGCGCCCAGGCCTCCGTGACCGGGAACTTGAGCGTCGTGGCGCCCGAGGTGAGACGGAGTCGGCGCTGCTCGATCAGTCCTTCCCGCTCAACGGTCACCCACGCCTCGGCGTTGGTGAACGGCGCCGCGAACAGTACGGTGGCCGTGTCCCCAACCGTGTATCGCGTCTTGTCAGGCACGAGGTCCATCTTGAACTGGCTCTCGTCGTTCCATGGCACGAAGTCTTTCCCGGTCGCCCACCGATAGAGACTGGTGGATGCCGGACGGCCCGCCTCGTCCTGTGAACGGAAGGTGAGCTGGTAGGTGCCGCCCCCCGGCGGGGTGAAGGTGCACGGGCTCGGGGACCCGGCAGCGGTCACGAGCTCGCAGTGTCCCACCGTGTCCGGCACCCACTCGCCGTAGATCTCACTGTATCCCTCGCGGGTCCGGTGAACCCGGTGCCACTCCTGTCGCACGATCGTGCCGTGCACCGCTACCGAAGAGAGCCGACGGCCATCGGGCCGGACCGCGATCACGCCGACCGACGCCGGCTCCCCGGCTGTCCAGAAGAAGCTCCGGCCCAGGGGCTTGGCCCCTATATAAAAGGAAGAGGCGTGGACCAGGACCGACGCCTCCGCGGCCACCGCCTGCCGGTTGACGTCGATGACCGATGCGCTGAAGGTGGCCCGGGCCGGCCGGCCTTTCACCGTCGGGCCCAGCGCGAATGGAACTACGGTCCGGCCGTGGGCATCGAGCGTGTCCGTGCCCTGCGCCAGCGACTGAACCGGGGTCTGTCCCTCATCGTCCTCCCACCACCACCCGTTGTCCCCAAAGAAGAACCCGTCCGTGTTGGGGATCTCGAATCCCCAGAAGTCGAGTGACACCTGGCGAACCGACCAGGTGAGCGCGGCGCGCCCCATCGGGGAGCCGAAGAGGTAACGCGCCTCGACGGCTGCATGGACCGTGTCCCCGGGAAATCTGGGAGCGGAGTCGGTGCTCGCGCTGACCAGGAACTGCGGCGGGCGATACTCCGCCACCCGGTAGCTCGCGCCGGCCAGGCGCTGCCATGCGCCGGCCCGACGCAGCTGCACCTCAACGTCGTAGGTGCCGAGCTTGATGTCCGATGGCAGCGTGACCGTCTGATCATTCGTGCCGAAGCTGGACAGGGCCACCACCGCTTCCTTGAGCGCTGTGCCACGATCCCGGTTCCCGAACACCCAGCGAATGCTGTCGCCCCGCGCGGGAACGGTGAGATGTCCGAGCGTCCCGGTCCGCACAATGGCCTTGGCGTAGAGCGGCTCACCGGGGCGGTAGATGCCGCGGTCCGTGAAGACCGCCGCTGCGGCGGGCAGGCGCTCCGCGCCGTAGCTCGAGGAGACGTTGAACTGCCACGGACTCAGGTCCGGATCGTAGGCGCTGATTCCGGTGACCGCCTTGTCGTTCCCGGAAGAAGCCACGACATAGCCCTCGAAGCCGTACCCGCGAAGGGCGGTCGAGTCGGCCCGATACTCACCCAGGATTACGGTGCCATCCGGCGCCGTCCGGCCCGTCGCCTGTTGCTTGCCGTGGGTGTCGTACAGGGTCACCTGCACGTTGCCGCGGGGCAGACCGTCCTCCGCCCCGGTCACCCACACGACACCGCTCGAGACACCGATCCGTGCGTGCACCGCGAGGTCGGTGATCTGGACGACGGCAAGCGGCTGATTCTGCTGCCACTGGGGCGGCAGCGACGGACTCGTCACCCGGACCAGCTGGAGGAGCGGAGCGCTGGGCCGGGCCATGTTGTAGAGCGGGATCTTGACGCCATAGATGCGCACCTGGTCCCGCGGGGCCGACACCGCCACCCTGGTCGTCTTGGCGCTCCGCAAGAGCCCCGCTATCAGGCTGTCGTCCCGACTCCACCGGCTGTACTGCAGGACGGCGGGGATGAGCGCGGCGGGCACCGGCGCCACGGTGATCGCCAGCGTGTCCACGTTCACGTATTTCACGGCAAGCGTGCCGTAGGCCGCCCGCTCCACTGTCAGGCGGCCATACTCATGATCCACCATCGGCGCGAACCCGGAGGTGCGGAATCCGAGAACCGGGTTCCCTTCAAGCGGCTGGTTGAAGACGTCTCTCATCGCGGTGTCGACCATGACCGCGTAGCCGGTTCGCGGGCTGAGCTGGGCCTCGAGATACCAGTCTTCGGTGGCCTCGGCCGTGTCGGAGACGTTGAATGGCACGGCTGGCAGGAGCGAGACCCGCCGCATGACCTCCGCCCCCTTCACGGGCGTGCTGAACCGGAGTCGGATCCCTCCGCTCGGACAGTTGGGACCAGCGCCGCACCGCGCCTCCAGCACCCGGAACGGACCGTAGGTGGAGAACCCCCACCGGACGAACGGCTTGGTCCCCTCGGGGTCGATCGCCCTGGGGGCCACCAGGTCACCGCGGCAGTTGAGCGGAAGCGCCCGTTCGGGCTTGAGCACCAACACCCGGCGCAGCGAATCCGTTGACCGGTCGCGCTGCCACCCGCCCGCGTCCCGGTATTGCTCCGGATCCTGATCGACGATCGGGCGCTGCTCGGTCACGTTGAGCCGGATGATCCCGGGCTCGGGGCAGGCAGCGTTCAGGTCGAGGTACGCCAGACCGTTCTGCGAGGACGGGTCAACGGGGGCACTGAAGACGAGCTCGAAGGTCGCGTCAGGCGCGAGAAAGCGAGGGTGATCCCCCTCGCTCACCGGCAGGCCCGTAAGCAGCGCGGGCCCCGTGACGGTAAAGGAGTAGCTGAAGGGCTCCGCGAGCCTGGTGCCGTCCATCGCCGAGAAGGAGTTGGCGATCGTGACGGCGTAGGTCTTTCCGGGAGCGAGCGGCGCCGCGGGCCTGAAGCGCAGAGTCACGGGGTCGCGCCATTCCGCCTTGCCAGACACCGCGGGGGCGATGCGGAAGATCGCCGCGGGGTCCACGGTTCGATCGAGTGAGCCGGCCACCGGCCGGTCGAAGATCACCTGAACCGGCGCGGTCAGCGGCGCATCAGGACCAGGAGAGTAGGAGAGGACCTGGAGCGAGCTGGGAGGCGAGGAGACAAGTAGCGCTCCAGCCACAGAAGCGAGCACGCGGAAGGAGGCCATGGCGAACCGCTCCCCGAGAGGCGATCGGGCGGAAGATCGTCAGCCTCATGAAGCGGGTCAATCGTACAGGCGGCGGACCTCTATCGCTTGACCGGCCAGAAGATCCGGGGCGACCGCGGGAGGCGGGCGCCAGCACGCCGGTGCCGGCGCCCGCGTCTCCGCGCGGAAGTGCTGCCTTGGACGCGGGTCCAGAGACCAACCCTGCCGGTCACCGGATCTCCACGATCCACCCGTACTCGTCGAGCCGCTCCCGCTGCCGCCCTTCGCCGGCAACTGGCAGAGCGAACTCGAGCGAGTGGGCCACCCCCGTATACAGCTTTGCCAGGGCCTGATTGAATGCCGGTGAGCAGTCCCCGCCGACCTGCAGCTCGGTGCCCTCCGGCGCGGTGACCCAGCTGAGCTCCAGAACGGGCTCGCCCCACGCCGACCCCACCGGTCGCACCTCACCATTGGCGTCCACGGGGCCCGCGCTGGTCAGCGTGAGCGAGCAGGTGTTCGCCGCATTGCCGTGCGGACCACAAAAGCTGATCCTGGCCGATCGCCGGAGTTGCCCGACATAGTTCCCGCCGCTGGTCAGTTCGATCGTCCCGTCAAGGACTTCCTGGCCCCCGTTGACACAACCCCCGCCGCCCGTCCCGAGCTGGGGCCAGTCGCTGACCAGGTGGATCTCGTAGGCAGGCTTGAGTTCGGCGGCCAGAATCGCACGTGAGACCGGGCCCCCGAGTCCGGGGGCCACGGCACCCGCCGCGAGCGCCTGCGCTGACAGGCCCGAAGTAAGAGTCAGATGACCGACTACGAACACCAAAGGAATGACACGACCCATCGAAGCTCCAGACAGAGGACGCCCCAAGGCAAGGCGAGCTTCGTGCCGTACCGCGCGCGGAGGGCGCGTGCCTCCGGTATGACACGACAACCTCCACTCCGACATGGCGTTCCGGGCCGAGAGCGGTTCTGGATGCCTAGCGAGATGTGATATCCGGCCCGACATTCTTGTCAGACTGACGGCGTCCACGCACAAGGGTGTCGGAGAGGCCTCGCTGGACATGAGACCCCCCGACCGCGCGCGCAGCGGGGGTCGCCGCCTGGACGATGCAACCTCCCGGGCGATCCGGCCGTCTAATCCGCTATTCCATGACGTCGGAGTCACCGATGGACCTCCGCCTCGTCCTCCGTTCGCTCGGCAGGCGGCCGGGCTATTCCGCTCTCGTCATCCTCACCCTGGGACTCGGCATTGGCGCCGCGACGGCCATCTTCACCGTCGTGAACGCCGTGCTGCTCAAGCCCCTCCCCTATCACGAGGCGAACCGGTTGGCGCTGATCTGGAGCCGGTGGAACAACTTCGACAAGACCTGGGTCTCGGAGGCCGAGTACCTGGACTATCAACGCCAGCATCAGGTCTTTCAGGATGTCGGCCTCTGGGCGAGCAATGGTGAAGTGACCATCACTGGGCCGGAGGGCCCGGCGGAGAGCGTGGAGTCGGCGCAGAGCACAGCCAATCTGCTCGGGGTGCTCGGCGTAGCCCCGCTTCGGGGCAGGATGTTCTCGCCGGAGGAAGACGTGCCCAACGGCCCCCCCCTTGTCATGGTGGGCCACGATCTCTGGCAGCGCCGCTGGGGCGGGGACCCGGCCCTTGTGGGCCGCACTATCGTGCTCGACGGACAGCCTTATCGAGTGGCGGGGATCCTCCCCAGGGACTTCCGGCTGCCGCTCGAGTTTCAGTCCCGCGCCACGGTCCAGCTCCTTGGCTCACTCGAGATCGATCGCGCCGCCGCGCCGCGGGGCAGCCACTGCTGCTACGCCGTGGCGCGGCTCAACCCCCAAGTCACGGCCGATCAGGCCTCCCGGGAGGTCCACGCCCTGGCGACACAGTGGATCGAGCAGGGCCTCTACCCCAGGGACATGTCGTTTGCGCCATTTGTCGTCTCCCTCGACGACGAGGTCAGCGGCCCGGTCCGACCGGCCCTGGCACTGCTCGCGGTAGCGGTAGGTCTGCTCGTCATGCTCACCTGCGCCAACGTCACCAACCTGATCCTGGCGCGGGTCGAATCCCGGGGCCGGGAGGCGGCGGTCCGGGCGGCGATGGGCGCGGGCGTGATGGACCTCGTACGACTGGTGCTGGAAGAGAGCCTGGTCCTGAGCCTGGCCGGAGGGGTGCTGGGCCTGGGAATGGCCTGGGCCGGCCTCAGGGCCCTGGTGGTGCGCGCCCCGACGACCGTACCCCGTCTCGCGGAGCTGGGCATCGATGGCGGGGTCGCCTTCTTTGCGCTTGCCCTCGCCGTCGGAACGGGCCTGGCCGTAGCGCTTGCGCCGGTGTTGCGTCTCGGCCGGTTCGATCCGGCCGGGGTCCTCCGCGAGGGCCGGGGACAGAGCGGTGGAATGAGCCGGCGGGACGTGCGAAAGGCCCTGGTGGTCGCGGAGACATCGCTGGCGGTCATCCTGCTGGTGGGCGCGGGGCTCACGGTGAAGAGCTTCATCAAGCTGCGTGCTATTGACGCGGGGTTCGACGCGCGCCGCGTGCTGACCCTTCACCTCACGCTGCCCGCCGCGACCTACCCGACGGTCG
>Ga0335077_10009848_pt1 | contig 11883 bp, 10 predicted proteins | sample Lox_Sample_31_FD_207151 | JGI IMG/M metagenome (GOLD analysis project Ga0335077, IMG submission 207151) | Soil microbial communities from Loxahatchee National Wildlife Refuge, Florida, United States - Lox_Sample_3.1 | ecosystem: Environmental > Terrestrial > Soil > Wetlands | place: USA...
CGCCTCCCAGCGTCGCGCCTTTCTTCTGCATCTCTTCCAGAACGTACTTGTCGCCGACCGGCGCGCGCAGCATGCGGACACCAAGTCGTTTGAGCGCGGCTTCGAGGCCCATGTTGGACATCGTGGTGGCAACGACCAGGTCGTTGCGCAAGCAACCAGCAGCCTTCATTTGCCGCGCTGCCAGCAGCAGAACTGCGTCACCGTTGACCACCTTGCCACGGGCATCGGCGAACAGCGCGCGGTCGGCATCGCCATCAAAGGTGATGCCCAGGTCCGCCTTGTGCTCAACCACGGCTCGCGCAACGGTTTCAGGATATAGCGCTCCACAGTGGTCGTTGATGTTCTGCCCGTTGGGATCGCAGTGGATGAACTCGATACCTCCCAGTTTCGACCTCCAGTGCGCGAAGGCCTCGGAGGCGACGTTGCTGGCGGCGCCATGGGCGCAGTCCACTACCAGCTTGAGGCCGCAGTTCACCGGCTCAACTTTGGCGACAAGATGTTCGACGTAATCAAGCCGCAGCTCGGGATTGCCCGGACGAGTGGACGGGGTAATCGCCGTTGGTGAGCGCAAGTCTTCCGAGAACTTCTCGATTCCGGCGAAAATCTCGTGCTCAATTTCGAGTTCAATTGCGTCCGGTAACTTGTAGCCATCAGGACCGAAGACCTTGATGCCGTTGTCCGTCCAGGGATTGTGCGAGGCCGAAATGACCACACCGGCATCGAACTTGCGGCAGCATGCCAGGTGCGCGATGGCGGGAGTGGTGATCACCCCCGCGCTCTCGACTTCCACGCCCTCCGCGGCCAGCCCGGCAGAAACCGAATCGGCGATGGGTAGGCTGGATTCACGCGTGTCCTGGCCAATCACCACCCGGCGGCGGCCGCCGGTGCGCGCCATATGCCGCGCCAGCGCGCGCCCGATTCCGAACGTCGTCTCTGAATCGAGGGGAAAAGCGCCGGCTACGCCGCGGATCCCGTCAGTGCCGAACAGCTTCCTTTCAGATGTCATCGGTTTGCAAGAGTCATTTGCGATTTTGCCCAGAAGGGCTCTCGCCTTGCTTGGGGACCGGCCCGGTGAACACGGTCACGTGAATTTGCTCCGGCTTGATCTCGCGCACCAGCGGGTCGGGAACGTAGGCATTGGTGGCGAATGTGGCCGCGCCGCGGACACCGGTAACGTCGAGGGGATCGGTGATGGCGGTCCTAGCGGCCTCGACGTGTGCTTCCGGGCCAACCACCGTGATGGTCGAAGGATCGGCGGTCACGCGCAGCACCCCGAATCCCGGCTGGAGGCTGCCGGCAATGCGGGGATGAATCTCGATCTGGCGCACCAGGCTGCGGTCGAAGCCGATGCGGACTTCTGACGGCGTCACCTGCACCACCTCGATGTCGTAAGGCACGTGGACTTGGGAAGCGGTCAAGTCGTAAGTATGCTCACCCGTGCGCGATCCGGCGAGGTTCAGTATGGGGTGGACGTCGGCAGCAGTGATCTGGCGCAAACTCCTTTCCGGCCCGCGCAGCCGCACCTGCGCCAATGGAATGCCGGAAGTGGTGATCTCCAGGTTCGGGGGCATGTGGTGCAGCTCGATAGGTACGCTGTAAGCGGTCTCGACAACCGGCTCGCCTGAGACTGCGGACCATAGCAGGACGGCGCAAACCAGAGCGACCAGCTTCAACAGAAAATTGTGCGCCAGGTAGCGACGGAAGAGTTCCTTCACGACCGGCGCTCCCGCGCTGCGTCCATATCGTGCCGCGCGAACCCGTTGCCGGTCTCCGCCGTATCGCCGATGGGCGTCGGCAGCGCGGCTGGAGGAAGATAGCGATGCAGCAGCTCGCTCAGGCGTTCGCGCAGCAAGTCCGCCGTCAGGTCACGCTCGATCTGCCCGGCCACCGCCAAACTGATAGCGCCCGTCTCTTCGGAAACAACCACGGCCACAGCATCAGTCTCCTCGGTGATGCCGATGCCGGCGCGATGGCGCGTGCCTAGTTGCGCCGAAAGCACCGGGTTCATCGAAAGCGGCAGGAAACAAGCGGCGGCGGCGACGCGGTCTTTCTGCACGATGGCTGCGCCATCGTGCAACGGCGCACTGGGACGGAAGATTGTGGCGAGGAGGTGGTAAGAAAGCTTTGCGTCCAGCGGAACACCGCTTTCGATGTAGGTGCGCAACCCGATCTCCCGCTCGATCACGATCAGCGCTCCCGTCTGCTCCTGCGCGAACAGGTTCGCGGCCAGCACGATATCGTCGTAAGAGGACTCCCGCGCCTGCGACGAACCGGCGAACGTCACCTTTCGCCCGACTTTAGCCAGCGCCTGTCGAATCTCGGGCACAAATACGACGATGAGCGCGAACACGGCGTAAGGCAGCAGCGTGCTGACCAGCCAGTTCACGGTCCGCAGTTCACCCAACCGCGCCAGGTAAAAGGCCACCACGAGCACAAACACGCCGATCAGCATTTGATAGGCGCGCGTGCCTTTAACCAGCACGAGAAATTGGTAAATAATCGCGGCCACGATAATGATGTCGATGATCGCTATCACCGACACTCGTGGCCCCAGTTCCCAAAGATGGGTGAAATTGCGCAATACTGGACCTTCTCGCTGAGAACTTCTGCAGAATGCTCCAAAACCCGATCAATTCATTGTAGCCCAGCTTTTGCGGCGTGTGATGACTGAGAATGCACTGTTGTGAAAATCAGCGGCGACTCCAGGTAGCCAGCGCGCGCTTTCATCCGTCCGTTTTCTTTACTGTCGTCACGATGGTTCCACGGGCCAGTCGGGCGGAAACCTCGTCGCCGATCTTGACCGTCGCCGCATCCTTCACCAGCCTGCCCGTTGAATCGAATACCAGGGCGTAGCCGCGGTCGAGAATCTTCAGTGGCGACATTTCCTCCAGGCGCGCGCCGGTGCGCTCCCAGCGGGCGCGGCGCAGCAGCAGAAAACGCCGGATGGCCGCCGCCAGCGCAGCGGCGTGGGAATCGATCTCACGGGAGACAGCAGCGAGCTGCCGCCTGAGATCAAAGTGCCGAATGCGCGCGCCGGCCACGTCCAGCCGGCTGGCGTACTGGCGAAACAGGCGGCGCTGGGCGTTTACCAGGCGATAAACCAGGTCGTCCACGCGCTGCTGGCGGCGAGCCAGCGCATCGTGCATGCGGACGAAAGCAGCGTGCTGCGCCCATGCGGTGAGCGTTTGGCGCGCCATCAGCAAGCGGTAACGCGCGCCGCGCGCCAGCCTCTGCTGCAGGCCGGCAACGCGTTCCTCCAGTTGATGCCGCGACTCGATTACCAGTTCCGCCGCCGCGGAAGGCGTAGGTGCGCGCAGGTCTGCGACAAAATCGGCAATCGTGAAATCCGTCTCGTGGCCCACCGCCGAAATCACCGGGATCGTCGAGGAAGCAAGCGCGCGTGCCAGACCTTCATCGTTGAACGCGGCCAAGTCTTCTACGGACCCACCACCGCGGGCCACAACGATCACGTCCACGTTACGGGCGCGGTTGAAGTACTGGATGCCGGCGCGCACCTCCAGGGAAGCCGTGTCTCCCTGCACCTGTGCAGGATAGATGAGAATGGGCACGCCAGCATGTCGCCGGCGGAGTATGTTGAGCATGTCCTGGATGGCGGCTCCGCGTGGCGAGGTCACGATGCCGATTCGTTTCGGTAGCGCGGGCAGCGGCTTCTTGCGCGCAGCGTCGAAAAGCCCTTCGGCCGCCAGCTTCGCCTTGAGCTGCTCAAAGGCGATCTGAAGCGCGCCTGCACCCTTTGGCTCCAGGTACTCGGCGGAGAGTTGTAGCTCTCCTCGCGACTCGTAGATGGTCACGCGTCCGCGGGCGATCACTTGCAGGCCGTCCGCGGGCTTGAAGCGCAGTAGCCGAGCCGAGGAGCGAAACATCACGATCCGCAACTGCGCGTCGCCGTCTTTCAGGGTGAAGTAGAGGTGCCCGGAATCGGCGGGGCGGAAGTTGGAGATCTCGCCGTCGACCCACACGTCGGCGTACTCGCGCTCCAGCGACGTGCGCGCCGCACTGACCAACTCGGCCACGTGCCACACCCGTCGCGCGGTCGCTATTGGAAAAGTGAGCCCCAGCTGGTCGCCGATGTCCACGAGCGCAGTTTAGCAGGAGCGGGAGCAGCGGGCGTGAAGCGGGATCTGCAGGTTTTACCTGCTACCTGCGTCCTGCTTCCCGCACCCTCCTTCCTGGGCCTGGCGCTTCCACAGGTCCCAGGCGCGCTGATAGTTGTCAGGAATCTCCTCGCGGGCTTCTGCCGGATCGAGATAGTTGACACTGCCGCTGAGGGCCATGGCTTGCGCCTGCAGCGTGGCATTCAGCGCCAGGTACACGCTGCGGCCGACCACGTGAGGCAGCGAGGAGCCTACGATCACGGCGCCGTGTCCTCGCATTAGGGCAGCGGGCTTCGTGCCCAGGGTTTCGGCAAGGGCGCGCCCCAGCCCCGAGTTGTGGACCAGCATCAGCATCTTGGGATCGTTACCGCGCGCGTTGCGGATTTCGAACACCGGCACGCCTTCTCCGACAAATGCGGTCATGTGATAGAGCGGCTTGAGCGCTGTGCCGGAGACGCCAAAGGGTATCAGCGCCGGCGCATGACTGTGCACAATCGCACGTACGTCCGGTCGCGCACGGTAGATTTCGCCGTGGATGAAGCGCTCGATGAATGACGGGCGCACTGCCGTGCCGAGCGGGTTGCTGTCGAGGTCATATTGCTGGATGTCGGCGGCGGTGACTAGCGCCGGCGCCAGCGATCGCGAGAGCAGGTAGCGGTCTCGCGCGGAGTCATGGCGCACGCTGACGTGCCCGTAGCCGTCCAGGATGCCCTGCTGCGCCAGAATGCGGTTGGCTGTTACCAGGTCGTCAGTCAGCATGGATGAAGGTGGAGCAGCCTGGGCGGCTTGCGGCAACAGCGCGGCGATGGCCGAGGTTTTCAGCAGCGCCGTCAACCATTCCCGCCGGGTCAAGAAGCTGCATTCCATGGGGCCCTCCGCAGACCTGCCGGGCCCAGATTATACGGTGCGCTGGCATGATGCCCATTCCGCAATGTAATCGTGACACGATATGAGTTGACAGAACATCTTGGGTGGGAGTAGATTCCCCGTCCGGTGACCACCGGAGCTCCTCCAGGACAGGGAGAAACCTGGCTTCACTCGCGATCACTGCGATCCTTATCAAGTCGTCTATGCGGATTGGGGAAGGACTCCGGGCATTCACGAACAAGGAGGAAGGAATGGCAGGCAAGAAGAGCAGTGGGCTCTCGCGTAGAGATTTCGTGAAACTCACGGGCGCCGGTGCGCTCGCCGCCGGCGCGGGCCCGTACTTCCTGTTTCCTGAGCGCGCGCAGGCCCAGCAGAAGACGCTGAAGATCGCGCAATGGAGCCACTTCGTTCCCGACTATGACAAGTGGTTCGACAATACGTACACCAAACAATGGGGCCAGAAGAACAACACCAACGTGATCGTGGACCACATCAACGTTAACGAGCTGCCGGCCCGTGCCGCCGCCGAAGTTGCCGCCAAGAAGGGCCACGACTTATTTATGTTCCTGTCGCCGGCCGCCGCCTATGAGCCGCAAACCCTCGACCTGAGCGACGTCTATAAGGAGGTCGAGAAGAAGCACGGCAAGAAAATCGAGCTGGCGCACAAGTCCACTTACAATCCCAAAACCAAACGCTATTTCGGTTTCTCTGATTCCTACGTGCCCGATCCCGGCAACTGGTACAAGGAATGGTGGGCGGAGGCCGGGTATCCCAACGGTCCCGATACCTGGGACGACCTTTACAAGGGCGCCAAGAAGATCCGCCAGAGCAGGGGCAATCCTTGCGGGCTGGGGCTCTCGCAAGAACTGGATACGAGCATGGCCATGCGCGCGCTGCTGTGGTCTTTCGGCGGGGCCGAGCAGGACGAACACGGCAACATCACCATCAATTCCAAGCAGACCATCGATGCCCTCAAGTACATGAAGCAGCTCTATCAGGACACGGAAACACCAGAGGTCTTCACCTGGGACCCTTCATCGAACAATCGCGCCATGCTGGCGGGCAAGGTGTCCTACGTGGCCAACGCCATCTCCATCACCCGCCAGGCGGAACGCGAGCACCTGCCCATCTCCAGCCACATCATGATCTCCAAGGCGCTGAAGGGGCCGGTGCGACGGATCGCGGCCGAGCACGTGATGGACTGCTACGTCGTCTGGAACTTCGCCGAGAACAAGGAAGGCGCGCAGAAGTTTCTCATCGACTATATCGATCATTTCAAGGAGGGGTTCGAAAACAGCAAGTGGTACAACTTTCCTTGCTTCCCCGCGACCGTCCCTGACCTGAAGAAGGAGATCCAGAGCGATCCGACCGCCGACCCGGCAGATAAGTACAAAGTGCTGGCCGACGTGCTCGACTGGGCCACTAACGTCGGTTATCCGGGTTATGCCACCGCAGCCATGGACGAAGCCTTCCGCACCTGGGTGATTCCAACTATGTTCGCGAAGGTCTCCCGCGGCGACGAGACGCCGGAAAATGCCGCCAAGGCCGCTGAGCAGGAGTACAAGCGCATCTCCGATCGTTGGAAATCGTAACCTTTCTCTGGCTGCAAAACCTGGGCCGCTGATTGTGACCATTCGGCGGCCCATTCTTACATCCCCCGCCCGCGTCCACCTGACCAGACCCGAGTTTCTGCTCGATGCGGGACCGGTCTCAGCCGCTGTTCTGGTATAGTTACTCCCTAGTAACGATAAGAGGCTGGCAAATGACAGGCGGCAACGGACAAGCAACCAAGAAAATCCTTCTTGTGGACGACGAACCCACTATTCGGCAGTTACGCCTGCATATTCTCGAAAGGCAGGGCCACGCCGTCGAGACCGCCGCCACTTTGGATGAGGCCCGCGCCGCCTGGCAACCCGGCAAGTACAGCCTGATCGTCGTAGATCTGCGCCGCCAAGTGAAAGAAGCCATGGAATTTTGCGAAGCCATCAAGCAGAAGCATCCCGATCAGCTCGTTGCTTTTCTGACTGGGCCCATGGTCTACGTCCCGCGAAATTCCTGCCCGGACGATGTGATCCCTAAGGAAGACGGCCCCGAAGAGTTCGTGCAACGAGTGCAGGAACTGCTGGCCTGATTTCCCACGAATGAAGTCCACTCACCCGCGGACTACCTGCCTGACAGCTCGCGCTTGACAATCTCGCTCACCTGTTTGCCATCTACCCTGGTGCGTGCTGCGAAGCGGGCCATCACGTTCTTCATTACCGCGCCCATGTCTTTCATGGTCGGCGAGCCCATTTCGGCGATGACGGCGCGCACGCCGCTCGTGACCTCCTCCTCGCCGGCGGCGCGCGGCATATAGGACTCGATGATCCCGATTTCCGCGGCCTCCTTGTCGGCAAGCTCCTGCCGGCCGCCGCGGGTGAACTGCTCGATGGAGTCCTTGCGCTGCTTGATCAGCGTGCCGAGCACGGCGAGCGCTTCCTTGTCGTCGAGCGCACCGCGTTTTTCTACTTCTTTATTCTTGAACGCGGCCTTGATCATGCGTAGCGTCGAGAGGCGAAGCTCCTGGCGAGCGCGCATCGCTTCGGTCAAGTCCTTCTGGATTTGCTCAGGAATCGACATGCGAGGATTATACGAGGAGAATTGAGCGATTCCAGATGGGGAGATCGGGTTATCGGACCATTTGAAACAGATCACCCGATGACCCCGATTCATCCGATACTCAATTAGAATGGGCGCTATTATGCCAATGATGCTGACAAAGACCCGCCTCTTCACTCCTGGCCCCACCCCCTTGCTGCCGGCAGCGCAGCGGGCGATGGCCGCTGCCGACGTGCACCACCGTACCGCGGAATATCGCGCCCTGCAGCAGCGCGTGGTTGCCGACCTGAAGGCCTTCATCGGAACGCGGAATGACGTGATCCTGCTGGCCTCGTCGGGATCGGGCGCCATGGAGGCGGCGGTCTCTAACCTTACTTCGCCGGGGGACAAGGTGCTGGTGCTCACGGCCGGAAAATTCGGCGAGCGCTGGCGCGATCTCACTAAAGCCTTCGGCTGCAGGGTTGAGCTGGTAACCGCCGAGTACGGCCAGACCTTCTCGCTCGACGAGGTGCGGGCCAAGCTCGATGGCGACCTACGCGCGGTGTATATGCAGGCGACTGAGAGCTCGACTGGATGTCGCCATGACGTTCCGGGCATTGCCCAGCTTTTGCGCGGCAGCGACGTGTTGCTGGTAGTGGATGCCATCACCGGGCTAGGGACCACGCGCTTCGACGTGCACGGCTGCGGGATCGACGTGATCATCGGAGGTTCGCAGAAGGCGGTCATGGTGCCGCCGGGAGTGGCCTACCTCGCCGTCAGCGAGCGGGCGTGGCAGCGTATGGAAAGCGCCAAGAACCCGCGCTACTATTTCGACCTGCGCAAGGAGCGCAAAGTTGCCGCGAAAGGAGAATCGGCATACACGCCGGCGATTTCGGTCGTCGCAGGTCTGGCGGCGGCGCTTGACTACATCCGGGAAATGGGCGGCGGCGATGTGGCTGCAGGCCGCGAGGCGTTGGTCGCCAATGCTGAAACTATGGCGGAGATGACGCGAGCGGCGGCGCAGGCCCAACGGCTGGCCTTGTTCGCGGAGGAACCGTGCGCGGCGCTGACCGCTCTGTTGCCACCCCCGGGCACCGATTCCGGAGAGATCGTCAAGCTCTTGCGCCAGCGGTTCGGCGCTGTGGTGGCCAACGGCCAGGGCGAGATGAAGGGCAAGATCTTCCGCATCGCCCACCTGGGTTACTACGATTATTTGGATACCATCGGGATCATCGCCGCGCTGGAGCATGTGCTGGCGTATGTGGCGCGCCCGCGGCATGTGGAGTTCGGCCTGGGACTGAAAGCCGCGCAGGAGGTTTACGCGCGGGCCGTGGCGGAAAAGCAGCCGGCAGCGGTTGGTTCGTAATCTTTGCTAAGCCTGCGGGTACAGAGACACCTCGACACGCCACGTGATGGCGGTCACAATCCTCCTTGATTCTTCCGCGCTACAATCCCTCGCATGAAAATCGTCATTGCCGAGAAAATCTCTCCCGCAGCGGTCGAGCTGTTCCGCGATGAGAACGGCTGGGCGCTGGTCACGCCGGAACAGATCGAAGGCAAGCTGTCCCAGCATCTTGCGGATGCCGACGCGCTGATCGTGCGCTCCGCCGTCAAGGTAGACGCGCACGTGCTCGAGCCCGCGAGCAAGCTGCGCGTCATCGGCCGGGCCGGCGTGGGCGTGGACAACATCGACCTGGAAGCCGCCACCAAGAAGGGTATAGCGGTGATGAACACCCCCGGCGCCAACGCCGTGGCGGTGGCCGAGCACACGCTGGGGCTGATGCTGGCCATGGCGCGCCACTTGTGCCGGGCCGATGGCCTCATGCACGCCGGCAAGTGGGAGAAGAAGACACTGCAGGGCACGGAGCTGCGCGGCAAGACGCTCGGCATCGTGGGCCTGGGGCGGGTGGGCCTGGAAGTCGCCAAACGCGCCCGTGCTTTCCACATGACCGTGGTCGCGCACGATCCATTCGTCTCCACCAGCGTAGCGCGCGACCTGGAAATCCGCATGGCTGGCCTGGAGGAGATTTATGCCACCGCCGATTACATCACCTTGCACGTCGGTCTGACGCCGCAGACTGCGGGCATGATCAACGCAGAGACGATCAAGAAGATGAAGCGCGGGGTGCGTCTGGTGAACTGCGCCCGCGGCGAGCTCGTAGACGAAGCTGCCCTGGCGGAAGGACTCAAGTCAGGACACGTGGCGGCGGCGGCGCTGGATGTGTTCCAGGATGAGCCGCTTAAACATTCTCCGCTGGCCTCGCTGGAGAATGTGGTGATGTCGCCGCACATCGGCGGCTCGACGCACGAGGCGCAGGAGGCGGTCGGCTACCAGATCGCCCTTCAGGTGAAGGAATATCTGAAGCATGGCGTCATCCAGAACGCCGTGAATATCCCCTCGGTCTCGCACGAGGAATACCTGGAGATGCATCCTTACATCGTGCTGGCGGAGCGGCTAGGGTCGTTCCTGGCGCAAGGCACCGACGGCAACGCCGAGGAAGTCACAGTCCGCTACGCCGGCCCGATCGCGGAGTGGAAGACGGAGTTGCTGCGCAATGCGGCGCTGAAAGGCATCATCAACCACATGCTCGAGGAGCGCGCCAACTTGGTGAACGCAGCGGCCATCGCCGGCGAACGCGGCATCAAGGTGCGGGAGACGAAGAAGCTGCGGCCATCGAGCGGTGGCGCCGCCAACGTGCTCTCCGTCACGCTGAGGACAACGTCGGAAGAACATCGCGTGCGGGGCACCGTGCTTCATGAAAAACTGCCGCGCCTGCTGGGGGTGGACGATATCGACGTGGAAGCCCCATTGGAGCGCAATCTGGTGTACATGCGCAACCTCGACGTGCCCGGCGTGATCGGCAAGATCGGCACCATCCTTGGCAATCACCGCATCAACATCGCCAATTTTTCCCTGGGCCGGCAGGAAAAAGCGGCCAAAACCGCGGAAGCCATCGCCGTGGTCCACGTTGATTCCGTCGTGCCCGAAGATGTGCTCAAGGAGCTGCGGACGATCGAGGCAGTCAAGGTCGCCAGGGCCATGCAGCTGTAAGAAAAACGCCACGGATTTTCACTGATCAACAGGGATGATTTTGCCTATCACCAAGTCTGTGCCAAATCCCTGAAAATCTGTGACTGCTCTTATTCGTTCTGCCGTTGCAGTTTGCGGCTCTCAGCCAGCATGGCCATCGAGTGCATCAAGTTCTGCAGGGTGACGATGCCCACCAGGTGCTCCCCCTCCACGACCGGAATGATGCTGAGGTTTTTGGAGGTAATCTTGCGGAAAGCGGAGGCCAGAGTTTCGTCACGCTCGGCGAAGTCGTAGGCGCTGTTCATGACCGACTGCACATAGGCATTGCCGCCGAAACGCAGCGCGTCCAGGATCCTCTGCCGGGAGATCACCCCCACCATGTTGTTGCCGCGCACCACCGGAAAATCGTCCTGCAGGGAATGCACCGCCTTGGAGAGTGCATGCTCCAGAGTGTCCGCCGGAGACAGAGTGGAAAATTCGGTAAGCATCACATCTTCCATACGCACCGTCTCCAGCACCGACTGGAACTCGATGGTGCGCTCCTCCAGTTGTGAAGCCACGAAGATAAAAAGTCCCACCACCGTGAACCAGAGGTTGTACATCCCGAGGACGAAGAACACGATGGCGAAGGCTTGCCCTATAGTGACGGCGCGGCGCGTGGCAAGCAGGTAATCCATGCGGCGGCTCATCAGGGCGCGCAGCACGCGGCCACCGTCCAGTGGATAGGCCGGAAGGGCATTCAGCAAAGCGAGAATGATGTTCGTCCACACCAAACTGCGCAGCAGACTGCTCGAATGAATCCAGGGACGCATGCCCAAATGCAGGCTAGGCACGGCCGCCTGGATCAGCACTGCGAGCACTGCGGCGATTCCCAGGCTGAGCAGCGGGCCAGCCAAAGAGATTCGAATCTCCCGCCCCGGGTCCGGCTTGCGCGTCGCAAAGGGAGCGTCATCCATAACGCTGACGCCGCCCACCGGCAGCAAAACGATCGAGCGCACGTGAATGCCGTTGCGCATCGCTACGAGCGTGTGCGCCATCTCGTGCAGCAGGGCCGAGCCCAGCATCAGCAGCATGAGCACGACTCCGCGCAGCGCGTCCTCGTTGCTGTGGGAGAGCGGTTTCGTCATCCAAATGGGAAGCAGCATGGCCAGGGAAAAGACGTGGATGCGCAGTTCCGCGCCCAGCAAACGTCCTACGGGAATGGACCAGGTTTTCATGCAGGCAAAGCGATCAACGTCTCCTCACAACATTGTATACATTAGACGCCGGGCTGAGGGCGGCCGTTGGTCGGTG
>Ga0335077_10009850_pt1 | contig 11883 bp, 3 predicted proteins | sample Lox_Sample_31_FD_207151 | JGI IMG/M metagenome (GOLD analysis project Ga0335077, IMG submission 207151) | Soil microbial communities from Loxahatchee National Wildlife Refuge, Florida, United States - Lox_Sample_3.1 | ecosystem: Environmental > Terrestrial > Soil > Wetlands | place: USA: Florida...
CAGTAACTGGACCGCTGGCGCAATTCCAGATCAAGACGGCGAACCAAGAGGACACCCTCTCGCTACTGAAAAACATCAATCTGTGTCTAGCTAACGAAAAGCTATCCGATGAGGTACTAACTGAGACCTTTAGACGCTGGTGGCCCGATTTGGAAAGAGCTTTCAAGGATCTTCCGACCGCAGCGGCTGAAGAACCTAAACGGACTGAGCGCGAGCTTCTTGAAGAAATCTTGGAGAGGGTGCGCTCTTTGGATCTGCAAGCCTCTGCATCTCCGTCAGTGCTGCCGCCCGCATTACGAGGCTCTACAGTGCTTACCAGGTTCCAGGTTCATCGATTCGCAACCGAACATATCGGATGAGGACTTATGGAAACTCCTGACGGCTTTTCGGGCGAAAGGGATTTGGTTAAGGGATGAACTTGCCCATGAAAAGCGTTCCGCCGAGACGAGCGAGCCCGCGGAATCGGAGAGGAAGAAGAACGGCGGAGCAGGGGGAAAGAATTGAGAAGACTGTAAGCACGGCCGGCTTCGAATGATTGCGCGGTCTGAGGTGCGAGTTGGCACAAACTAGTGGGAGATTGCGACGGCACGTAAAGGAAGATGCTGCCTCTAGAGTAGTTAATCGGCAAGCGCTAACTGACCACCGAGCATAGCTCGCGCATGCAAATGTCCAGGATGCCGAACGGCAATCAATCAGCCGTCGGCTCGATTCTGTACGAAGTGCGGCGCCAAAGTGTCTCCATCGTGGCTGCGCACTTTTGCGTCCTTAGCGCTCAAGGTTCTTTGTGTCCCCTGGTGGATACTTGAGCAATCCTACTCACCGTCAACGATGCACTCGAATCCAGAGCCGTCAGTCTCTCTTCAGATGACGGAGAAAAACATCGTTCGAAGGAGGTGATCATGTGTCCCCAATGCGGATGGCGCATGAGCACCTTCGGAAATCGAAGCGTCTGTCAGAAATGCGCCAAGGAATTGTTTCACCCGTGGCGCCGGTGACAAGTGATTTCGTGTTATCGCTAATCGCTCTTCGCGTGGAGGATTCGTATGGCCCGGAAGGACAGCAAAGACCGTGGCCTGTTCGAACGAACGGTGGACTCTGGCGATTACTGGATTCGATATGCCGGAAACGACGGGCGCGAGCACATGGAGCGCGGCGGGACGAAGAGCGAGGGCCGCGCGCTGTATATGCGCCGTCGCACCGAAATCCACGACGGCACTTGGAAATCGCCACGCGAGCGCCGCGCTGTGCGCCGCAAGGCAATCGAGCACTCCACGGCCGATGAGCCTCTAACGCTGGGCGCCTTCGCCGATGCGTGGCTCGAAGAACGCACGCCGCATCTCACAAAGGCCGTGCACTACGATTACAAGCTTCTGCTTAACAGCCACGTGCACGGCCACGAGCTCGCGAGGAAGCCAATCGCCGAAGTGAACGATCGCGTTATATCGCTCTTGGTCAAAGACCTGACGGAGCACCAGACCCGACGCAAAAAGCCGCTGTCGCCACGCCGCATCAACATGGCGATCGCTCGGCTGCAAACCATTTTCGCGACGGGCCACCGGCGCAAGCTGATCGTCGATGATCCGATGCCGCACGTCGCGAACCTGGCTAACCCAAGCACGACGTTGACCCATTCGACCTCGCTGAGGCACTGCGCATCATCGATGCCGCAGAAGGTTGGGAACGCACTTTTCTTGGCGTGCTGTTCTTCCCCGGCATGCGGCCGAATGAAGCGCTCGCGCCATCGTGGGACTCAATCGACTTTGAGCATGGGCTGATCTGAACTTGAGGAACTTCATGATAACGAAGGGAACGCGGTGACGCAGGCTGGGCAGGCCGCCGGCGCTCCTGGAGGTCGCGGTCGGAGGCACGAACGTTAGACCTACTCGGGTCAGAACGCAAAAATGAATCATCAGATTGGATGAACCTCGAGCGTGTTCTGGGGCGGCCGATTAGGCGAATTGTAAACAAAAGAAATCGGGTTCTGTAAGAAGAAGCCTGCCACGAGCCATGCCTTTGTAAAGGGCGCTAACGCCGGACCGGCCTGTCACGTCGCCTGGCCAAGCTGTGCCGTTCCGCGCAATCATCCAAGCACGACGCGCACGCGATGAGTTGCACCGTCGTCGGTGAGGGGAATTTGCGGGGAGGTCCCCGGCAGCGCCTCTCCATCGAGCTCCAGGTAGGTGACTCCTTGGCAAACTCTACGGGGATTCTCCACCGAGATTTCGTAGCGCGCGGAGCGGTAACCGAAGGTGATCTCGTACCCTCGCCAGCTGCTCGGTATACAGGGCTCGAATAGTAGAGCTTCGCCCCGCAAACGAAATCCTAGTATCCACTCGAGGCCGGCCCGATACATCCATCCTGCTGAACCCGTGTACCAGGTCCATCCGCCGCGTCCTGAGTGAGGAGGCACCGAGTAAACGTCGGCGCAGGCAACGTAAGGTTCGACTTTATAGCGAGAGGTGCCGGCGCGCGTGCTTGAATGGCTGATGGGGTTCAAGATTGAGAACAACTCGGCAGCCTTGTCGCCGTCACCGAGCATCGCGAAGGCGATTACCGACCATACCGCGGCGTGCGTATATTGGCCGCCGTTCTCTCTTATGCCGGGCGGATATCCCTTGACATATCCGGGATCGAGCGGCGTCTGATCGAACGGCGGCGTGAAGAGCAGGACCACTCTGTCATCGCGGCGCACCAGATATTCGTCCACAGCTGCCATCGCGAGGGCGGCGCGAACTGGATTTGCGGCACCGGAGATCACGCCCCAGGATTGCGCGATCGAATCTATGCGGCATTCGAGGCTGGAGACCGAACCGAGCGGCGTTCCGTTATCGAAATAACCGCGCCGATACCAACTGCCGTCCCATCCTTCCCGCTCCAGCGATTCCCGCAAACCGGCTGCATGATGCCGCCAGATCGTGGCACGGGCCTGCTCTCCGCGATCGTCCGCCAATAGCGCGAACGCCGAGAGCGCCGTGTGCAGGAACCAACCGAGCCAAATGCTCTCGCCGTGGCCTCCTTCGCCGACCCGGTTCATGCCGTCGTTCCAGTCTCCCGAACCAAACAGCGGCAGGCCGTGGCTTCCGATCGCGAGACTGATGTCGAGCGCACGCGCGCAGTGTTCGTACAGAGAGCCGCGTTTTTCGGAGACCGTCGGCAGAAAGAACGATTCATCTTCGCCGGCTTGGAGTACGGGGCCGTCGAGAAAAGGAACTGTCTCGTCGAGAACCGAGCGATCGCCAGTGGTCTCGACATATTGAGTGGTGGCAAACGGCAACCATATACGGTCGTCGGAGACCCGAGTGCGCACTCCCTGGCCCAGTGGCGGGAGCCACCAGTGCTGAACGTCACCTGCGACGAACTGACGAGCAGCGGCACGCAGCAGATGCTTGCGCGCAATGGCAGGCTTCGATACCGCCAGCGCCATCACGTCCTGAAGCTGATCGCGAAAGCCGTATGCGCCGCTGGCCTGGTAGAATGCGGATCGGGCCCACACGCGGCAGACCAGGGTCTGATAGAGCAGCCAGCGGTTGAGCATGATGTCCATGGAACGATCGGGCGTTTTCACTTGAACCGTGCCGAGGACGTCGTCCCACCGACGGGTCGTCGCGGCGAGGACCGCGTTGAGGTCGGCGGTCCGATATTTTGCAATCAAGGAAAGCGCTTGCGTCCTGCTCGCTGCCTCCCCGAGAAGGAAAACGATTTCGGTCACGCCGTTTGGTTCAAGCTCGATACGGGTCTGCAGAGCGCCGCAGGGATCCAGCGCAGCGCCAACTCGATTGGAGAGCGGCGCGTCCCCAGCGAGCGAGGCCGGATTGTCGAGAGTCCCGTTGCGACCGACAAACTCGGTGCGGTCGCCGGTCCATGAGAGTTGCTGGCCGCTCAAGTCCGCGAATGCGACGCGGCTGCCATAGTCGCGGCTAGAGGAAGTTCGTGCGAGCATCGCGCGGGTGTCGGAATCGATCTCAGTTACGATGAAGGGCGCGGAGGCACCCCGCGAAGTACCGAGCACCCATTCGACATAGGCGGTGACCGAGAGACGCCGCGCGCGCTTCGAGAGATTACGGATCTTCAAGCGCGAAATTTTGATCGAGTCCTCAAGCGGCACGTACTGCTCGAGTTCGAGCGAAACTCCGTGTGAGGTGTGCTCAAAGATGCTGTAGCCCTGGCCGTGGCGAACCGAATAGGGTGCGGCATCCTCGCGAATCGGCAGCGCAGTGGGGCCCCAAAGCTCCCTGGTGTCTTCATCGCGAACGTAGATCACTTCACCCGGCCGGTCGCTGACCGGGTCGTTCGACCACGGGGTGATTTGATTTTCGCGACTATTGATCGACCAGGTATAGCCCGCGCCTTCGGCCGAGACCTGGAAGCCGAACGAGGGATTGGCGATCACGTTGATCCAGGGCGCCGGCGTCCACTGTCCCTCACCGAGAATCGTTACGTATTCACGTCCGTCAGCGGCAAAGCCGCCCAAGCCATTGAAGAACTCCAGTGCGGGTCGCGCCGAGACGGCCTCGGGCTGACGAATCACCGGCGGGCGTCGCGGCGGGGGTGCGGCGATCGGCTCGATTACATCCAGACGTTTGACCTGCTGGGCGAGGGTCCCGCGTCGGCTGAGCAGCACCGCTCGCGCTACCGCCTGGAGAACGCTGCGCACCTCGACCGAAACCAGATCGGCGCGCAACACGAACACGCTTCCGCGGGTAGCCTCCGCGTCCGAAGGTGGCCGTGCTCGATTCGCACGGGCAACAGCCTCCAGCGCGGCCTGCAGGTCCTGATCGTAGGATGGAGGCCGCTCATTCAGAATCACGAGATCGACGTCGAAGTGCTTCATCCGCCAATATTCGTGGGCGCGTACCAGTTCGCGAACGATTTCCAGGTCTTCGGCCTCGTCGATCCGAACCAGCACGATTGGCAGGTCGCCGGAGATTCCGTTGGCCCAAAGCTTCGATGGTCCGCCCTCGCTTCGCTTCAGAACCTCGGGCGAGGGCCGCAGCGTCGGATCGGAGTAGAGCACCCGATTGGCGAGACGCTGGAAGAGATGCGCTTCGTCGGGACCGACGCCGAGGTGATGGAGTTGCACCTGCGCCTGGGTCCACGCGAGCGTCACCGCGCGCTCGAAGGCGGTGGCGTCGTGATGCTTGTCCACCAGGTCGAGGGCCTGGGCGCGAGTCGATGCAACCATCGTCCAGAACGCGACGTGGACCGTGGCGCCCGCCGGTATTCGCACGCGACGGCGAAGACTGAAGATTGGATCGAGTACTGTGCCGACGGTATTCGAGAGCGGCTGGCCGTCGATTACCGAGACCGGCGTGCGAACGACGCGCCCGCGTCCAAGGAAACGTGCGCGGTCGGTTTCGAACTGTACGTCGCCCGTGGACTCACCTTCGACGACCGCAAGATGCGCAGCCCAGACCTCGGTATCCGCTTTCGAGCGTGGACGTCGCGTGGCCAGCAGCGCGCCGACGCTGACCTCGAATTCCGTCTGCACGAACATTTTGGAGAAGGCTGGATGAGCGGCGTCGGCCGCGTCGGGCGCCAACACGATTTCGGCATACGAGGTCAGCTCGATCTCGCGGGTGCGATTGCCGAGATTCGAGATCGACACGCGGCGAACCTCGGCGTCATCTTCGGCCGAGACCGCCACTTCCAGCGTGGTCGTGATCGTGCCATCGCGTCTCACGATCGCGGCGCGATCCTCCGAAAATTCCACTTCATAGCTTTCGGCTTCGACCCCGGTTGGCTGGTACCCGGCCGACCAAACCTTGCCGCTGTGCACATCGCGCAAGAAAATGTACGTGCCCCACGAATCGCAGGTGACGTCCTCGCGCCATCGCGTGACCGCCAGGTCCTGCCAGTGGCTGAAGCCCGAGCCGGCCGCCGTGATCATCACCGTGTACTTGCCGTTGGACAGCAGGTGCGTGCGGGGAATCAGATCATGCGGAGAATCAAACCGACGGATCGTTGGCGGAGTAATATCACGAACGTTGGCGTCGGCCTTGACCTCCTCGGCACGCGGGCGGGCCACCGCAACATTTCGCGGGGTTCGCTCCTGCAGCAAAAGCTCGGTTGCCTGGATGATCGGGTCGGCGTGAAAGCGCGTGCGCATCGCGCCACCATGGAGCGCATCGCTGATCGCCACCAGGGTCATCCCTTGATGATGTGCCATGTAGGCGCGCACGATCGCGACCGTCTCGCCCTCCGGAACGCGCGTCGGGGTGTAGTCGAGGGCTTCGTACCAACCGAATCGGCCGAGGCCGCCGGCGGTCCGGAGCCGCGAGAAATTCCGCGCGGCGGCTGCCGGGTCCACCATCGCCGCCAGCGCCGTCGCGTAGGGAGCGATGACCGCGTTCTCTCTTAGTCCGCGCTTCAGTCCCAGGCCGGGCACGCCAAAGTTCGAATACTGATAGGTGAGTTCGAGATCTCTCGCATTGTATGCAGATTCCGAGATGCCCCATGGCACGCCAAGCTTGGTGCCATATTCAATCTGGCGCCGCACCACGAGGCGGTTGGTTTGCTCCAGCAGGCTCCCCGCCGGCGCGCGCATCACAAGCGACGGCATCAGATACTCAAACATCGATCCCGACCATGAAATCAACGCTGAACCACGATCCACCGGCGTCAGGCCACGCCCCAGGCGAAACCAGTGCACTGCTGGTATGTCGCCCTTGGCAATTGCGACAAAGCTCGCAAGGCGCGCCTCGGACGCAAGCAGGTCGTAACAGTTGGAGTCAAGATTGCCGTCGGCGACACGGTATCCGATCGAAAGCAGGTGGCGCGCCGAATCGAAGAGAAAGTCGAATTTCATCGCGTCGAACATCTTGCCCGCGATGATGCTGAGTGCCGTCAGCCTTCGCTCGAGCGCCCGCGCCGCGGCGGCAGCGCGCGCGAATGCGTCAGCGAGCGATTCAATGCGCGCGATCGAGCCGCCGTTTGCGCCGGTCTCACCGGCCGCGAGCCCGGCCTTGCGACGCGCCAGGATGCCGATTGCCTCCGCGCAACGGTCGGGCAGATCACCCAAGGTCGGTATCGAGTCGAAAAGAGTACCGAACGGACTGTCTTGAGAAACTCCGCCCGGCGCGACAGCCGTGTCGAGAGTATCCAGACTGGCCCAGGGCATAAGCAACTCGACCTCGCGCCGGTGACTCTCGATGGATGCACGCATGGCGTCCGCCCAAGCGAGCAACTCCCCTCCGGCGCCATCGCCGCGCTCGGTGGTCAGCGTTTGCACAATGTCGATGACGGAGTCGGCGTGGAGTCCAAGTTCTGCCAACTTCGCGGCCAGCCCCGCGGGAGTTCGCGGGTCCGACTGGAGCACGGCAGAGAGCGCATCGAGCGCCTCGTCCAGCTGCTTCACGGTGACCGTGTGAGTGCGCTGGTCGCCGGCGAGGGCGGGAAGCGCCTCACGAGTGAGCGCGATCGCGTCTTCAACTCCGGACCGCCATGACGAATCCGCGATCGGACGGCTTATGATCTCACGGCACGCGTTTGCGAAAGCAATCAGATGGCCGGCGAGATTCCCGCTGTCCACCGAAGAGACGTACTTCGGATCCAGCGGCCGCAGATCGCGTGTGTCATACCAGTTGTAGAAATGTCCCCGAAACAGTTCGAGCCGGTTCATCGTCTCGAGCGTCGCTTCCACCCGGTCCACGGTCTCGTGCGTACTGGTCCAGCCGAAATCGCGCGCGGCTATCGCGGACAGCAGATACAGCCCGAGATTGGTGGGGGACGTTCGATGAGCCAGCCCGGGCTTCGGGTCCTCCTGGAAGTTGTCGGGCGGGAGCATGTGATCTTCTGCCGTCACAAACGTCTCGAAGAATCGCCATGTGCGGCGTGCGATCAGTCTCAGGGCTCGAGCGTCGGCGATGGCGAGCGGTTGGGACCCGGCCCGGCGTGGCGGAAGACTCGCCCACCGCGCGACGGCCGGCGAGAAGATCCATAAGAATACGAAAGGAGCGGCAATCAAACCGGCTCCGTGTCCTGTGAACCCGGCCAGAACTGCGGCCGCGGCGCCGAGCGCGACGCCACCGGCCATCCTGCCGTAGAACCCGCGCAGATCGAGGTGCGTCGTCAACTTTGCCTGCGCGGCGGTCACCCACTCGAGCATCCGCCGATGACTCACGAACAGACGATACAGTGTTCGTACGATCGCGTCGGTCATCAGCCACGCCTGATGTGCGAGCAGGGTGACGAGCATCGCGATCTGTGACACGGCAACGGCGAGATCCCCGCCAACCGCACGCGCATGGCTGCGCTTGGAAATATCGAGGCGTCGCGGCACGAGCCCGGCGAGCAACGGCAGCATCGGTCCTATAGCAAGCGTTGCGAGGACGAATCCCGTCCAGACTGCGGCGCAAGCGGGAGCCAGCGTCCATCCCGCGATCAATGCAAGGAAGGTGGCCGGCGCAGAGAGCGTGCGGCGCAAATTGTCGATCATTTTCCAGCGGCCGTTTAAGGGAATCGCGGATCTGGCGTCGGGAATCGCGGTTGCGCCCCGCTCACAGCTTGCGCCGTGCCCGCGGCCGAGAATCCACGGGAGCAGTTGCCAATCGCCACGCGCCCATCGATGCTGCCGGGCCGCAGCGACGTCATAGCGTGATGGAAACTCCTCGACGACCTCGATGTCCGAGACTAAACCGGCGCGAGCGAAGATTCCCTCGAACAGGTCGTGACTCAAAAGTGAGTTATCGGGAACGCGGGCGCTCAGTGCGGCTTCGAAAACATCGATGTCGTATATTCCCTTACCGCTGTATGAACCCTCGCCGAACAGATCCTGGTACACGTCGGAAATTGCAAAGGCGTACGGGTCGATGCCGCTCGCGCTGGAGAAGACGCGCTGGAAAACCGATCCTTCGCCGCCCGTCGGCAGCGAGGGCGTGACTCGCGGTTGAAGCACTCCGTAACCTTCGACCACGCGTCCATAGGCGGCGTTGAAGCGCGGACCGTTGAGCGGGTGGGCCATCTTGCCGACCAGCCGCTTGGCGGCGCCCCGCGGCAGGCGGGTATCGGCGTCGAGGGTGATCACGTAACGGACCCCGGGGGGCACGGCAGGGGCTTGTCCCCCGCTTGCAAGGAAGGTCGTATCGGTTGCGCCGCGGAGCAGGCGGTTCAACTCGTGAAGTTTTCCGCGCTTGCGTTCCCACCCCATCCACTTTCCCTCTGCTTCATCCCAGATTCGTCGGCGATGTAGCAGGAGAAATCTCGCCCCATCCGGCGGGGCTCCGTGGCGCTGGTTCAAGCGCGCGATTGCGGCGACGGCCGCGCCGAGAAGCTCCTCGTCATCTGTCGCGCTTTCGGTCGCGGAATCGGTCCAGTCCGAGAGCAGAGCGAAACGAAAGTCGCCGTCCTGACTCGCCAGATAATGAACCTCCAGACGCTCGACTTGCTCCTCGATTTCGGCTTGCGTGGTCAGCAGAGTCGGCACCACGACAATCGTGCGTAACCCAGCCGGTACTCCGTCGTGAAGCTCCATACCAGGCAGGGTTGCCGGGCCGATACAGATTGTGACTGCCCGGTTGACCAGCGACACAGCCGCGTCCATCGCGGGGATGGCGCCGAGAATCGCGAGTATGATGCGAGTCATTCCGCTGACGCCAGATTCCGCAAGCGCGAGCAACGGCAAGGCGAGGATGAGCGTGCTGACGGCAGCGATCGTTCCGATATAACCCCGGATTCCGGCAGCGGTGCCCGCGCGAACCACCCGGTCGCGAAAGCGGGCACAAAATCCGAGCTCACGCTCGATCGCGTGACGTCCGCGTGAGATGAGGTAATAACCTGGATCATGCTCGCGGCGGGCGGTTGCGCCGTCGCGGTTTGGACCCTCGGGCGCTGCGCGCTTGGCGGCCGCGATTGCAAGCCGGGCGACTTTGATCTCGGTGTGCCCCGAGCCTCGCGCGAGTTCTTCGATCGCGTGGCGATAGCGATCGCGGGTTGGGAAATCCATTGCGGCGAAGTCGCTGCCCGCGCGCAGGACCGCGTCCACGTGACTGACGCTCTCGAAGAACTCGGCCCAATCGACGGCGGAGATGAGCCGCATGCTCGTGATCACGTTGCGTACGGTCACGTTCATCGCGCCTTGCGCCTGATGCTCGGTGCGGACGATCTCGTCGGCCGTCGTTCCCTGGACCAGCAGCTGCTCGTCCAGCCAAAGCAGCGCCGGCGTCACCTTGGGATCCTGATCGCGCAAGCGTTGAACCAGCTGGACCGCGAAGGCCCTCGGCAAAGGCGTTCGCCCGAAGCCTTTAAGAACCGTTTCCGCAGGTTCTGCTTCGCAGCCGCCAACTCCCAGCAGCCGGTTGGCCAAACCGTCGGCTTCCTGCCGTGCCGCTCGGCCGCCGACGATGCGCTCGGCGGAGCGCCGCAAATTTTCCACTAGAACGATTCTGAGTGTAATTGCGACCGCCCAAAGCTCACCGATGGTCAGCGGTTGCACACGCTGGTAGGCCTGCACGAACTTGCCAAGCATTTGCGGATCGAAGCGACTGTCAGTATGCGCGACAAAGGCCCAGGCGATGCCGAATACGCGGGGATAGCCCTCCAGTGGTCCGTCGGCAAGCTTCGGCAGCTGACGGTAGAAGCCGCGCGGGAGGTCGTCGCGGATTTCGCGAATCTGCTCCTCGACTACATGAAAGTTGTCGACCAGCCATTCGGCCGCGGGCGTGATCGCGCGTTCCTCGCGGATTGCAGCGGCGATGGCGCGATACGCTTCGAGCAAGACCCGGCCATTTTCCCGTAGCCGCGTCGCAAACCGTCGTCCGGTCGTAGGCCTCGTCGTGACCGGCTGCGCAGCGGCGAGGCTTTCGGCATGCTGCTCGAGCCGTTCGATGCTGAACAGTTCCGCGCGGATCGGCTCCTTGGCGTCCGCGGCAAAAGCGGCGGGCGGAGCCTTCAGCGCGTGCAGGAACACAAGATTCACACTTGCCTCGCAGTTTCGCCAAGGCGCCAACGACGGAGCGCAGTATGGTTCATTGGTCTTTTCATCTCACTCCTGGGCGGACCCTGCATGTGCGGTCAAGCTGGCGGACGCAGTTGCTCTGGCGCGACATCGCGCCACTCTTGCCACGAGCACGACAGCAAAACCAAAGCAGCCGATCCGAATGACGGAAGCACGGGCAACGAGTTCGGGCGCGCTTCAGCACTGCGATTTGATGGCGCAGCGCGATCAGTTCAGATGGAATTTTCTGTGGGAACCCTCGAACAGGACTTCAACTTCGCGCATACTCAACGCGAGGCCCGGAGCCCCTCAATGATACGCCTCCAATGTTCGCGGAATGTGGCGAGCACAGGAGACAAACATCTGGGTTCATGCAGGATGCGGTCTTGCGCGAGCCGCCCCCCGGTCTTTACGTGCTCGTTCGGCGCGCGCCGCAACGTGCGGAGGATCGATCAAACACCTAAATTGCGCGAGATGACGGGACCACCATTGGTCCGCGTTCGCTACTTCGGCTCTATCGACTGCTGCCAGAGATTTCGACTTATAACGCCAGCGGCGCCAGTCGCGGTAAAGCGCATCCATGCTACCAGTCATATCGACTCCCGCATTGATAAGTGCGGCTCGAGTCAATCGGTATTCTTCATCAAGCTTGAGCGGCGTCATCACAACTCCAGATAGCGCTGTCCGTCTGCCAGGCACAACGCTATATAACTTCACTCTATGCCTTGCGAGCCGACAATGATACGCGTTGAGTTTCTTTGTAAGAGGCCGCTTTCTCGAAGGTTTTCATTAAAATGCTTTCTCCATGACGCGCACTCCGTCCGAAAAGGAAAGATATATTGCCCCAGCGATTCTCTTCGTAACGAGCAACAGGAGGTTTTCGTGTGATATGCTTGGTTAATGAAGGAATCAGCCCAAGAGGTCCCTGCGCTTTAGAACCTTCATTTGCCTTT
>Ga0335077_10009851_pt1 | contig 11883 bp, 9 predicted proteins | sample Lox_Sample_31_FD_207151 | JGI IMG/M metagenome (GOLD analysis project Ga0335077, IMG submission 207151) | Soil microbial communities from Loxahatchee National Wildlife Refuge, Florida, United States - Lox_Sample_3.1 | ecosystem: Environmental > Terrestrial > Soil > Wetlands | place: USA: Florida...
GATTCCGAACTCGGCGACGAGCGCGGCGGCCACGTCGTCCTGCGTGGAGAGCGGATTCGAGGCGCAGAGCACGACGTCCGCGCCGCCGGCCTGGAGCGTGCGCGCGAGGTTTCCCGTCTCCGTCGTGACGTGGAGGCAGGCCGACAGCCGGATGCCGGCGAGCGGTCTCTCCTTCCCGAAGCGCTCGCGGATCCGTGCCAGAACAGGCATCGAGCGATCGGCCCACTCCATGCGGAGCCGTCCCTTGCCGGCGAGAGAAAGGTCTTTCACGTCGTGCGCGGGGAGCGTGGCGGTCGTCATGCGATCTCCTTGCGGCCGTGCGTGGAATCCCGTACGGCATCGACGATGTAGGTGGCGAGAGCGACCTCCCCGGAGCCCGAGGAGACACGGTAGGGAGCGAAGGCCGAGAAGCGCGCGGCGGCGAAGCCCGCGCGCCTGAGGCCGGCGCGGAGGGTCTCGCGCGGCAAACCGAGATGATGCGCGCCCGTCACGGCGCGCAGCGCGCGAAGGCCGTGCGGCTCGAGCTCGACGAGGACGACGCGGCCGCCTGGCCTCGCGGCTCGACCGAACTCCTCGAGCGCCTCCGCCGGCCGGACGAGGTGCCGGAGTAGGTGAAACGCGAAGATCGCATCGAACGCACCGTCGTCGAACGGCAGCTTTTCCGCGCACGCGCGCCGCACCGTGACGTTCTCCGCGCCCGCGCGCCGGAGCTTCTCCTGCGCGAGGCGCACCATGCGCGCACTCGCGTCCACGGCCTCGACCGTCCCGGCCACGCCGGCGAGCGTGAGCGTCAGGAGACCGGTGCCGCAGCCGACGTCGGCAACCCTGAGGCCGCGCGGCACGAGCCTGAGGAGCGCCGCCTCGCGCACCCCCGGCGAGTAGAACGGGCCCATGAACCGGTCCCACTCTCCCGCGACCGCGTCGAAGCTCACCTCGGGAAGCCCGGTGGCGCGTTCCTCGAGGACGTCCCGGAGCCGCTCGTCGTCCGACGGGAACGCGGAATCCGTGACGGCCGAAGCCACCGAGGTCCAGAGCGTCCGCCCTTCGCCCGTCGCCGCATAGCGCTCGGCCCCGTTCGTCCGATGCGTCTCGACGAGACCGGCGCGCCGGAGCACGGCGAGGTGATTCGAGACGCGAGATTGAGCGGCCCCCAGGACCCGCTGGATCTCCCGCACCTGCAGCTCCTCACGGGACAGGAGCCGCACCGCGCGGAGGCGCAGCGGGTCGGCGAGGGCGGACAGGGCGGCGGACTCGAGCATGACGAGATCATATCACATGATCACGCTGCCGTGATATGAATATCGGGCTGCGGCGCGACCCGAGCCCTATTCACCTTCTAGGAGATCTTTCTCTTTCTCTTCTCTCAAGCGCTGGCGGGTACCGCCGCGCGGAAGGCGGCCGCGAGGGACTCGGCCCTGTCGGTCCGCTCCCACGTGAACTCCGGAAGCCGGCGGCCGAAATGCCCGTAAGCCGCGGTCTTTCTGAAGATCGGCCGCCTCAGGTCGAGCGCGTCGATGATGCCCTTCGGCGTGAGCACGAAGTGCTCGCGCACGAGCTTCGAAAGAGCCTCGGGATCGACGTTCGAGGTCCCGAACGTCTCGACGAGGACCGAGACGGGATCCGCCACGCCGATCGCGTACGCGAGCTGCACCTCCACCTTGTCGGCGAGCCCGGCCGCCACGAGGTTCTTCGCGATGTAACGCGCCATATAGGAGGCCGAGCGGTCCACCTTGGTCGCGTCCTTGCCCGAAAACGCGCCCCCGCCGTGGCGCCCGAATCCGCCATACGTGTCGACGATGATCTTGCGGCCCGTCAGGCCGGTGTCGCCCTGCGGCCCTCCGACGACGAAACGGCCCGTCGGGTTGATGTGGAACTTCGTGTTCTCGTCGAGGAGCGCCGCGGGCACGACGGGCCGGATGATCTCCTCGCGCACCGCCTCGCGCAGCTCCGGCGTGGGAACGGTCTCGGCGTGCTGCGTCGAGACGACGACGGCCTCCACGCGCACCGGCCGGTCGCCTTCGTATTCGACCGTGACCTGGCTCTTGCCGTCGGGGCGCAGCCACTCGAGGATCTTTGACTTGCGGGCCTCGGCGAGACGCATCGTGAGCCGGTGCGCGAGCGTGATGGGAAGGGGCATGAGCTCCTCGGTCTCCCGCACCGCGAGACCGAACATGAGGCCCTGGTCGCCGGCGCCGCCCGCGTCGACGCCCATGGCGATGTCCGGCGACTGCTTGTCGATCGTCGAGAGTACGGCGCACGTCTCGTAGTCGAATCCGTACTTCGCTCGCGTGTAGCCGACGTCGCGGATCGTCTCCCGCACGATGCCCGGGATGTCCACGTAAGTCTTCGTCGTGATCTCACCCGCGATCAGCGCGAGGCCCGTCGTCACGAGCGTCTCGCAGGCGACCCGCCCGAGGGGATCGTCCCTCAGGATCGCGTCGAGGATCGCGTCGGAGATCTGGTCGGCGATCTTGTCCGGGTGGCCTTCCGTGACGGATTCCGACGTGAAGAGGCTGCGGTTCTTGCCCATGGTTCCACGCTCCGGAGCCGCGCTGCGGCGAAGCGCGGAGTTTAGCAGGCCGGCATTCCCTTCACGGGCGAAAAATCAGGAAGCGCGTCGTTCCGTATCGTCGACGATCGGCCGGCTCGAGGCCAGAAGGGCGCAGGACCTCGTCGTCCCCGCGCTCGTGAAACAGCCAGCCGCCCGGGCGTAAGAGGTGAAGAAGAAGTTGAAGGTCCCCTGAGGAATCTTCTTCGAAGGGGGCATCATGGAAGATCACGTCGAACGACGGACGCCGCGGCGCGCCCTCCGTGGGCGCGGCGGACCCGACCGCGATACCGCGGCTCGCACGCCCCGCCGCGCTCCCCTCTTCGCCTTTCGAAGAGAATCTTTCTACGGACATCTCCTCGATGCGAGCCGTCTTCCCCGTTCCGAGCCGTTCGAGGTTCCCCCTCAGTATGTTCGCGACGCGACGATCCGACTCGACGAACGTGGCGTGCGCGGCGCCGCGCGAGAGCGCCTCGAGGCCGTACGCCCCCGAGCCCGCGCACGCGTCCAGCACGCGGGCGCCCACGACCGCCTCCCCGAGGACGTCGAACACCGCCTTGCGCGCGCGCTCGGTGGTCGGCCGAATGCCCTGCGGGACACCCAGCTTCCGCCCGCGCCAGATTCCGGCGGTCACGCGCACCATGGGCTCAGTGCCACGGTACAGGCGAAGGTGTGGGCGGTCTCGGGCCTGCAACGACGGGATCCTCGAAGAGGCGCGGGATGTCGCCGCGATACACGAAGATCCTCAGCTCGTGACTCCCCTGCTCGCCGCTGGCGTCGAGCTCCTCGAGCTCGAAGTCGTGATCCAGCGCGTCGTCGTGGACGACCCGGTACCAGACGCCGTCGGCCCGCCTCCTTAGAGTGTCACCGTCCTTCAGGGGCTTCGTGTCCCACTTCGTCTCGGCGGGATCCTCCTTCTCGAACCGGGACCGGAGATCCTCCAGCGCGCCCCGCGCCCTCCCCACGGCCAGCGGCAGCGCGGTGAGGTCGTCGTACGCGAAGATGCGTGACCTCCCGGCCGGATCGGCGATCTCGATCGTGACGCGCCGCGCCTGCGCGTCCCCGAGGGCGGACCGGCGCGGATCCTCGACGTCCGCCTCGCGCACGGCCAGCGCCTCGAGACAAACCCTCCGGATCACGTCGATCTCCTCCCGCGAGACCGCCTTTCGGTCGACGATCCGCTCGGACCGGTATCCGCGGACCCTGACGAGAGTCCCGTCGTCGAAAAGAGCCACGCGCTCCATCCCGATGCCCTGCCGGGACTCGAGCGCCGCGATGAGATGAGGATCGCGCTTCTCCGGCGTGGGCGTCGGCGCGGGCGGGGCCGTCGCCGTCGGTGCGGGCGACGGGGAGGAACCGGCCGCGAGCAATACCGCGAGAAGCACGATCCGCGTCATCGCGCTTCCACGTCCGCGGCACGTCTCAGCGCCCTCGGGAAGTTCAGCCGGGACGCGACAGCCGCGCGCTCGACGGCCGAAAGCGGCGCGAGGAGGCGTTTCCAGGCGGCCTCTGCTTTCGGACGCTCGGGTTCGGGCCGTTGCGCGTCGAGGGATGGCGGCACAGAGCCAGAGGCCGATTTTTTCCTAGAAGGTGAATGGGGGATCGCCCAACCCGGGAGCACGTCGCCAAAGAGTTCGAGCTCCGCCGCGAGCCCCAGCGAGCGATCCCAATACCCTTCTAAGAAAATCTCCTCGAATCCCCTGCGCATCCGGTCGCCTGAAAGAGCTCCGAAGGCGCCTGCGCTGCGCGCCCTCTTGATTGCTTTTTCGAACTCCCCGTCCCACGCGAATCCCAGGCGCACCGCGTATTTCACCGCCCGGTACGCGCGCGTCGGGTCGTCGACGAGGGATTTCGCGTGCAGGAGGCGGAGGGTCCTGGACGCGAGGTCCCTGCGGCCGCCGAAAGGGTCCAGGACGCTTCCCGTGAGGCCGCGCCTGCCGACCCGCCGGGCCATCGCGTTGATCGTGAAGTCCCGGCGCCCGAGATCCTCCTCGATCGTGGTCGTGCCCGTGACGACAGGCAGGCTCGCCGGCGCCGGATACTCCTCACGACGCGTCGCGGCCACGTCCACGCGAAGGCCGCCGGGAGCCCGGAGCCTCGCCGTGCCGAACCGCGCGTGCGACTTCTCGAGCGACCAGCCGGGCAGTCTGCCCAGGCGCGTCGCGAGCTCGAGCGCGGTCGCGGCGGCCGCCTCCACGGCGAGGTCCACGTCGTGAAGCGGGTGGCCGAGAAGCAGGTCGCGCAACGCCCCTCCGACGAACCACAGTCCCACCTCACGCCGGTCGGCGACCTCGCCCGCCCGCACGAGCTGCGTGGCGACCTCCTCGGCGGCGAACGCGGGCGGGGCTTCGCCCTCGGCGATCATGGCGCAGCCGTGTACGAGTATCGGACGGAGTTCGGACCGAGGAGGGTCTCCATCGACGCCGTGAACTCGGGGCTCGGCCGCACCCACAGGCGAGAATCGATCTTGTGGCGGGCGGCGAAGTGGCCCGGCCGGCGCAACTCGAGCGAGACGGGCACGGGGCCCGCGTACCTTCGAAGAATCTCCTTCAGAGCCTCTTCGTCGAAGGTCTCGAAGTTCTGTGGAACGATGAGCACCTCGCGGGCGCCCTGCTCTTTCAGTCCTTCGAGGGGCTGGATTTCGCGCGCGATGATCTCGATGGGCATGCCGGCGGCCTCGTTTTCCGAAGAATCGTGCATCCCGCCGCCCGGCGCCATGGACAGGCGCACGGTTCCCGTGACGAGCACGGGCCGGCCCGGCGCGAGCCATGACCCGACGCGCTCGAGAAGGCCCGCGAAGACGGTCACGGGCACGGAGCCCGTGAGGTCTTCGACGACGGCCTTCGCCATCATCTTTCCCTCGTTCTGGCCCTTCTTGATCTGGCTCTTCTTGACCGTCCCGACGAGCCCCACGAGCTTCACCTGGGCATCGAGGCGCTCGCGCAGCGTCTCGCACGTGGCGTCGCCGAACATGCGGATCTCGTCCTCGAATCGCGCGAGCGGATGGCCCGTGATGTAGAAACCGAGCGTCTCCTTCTCGTAGCGGATCCTCTCGTCGACGCTCCATTCCTGCCTGTCGGGAAACTGATCTTCGACGCGCGTTTCCTTCGGAACGTCGAAGAGGAGAGCCTGGCTCGACGACGCGGCCTCGCGCGCGTCGGCCGCCACGTCGATCGCATGGTCGAGCCCGTCGAGAAACGCGGCCCGGCTCTTCCCGAGGGAGTCGAAGCAGCCCGACTTGATCAGCGCCTCGATGACCCGCCGGTTGTTCAGGCGGAGGTCGACACGCGAGCAGAAATCCGTCAGGGACCTGAACGGGCCGTCGCCGGCGCGCGCCGCGAGGACCGAGGCGACGGCGCCTTCCCCGACGCCCTTGACGGCTCCGAGGCCGAACCGGATCGCGGGGCCGTCCGGCGTGAATGAAAGGTCCGACGCATTGACGTCCGGCGGCAGCACGGGGATCTTCATGTCGCGGCAGGTGTTCACGTACTTGACGACGTCGTCCGAGCTGCCCGAGCTGGCGGTGAGCGTGGCCGCCAGGAACTCCACCGGGTGATGCACCTTCATCCAGGCGGTGCGATACGCGAGGAGCGCGTAGACGACCGAATGCGACTTGTTGAAGCCGTAACGGCCGAACGGCAGGATGAGCGCCCACAGCTCCTCGGCCTTCCTCTTCGGCGTCCCGTTCGCGACCGCCTTCTTGACGAACTTGTCGCCCTCGGCCTTGAGAAGCGCCTCGTCCTTCTTCCCGATGGCCTTGCGGAGCTTGTCAGCTTCCCCGGGCGAATAGCCGGCCACGGCGCGCGCCGCGAGCATGACCTGCTCCTGGTAGACGAGGACGCCGTACGTGTCCCTGAGGATGGGCTCGAGCTGGGGGAGCGGGTACTCGAACTTCGTCCCGCGGCGCCGCTGGATGTAGACCTCCACGGTTCCGGCGTCGAGCGCGCCCGGCCGGTAGAGCGCATTGAGGGCGGCCAGATCCTCGAACACCTCGGGCCTCACCCGGCGGAGCAGATCGCGCATGCCGGACGACTCGAACTGGAAGACGCCGTCCGTGCGGCCGTCCGCGAAGAGCCGGTACACCTCGGGGTCGTCGAGCGGAATGGCGTCCAGGTCCGGGCGCTTCCCCGTCCTCTTCATCACGAAGCGCAGGGCGTCGTCGAGGATGGTCAGCGTGATGAGCCCGAGGAAGTCCATCTTGAGCAGGCCCATCCGGTCGACCGACTTCATCTCGAACTGGGTCGTGATCTCGTCGTTGCTGTTGCGGTAGAGAGGCAGGTACTCGACGAGGGGCCTCGGAGCGATGAGGATCCCGGCCGCGTGGACGCCCGCGTGGCGCGAGACGCCCTCGAGCCGTTCGCCGAGGTCGAAGAGCCGGCGGTAGGTCTCGTTGCCCTTCAGGGCCTCCGCGAGCTCCTTCACGTCGCGCCGCGCCTCGGCGAGCATCGTGGGCTTGCCCGGGTTCGCCGGGATGAGCGAGCAGAGCCGGTTCACCTCGGCCAGCGGGACGTCGAGGACCCGGCCCACGTCGCGAATGACGGCCCGCGCCTTCATCGAATTGAACGTGATGATCTGTCCCACGTTCTCGCGCCCGTACTTGCCGCGGACGTACTCGATCACCTCGCCGCGGCGGCGCTCGCAGAGGTCGACGTCGATGTCGGGCATCGAAACGCGGTCGGGATTCAGGAAGCGCTCGAAGAGGAGGTCGTAGGCGAGCGGATCGACGTCCGTGATCGCGAGAGCGTACGCGACGAGCGAGCCCGCCGCGCTCCCCCGCCCGGGGCCAACGGGGATTCCCTCGTCCTTCGCGTACTTGATGAAGTCCCAGACGATGAGGAAGTAGCTCGAGAGCCCCATCTTGCGGATGACGGAGAGCTCCCACGCCAGCCGCTCGTCGTACTCCTCCCGGGGTCTCTTCGCGGTGCCGCTCGCGAATGCCGCGCGCTGCGGCTCGAGCCGCCGCTCCAGCCCCTCCTTCGCGAGGTCCTCGAGGTACACCTCGGGAGTCCGGTCGCCTCCGGGGACGGGGAACGTCGGGATCTTGAGCCCCGTATCCACGATGACGATGGGCGTGATGCGCTCGGCGATGGCGGCGGTATTCTTCACGGCCTCGAGCGTGAGCGGGCGGAAGACGTCGCTCATCTCCTCGGGGTCCTTCACGTAGAACTCCGAGTTGTAGAACTTCATCCGCTTCGTGTCGTTGAGCGTCTTCCCCATCCCGATGCACAAAAGGACGTCCTGGGCCGCGGCGTCGTCGCGCGTCAGGTAGTGCGCGTCGTTCGTCGCGACCGGCGGAATGCCGGTCTCCGCTGAAAGCCGCAGCAGGTCCGGCAGGATCTGCCTCTGCTCCGGGAGGCCGTGATCCATGATCTCGATGAAGTAGCGGTCCACCCCGAAGAGGCCGCGATACCTGAGCGCGGTCTCCTTCGCGCCCTCGAAATCCCCCATGCGGAGCCGCTTCGAGACCTCCGAGTTCAGACAGCCCGAGAGCGCGATGACGCCCTCGTGATACCTCTCGAGAAGCTCCCAGTCCATCCGCGGCTTGTAATAGAAGCCGGAGAGGAACGCCTCGGACACGAGCCGCGCGAGGTTCCGATAGCCGTCAGGCGTCTCCACGAGCAGCGTCAGGTGATAGTTGTTCCCTTCGCCGTCGAGCGTCCTCACGCTCTCACGGTCGAAGCGCGATCCCGGGGCGATGTACGCCTCGACACCCAGGATGGGCTTGATGCCCGCCTCCAGCGCGGACGTCTGGAGCTCGTACGCTCCGAACATGTTTCCGTGGTCGGTGACCGCCACGGCGTCCATCCCGGAGGCCTTCACCTGCCTGATCAGATCCTTGAGCCGGTTCGCGCCGTCGAGAAGGGAATACTGGGTGTGGAGATGCAGGTGGACGAAGTCGCCGGACATCCGGGCCGCGATTGTAGCGTTGCCTCAGGCCGGCGTTCGGCGAAGTGCCGGCGCTCCGCGCTCGATCAGGGCCGTCGCGGCCGCGAGGACGAGAAGAAGCGCGGAGAGAGCCACGTCGAAGACGAGCTGCTCCTCGACCTGGATCGTCAGGAGAACGCCGGAGCGGGCCGCGCCGAGCCAGAGCAGGTCCGCGCCCGCGAAGAGGACGAAGGCCGAGAGGGAGTACGCGACCTGGTCTCCCAGCCGGCCTCCGGCCGTGCGGACGGCCAGCCGCAGGGCGGCCACGAGCGAGACGGCATACGAGAGGAGGACGGCCGTGGCCCCCCAGGCCACGGCGGGATGAACGGGGTCGCTGTCCCCGAGGACGACGAGCGTCAGATCGATGCGCGAGAGCCCGTATCCGCCGCTGAAGAGGACGAGGAGCGTGAGACACGCGAGCGGCGCCATCGCTCCGCGGAGCCGGCCGGGAGGCGAGAAGCCGTCCTCGGAGACCAGCATCCACCCTTCCAGCAGAACGAGGAGAAGCGTCCGCCACCCCGGGAAGAAGCAGCTCGCGACCGAGGCGAACGCGAGGGACTCGAGGCGCCGCTGCCGCGTGGCGGCGGCATAGACGAAGAGGCCGAGGCCGAGCAGCACGGCGACGCGCGTGAACGTGGCCGAGGCCAGGATCGCGAGGCGGACGTTCGGCGCGATCCAGGAGCCGACACAGCTCAAGGGCGGGATGAGCGCGACCCAGCGCACGGGGCCTGGTCGCGCCTCGCGGAGCGCGCCGCGTGCGATCAGGCCCGCGAAGGCCACGAACGCCGTGTCTCCGGCGATGAGACCGGCGGAACTCCCGAACGGCGTCCTCGCGACGGGAAAGAAGCAGACGAGGCCCGCGAACGCGATGCCGAGCGCGAGAGCGCGCCGAAGGCCGCGCTCCCGGGCGGCCATCGCCAGAGCGCCGGCGAGCAGCAGCGCTCCCGCCGCGTGGTCCCGGCCCGGGAGCGCGGCGAGCGCGAGCAGCAGCGCTACCGCGCCCCCGCTCACGCCGGACGCCGCCAGAGTCCGAGAACGACGGCCACCATCGCGAGTCCGAGCAGCGCCTGGACGGGCGGGTGCTCGCTTCCCCCCGGGCGGAGGGCGAAGGCGCGGTAGCGATCCGCCTCGGCGGCTCCGAAGCCGGGAGCCGCGAGGTACCGGGTCAGCTCCGCTGTTCCCGCCCAGCGCTTGTCGAGAGCCGGCGAAGAGGCGAGGCGCGCGGCGAGACACGCGTCACAGCGGCGCTTCAGAAGGACGGGTTCGAGGCTCAGCACCGCGGGGTCGGGAGCGCCCACTCCGGACCCCGGGGGACACACGCCGAGGAGGATCGCGACAGTGGGCGCGAAGTCCTCGGGCGCGAATTCGGACGTTCCCTTCGCGAGGCCTTTTCCCGCGGCGAGAAACGCGGTCGCGCGCGCGAGCGCGTCGGGACCTCCGTGATGCCCGTCGTCGTCCGAGCCGTGGTCACCCAGAACGACGAGAGCGTCGCGGGTCAGATCCAGACGAGAGGCGATGCGACCGACGCGGGCGTCCACGGCGGCGAGAGCCTCGTGATACGCCGCGCTCCAGGGCTTCAGCGTGTGCCCCGTCTGGTCCACCGAGCCGAAGTGCACGAGCGCGAGCACGGCGGCGGGGTCGTCGAGAATCCGCATGGCTCCCGCCTCCACGGCATCGTCGTCGACGTAGGCTCCGAAGATGTCCGCCCCCTTGCCGACGTAGCCGCGCGCGCCCCCTTCACGCATGTCGTCGCCGAACAGCTCCAGGAGGTCGGGCGCGTACGCGGACGAGCCCCAGACCCTGTGGGCGCGGTTCAGCCGTGTGAAAAGCGAATCTTCCGACACCCGGTCCGCCGAGACGTTCAGCAGGCTGTCCCGGAAATTTCCGGGCTTTCCGGTGAAAAGGGTCCTCAGGCAGGGCTTCGTGAAGGACCGCATCCCGGCCGTCATCGGGCCGCGGCTTCCCGCCGCGGCGAGGCGCTCCACGTTCGGCATCCCCGCGCCCGACAGCGCGTCGGCACGCCTCCATCCGTCGATGACCACGACGACGACTCGCCGCGAAAAGGGCTCGAACACCGGGAGAGAGGCGTTGCGAAACTCCGCCGCTCCGTCCGACGCCGCGGGCCCGGGGCGCAGGAGAGAGCTCGCGGCGAGCGGCAGGAAGACGACTGCGGCCAGCGAGATGGAGAGTCTCATCCGGTTCGCGCGATTCGCGTAGCACATTCTGGCACGACGCCCACACGCACATCATCCTCGTGTGTCTTGGCACACGCGGACACGTGCCGGAGACGGTGCGGCGACACACCCGTTGCCCCGAGGCGGCGGGACGCCCTCGCAGGGCGCGTTTCGCAGCCTGCGGGAGCGGAATCGGAATTGCGTATGACTCTCCGAAGGAGGAGCAACCCGATGGACGCCGCTTCCACGATCGCCACGACCGCGTCGCTCCTGGTCTCGGTTCCGGCGGCCGCGGCCGGTGTCCGCGCCTATCGACTCTTCGGCGGCCTCCGCGAAGTCTCGTGTCCGGAGACCGCGGAGGCGGTCCTCGTCAGGATCGACGTCACCCATGCCATCGCCAGCCGCCTCTCGGGAGGAAACGAGCTGCGCCTGAGGTCCTGCTCGCGCTGGCCCGGTCGTCAGGGTTGCGACCAGGCGTGCCTCGTCCAGTTCTCGTCCTCGTCCGGCGCGGCCCGCGCGCGCAGACCCTCCACGACGTGCTCGCTAAGTGCGGTTTCGTCCGCTGCCGACGCCGGCCGCAGCCGTCCCACGAAGGCCAGGTTGTCCTGGAGCGAAAGCCCGTAAGGGCGGACGTTGGCGCGCGGCGAGCTGTACTCCAGGAGCAGGTTGTCGTCGGTCGAGACGAGGTCCTCCGGCCGGAGCCCCCACTCGCGGGAAGACGCGATCAGTCGGTCCACTTCCGATGGGCCGAGAAGGCGCTCGTCGAGGAGGCGGGACAAGCCGCCGACGAGGGCGAGGTCCGTGGCAAGCGGCCGGGCCGCCGCGAGCCGCGCGACGGCCGCCTCGGACGGCCGGCAGTCCCAGGCGCAGGCCACGAGCACACCCTGGTCCGGAGCGAAGTAGAGCCAGACGGAGGGGAAAGCCGAGCGGGCCGTCGCCAGGATGGAGAGGACGTCGGCACGCGAGAGGTGGTGGAGCGGGACCCACACCTGGAGCACGCCCCGTCCGGTGAGGCGTGAGCGCGCCACCTCGTAGAACTCGCGGTTGTAGAAGGCGGCCGCTCCCGCGAACCAGATTCCGGAGCCGTCCATGCCGATGAAATCGTAGCGGCGCGGCGAGAGGGCCAGCAGGTTGCGGCCGTCGGCCACGTGAACGGTGGTTCCGGGGCGCGACAGCACGCCGCCCTTCCCGGTTCGGAAGTCGCGATCCGTGAGGTTCACGACGTCGCGCGCCGGC
>Ga0335077_10009853_pt1 | contig 11882 bp, 6 predicted proteins | sample Lox_Sample_31_FD_207151 | JGI IMG/M metagenome (GOLD analysis project Ga0335077, IMG submission 207151) | Soil microbial communities from Loxahatchee National Wildlife Refuge, Florida, United States - Lox_Sample_3.1 | ecosystem: Environmental > Terrestrial > Soil > Wetlands | place: USA: Florida...
GCCTCCATCTGCATCCCGAAACCGGTGATGCTATCGAGACCCTAACCAACACATGCGGCGAGCCTCCCAGGTGCTTCTGCCGCCAGCTGACCAGACCGGGCCGCTAGGGCGTGTCCCGTGGATCATGGGACGGGGTCGCGTAGCCAGATGCTGATCGAGGCCACGTCGATGGTGCCCTGGTAAATCCGCTCGCGCTTGTCATAGCGGGTGGCCACGGCCCTGAACTGCTTGAGCTTGGCAAAGCAGCGTTCCACGGTGTTGCGCTTTTTGTACCAGCCGGCGTCGAAGGCCGGCGGGCGGCCGCCGGCCCGGCCGCGGTCACGGCGATGCTTCTTCTGGTCTTCCTTGACCGGGATCACGGCCGTGATGTGGTGGCGCCGCAGCCAGGCCCGGTTCGCCCGGGAGGAGTACGCCTTATCCGCCATCGCGCGGCCGGGCCGCCGGCGTGGCCTGCCCAGGCCCCGGCGCCGGATGCGGATCGCGTCCATCAGCGGGACGAACCGCGGGGAGTCACCGTGCTGGCCGCAGCTGGTCAGCCGCGCGACCGGGCGGCAGCGCAGGTCAGCGGCCAGGTGGATCTTGGTGGTCAGCCCGCCGCGGGACCGGCCGATCGCCTCCCGGCCGGATTTCGTGTCATTCGCTGAAGCCCCCCGTGAGGTCATCAGCGGCCCGGGCACGGCGGGCCCCGGCCGCATGCTGATGCGCCCGGGCGACGGTCGAGTCCGCGCTGACCGTCCAGTCCGCGCCTTCGGCCTCATCGCATCCGGCCCGCAGCCCGTCCAGGATCTGCTCCCAGGTCCCGTCCAGCGACCAGCGGCGATGCCGGTTATAGACGGTCTTCCAGTTCCCGAAGCCCTCCGGCAGGTCCCGCCACGGGCAGCCCGCCCGGGCCCGGAAGAAGACCCCGTTGATCACCATCCGGTGATCGGCCCACCGGCCGCCACGCCGCTGCGGGCCGGACGGCAGGAACACCCGAAGGCGCTCCCATTCCTCATCGGACAGGTCATGACGATTCAGGCGATCAGGCATCGTACTGATCTACACGAACCCGCTTCGAAGATCCACGGGACACGCCCTAGGCCCTAACTCACAGAGCTATCGTAGCGTTCAATTCTGGAGAGCAGCGCGACGACCTCTGCGACCTCCGCCGAGGACTGGCCGTATACGGCGATCAGGTCGTGTCGAAGGTCCTCCAGCGACATGAGTGCTTCCTGGTGGTGACCGGCGCTGGCTAGCAGCAGGCCGACCTGGCGCCGGGCATCGAGAGCGCGCTCGTCATGATCGTCCGCTGTTCGTGACCGGTCGGCGAGGTAGGCGCGGAAGGCGGCGAGCGCCTCGGTGTTTTCCCCGAGTGCGGCCTGGCAGGTGGCCGCGTAATAGCGGCAATCCATTGCTTGCGTGTCAGCGGCGCCGTACCGCTCGGCAAGCCGGGCTCCGGCAGCCTCGAATTCTGTCAGCGCGTGGCGGTAGGAGCCAGCCACGAACAGCACGTTGGCCAGGCTGAAGCGCAGTTCATCGGCGAGGGCATCGTCGGCGGCGCATCGTCCGATCGCGGCGGTGAGTATGTCTGCGGCCTGGGAGAACTGCCCGGCCTGGGCGAGTTCGGCCGCCTGCTCTGTGATGGCCTGGGCCTCGCTGGAGGATAGCGTGGTGGGGCCGGCTGTGGCTGGCGGTGCGGGCGCTGGCGTCCTGCGGTGGGGAGTGGCCGCCATTGGCCGAATGAAGGGCCGGGTCGGGTCTAGTTCACCGCGGGCGAGGCTCGCCGTGCTGTCGCGGGCGTAGGGCAGCAGCCTGTCGTAGACCTCATCCGGTCCGGGCCGCTCGTCAGGGCTCTTGGACAGGAGCTTGAGGATGAGCGTCTCGATAGGGGCGGGTATGTCCGGGCTGATGGCCCTGACTGGCGGCGGCGGGCTATGCACGTGGTGCCACTGGACGGAGACGCCGCCGGATGGCGTGAAGGGCAGCTGGCCGGTCAGCATCTCGTGCAGGACGCAGCCGAGGGCGTACAGGTCGGCAGGTGGCCCGACGGCGCTGGCGAGAGCCTGCTCGGGAGCCATGTATGGCGGCGTGCCCACCGTCTGCCCGGTCATGGTGAGCTTGACGATCTCCCCGGCGCCCAGCAGCGCGGCGACCCCGAAGTCGAGTACCTTGACGATGCCGCCCGGGGTGAGGAACAGGTTGCGTGGCTTGATGTCACGGTGCACTACAGACAGCCGGTGCACTTCGCTGAGCACGGCGGCGACCTGCGCGGCGATGGCGGCTGCCCAGGCGAGCGGCGGGGGGGAGCTGTCATAGTCGTGCTCGGCGATCAGGTCCGCAAGCTCTGCGCCCGTGAGCAGCTGCATGACCAGGTACAGGTCGCTGGTGGCTTCGTCGGTGCCTGTGTCGTGGACGGCTGGGATGCCGGGGTGCGCCAGGGCGGCGGTGGTCTGCACTTCGCGCAGGAACCGAAGCCTGGCGTTCTCCGCCGCCTGGGCCTGCTCGGCGCGCAGCGCCTCGGCCAGGGCGCCGGGTGCTCCTCGCGGGCCGGGTGCCGGGGGAGGCTTCATCAGCTTCACGGCGATGCGGCGGTCGAGCCGAATGTCGTAGCCTGCCCACACCTCGCCCATGCCCCCTTGCCCGATCGGGCGGTCGAGGCGGTATCTGTCGGCGATCACCCGGGCATGCTCAGTCCACGGCATGTCGGTCATAACTCGCAAGCTTCCCAGGAGTAATCAGGCGGCCACAAGGGGGCAGTCTCAGGGGTGAGTGCCACCAGGGTCCTGTGCCGGGCCTGACCCTGTGGTGCGCTGCTGTGCCTCGCGGCGGGCCGGGCGGCGGATCAGCTCGTAGGCGTGCCGGCGGGCGACGTGCGTGAACGCCTCGTGGAATCCCTGGTCGTCGAAGAAGCGCCTGACCAGGGTGTCGTTGGCCTCGGCCCGGTCGACGACGACCCGTTCCAGGTGCTCGTCGAAGACCTGGCCGAACTTGTCGATGTCGTTGACCAGCCCGGCCTGGGCGACTGCGGGGTCCTCGGCGATCGCGACGACCTGCTGGACGGCCCAGACCTGGTCGGCGGTGCCCAGGTCCAGGCCGTACCGGTTGTTGAGGTCGGAGATGACCTCGGCCAGCGGCACCTCCTCGGGCTCGGCGGCTGCGCCGTCGGCGTCGGCCGCGAATCCCGGCAGCAGGTGCGGGCCCTCTGGCGCGAGCCGTACGTCTGCCTCGCCGGTCTTGACGATCCGCAGGTGCGTCAGGTCGACCTGGCCGACGTCCACCCCGGCGTCGGCCCGCCGGGGGAGCCGGTTCCACAGGAACCTGCCGTAGAGGTAAAGCGCCTCGAGTTCCGGGTCGGAGTAGCCGACGATCTGAGACAGGAAGCCGTAGGCGCGGACGTAGTCGTTGAGCGCGGCCCTGAACTCCTCGGCGGTTCGCGGGTCGGCCTCGGCCAGCGCCGCGTACCGGTCGCGGGCCGGGTCGGTGAAGCGGTACAGCTGGGCGTGCGCCCGCTCAAGCTGGCTGCGGGTCGCCGATGTCTCCTCGGCCTTCAGGTATTCCGCGGCGAAGGCCATGATCTCCGAGTCGACCAGCAGCTGGTAGCCCTTGAGGTCGCGCTCCTTGACGTAGAGCAGGTTCGGGTCGGTCGGCTCGGCCAGCGCCTCTTCGAAGTAGGGCTTGAACGCCGCCTGGATGTCTACTGCGTCGTTGGCGAGGTCCAGGACGCACACGTCTTCCTGGCTCTTGAGCGGGTGCGTCCGGTTGAGCCGCGACAGGGTCTGCACGGCGGCCAGGCCGACCAGCGGCTTGTCCACGTACATGGTGGTCAGCAGCGGCTGGTCGAAGCCCGTCTGGTACTTCTCGGCCACGACCAGGATCCGGTACTCCTGCTGCCCGCGGCTTGCCGCGTGCGGGTCGTCGGCCTTTACGTACCCGAACCGGGCCGGCAGCTCCCGCTCGGGGAAGCCGTTGAGCTTCGGCTCGGTGTAGTCGAGGTCGTCAAGGGTCAGCGTGCCGGAGAACGCCACCAGCGCGGCGCAGTCCGTGAACTCGCGCTTGCCGTTGTAGGCGCGGATCGCCTGGTAAAGCCGGACGGCGTGCTCCCGCGAGCGGGTCACCACCATCGCCTTCGCGCGCCCGCCCAGGCGGCCCATTGCGTGCTCGCGGAAATGGTCCACGATGATCTGCGCCCGCTGCTCCAAAGACGTCGGGTGCAGTTCCGCGGCGCGGACCAGCTTCGCCTTGGCCTTGCGGGGATCGACCTGCCGGCTGGCCTCCTCGACCGCCGCGTTCCGCAGCCGCCAGTAGGTCTGGTAGGTCAGGTAGTTGCGCAGCACGTCCAGGATGAATCCCTCGTCGATGGCCTGGCGCATCGCGTAGGCATGGAACGGCTCCCAGCTGTCGGCCGCATCGTTCCTGCGGCCGAAGAGCTGGAGCGTCTTGTTCTTGGGGGTAGCGGTGAAAGCGAAGTACGACAGGTTCGGGTGTCGGCCCCGGGCGAGCGCCGAGGCTGTCAGCGGGTCCCCGTCGTCATCGATGTCGTCGCTGCCGAGCCGGCCGAGCGCCCGTTTGAGCGCCTCCGATGACTTTCCGCCGGACTGGGACGAGTGCGCCTCGTCGATCACGATCGCGTACCGCCGGCTGGCCAGCCCGGCGACTTTGTCTAGCACGAACGGGAACTTCTGCAAGGTGGTGATGATGATCCGGGCGGTCTGCCCCGCGAGTGCCTGCGCCAGCTGCTCAGAGTCCTCGTCAATGCGCTGGACGACCCCTGAGACATGCTCGAACTGGTAGATGGTGTCCTGCAGCTGCGAGTCCAGGACCCGCCGGTCGGTGATCACCACCACCTTGTCGAACACCGGCTCATCCGGCCCGAGTCCGGCCTCGCGGGCGGCAGGGGCGATCATCGCGGGATCGCCGGGGGTATGCAGGGACGCGAGCCGGTGCGCCGTCCAGGCGATGGTGTTCGACTTCCCGGACCCCGCCGAGTGCATGACCAGGTAGTTGGTGCCCGCGCCGTGCGCTGCAGCGTGCGCGATCAGTTCCCGCACCGCGTGCCACTGGTGGAAGCGCGGAAAGATCAGCGGCTGCACGTGCGCGTCACCGCGCCGGGGCGCCGGGGGGCGGCCCTTCTTGGCGTTCTGGTCCTCCACGTGCAGGAACCGGTGGATCAGGTCCAGCCAGGCGTCCCGCTGCCAGACCTGCTCCCACAGGTACGACGTCCGGTAGCCGCCCGGCGCCCTGGCAGGCGGGTTGCCGGCGCCCCCGGGCCGCCCAGGCCCGGCCGAGCCCATGTTGAACGGCAGGAACCGCGTCTTGGCCCCGGCCAGCCGGGTGGTGATGAACGCCAGGTCCGGGTCGACGGCGAAGTGGACGAGGGTACGGCGGGCGAAGATCAGCTCCTTGGGATCGCGGTCGGCGCGGTACTGCTGCTTCGCGTCCTCGACGGTCTGCCTCTTGGCGGGATTCTTCAGCTCTGCCGTGGCGACGGGGACCCCGTTCAGGAACAGGGCCAGGTCGACGGACTTCGCGGGATCTGCCGCGGAGTAGCGGAACTGGCGCGCGACCGTCAGCCGGTTGGCCTGGTACAGGGTAAGCGCGCCCTGGGCGAGGGTGTGGCTGGGCCGGAAGTACGCCAGCTTGACCGTGACGCCGCGGTCCTTCACCCCGTGCCGCAAGACGTCCAGGGCTCCGCGGTCATCGATCTGGGCCGCGACCAGCTTGGCCAGCTCCCGCCGGGCGGTCTCGGCGCCTCCGTGCGCATCGGCCAGCCGCCGGAACTCCTTGGGCTGGGTCGCCTGGATGAAGGCATCCAGCTCGGCCGTGTCCAGGCCCAGCTGATGTGAGTAGCTCGCCGGCCCGGCCAGCCAGCCGCTTTCGAGCAGCGCCGACTCGATTGCGTCCTCGAACCTTGCCTCGATATCAGCTTTCACCAGGGTGCTCCCTCGTCGAGGTCATTTCCATTTGCCCCGTCATGGCTGTGGTGATGAGTTCCTGCCTCCGCTCGCCGAGCAGGTTTATCTGCTTGTCGATTGCCTGGAGGGTCCGTTCGGCCACGTCGATGTGCTCGCTGAGCGTGCGGACAATATGGCGTTGCATTTCCAGGGGCGGCAGCGGGACGGGGAATGCCAGGATCTTGCTGCTATTAGTCGAGGCAAGATTTGTCGTCTTGACGCCCGTGCTCTCAAAGTAGCAGCGGCCGTGGAAGGACTGCGTCAGGAGGGCCAGGTAGTCGGCATCGAGCTTGTCGGGCTCTGGCCGCAGCGCGAAGACGTGGTTCTGGTGAAGGCAGCCCTCGATCTCCCCGCGCCATACTGTCCCGCGTCCGAGCTTGTCGAGGTCGCCTCCTTCGGTCATCAGCACATCACCGGGCCGCAGGCTGCAGCGCGCGGCCATCCCCCGGGGCACGGTGATCTCGGTAACGTGATCCAGGTCCAGCCGTCCGGCCTGGACATTCGCCACCCGCAGGTAAGGGCGGGTGACCACGTCGCCGTCCGTGTCCCGGGCGCCGTCGACCGTGAGGCCGCTCTGGAGGCGGCACACGTAGCCGAGCCGGACCAGGGGCCGGTCGGCGGGCAGGTCCGGCAGCCAGGGCCAGTCGGGATGACGCTGGCCTGCGCTGCTGGCGTGCGGGAACAGGTCGCGGGAGACGGCGTCCAGCAGCTGCCTGGTAATAGCGGAACTTTCCGCGAGCAGGTCCTCGATCTGGGATTCAAGGGTGCGCAGTTCAGCGTCGATTTCGGTGAGCGGCCGCGGCGGGGTAAACCTGTAGAAAAGGCGGGTGAACGGAATTTCGTAACCGACTTTCGCGCGTACCTTGGCGCCGGTAGCCGGGTCTTTCCCCACGGCAATCCAGGCATCGGGGACGTGGGGCAAGACCTCCCGGGCGAAGTATTCGTCAATGTCGCCAGTCAGGGGGACGTTCTCGTAGCCGCGCAGGCCAGGGTCGGCCTGGGCGGCGCCCTTCTTGGCCTGCAGTTCGCCGTTGGGGTCGCTGACAGCTATGGCGGTCCAGATCGCCTTGTCGATCGCGTCCGGTGGCCACTCGATCCCGGCTCCGGCTACGGTCGATCCCAGTTCGGCCCTGGCTTCTCCCTTGGAAGCCCAGGTAGTCCCTGTTAGGGGCTTCAGCGCGTCCAGGAGCGCGTTCCGGTGCGGGTACTTCGCCAGTTGCCTTGCCTCATCCAGGGCGGCCAGGGTGTCCTCGGTGATCTGGAAGAGCTGCCGTAGCGGCCGGTCCACGGTGATCCGCTGGTAGCCGAGATCGTCGTTGGCGAGGACCTGTACCTTGGCGTGGCCGGGATGCCCGGGGTCGGCGGCGGCTGCTAGTGCATCCGCGTAGAGCTGGGTGATCTGAGTGATCTGCCCGCTTGTGATGAGCTTGCGCTTGTCTCCCAGCGACTTGGGCATCTTGGACCAGTACTCGCGGGCGTCGAGCAGCACTACCTTGCCCTTGTGCGCCCTGGTCTTGCGGTTGGTGACGATCCAGAAGTAGGTCGACAGGTTGGTGTTGTAGAACAGCTGGTCGGGCAGCGCGACGATGGCCTCCAGCCAGTCGTTCTCCACGATCCACCGGCGGATCTCTGACTCGCCCGATCCTGCCCCGCCGGAGGACAACGGCGAGCCGTTGAAGACGATCGCCAGCCGTGTTCCGCCGGCGCTGGCCGGCTTCATCTTGGAGATCATGTGCTGAAGGAACAGGAACGAGCCGTCGGTGATGCGCGGCAGCCCGGCGCCGAACCGGCCGGCATGCCCGAGGGCCTTGTGCTCCTCGGTGACCTCGTCCTGGACTTTCTTCCACTCGACGCCGAAAGGCGGGTTGGCGAGCATGTAATCGAATTGCCGGCCGCGGTGGCCGTCGCTGGTGAACGAGTTCCCCAGCACGATGCGGGCCGGGTTCTGGCCCTTGATCAGCATGTCGGAGCGGCAGATCGCATACGATTCGGCGTTCACTTCCTGGCCGAACAAGGCGACGGTGGCGTGCGGGTTGAGCGACGTGATGTGCTCCTCGGCGGCGGAGAGCATTCCGCCGGTCCCGCAGGCGGGGTCGAGGATGTTGATGACCTTGCCAGGCTGGTTAATCGTTTCCGCGTCCAGCGCGAGCAGCAGGTTGACCATCAGCTCGATGACCTCCCGGGGCGTGAAGTGCTCCCCGGCCGTCTCGTTGGAGATTTCGGAGAATCTCCGGATTAGCTCCTCGAAGACGTAGCCCATCTGGTGGTTGTCGACCCTGCTGGGGCTGAGGTCGATGTCAGCGAAGCGCTGGATCACCTTGTACAGAAGCCCGGCGGACTGGAGGCGCGTGATCTGGGTGTAAAACGCGTACTTGTCAAGGATCTCGCGGGCGCTGGCTGAGAAGCCGTTGTAATAGTCGGTTAGGTTGCCTTCGACGTCGGCCGGGGCGGCGCCGATGGTGGCGAAGTCCTGGCGGGACAGGTTGTAGAACTGCTGGCCTCCCGCTGCCCGGTACAAGATGGCGTCCTGGTTCTGGACGTTGATCACCTTGTGTTTCGCCCACACGGCTTCCCTGGTCGGTGCCATCACGCAGTCCAGCCGGCGCAGCACGGTGAACGGCAGGATGACCTTGCCGTACTCGGACTGCTTGTAGTCGCCGCGGAGCAGGTCGGCGACCGACCAGATGAAGTTGGCGAGTTCGGTGTGCGTCGGCATGTCAGTCGTCTTTCGTCTGCGGGTCGGGTGGCGGCGTCAGCGCGCCGGAGGTGAGGCCGTGGATAGCCAGGCGTACCACATCATCGCTAAGGCCGGCGGCACGGCGGACACGCGCCGCGAATTCCGCCAGGTGCCGGAACGCGAGGCCGTAGCGGCGCTGCTCGGCGAGGGGCAGCCGGGGCACCTGCGCCCGGCGGACGTCGTAGCGGAACACCCCCGAGCCGGTCACGGCCTGGCGGAGGTTGGCGTCGCTGTGCAGGAACCCGGCCAGGAAGTACGGGTCCAGGACACCGGGGTCGCACCTGAGCAGGTGCCGGTCGGGAGTCGGCTCGCCGCCCTGGCCGGTGACAACCAGGGGAAGGTCGGCGGGATCGAGCGCCGACACCAGGATGTCGCCCGCCCGGAGGCCGCCGGTGCCGGTGTGGGCCATCTCCCGGTTGAGGATGACATCGACGGCGCCTGCGCGGACCAGTTCGGCGACGGAGACCACCGGCCCCGGCTGTGTCGCGTTCGAGGCGGCAAGCCCGGCAGGCAGGCTGTCGGCGAGAATCGTCACCAGTGGTGCCAGTTCCCGGAGGGTCCTGTCGAGATCTGCTGCCACGTCAGCCTCGGGGCGCTGGACATACCGTGACGGGGTGAGGTCAACGTCGTCGTCGAGCAGGTCGATGACCGGGATGTCAGCGGTCACGCCAGGCTCGTCGGTGAACTGGTGCCACCAGTCGCCTTCAACCTGACGCAGTCGTTCCCGGCTGAATCCGGAGGCATCCGCCATGCGAACGGAGCGGGCCGGCTCCACCTGGCCGGTCAGCTCCCCGTCCTCGTCGACGTGCCCGGCGCTCGGCCGGATCAGGATCCACAGGTGCACGCCCAGGGTATGGCTGCTGGCCAGCCCCGGCGGGAGGGCAGCGATCTCGCGCAGGGCGCCGCTGCGGAGCATCTCGGCACGTACCCGCCTGCCCGGCCGGCGCGACGCCGCGGCCGCGGGCATGACGACGATGGCGGTGCCTCCCGGCCGCAGGTGAGCGTAGCAGTGCTGCAGCCAGGCAAGCTCGGGCTCGCCGCGCGGCGGCAGGCCGAACTCCCAGCGCGGATCGTAGCCCAGTTCGTCGTGCCCCCAGTCCTTGTCGCCGGTCGGCGGGTCGCACAGCACCACTGACGCGCCGTCGTTCCCGCCGTACAGCGTGCCGAACTGGTCGGCACGCAGCGAGTCTCCGGCCCGGACGGTTGTGGCGGGTCCCTCGGCGCCGCTCCAGTCCAGCCGGTACGCGGCGATGCGGGCCAGCGCCGGGTCGGTCTCCTGGCCTGCGCGCCAGGCGCCCGCGCCCATTTTCTTCACCACTGCGCGCAGCAGGTTCCCGGTGCCGCACGCCGGGTCGAAGATCGCTCCCTCGATGACCGGAGGGATCATCGAGGCCATGATCGCGGCCAGCTCCAGCGAGGTTACCGGTGCAGGGCGCGACGGCGAGTCGGCGTACCGGCCGTGAAGGTCCTCGAACACCTCTCCGGCGCCCATCTCCCCGGCCAGCGCCGCGAGCGATCTCCAGAAGCCCACCTGGCCGGGCCGCAGGCCGTCGGCGAACGCCGTCCCGCCGGGCATGCGCCGCTTGGAGACGTGAGCGGCGACGGCATCAGGCAACTGCCCGGCAAGGTCCGCATCCGGCAGCTCTGCCAGTTCCCCCCAGGTGCCGTTCCTGTCGGCGTACAGGTAGCCCAACTCGGTGAACGAGAGGAACGCGGCGACGTCGGCGAGCGCCTCGGCAAGCCGCCACTCGTCGCTGTAGGCGCGAAGTTCCTGCCACAGCCGGTCCATTGGCGAGATCGCCGCCAGCTTGCCGTTGGCCGACAGCCACGCCTCGACCTCTGGCAGCGAGAACGTCGGGCGGGCAGGGGTACCACCCGTCGGCTCCGGGAAGTCCGGGTACCGGCGGCGCCAGTTCGACACGGCTCCCCGTGCGACTCCCGCCAGCCGGGCGACCTGCGCGGCGGTCACCTCCGCTGGCGGACGCCGGGTATCTGTCATCACGCGCTCTCCCTTGCCTTGTGGCCGATGTCCATGAAGAGTCGATGTATACGAGTGTAACATCAAGGTTGCCTGTTTACATGGTTCACAGTCATATTTGCTGTACCTCCTGGAGTGAAGGGCGGGACGGAATGTCGGCGGGTGCCTCTAAGGTGTTGCCGACGGTCCGCCGAGCGGAAGGACCAGGTGTGACGGCAGCCATGGCGCGGAACCCCGCGCATCTGGCGCGCGGCGGGTACGACCATGCCTAAGAGAAGCCCCCGGCAGCGCACCGGATTCAGCGCCGAGGCGTTCGTGGACAAGGCCGTGTCCGACGCCGGGCACATATGGAACGACACCCGCCGCGACTTCGGCATCGACGGCCACATCGAGTTCGTCGACGCCGCCACGCAGGTCAGCGGGTTCGCGGTCGCCGCCCAGGTCAAGGGCACCGCCGTGGGGTTCTCTGGCGAGAACCGGAACCAGGGCGGTTTCCGGTTCACCTGCGAGGCGGACCACATAGATTACTGGCTGCGGTGCGGGCGCCCGGTGGTGCTGATCTGCGTCAACGTCCGTGACCAGCGGGCCTGGTGGAAGCGGCTGGACACCTGGTTCGCCGACCCGGCCCGCCGTGCCCGCCGCGTCGTTGAGTTCGACAAGACCGCCGATGCCTTCGACCCGTCGGCGTTCAGCCTGCTGTCGGCGATCGCGGTCCCGGCCGGGGAGGCGCTGCCGCGGCTGGAGGGCAGCGAGCAGCTGGTGTCGAACCTGCTGACAGTGACGGGGTTCGCCCCGCAGATCCAGTCGGCATCCACGCCGTGCCGGGAACGCGCCGACGCCTGGGAGAGGATGCGGTCGAACCACGCATTCGAGAGCGGGTTCCTGCTCTCGGGCGGAAAGATCCACACCCTGGCCTCGCTGGAGGACGGCCCGCTGGCGGTGCTGCGCGACGGCCCGGTCACCTCGGTCCCGACAGGCGACTGGGCGGACTCGGACGACCAGGATGTGCAGCGGTGGTTCGTCTCCCTGCTGAACTTCACGGTACGGGCCGCGCACCACGAGGAACTGGTCTGGCACCCGGGGAAGAAGGTCGTCTATTACCAGGCATCCGCAGACCTGTCCAAGCGGAAGGTCCGGGGCCGGTACAAGGGCAGCAAGGGCCGCGCGTTCTTCACCCCTTACCACGGCCGGGACGACGAGACCAAGGTCCGGTACTGCCGGCATTACGCGGCAGGGC
>Ga0335077_10009856_pt1 | contig 11881 bp, 4 predicted proteins | sample Lox_Sample_31_FD_207151 | JGI IMG/M metagenome (GOLD analysis project Ga0335077, IMG submission 207151) | Soil microbial communities from Loxahatchee National Wildlife Refuge, Florida, United States - Lox_Sample_3.1 | ecosystem: Environmental > Terrestrial > Soil > Wetlands | place: USA: Florida...
CGATGCGGATATTCACGCCGTTTTCCTCGATCTCTTCCGCACCCACCACGACAAGAAAAGAAAAGTTCGCTTGCTTGGCGTGGCTCTGTCGAGCCTGTTTCACGGCGCGACGCAACTCGATCTTCTCGAAGCCGATCGCCGCGAGAAACTCGATAAGTTGACCCAAGCCACTGACCGGCTTCGCGACAGATTCGGTTTCGGTTCCGTGCAATTCGGCGGCTCCCTCCGCCGCGAGGATTCCTAGAAATCTGCTTGGTCTCGCTGCGCATCAACGCGCAATGTCCTATACTGGCAGCTGATGAGCGCTTCCGCTCCAGCTACACCAGGTCAAACGGCTTCTCGCGCCAAGCCCCTCGAGCGCGCTCGCACCTTTTGGCAGCGCGTCAGTGAAGGCCGCGATCTCGACGACCTGTGGTCGCAATTTGCCGCTGACGCGCGCTCCAGCTACGGCTTTTACGGCAAGGATGTCGACTGGGACGAAGTCAACAAGCTGCCCGGCTGGAAACGCCCCTTCCGCGTCGCCGGCCAGTTGTTCTGGGCCATGATGAACAAGTTGACCCCGGCGCGGCGTGTGCTTCTTCTCCTCGCGCTGGTCCTGCTCGTACTCTCCGGAATCAAAATTCAGAGCAACAATTTCAACGCGGACATTGATTTTAAACTCATTTCTGCTGTTCTCCTTCTTCTCCTGCTTTCCTTGGAGCTCGCGGACAAGGTCATCATGAAGCGTGACCTTGAGATCGCCCGCGAAATCCAGACCTGGCTCGTTCCCTCGGAGCCTCCTTCCATCCCCAACGCGGAAGTCGCTTTCCACACACGCCCGCAAAACTCTGTCGCCGGTGATTACTACGACGCGTTCTACCCTCTGGCCAACGCTGCCGACGGCGGCAAACTCATGCTCGTCATGGCCGACGTTGCAGGGAAAAGCGTTCCTGCAGCTCTACTCATGGCCACGCTTCAAGCGAGTCTTCGGACGCTCGCTTCCGAAGGCTTGCCTCTCACGCAGCTTGCCGAGCGCTTGAATCGTTATGCCTGCGCCCACAGCCTCGGTGGCCAGCGTTTCACCACCGCCGTGCTTGCCGAGTTTGATCCCGCAGCGCGCCGCTTGACTTACGTCAACGCCGGTCACAACGCGCCCATCATCCGCCGCACAAACGGTGGCACGGACCGCCTTGAGTCCTCCAGCTTGCCCTTCGGCATTGCGAGCGAAACCTCCTTTCCGTCTTCCACCGTGGACCTCCAGGCGGGTGACACGCTCATCCTGTTCACCGACGGCGTGGTCGAAGCATTCAATTCTTCCGGTGAGGAATTCTCCGACGCCCGCTGGCTCAGCGCCGTCCGCAGCCTTCCGAAGCTGTCTGCCCAAGATACCCTTCGCTGGCTGATGCGATACGTGGAAGATTTCGTGGGTGCCACCCGGCAATCCGACGACATCACTTGCCTCGTGCTCCAGACGAAGTAGCTTCTCCGCCGCACTCCCTCTCTCAAATCCTGCCTCTCAGGCATGGCGCATAGCGCATAATCAGCACATGCGTCCGAGGGAACTCGCCAACTCCATTTGCGACACGCTGCAGGAGAACGGCTACCAAGCGTTCCTCGTGGGCGGTTGTGTGCGCGACCTCCTGCTTGGCCGTGATCCCGCCGATTTCGACGTCACTACCGATGCTCCGCCCGACCGCGTAATGCAACGTTTCCCGGGCAGCATCGCCGTCGGCGCTCAGTTTGGCGTTGTTCTCGTAGCGCAAGAGTCCGCCAAAGTCGAGGTTGCCACCTTTCGCCAGGACGTCGGCTATTCCGACGGCCGCCACCCCGATCAAGTCCTCTATGCGACCAGGCCGGAAGAGGATGTCTCTCGCCGCGATTTCACCATCAACGGCCTGCTTATGCGCCATGACTCCGGAGAGGTTCTGGATTTCGTTGGCGGCCAAGCCGACCTGAACGCGGGCGTGATTCGCGCGATCGGGGACCCTCAACGTCGTTTCACGGAAGACAAATTGCGTATGCTGCGCGCCATCCGCTTTGCTGCTCGCTTTGGTTACAGAATTGAACCGGCCACATTTGACGCCATTCAGAAACACGCTGCGGAGATCCACTTGGTCTCGGCCGAACGGATTCATGAGGAATTGGACAAATTGCTTACCGAAGGCTCAGCCCGCCGCGGATTCGAACTTCTCGACGAATCCGGGCTATTGCAGCAGATCTTGCCTGAAATCTCGGCGATGAAAGGCGTGACCCAACCGCCCGAGTACCATCCCGAGGGAGATGTCTGGATCCACACCCGAATGATGCTGGAGGGTCTGCCGCCCGGTGCTTCCCGCACCCTTGCGTGGGGCGTCCTCCTTCACGACGTCGGTAAACCCTCTACGTTTCGTCCTGCGTCCATCACAGGCGATCGCATCCGCTTCGATGGGCACGTGGAAGTGGGCGTCCGCATGACAGGCGAAATTGCCCGCCGGCTGAAATTCTCGACAGATGAAACTGAGCAAGTGCAGGCCCTTGTGGCCAATCACATGAAGTTCAAGGATGCCGCCCAAATGCGCAAATCCACACTAAAGCGGTTCATCCGCCTTCCCCGCTTCAGCGAACACCTGGAACTCCATCGCCTGGACTGCCAAGCCAGCCACGGCTTCTTGGACGTCTATCACTTGGTCGAGGATTTCTTGGCCCAGACTCCGCCTGAGCAGGTTCGACCTACAAGATTATTGACAGGCGACGATCTAAGTGAGATGGGTTATCTGCCGGGACCTCAATACCAAGCCATCCTGGGAGCCTTGGAGGATGCTCAATTGGAAGGGGTCCTGACCACCAGGGATCAGGCGGTTGAATTTGTCAGAAGGAACTATCCGCCATCCAGGAGGAGCCGATAGAGTCCCTTTCGGAGGTAGGGAGTTCCAAGCAAGGCGTCATTTTTCATAATATTACACCGGGGAAAAATTTGAGTGCTATCGACTAAAGATTATTGCTTCCTGACATCGTATTTCCGGCACCCTTTTGCCCTTTCTCGCATCTAACTTGGACAGGGCCAGCTTCCTCGTCGCCCCGTCTTAGGAGATCCTATGGCTGATAGAAAACACTCGATCCCGGAAACACTTCCGGTCTTGCCCGTCCGGGACACCGTTCTTTTCCCGGGGGCCGTGCTGCCCCTGACGGTCGGCCGCGAAAGCTCTCTGGCCCTCGTGAATTCGCTCACGGGCGAAGAAAAACTGCTGGGCGTGGTCGCACAACTCGATCCTCGCGTGGAGGACCCGGCAGCGGCGGATCTCCATAAAGTCGGCACGCTGGCGAAGGTCCATAAGACCGTGAAAATGCCCAACGGCAATGTCGTGGTCTTTCTCGAAGGGTTGCAGAGGATCCGTATTACGGATTTACTCGGCTTGCGGCCTTTTCTGCGCGCTGCCATCGCCGCGGAGCCGGACATCATTGGAGAAAACGACAACGAACTCGAAGCCCTCGAGCGCAATGCCCAGGACCTGTTCCGAGACGTCGTGAGCCACTCGCCGCAACTGTCCGACGACTTGCAGAATGTCGCGATGAACATTGACGACCCGTCGCGCCTCTCGGATTTCATCGCGGGCACTCTGCCCAGCCTCTCTACCCTCTTGCGCCAGGAGTTGCTGGAGACTTCCAACGTACGTAAGCGGCTCGAGATTCTGATCCGCGAGCTTTCTAAAGAACTGGAGGTTCTGGAGCTGCGCAGCAAGATCAACGAGCAGGTGCAAGAACAGGTGAGCCAGAACCAGCGCGAATACCTTTTGCGCGAGCAGATGAAGGCCATCCAGAAGGAACTCGGCGAAGTCGACGACGCGCAGGCGGAAATCGACGAATTGCGCAAGAAAGTCGAAGAAGCCGGGATGCCGGCGGAGGCCAAGAAGGAATGCGACCGCGAGTTGAAGCGCCTCGCCAAGATGACCCCGGCGTCCGCCGAATACATGGTCTCGCGTACGTATCTCGAATGGATGACCTCCTTGCCCTGGTCAAAATCCTCGGGCAGCACGGAAATCGATATTCCCAAGGCGCGGGACATTCTCGACGAAGATCACTACGATCTGCAGAAGGTCAAGGAGCGCATCCTCGACTACCTGGCGGTGAAAAAACTCCAGCCGGGGATGAAGGGTCCCATCCTGTGTTTTATCGGGCCTCCGGGTGTGGGCAAGACCTCACTTGGCAAGTCCATCGCGCGGTCTCTGGGCCGCAAGTTCGTGCGCATCTCCCTCGGCGGTATGCACGACGAAGCGGAAATTCGCGGACACCGCCGCACGTATATCGGCGCCTTACCCGGCCAGATCATTCAGGGCCTGAAGCGCGCCGAAAACAATGACCCCGTCTGCATGCTCGACGAAGTCGATAAACTCGGGCGTGATTTTCGCGGCGACCCCTCCGCTGCATTGATGGAGGTCCTCGACCCGGAGCAGAACGCCACATTCCGCGATCACTATCTCGATGTGCCGTTTGACTTGTCGAAGGTGATCTTCATCGCCACGGCCAACTGGATGGACCCCATCCCGGAACCGTTGCGCGACCGCATGGAGATCATCGAACTCCCCGGCTACACCGGCGAAGAGAAGATCCACATCGCGCGCAAATATCTGATTCCCAAGCAGACCGCCGAACACGGGATCAAGGAAGGCGAGCAACTTGAATTCACCGAGGCGGGACTGCAGGAAATCATCCACAGCTACACGCGCGAAGCCGGCGTGCGCAATCTCGAGCGCGAGATCGCCACCCTGGTTCGCAAACAAGCCCGGCGCATCGCCGAAGGCAAGACCGACAAAATGGTGGTCACTCCGGAAATCGTGCGCGAATTCCTGGGCGTGCCGAAGTACCGCACGGAAAAGGAAGTGGAGGAACGCGTCAAGCGTCCAGGCGTGGCAGTTGGCCTGGTCTGGACACCCGTTGGCGGCGACATCGTCTTCATCGAAGCCAGCCGTATGCGGGGCGGCAAGCAGTTCACCATGACCGGCCACCTTGGCGAGGTCATGCAGGAGTCTATGACTGCGGCGTTGACCTGGACGCGTGCCAACGCCGAACGTTACGGCATCGACGCAGACTTCTTCCGCAAGCAGGACATCCACATCCACGTGCCTTCAGGCGCGGTTCCGAAGGATGGTCCCTCCGCGGGCGCTGCCATGGTCACCTCGCTCGTAAGCCTCTTAACCAACCGCCCCGTGAAGAACCGCCTGGCAATGACCGGTGAAATGACGCTCTCCGGTGTGGTTCTGCCCATCGGTGGCGTGAAGGAAAAGGTTCTCGGGGCAAAACGCGCCGGCATCACGCATGTGCTTCTGCCTGCAGATAATGAACCCAATGCCGTGGCCGACTTGCCTCCGGACATTCTGGGCGACTTGAAGATCACCTACGTCCGCACGCTCGACGAAGTTCTCGAACATGCACTCGAAAAAGAGCCCGTTGCACCGGTCGTTCCCGAGCCGGAACCGCAACAGACCGGCGTCAGCGATTCGCCGCGCGCCGTCCACTAAACCCGGGTTCCAATTGGAAAGGCCCGGCACTTTCCGCCGGGCCCTTTTCGTTTCATACGATTTCAATTCCAAGTAAGGCGCATGAAGCACTCAGCTGATTTTGTTCCTTGACCTTTAGCTGGAAGCTTCCGCAAACAGAGGCGCCAAGTCCGCACGCTTCTTGATGTCGTCTGACTTCGCTTCCTTCCGGACTTCCGCGGCCAATCTCCGTGCTTCGGCGACTTGCGCGACCCCCTCCGCAGCCTTGCCATCCAGCTGCAAGGCTCGCCCCAATTGGTAGTGGGCCTGCGCCAGCAGCACCTTCAACCCCAATTTCTCACTGCGCAACACCGCGGATTTCAGCTCCTTCTGTGCCCCGGCGTAGTCTTTCGTCCCAATCATCGCTTTCCCCCGCAGCACCATGCAGTCGACGGAGACGTATTTCAGCCCCAGCGTGTCGGCTTGCTCGCCGAGGCCCTTCAACGCGGTCAAAGTCGCGGGATATCTCCCCTGTTCTAAAGCCAGTCGCGCCTGGTTCACCTTTGTCCGCAGAACCATCTGTTCATTGCCCGTCTTCGAGGCCACTTGCAATGCCTGTTCATACAATCCAGCGGCAGTTTTCAAATCTCCGCGATAATCCGCGTTGTCCCCTTCGTAGTTCAAAGCTGTCGCAATCTGCTCCTCGCTCTTCTGTTCCCTGGCGGTATTCAACGCCTCCGTCAGGCTTTTTGCGGCCTCCTCGCCGCGGCCCAGAAGCGCCAGCGCGTTACCGTAGGCCAACAGCGTCTCCGTTGCCATGTATCCTTGTTCCTTGCTCGCCTGGAACGTCTTCAGCGCATCCTGCTGCGCGCTCAACGCCGCGCCATACCTGCCCTGATCCGCAAACAGCGTTCCGAGACCGGAAGATTCGATCGCTGCTCCTCTTTGGTCCCCGGAACTCCTCCGCAATTCCATCGCCCTCAAGTACTGTTCTTCCGCCTGATCGAACTGGCCCGTTTTCGCGGAAGTCTCCGCAAGATTGTGCAGCGTATCCGCGATGTCGCCCGGCACCTTCAGCTTTTCCCGCACCTGCAGCGCCTGGGCAAAGTAGGTCCGGGCATTTTCGAAATCGCCCTTGGCTTGGTAGGCGCTTCCGATATTGCTGAGCGCGAGCCCCTGGCTCGCTTCGTCATGCAAGTCCAGGCGCAACTGCAATGATTGTTTGAACAGTTTCAGCGCTTCGTCGTACTTCCCTTGTTCCTTGTACGCTGCGCCCAGATCATTCAACACGCCTGCCGTCCCGTCCTTGTCTCCCACGTCCCGCATCAGGGACAGCGCTTGGTTGTAATGCTTTAGCGCCTGCTCCGGCTTCCCGGTCACGTATTGAATTGACGCTATCTCCTCGAGGCTTTGTGCAATCCCCCTTTTCATCCCTAAGCGCTGCTTGATTTCCAGAGATTCTTGAAGGCTCTTCAGCGCTTCCTCATAACGGGACATCGACTCGTACGCGACCCCAATCGCCTGCATGATCTGCGCGCGCTGTGCGTCATCGCCCAGCTCGATCGAAAGCGACTGCGCTCGTGTCAGCGACTCCAGGCTTCCCTGCATATCCCCGCTTTCAATCTTCACCTGCCCCAGGGCCAGAAGTCCTTCCACCCGCTTCGGGTCGAGCTCTACGACTCTTTCGAACGCTTGCTTCGCTTTTTCATACTCCGCCGTGCGACGGTACGCTTGTCCCAGCGCGAGAAGATAGTCCGTATTGTTGGGTGACACCTTCGCTAGGTTCTGGTATGCCTCGATGGCTTTGGGATAGTCCTTCACGATCCAGTTGTGGCTCGCCTGGATCAGGTATTTCTCCTGGCCGGATAAGGTTGCGCTGAGCGTAAGGGCCTTCTGGGAAGCCTGCTCGGCTTCGTCATCGTGCCCCATTTCTGCATACGATTGCGCCAGCTTCGCGTAGGCCAGTGCAAACTGCCCATCCTCGTGAATGGCCACCTGAAAATCATCCGCGGCTGCCGCATGATTCCCCGCTCGCGCCTGCTGCAGTCCCTGGTCGTATTCCTTTAACGCCGCTAGGGACGTCGTCGAAGGCTTGAACGCTTGCTGTTGCAATTCCTTCAGCAAACTCCCGGAGACCGACAAGCTCCGCCGTATCTGCGCGGCCAGCCGGTCCACCGCCGGCAAGATATCTTTCTCGTTCGCCGCCTCTTCTTTCAACGCTGTAGTGTGCCCGCGTTTCAGGTCTTGCACCGTAGCATCGAACCGGATGCGGTCCCCTGCCTGGACGTAACTGCCCCACACCACCGTATCCACGTTGCTCAGATTGGCGATGCGGCCGACCGTTCCGGGGTCCAGCCCCGATTGTGGCGTGATCCGCAAATCCCGCAACACCTGCCCCACGCGGTCAGACGAAGTCATACGCACGCTCGTCGACTGCCCCACGTCCGTGCTCAACATTTCCGCCATGCTCGAACCCAGCCAGTCGAGCTTCGGGTCCGAAGACCCGTTGTGAAAAGGCAGAATCGCCAGCGAATTCAGCGGCGCAACCGGTCCCCCCGGCTTTCTTGCGGATGGCCTCATGTACTCCCGCACCACGAACCCGCCACCGGCCGCAAGCATCACAAGCGCGGCAACGCCCGCGAGCAGCGCCGCCCGCGACCTCCTTCGCGCCGGGAGTGGTTCTTCCTTACCCGCGTGAATATCGATTCGCTTCGTCGATCCGCCGCGCCACGCTTCGATGTCCCGCTGGAGTTCCACCGCGCTTTGGTACCGCTTGGACCGATCCAGTTGCAGGCACTTCACCGCAATATCGCTCAACAGCGCCGGAACTGCAGCGTCCACTTCACTGGGTGCCCGCGAACTCTCTCGTGTGCGCTTGTACATCGCTCCCTGCACCGTGGCCGCCTTGTATGGCAACTGCCCAACGAGCAATTGAAAAAAGATGATTCCCAGTGCGAACAGGTCTGAGCGCGCATCCACGTGCTCGCCCATCACCTGTTCCGGCGACATGTAATCCGGCGTCCCCAGTAGCGCGCCGGTGTGCGTCATTCCTCCGCCCTGCTCCATCGTGCGTGCGATCCCGAAATCCATCACGATCACGCGCCCGCTCTTCTCCACCATGATGTTCTGGGGTTTCAAGTCGCGGTGTACCACTCCTTCGGAGTGCGCCGCATCCAGCGCCGCACAAACCTGGAAAATCACGTCCGCGGACTCTTCGAAACTCAAACGGCCCTTCTCCCGGATCAGGGAATTCAAATCCTTCCCCTCGATGAACTCCATCGTGATGAACTTGATTCCGTCGATTTCGCCGAGGTCAAAAATCCGGATTACGTTTTTGTGCGTGATCTTTCGCGCCAGGATCAGTTCCTGCTTGAACCGTTGCAGAATTTCTTCGTGCGCAGCCAGCTCCGGCCGCATCACTTTCAGTGCGACCAGGCGGTCGAGTTCCAAATCCCTGGCCTTGTACACCGCGCCCATTCCGCCTTGGCCGAGAACCTGCACGATTTCGTATCTCTTGCCGAGGTGGCTGCCACTCACCAGTCGTCCACTGCGGGGATGCCCCTCGCTTCGCACGGCCACCGGTTGGGACCATCCGGCCGCGGCTGCGGCGCTCAGTCTGTTTCCGGGTTTCTCGTCTCCCGCGAAGGTGGCGTTTTCATCCGCAGGCGCACCGTTCACAAAAGTGGCATTATCGTCTGGGTGGGGTTCTCGCGTCGCCTTGGTATCACTGAGGGGAAACGGAGTCAGGCAGGCCGAGCATTGCGACGCAGACGAGTCACTGGTCGCGTGGCAGGTTGGGCACTCTCGTCGCTCCGGCGCCATAAGTTCTTCTTTTGAATCAACAGCAAACCACAAACTCTGATGGGGGACAGAGACTCACGCGCTTTCCGGATTCTACAGCACACCCGCCCGTCCGTGTAGAGTCCTGCGCTACACTCACTCCCTCAGGCCCACTCAAGCCGCAGGCTCACGGTTTCGCCGGAAAGACACCGCCGTATCTTAACCTCAACGCTGTCATTCAACGCACCGGGAAGTTACTCTCCATACGTGCGGCCGTCGGTATGGATCGGTTGTGCAGAATCAAACTCGTTCTCACTACGGTTGCGCCGATGCCGATCATGCCGGCGATTGCGCTATTTTCCAATTCCACTGAGCCCAAGCACTCTCGTGCCCAGCAGCGCATTGTCGGTAATCGTCAGCGCACCGACCTGCGCTCCGACCGACTTCGGCGTAAACGTCACAGCCATAACGCAGTTCTGGCCCGGGTTGAGAGACGTTCCCGTTCCGCATGTGCTGCCGCTGGCCAAGGCGAAGTTTCCAACCACGGTGACCGCCTTGAGTACCAAAGGCGTGCTTCCGGTGTTTGTTACTGTCACGCTCTTGCTTCCGCTGACGGTCCCCACCTTCTGCGATCCGAACTTCAGCGCCGTGGCGCTGAGACTCACCTTCGGGTTGATCGTGACCGCCGTAAGGGGCACAGATTGTGGGCTTCCCATGGCCGAGTCGGTGATAACCAAAGAGGTGGATACCGTCGCTCCTCCTACATCGTCGCTGTCCGTAGCATAGATAACCGGGATCTTGCAGCTGGCTCCGGCGTCAAGCGTTTTGGGACACAGATTTACCGCAGAGAAATCGTCAAAGTCCCCTTCCCCAGTTTTCGAAATGGCCACCTGACGGATGGCAATGGTCGAACTACCCGTATTGGTCAGGGTCACCGTCTTCAGAGAGAAAATACCTTCGAGAACTTGTCCGAAATCCAGTCTGGCGGGTGAAATGGCCAACTGTGAGTTAGTTGCACTGTTCACTGTTTGCATGACACTGGCAGAGGCGCTGGAATTGTAGTTGTTGTCACCGCCATAGCTGGCCACCAGCGTCCGTGTTCCCGCGGTGCCAAACGGAACAATGCAGGAGCCCGCCCCGGCAAACAACGCACCGCTGCAAGACTCACCCGTGCTGGCATTGACACTAACCGATCCGCTCGGAACGGTCGCGCCCGTAACAGTGAAGCTGATGGTCACGGCCTGCCCAACGTTGGATGGATTGGGCGTAACCGAGGAGATGACCGTCGTGCTGCCCGCCTTCGCAATCGTCAGGGTGTAGTTCTGCATTGCCGTTTGCTGGGGATTGCCCGCATCGCTAACCTTCGCGGTAACTGTGAACGAGCCCGCAGCCGTCGGCGTCCCGCTGATTTGTCCCGTGCTATTGCCTGTGAGCCCGCTCGGCAGTCCCGTGATCAACCATGTGTACGGAGGCGTGCCGCCATCGGCAGTCAGGTTCGTTGTCGTGTAAGCCGCGTACACCTGGTTGCTCGGCAATGTGGTCGTCGTGATCCGCAAAGGCGGCGCGGTCACCGTCAGCGTGGTGCTGCTGTCGGTGGCCGGGCTGAACAGGCTGTCGCCGGCATAGCTGTACGTGATCACGTACGGACTCCCCGACGCCGGAATCCCCGCCGTGTTGAACTCCGCCGTGAACCCTCCTCCGCTCCCCAGCGTCGTTACCTGCGTCTCCCCGTCGATCGTGATCGTCACGCTCTCCCCCGTCGCCGGATACCCGCTCCCCCCGCTGATCGTGCCCGAAAGTTGGATCGAGCCCGTGCCCACAGTTATCCCCTGTGACGCCGTCAACCCACCGAACCTGGCCGCAATCGCTTGCACCGTGATCGTCCCAATCGACAATATCTGCTGTGTCCCCACCACCACCGTCGCCGTGCTCGTGTAACTCCCCACCGACGAACCGCTACTCACCACATGGATCGTGAAGCTCTGGCTCGCGCTGATACTCCCAATCGTGCATCCCAGCACCTGGCTCCCTACCCCTCCCGTGATCCCGCATGTCCCCGGCCCACTGTACCCCGGGCTGATGCTCCAACTCACATTCGTCCCCGCCGGTAACGCGTCGCTCAGCGTCACGTTGTTCACCGCACCGCCCGCACTGTTGCCCACCCCCACCGTGAACCCGATTGCTCCTCCCGCCGTCACCGTCCCCGCATCCGCCACCGTCGTCACCGTCAGCGTCCCCGTCCCTAACCCCGTCGGCGGAAACGCCACCACCACGTCATTCAACTGCTTCGTCCGCCCCGTCACCGCCGCGTCCACCTTCTTCGTCGCATCAAACCCCGTCGTGATGTTGAACTCAAACTGGCAATAAATCGGCGGATTCGTCGCTGCCGGCGGGTTCCCCACCTGCATCGCCTGTGTGCAGTCACTCCCGTACGGCGTCGTACTCGTCACCGCATAGTCCGGATCGTCATACAACTGCGGCACACTCCCCGCGTACGGCGCCACCGGCACATACCCGTCGTTGTTCCAGCTGATCACCCAGTCGATCGGCCCCACATAACTGCTCGGGTCCGGCTCCGTCCCCGGCGTCCCCACGTACACCTCGTAGTGCACGCAGTTCCCATTCGCATACGGATAACACAACGGCACCACCGCTCCGTTGTTCTGCGT
>Ga0335077_10009857_pt1 | contig 11880 bp, 12 predicted proteins | sample Lox_Sample_31_FD_207151 | JGI IMG/M metagenome (GOLD analysis project Ga0335077, IMG submission 207151) | Soil microbial communities from Loxahatchee National Wildlife Refuge, Florida, United States - Lox_Sample_3.1 | ecosystem: Environmental > Terrestrial > Soil > Wetlands | place: USA...
CACCCGCCCCGGAACGTGCCGCCCCCTCACTCCCCGTAGGAGTTGAGGCCGTACATCACGACGAGGGCGTTGCTCGGCTTGGCCTTCGGGCCGAAGGCGCGCTGGAACACCTCGACGATGGCCTCGCTCGAGTAGATCCGGGACAGGGCGCGGTTGACCGCCAGGCGGAAGGACGCGTCGCCCCGGGGGAGGACGATGGCGTAGGGCTCGAAGGAGAGCTCGTCCCCGAGCAGCTCGTACTGGGAAGGATCCTTCACCTTCGGTGCCAGCCCGGCGAGCAGGAGCCGGTCGCTGGCGAGGGCGTCCACCGTGCCCGCCTCCAGGGCAGCGATCCCCTCGTCGCGGTTCTTCACCGGCACGACCGTCGCGCTGACCAGTGCGACCTCCAGGGCCTTCGCAACCGCCTTCTCGTTGGTGGTGCCGGCGACGACGGCGATCTTCTTGCCGCTCAGCCCGGACAAGGACTTCGCCCCCGAGGACGTGCGCACGAGCAGAGCGGTCGTGTCCACGAACACCGGGCTCGAGAAGTCGACCTGCTCCATCCGCGAGAGGGTGGCGGTGGTGGAGCCGCACTCCATGTCCGCCTGACCGTTCCGGACGAGCTCGATCCGGTTCTGCGAGGTCGCGACCACCCACTTCACCTCGAGGGGCTGGACCTTGAGCTGCTGCTCCAGGCTCGCGACGATCCTCTGGCACAGGTCGACCGTGTACCCGACCGGCTTTCCCCCGTCCTCGAACGAGAACGGCAAGGCGTCGGTGCGGTAGGCCACCCTCACGGTCTTCGAGTCGCGGATCTTCTTCAGCGTTCCCTCCACCGCCTGGGCGTGGACCAGCGCGGGGAGTGTCAGCGCTACGGCGACTGCGGCGATTCGTCGGATCACGATGCCTCCTTGGGACCTCGAGCCTTGGGCTGTTACGCTAAGGTACCATGCACCGACGAGCCTCGCTCGCCCTCGCCTGCCTTGCCGCCTCCTGCGTCCCCCGGGCCACCACCCCGGGCATCGGGCCGGCCTCGAGGCCGGCGGACCCGCCCGTGCGCTTCGAGTACCGCCCTCCCAAAAACCCGGCCCACCAGGCTCTCTACGCCGAGCTCCGCGAGAGGCGGTTTCTGGAGCAGTTCGCCGAGGCGCTCTCCGTGCTCCGCCTGCCTCGGACCCTCACCCTCTCGTTCGCGGGCTGCGACGGAACCAGCAACGCCTGGTACGATCCCGAGAGCGCGACCATCACCTTCTGCTACGAGTACCTGGCCGAGATCCGTAAGGAGGCGGCCTCGAAGCCTCTGGGGAGAGTGTCCGAGAAGGAGGCGAGCGACGGCCCTGCGGTCTTCGTCATGCTCCACGAGACCGGGCACGCCGTCTTCGACCTCCTCGGTGTTCCCATCCTCGGGAGGGAGGAGGACGCCGCCGACGCCTTCGCGACCGTGATCCTCCTCCGGCTCGGTCGCGACATCGCGCTTCGCACACTCCGGGGAACCGCCTGGCAGTACGCGCGGGGGGCTGCCTCCCACGCCCCCGACGAGAGCGACTTCGCCGACGTGCACGGGCTCGACGCCCAGCGCTACTACAACATCCTGTGCCTGGCCTACGGCAGCGACCCCTCCACCTTCGCGGGGGCGGTGGAGGAAGGGCGCCTGCCGGCGGAACGCGCGGAGGGGTGCGAGGAGGAGTACGACCAGGCCCTGTACGCCGTGCACGAACTCATCGCTCCCGCCATCGACGCGAGCGCGGCGGAGCGGCTCCGCGCCAAGCACGGGAGCCGATGGGAGACCGGACGCTGATCCCTAGTCCCCCCGGAGGGGTCCGGGTCACGATGGCTCCCTACTTGGGCGGGTACTCCGCGAGGATCGTCTTCACCGCGTTGTTCACGACCCCCTGGACCTCGCTCGTGCTCGAGACCGTGTCCGAGGCCGTGCCGCGCCACACGAGCTGGTTCGTCTTCGAATCGACGAGGTCGAGGAGGAGCGTGCCGTCCCGATACTGCCGCACGTCCACACCTGCGGGCCCCACCATCACCGGCCCGTAGGGGCCGTAGTACACCGGAGCATAGGCGTACCCGTAGGAGGTCACCTCGATCCGATTCTGTGCCATGCCGTGCGCGATGACGAAGAGGTCGGGCCGGCCGCTCGTGTCAGGGGTGAGGCCCCGGGCGGCTAGCTCGCGGTCGACGGCCGTGCGGACCATCGCGTAGAAAGCGGGATTGCGGATCGCCTGCGCCTCCTCCGGGCCTGGCGCGACGGAAGACCAAGCGTAGGTCTTGTAGCTGGAAAAGTCGGCCTTGGGGTTGTACTCGACGCTCGTCCTGAGAGTGGAGCAGCCCCCGAGCAGAGCGCACAGGGCGGCGGGGAGCGCGGCGTGGCGCATGGCAGCCTCCGAAGTCTCCCATGATAACGAGCTCCGCGGTCGCGAGGGCCTTCGTCACGCGGTTCGCTGGTCGCGGCCCCCGTTCGGGCATCACCGGTCGCGGTCCGGGCGATAGGGGCCGTGGAGGAGCCCGAGTCCCGGGGTGGAGAGCACCTCGTCGTTGGCGCGCCGGGCGAGCGGCATGTAGTCCGGGGACGCCTTGGCGACCGCCGCGGACACCGCCATCGCGACGAGATCGACGAGCGGGCTTCCGGAGGAGCTTCCGTTCCCGCTCGAGTACTGCGCCGTGCGGTGCTCGCTCCAGAGGGTCGCCCCGGTCTTCCCGTCCTTCAGGACGTAGTCGAAGGAGACCACGACGCTCGTGTTGAGGACGAGGTACTTGGCCGCCCACGACTCGATGGTCACGTAGAGGACCGAGTCGGCCCCGAAGAGACCGCAGAGCCGTACCGGGTCGGCCTGGTGAACGAGGTCCGCGTCGGAGAGGCCCTCGTCCTCGAGCACGCGCGCTACCATGTGGGTGGGGAAGACGTAGTAGCCGAGCTCGGCCACGGGGATGGGTAGCGTGGACAGGAAGACGGAGGGGGCCTCGACGCTGGTGGTGTTGTTCACCACCGGCACGACGAGGATCGAGTGGATGTCGGCGGCCCGGAAGGCGTCGTAGTTCTTGGCCGGAGGGGCGGTGGCGCAGCCGGCCAGGGCCAGGGCAGCGGCCGCACCAAGAGCGGGGAGCCGTCTCACCGAAGGTCTCCCCCGGCTCGTGGGCCGACGTCGAGCTGGTCCGAGGTCGCCGGCAACGGGGCGGGTGGCCCGTCTCCCCTCGCGGGGGGACGGCCCTGCCGGAGCCTCTGCGTGTTCCGGATCATCTTCTCCATGAACACGCGGGACTCGGGCCAGGTGTCCCGCTCCCTTGCGTAGTAGGCGATGGCGTCCTCGAGCTGGCCGTTCGTGAAGAGCGCGTACCCGTACTCCGCATAGATCCCGGGCGGCACCTTGTCGCGCGAGGTCTCGGTCCGCTCGATGATCTGCTTCAGGCGCTCCAGGTACCTCTCGTTGTCCTGAGGTGCACGGGCCAGCGCGTAGAGAGCGTCGTCGTAGCCGTTCCAGGCGTAGAGCTGCTTCTTCCCCGACGCGCATCCCGCCACGAGGGAGGCGAGCAGAAGCGCCAGCGTCCTCCCCGGGAGGAGCATGTTCAGTGCACCTTGAGCGTCCGGTGCTCGCTCTCCAGGTAGACCTTCTCGTCGAGGAGGGTGCTGCCGTCCGGGCCCGAGACGAGGACGAAGTGGGTCCCGGGCTCGACCACGAGAAACTGCGGCTGCCCATCGTAGGCGTTGGGATCGCCGATCGGCAGGCCGTCGACATAGAGCATCGAGCCCGGGGGGGCCCCCTCAAAGGCGAGGGCGGGGCGGGTGTCCGGCGTCCGGACGGTGGTCTGGGGGCCGGCGCAGGCGGCCGCGGCCGCGAACAAGAGGGCGAGAACGACGGGGACGAATGGGAGACGCATCCCGGCTCCCCTACCTTTCATCGGTGACGAACAGGTCCGGCGGGACCGGAATGGGCAGCTCGCCCGAGACGAGTTCACACGCCGATCCCTCGCTCGTCTCGGACTCGCCGAAGAGCCCCACGACCTGGATCTGGGCCACCGGCCGCGCGGGGAGGGTCACATCGAAGCCGGTCTGCTTGCTCTTCAGCGTGGCTCCGGACTGCATCACGACAAGGAAGTCGCCGGGTTTGAGCCCCTGGCTCCTCCCCCCCGAGATGAAGATCTGTCCGCCCTTCGCCTCGAGGATGTCGGTGCGCCACCGCCGCTCCCCCAGTTCCTCCACGAGCTTCGAGGTGACGCTCGAGACCGCCGCTCCGATGGCCCGGTCGTTCAGGGTGGCGTCGTAGGCGGCCTGGCTTCCGAAGCCGGCGATCTCGCCGCTCTCGGTGCTCGCCTCCCCCGTCCCCTTGGCGGAGAAGTAGGCGTGCCCGGTCCGGACGTCCACGAGCCGGATGTCCACCGTGGCCCGGGCGGTCTGGACCTTGGTCGAGGAGAGGAACCCCGTCTTTCCCCCAACCGAGCGACCGAACTCGGTCACCGCGCCGATCACCAGCGTGTCGGCCCCCACGAGCCCTTCCACGCCGGCGAGCTCCTGCTCCCGCTCGACCTTGCCCAGGTCGGTCCGCTCCAGCACCAAGAACTGGCCGGACTGGACGAGCCGCGACATCAGCATGTCCGAGGCCTGCTTCCCGATCCGGTCGAGCTCGGCGTCGGTGAGGAGCGACCGGCCGTAGTTGGTCTCGTTGGTGAACCTGCCAACGGCGATCTTGAGCTTGTACCGGTGCGCGGCGGGAAGTTGCGCCTGCTGCTGGGCGGCCTTCTGCTGGGCGGCGGGAACGGGCGACTCGGCCCGCTCCGCGGGAGGGGAGACGGTGGCGCAAGCGGCGAGTGCGCCGAGGGCGAAAAGCAGGGGGAGGGGAGATCGCATCACGGGGCGTCCTTGGGAACGGGGGCGGGCACCCCTCATCCTAGAAGCGGAAGCCGAGGTCGGCGGTGAGGACGGCGCCGTCGAGGCTCGTGCTCGTGTTGAACGTGCTCGCGTGGAGGAAGAGGTAGCGCCCCTCGAGCCCGAAGAAGAACCGCTCGGTCAGGTTCACGTTGGCGCCCGTCCCGAGGAAGAGACCGAGGTTGGTGGAGTCGGACGTGGCGCCCGAGAGCCGATCCTGGATGAAGTAGGCGCCCGTCCCGAGGATGGCGTAGGGCTCGAAATGCTTCAGGGTGACGGTGCCCCGGATGGCGAAGGTCACGGGGATGACCCGGATCTCCCGAGCGCTGGCGCTCCCCACCGACTGCCGCGTGCTGAAGGTCCCGGAGGAGAACTCGAAGGCGAAGCCCGGGGCGGGCGCGTACCCGAGCGAGACCTCGCCGTCGAAGCCGGTCTCGTAGCTCGAGACGTCGGAGGCGACCGGGAAATACCCACCCAGCTTCACCACCAGATAGCCGGGCGGGGGCTGCCTCGCGACCGCAGCCTGCGGCGCAAGGATCGCGAGGGCGGCGACCAGGGTGAGGGAGGTGTGGCGCAAGAGAACCCCCTGCCGACGCGGAAGCGCGTGTCACAGACCCGCCGTGATCCCCGTCCTCGGCGAAGTGTCCCTCCTCCTCCCTCGGGTCGCAAGCGGAAGCGCGAAGCCCATCGTGCCGGATCCTCGCCGCGGGAGGCAGCCGAGCGGGAGAGGTATGCGGAAGCCCTGCACACGCCCACCCGGGCCGCTTCGCCGCTGCCCCGTGCCCACCGGGCAGCGCTCCTTGGCTCGCCCCCGGGCGCAGGGCTCACGGTCGCCCGGGTCCGCTGCCCACCCTCCTCCCAAAGCGGAGACCGGGTCGCCGAACGAGGGTCTCGTGCGAACTGCCGGGACGAGCGGTCCATTGGCGGGAGCGCCTCGAGAGCGGTCCTCGGGTGCCCTCGCGAGCACCGGGCTCCCCCGCCTCAAGGGGCGGATGAGCGAGCCCGGCGGGACGGCCGAGGGGGTGCCACCCCTGGGGAGCGAGGTGGCAAGCGCCTCGGGCTTTGCGGTACGAGTGGGTCCGTGGAACAGCGCCTCGCCGCCGCCCTCCTCGCCGCCGCCGTCGGTTGCCGGGCCGGACCCGGTCTCCCCGCGCCGTCGCCAGCTCCCTCGGCTGCGCAAGCACCCGAAACGGAAGCAGCGCCGGTCCCCCCGGATCTCCCCCCGCTCGTCCGGCGCGCCGATGGCGTTGACGTGCTCGTCCCGGATGCCCACCTCCGGGTAGGCTTCCCGGCCCCGGGGGTCGTCCGCGTCCAGCTCTGGGCGAAGGGGGCCCCGGCCCCGGAAAAGTCCTTCTCCATCGAGCCGGGCGAGCTCTCGTCGCCCGTCCTCCTCGATGCTCTCGTCGAGCGGGGAGAGGAAGTCACGGTCCGGGCCGGGGTCGCCGCGCTCAAGGTGAACCGCGGGACGCTCGCGTTCACGCTCCTCGGCCCGGACGGGGAAGTGGAAGCCGAGGTGCCCGAGCCGGCAGCCCTCGAGAAGGAGGGCGCCGGGGGCCGGATCGCCTTCGTGCTTCGCCCCGGGGAGCAGGCCTACGGCCTCGGGGACAAGGTCCGGGGATTCTCCCGGCGGGGCAGGTCGTTCGATCTCTGGAACTACGACGCGTTCGGTTGGGGGGCGGACACCGACCCACTCTACAAGTCGATCCCCTTCCTCGTCCTCGTAAGCGAGGGGCGCGCGCACGGGCTCTTCGTCGATACCGTGGCCCGGGCCCACGTCGACGTGGGCGCGGCTCGAACGGACCGCCTGGTCTTTGAGGTGGATCGCGGCTCCCTGGACCTGTACCTCATCCTGGGCCCCGATCCGAAGGCGGTGATCTCGGCCTACACCGCTCTCACCGGTCGCACCCCGCTCCCCCCTCGCTGGGCCCTCGGCTACCACCAGAGCCGCTACAGCTACGGAAGCGAGGCGGAGGTGCGGTCCCTGGTGCGCCGGTTCGGGGAGGAACGCTTCCCGCTGGACGCGGTCTGGCTGGACATCGACTTCCAGGAGGGGCTGGCGCCGTTCCGGGTGAATCGGAAGGCGTTCCCGCACTTCGAGCGGATGGTGCAGGACCTCTTGCGCCAGGGCGTGCGCACCGTGGTCATCACCGACCCACACGTTCAGGCACGGAAGGGGACCGAGCCGTTCGAGGGAGGGCTCCGGGGCGACCAATTCGTCCTCGACCCAGGGGCCTGGCCGGACCGCGGGGAGGTACCGCCCCCCAAGGCCCCCCCCTTCATCGGCCCGGCCTGGCCCGGACCGAGCGCCTTTCCGGAGTTCACCCTCGCCCGGTCCCGCGCCTGGTGGGGGACGCTCTACCGGCCGTACGTGGAGGCGGGTGTGGCCGGGTTCTGGGACGACATGAACGAGCCCGCGCTCTTCAACGTGCTGAAGTCCATGCCGGCGAACGTCCGGCACCGACTCGAGGACGGAGGAGTGGCCGACCATGTCGCCATCCACAACGCCTACGGGCTCCTGCAGGCGCGCGCCACCGCCGAGGGTCTCCTCGCGCTGAGGCCCGGAGCACGCCCGTTCGTGCTCACCCGGGCGGCGGCCGCGGGCTCGCAGCGCTGGGCGGCGACCTGGACCGGCGACAATCGGGCGGAACGCGAGGGCCTTTCGCTCACGATCCCCACCCTCCTCGCGCTGGGCGTATCCGGTTTCGCCTTCGCCGGCGCGGACGTGGGGGGGTTCGAAGGTTGCCCGGACCCGGTCCTCCTCACGGAGTGGATGGAGCTCGGGGCCCTGGAGCCGTTCTTCCGGAACCACTCGAACAAGGGGACCTGCCGACGCGAGCCCTGGGCGAACGGCCCTCGGGAACTGGAGCGGCGCCGGGCGGCGGTGGAGCGGCGACAGCGGCTCCTCCCGTTCCTCTACACCCTCTTCGAGGAGGCCGCCCGCAGCGGACTGCCGGTCATGCGGCCGCTCTGGCTCGAGTACCCGGCCGACCCGTCCACCGTCGAGAACGACCGGGCGTTCCTGCTCGGCCGGGACCTCCTCGTCGCCCCGAAGCTCGCGGCCGGTGACGGCCCGTACACCGTGGCGCTCCCGGCGGGCGACTGGTACGACACGGTGAGCGGCGATCGTGTCCGGGGAGGCCGGCTCGAGGCCCGGGCACCCCGGGGCGATAGCCTTCGGATCTACGCGCGGGCCGGCGCCATCGTCCCCGAGGCGCCCGCGGAGCGACGGGCCGGGGAAGAGCCGAGCGGCGAGCTCACGGTCGAGGTGTGGCCCGGGCCCGACTGCCGCGGCGAGCTGTACCTCGATGCGGGCGAAGGGTTCGGCTATCGAACCGGGGAACTGCGCCGCGTGACCTACGACTGCGCGGAGGCGAAGGACTCGATCACCGTGTCCGCGGCCTCGCAGGGGACCTACCCGACCTGGTGGACGGCCACCCGGCTCGTCGTCCACGGTGTGCCCCGTGCTCCTTTGGCCGAGAGCGAAACGCCAGCGGTCCAGTATGACGCCACTCGCCTTGAGGCGACGGCGACGTTACCGGGTTCCGGGGCGGATTTCTCCGTCACGCTCCGGTGGTGATGGGCGGTCCCCCGCGGGCGGAAGCGAGCGCTCGAGGCGATCTGTCGGACGCCCGGGCTTCCAACGGGTCCTTCGGTTCAAGCCGATTCAGCCACCTCGGGCGAGGCGAGCGCGGCGACGTCGTCCCGACTGCGCTGGGCGTGCTTCAGCCAGCCGCGTCCCTTCCAGCGCGAGTACATCATGACGCCCCTGACCCACTCGTCGCAGGCCATCGCGATCCATATCCCGGTTACCCCCAGGGGCGTGGCCAGGGAAAGGACGCCGGCCAGGGGGACCCACAGGAGCCACATCGAGCAGGCGCCCATCACCACAGGGAAACGGGCGTCACCCGTGGCGCGGAGCGAGTTGATCACCACGATGTTGAAGACCCGGCCCGGCTCGATCACCAGCTCGACCAGGAGGAGCGTCGCGCAGCCGTGGAGCACCGCCGGGTCGCGGGTGAAAGCGCGGAAGATCCAGTTCCCCGAGAGGAAGAAGGCCAAGGTGGCGGCCCCGACGAGGAGGAGCCCGGTTCGCACGCTCCGCAAGAGCCGGTGGTACGCCTCCTCGAAGGCGCCGGCGCCGACCAGGTGCCCGACCAGGATCTCGGTCCCCAGACCGATGGAGATGGCGAAGAGGATGACCCAGGTCATCACCGTCCGGGTGTAGGTCGCCACGGCGAGAGGTGTCTCCCCCAGCCGCGCCGCGAAGCTCGTGACCCGCATGAGAGCCAGCCAGTAGGAGAGGTTTTCGCCCGCGGCGGGCAGGCCGATGCGGAGGATCCGTCCCACCTCGCGCACCGGGAAGGTGAGGTAGTCGCGCCAGCCGAGCCAGATGCCGGTGCGCTTTGCGACCAGGAACCGCAAGGCGACAAATCCGGCGAGCCGGGCAAAGGCGCCGGAGAGGGCCACTCCGGTGACGCCCAGCCGCGGGGCGCCAAACAGCCCGAACAGGAAGACGCAGTTCCCGGCCGCGTTGAGGAGATTCTGCGAGCCGGTCACGACCATGGCGTCGCGAGTGCGCCCGTGGGCGCGCAGCACCGCCGCCATGGCTACGTTCTGGGCGTCGAGGAACAGGGTTCCGCCCAGGATGGTGAGGAAGGGCCGGGCGTAGACGAACAGCCCGGGAGGCAGATGCTGCGCCCGCAGAATGAGGGAGGCGAGCCCGGCCACCGCAGCGCTCACCAAGAGACCGATCCAGGTGTTCACCCCGATAGCGGCAGCGGCGATCCGGTCGGCGCCGGCCCGGTCGCGGGCGCCGAGGTGGTGAGTGATGACCACGCTCGAACCGATGCCGATGAAGTTGAAGAGGATGATCGACAGCACCAGCACCTGCTGGGCGACTCCGAGCGCCGCCACCGCGCCATCGGATACGTGGCTCACCATGAAGGTGTCCACGTTCAGGATGAGGATGCGCAGGAGCTGCTCGACGAACAGGGGCCAGGCCACCCCCACGAGCGAGAGCCGCGCGCCGGTGCCGGGGGAGTTCATCCGAGCGGGGCCGCCTCGGCGTCCGCCCGGCCCGGGGGAGTGCGCCGAGAGAGGTCGAGGGGGTACGAGGTACCGAGCCCCTTGAGGAGGGAGGCCGGGCCGACCTGTGCCGCCGCCCCCTCTTCCGAAAGGGGGCTCGCCCTCGGGGGGGAGGCCGAGCGGAAGAGCTCGCAGGGCCGCTCCCCGGCGAGGAGGGAAGGGACCGAGGCGAGAAGAGGATGCGTGCGCGCGGCAGCGGTCATGGCATTCCCGGGGGCACGGCCCTTGCTCCGCCCCCAAGGTCTCCGCAGGTTCCTTTCGTCGGAGAGGTGGAGTCGGTGGGCCGCGGCAACGCGCACTCCCATGCCACGGGGCGTCACGCCCTTCAAGCGCCGGGACGTCGCTCGTCCGGCGGGGTCAGCGGCTCCTACACCGCGACCTTGGGGAGCCGAGAGAGGGCCTCCTGAACCCGCTCCGCCGGATAGGCGTAGTCCTCGAGCTGGCCGGCGAAGTAGGCATCGTAGGCCGCCATGTCGAGATGGCCGTGGCCGGAGAGGTTGAAGAGGATCACCCTCTCCTTCTGCTCCTCCTTGGCTCTTTGGGCCTCGTCGACGGCGGCCCGGATGGCGTGCGACGACTCGGGGGCGGGGATGATCCCCTCGGTGCAGGCGAACTGGACCGCCGCCTCGAAGCAGGCGACCTGGCCCACGGCGCGGGCCTCCACCAACCCGGCATGGACGAGCTGCGACACGAGCGGCGAGGCCCCGTGATAGCGCAGGCCGCCCGCGTGGATGCCCGGGGGCATGAAGTCATGGCCGAGCGTGTACATCTTGGCGATGGGCCCGAGCTTGGTGGTGTCGCCGTAGTCGAAGGTGTAGACCCCCTTGGTGAGCGACGGGCAGGAGGTCGGCTCCACCGCCAGCGCGCGCAGCTCTTTGCCGGCGATCTTCTCGGCCAGGAACGGGAAGGAGAGCCCGGAGAAGTTGGACCCCCCGCCGTGGCAGCCGATGACCACGTCGGGGAGCTTCTCGCCGGCGAGCGCGAGCTGCTCCTTGGCCTCGAGGCCGATGACCGTCTGGTGCATGCAGACGTGGTTCAGCACCGATCCCAGCGCGTAGCGGGTGTTCTCGTGAGTGGCGGCGTCCTCCACCGCCTCGGAGATGGCGATGCCGAGCGAACCCTGGCTCTCGGGGTCGGCGGCGAGGACCGAACGTCCGGCGTTGGTCTGGCCGGAGGGCGAGGCCAGGACCTTCGCTCCCCAGAGCTGCATCATGCTCTTCCGGTACGGCTTCTGGGTGAACGAGACCTTCACCATGTAGACGGTGCACTCGAGGCCGAACATCTTGGTGGCGAGCGCGATGGAGGAGCCCCACTGTCCGGCGCCGGTCTCGGTGGCGATGCGCTTCGTGCCTCCCAGCTTGTTGTAGTAGGCCTGGGGCACGGCGGTGTTGGGCTTGTGCGATCCCGCGGGCGAGACCCCCTCGTACTTGTAGTAGATGCGAGCGGGGGTTTGGAGCGCTTGCTCGAGGCGCCGGGCACGGAAGAGGGGCGAGGGTCGCCACAGCCGGTAGATCTCGCGGACCGGCTCGGGGATGGGGATCCAGCGCTCTGTCGAGACCTCTTGCTCGAGGAGCCCCATGGGGAAGAGCCTCACGAGGTCTGCCGGGGTGGCGGGCTTCATGGTGCCGGGGTGGATGACCGGCGCGAGGGGGCCGGGCATGTCCGGGATGATGTTGTACCAATGGGTAGGGATCCGATCCTCGCCGAGTAGGTACTTCGTCTGCATGCGACCCTCGCTTCGCGGTGGAGGCCCGCCGTGAGAAGTCGGGCCGGGGCTCGAGCGGAACGCCCATATAGCCCTGGCCGGGCCCCCGAGGTCAACATCCGAGCGCGCCGGGCCCCGCCGGCGCGGTGGACCCTCGATCGGGCCCCCGAGGCGGCGGGCCCCCGCTCTAGGCCATCACCTCGCCGCCGTCGACGTGGATCGCCTGCCCGGTCACCACGCTGGA
>Ga0335077_10009858_pt1 | contig 11880 bp, 11 predicted proteins | sample Lox_Sample_31_FD_207151 | JGI IMG/M metagenome (GOLD analysis project Ga0335077, IMG submission 207151) | Soil microbial communities from Loxahatchee National Wildlife Refuge, Florida, United States - Lox_Sample_3.1 | ecosystem: Environmental > Terrestrial > Soil > Wetlands | place: USA...
AGACGGTCCCTTGCGTGGTGATCGTCTGCTGCGACAGCGCCGTGACGCCGCCCGCGGCTTGTTTGCTCGGGATCGTGGAGTCGGGGATCAGATCCTCGAACGCGGTGCCGATCCCCTTGTAGCCGGTGGTCGAGGCGTTCGCGATGTTGCCTGAAATGTTCTGTAGTGCGAAGGACTGTGCCTGCAAGCCACCGACCGAGGTGTTCAGCGCGTCGAAGATACCCATAACAATGTCTCCACAATCGATAGCGCGGCAATCATGGGCCGCAATCGAGGGAGACTGTCGCAAGCGCCGTGCCAGCACATAAAATGTATGTAAATCAATATCTTGAACGAAAATGCCCCGGCCGTTCGACCGGGGCGGATTTGCCGGGCCGGCAACTTATGCCGGGCTTTCCAGGCGTTTCCTAGCTCGCCGACGGGTCGGCCGGGTGGAACACCAGCGCATAGCCGTCCATACAATAGCGCAGGCCCGTGGGCTTTGGTCCGTCGTCGAAGACGTGGCCCAGATGCCCCCCGCAGCGGCGGCAATGCACCTCGGTGCGCAGCATGCCGAAGGCCCGGTCCTCCGTGGTACCGACGGCGTTTTGCAGCGGCTGATAGAAGCTCGGCCAGCCGGTGCCGCTCTCGAACTTGGTCTCGGACGAGAACAGCGGCAGGTCGCAGCCGGCACAGGCAAAGACGCCCTTGCGATGCTCTTTCAACAGCGGGCTGGACCCGGGGCGCTCGGTGCCCTGCTTGCGCAGGATCTCGTATTGCTGCGGGGTGAGTTGCGCGCGCCACTCTGCGTCGGTCTTCTCGATCTCGAATTTCTCCGCGGCTTGCGCGGGCGCGGCCCTGAAGAAACGTAAACCCGCAAAGCCGAACAGGCCGGCGGCGGTTGCGAGCAAGATGCGGCGGTCAATCATGGCGGTCTCCGTGGGGCGCGCGCGAGAGAGCGGCCTGGTTTGCTGTCACAAATACGGTTCCCCTCGGGCCGAAGTTACATCCACAGGGGCGAAAATCTCTCACTTTCCTGCGAGCAGGTTTAAGCACCCCCACCACCCCCCTGATCGGCCGAAACCGGCGGCTCCTGGCGTTCGGGCCGCGGACGAGAAGGTGGCGGTCGCCGCGGACCGGGACGCGTTCCGGCCTGGCGATTGGCCTCGGCGAGGCGCTGTTCGCGCAGCCGCTCCTTGGCGCGCGCCCTTTCGCGGTAACGGGCAAACGCGCCGGCCGCCGCCGAACTGCCCCGACCCCATAGCCCCACGATCTGGCCCGCGACGCGACCGATCGGACCGCCCGCCCAGACCAACTCGAACGGCGAGAACAGCCGCCAGCGCTCATCGCCCCACAATATGCTGCGCGCGATCAACAGACCGGCTATCGCCGAGGTGTTCAGGCCCTGCCGGCCAAAACCGCTCGCGACCCACAGCCCCTTTCGCAACTGGCCGATCTGCGGCATGCCGTGAACGGTCTGCCCGACGGCGCCGCCGATAACCTCGGCGATTTCGACCGAGCCCAGTGTCGGGAAGACGGTGCGGATGCGGCGGGCGATCGCGCCGGCAAAGCGCCGCGGCCGCATCTCCCAGGTGCTTTCCGGGCTCGCCCACATCAGCCGGTCGCCCTCGACGATGCGGAAGTGATCGATGCCGTCGGTGTCACACACCGATCCCTTGAACGCGATTGTCTCGCCGAGGCGCTCGCCGAGCGGCACGGTGACGCCGGCATAGCGCCACACCGGCAGCAGGGTTTCCGTCAGCCGCCGCAACGGCGCGCCGAGATGGACATTGCCGGCCAGCACAATGTGGGTCGCGCGCAGCCGCGCCGAAGGCGTCACGATGCGCTTGCGGATTCCCGAGGAATCGATGCTGACCACAGGCGTATCCTCGAAAATGCGCGCGCCCGCGCGCCGGACGAGCGCCGCCAGGCCATGGACATATTTGCGGCCGTCGATTTGAAACGCCTTCGGGTAATAGATGCCGTGGAAATAGCGATCGGTCTTGAGCTCGGCGCGCACGCGGTCGATCTGCCAGCCTTCAACTTCCGTCTGAAAATCCTCCGACAAGGTCTGCAGCCGGCTGATCAACTGATCGCCGACATCGACATTGGACACTTCCAGCGCACCCTCGGTGAGCGCGATGCCGGGCATCGCCTCCTCGGTAGCGTTGGCGCGGACATAATCGGCGCCCTCCCTGGAGAGCGACCACAATTCGCGCGTGTCCTCGAGACCGACGCGCTCGATCAGGTCGCCGACGGGAAGGCCATAACCCGGCATGACGGTGCCGAGCTGATGGCCGGAAGCGCCCCAGCCGACATGGCGGCCTTCGAGAACGGCGACGCTGGCCCCCATGCGGGCCGCCTCCAGCGCCACTGTCAGGCCGGCAAGTCCCGCCCCGACAACGCAGATATCGACATCCAGGTCGAAGGTCAGCCGCGCGCGATCCCGCGGCGCTGCGACATCCGATCCCCTCATCTTGCTTGTGGAAGTCTCGCTCATGCCGTTTTCTTATAAATCCTTCTTATAAATCCTTGGCGCCCCTGTCACCTTGTCCTGAGCAAGAGCTTGTAGACTAATTGCGGCGAGTTCCGAATCGAGAAAGGTGCCCATGCGCCGTTTGATGCTGCTGCGTCACGCCAAGACCGAGACAGATTCGCCTTCCGGACGCGATCAGGACCGCCGCCTCGACGCAAGAGGCCACAAGGACGCCGCCGAGATCGGCGGCTGGATCGGACGGCATCCGCCGTTCCCGGACCTCGTGCAGGTTTCGCCTGCGGTGCGGGCGCAGCAAACCTGGGAGATCGCCTGGGAGGCGATGAAGGAGCACGCGCCGGAGCCGGTCGTCGAAGCCGTCGACGAACTCTATGGCGCCGATCCGGCGCAACTGTTGCAGGCCATCCGTGCGGCCGCCGCGACCGATCCGAAGCGTCTGATGCTGGTCGGACACAATCCGGGCATGCACGAGCTGGCGCTGACGCTGACCGGCAGCGGCGATGCGGCCGGCCGCAAGGCGGTTGCCGACAATTTGCCGACGGCCGGGCTCGTCATATTCGATTTCGATGTCAAGGACTGGAACGACGTGGCATTCCGCAGGGGACGGCTGGTTCTCTTTGTCAGTCCAAAGTTGCTGAGGCAGGCGTCCGGCGACTGAGACGGGAATGCGGCGTTTCTGCTAGTTAGAGCATGATCCCGAAAAGTGAGCAGCGGTTTTCGGAAAAGATCATGCTCCACCAAGACCTGGAGTGGGATGACGATTCGAAGAAAAGTCACCCCCGCTCCAGCTGATCGCATACAGGAGGCGCAGATGTTCAAATCCATTCTGGTGCCGATCGACCTCGTCGACACCGATCTCGCCAAGCCCGCGATCGCGACCGCTGCGACCTTGTCGCAGACCTGGGGAAGCGCGGTCCGTCTTCTGAACGTGATGCCGATGACACCGGTGATGCTCGCCGAATATGTCCCGGCGGATTTCGACGCCCAGCAGCGGCAGACCTCGGAAGAAGCGCTCAGCATCGTGGCGCGCGAATCCGGCATCGAGCCATCGCGCATCTCGACGATGGTGCGGCAGGGCGGCATCTATCACGAGATCCTGGAAGAGGCCGCCGCGGTCAAAGCCGACCTGATCGTGATGACCTCGCACCGTCCGGCGATGCGGACCTATTTCCTCGGCTCCAATGCCGGCCATGTCGTGCGCTATGCAAAATGCTCGGTGCTGGTGTTGCGGCACTGATTGCGCGGTTCACGGCCAGTCTGCGATAAATCCCCTCGCCTTGTACGGGCCGATCTTGTCCCACTCCGCCAGCACGCGGCGACGCAATTCTGCATGCTCATGCCAGCGCTTTCGCTGCACGCCAAAGCTGTCGACAGTGAGCAGCATCTTCTCGACCTCCGGCCAATGCAGATGCAGCGTCATCGGATAGCGGCGCGCGGTCCAGGTGTTGCCCAGGCAGATGACTCGCGTGACGCTCTTCAATCCGAGCGCGGCATCGATGATCGGCAAGGAGAAGATCACGTTCTCGCCGGTATTGGTGGCACGGTGCTCCTCCAGGATCCGCTCGGGCGGAATGCCGCTGGCAACCATCTCTCTCTTGATGATGGCGCATTCGGTCTCATCCGATCCCGGCGTGACGCCTCCGCTGACGATGGCCCAGCGGAACATGCCGTCGCGCCAGAGAAGGCCAGCGGCCTCGGCGCGCAAGCGTTCATCCTCGCGCGTGCCGAACACGAACAGGAGATCGGCCGGCGCCAGAGGCGTGTCGTTCAGGTGCTTTGCGTTGATCTCGGCGATCTCGGCCGCGCTCGGCCGTCTGTCGAATCGATCTTGCACTGCGCCCCACCCTCGCCCAACGGGATACAGGTTGCGTCGGCGCTGCGACGCCGCAAAGTCAAGATTCATTTGCGCTTGGTTACGGCAGCAGCGCCTTCGGAATTTGATCGAAACTGTAGGTGAGCGGCCGGTTGCGCCGAATGAAACCGCCGACGTGCCAACCGAACAAGGCAGCGAAGCCGACCAAAAACAGCGCTCCCCCAAATTCTCCGGTCAGAAGCGCGCGCACGAAAAGCGTGGCCATCCCCGCCGCAAGCAGCGCGACCAATATCAGGCCGATCGCATAAAGGGCCGGCGAGAGCCCGCCGCTGAGCAAAGCCTTGGCTCCGGCGCCTGCCATCCGCGCATGCAGCGCCAGGATGAAGGCACGATACTCGGAGTCCTGCGGCGCCATCAGCGCTGCGGTCTGCCAGGAGGTCGAGATGACCGCAAGCCGCCCGCCGCCTGTATGGGAGATGTCCGCACGAAACCGCTGTGCCTGCATCGACACCGGACGATATGACAGGCGGACGGCTGAGATATCTCCGTAACGCCAGACATCGGCGCGGCCGGCTGCGCGCCACGAAAGTCCATCCGCGGTCAGTTCGAATTGATGGGCATGTCCGATCAGCGACGCCTTGTAGGCGTAGCGGATCGTTGCTGCCTGTTCGAGCAGATCGGCCGTCATTGCGCGATTCCTGAAAAATCCTCGTTGCGAAAGTCCGTCCATCGGCTTGCGACACGGACCGGCTCCATCCTACAAGTGCCTCATGGCTGAGACGATCTTTTTTCCGCGTCGCCTGATTCTCGGCGGCGCCGTGATATCCGGCGTGTTGCTCGCGCTTGCGGTGCATATGCTGGGCGCGCGCTATGGCCTCGACCTCGGCGGGCTGTGGCGATCCGATCCGCGCCAGTTCATGCCGGCGGGTGCCGCGATCGCCTGGTGGCTGATTGCAACAGTCGGTTTTTCGGGAGGCTATTTCACCGCAACGCTGATGCGCAGCGCGGTGGCGGGTCAGATCCCGCCGCGGATGCGGCAGTTCTTGATTGTGGTCGGCGTGCTGTTGCTTGCGGGTGCCGGCCAGGCCGCCTCCGCGCCAAGCGCGATCCCGACGATTTCGGGTGTGCTGGCCGGCGTCGCGGCCCTGTGCCTCGGCGCGGTCATGGCGTTTTGCGGCGCGCATTTCGCGTTGCGCAAGGCGTGAGCAACCCAAAGAGCCTCGCCTTGCATGGGACGACCTTCCACGTGAAGACTCTTACATGCGTCTTGAGGTCGGCCGATCAAGTGTTTCTCCTGCGCTGACGCGTGAAGGCGGCCTATGCATATGGCGAACATCTTTTGACGCAGTGCGAAATAATTGGAGCGCATCACGCCGATCGGACTTGTCGCGCCGCACCTCACCGCGCGCGCGACGTTTTGTCTCAAGCGCGGAGTTTGAAAGGCTTTTTTTTGGCAAATCGCGCTATGCGACGGAAACGTGACGGTTGGGATGTCCGTAACTGGGACAAAGATGTTACACGGGCCACGCATGTTGAGACGCCTCAAACAAACCGTTTCATGCACCTATGTATGGGATGGACAGGGCGTTGCGGCAGTGCTCTGGGAGGGCGCAAGGCGCGATGTCAAGGACTGCACAACACAGGGTTTTTGCCTTAAGGAACTTTGGTTGACCTGACGGATCGCGCGCTCTTTCGATCGACATCAGGAAGGGTTTTGGCTTAAAGACCCTGTCGCCCTGCCGGGAGGATGAATGCAAGGACTGCTGACCGCGCTGGGGCGTGGCTTCAAGAAATGGATTGGCTGGAAGCGACTTGGGATCGCGGCGAGCCTGTTCATCATTGCCTTTGCGATCACCACCCTGGTCCGCACGCTCAAGGGCGTCGATACGGGCGTGATCCTGACCGCGCTCACCGAAATTCCGTCGGCCCACATCGCGCTTGCGGCGCTTTGCGTTGTCTGCGCGTTCTGCACGCTCACCTTCTATGACTTCTTTGCGTTGCGCACGATCGGCAAGAAACACGTGCCCTACCGCATCGCGGCTCTTTCAGGCTTCACCAGCTATTCGATCGGCCACAACATTGGCGCCACCGTCTTCACCGGTGGCGCTATCCGTTTCCGGATCTACTCGGACTACGGGCTGAACGCGATCGATGTCGCCAAGATCTGCTTTCTTTCGGGGCTGACCTTCTGGCTCGGCAATCTGCTCGTGCTCGGGATCGGCATGGCCTATCACCCCTCGGCCGCTTCAGCGATGGATCTGTTGCCGGAAGCCATGAACCGGCTGATCGGCATCGGCTGCCTGGCCGGCATCGCGATGTATTTTGCCTGGCTGCTGCTCGGCGAGAACCGACGCGAGCTTGGCCAGCACGGCTGGAAGGTGGTGCTGCCGTCGGCGCGTCTGACGCTGGTGCAGGTCTTGATCGGCGTGGTCGATCTCGGCTTCTGCGCGACTGCGATGTATCTCCTCATCCCCGCGCAGCCTCCCATCGATTTCCTGTCGCTGGCGGTTGTATTCATCCTGGCAACCCTGCTCGGCTTTGCCAGCCACGCGCCGGGCAGCATCGGCGTATTCGACGCTGCGATGCTTTTGGCGCTGCCGCAGTTCGGTCGCGAGCAGTTGCTCGCGACGTTGTTGGTCTTTCGCGTGTTGTATTTCGTGATCCCGTTCATGATCGCGATCTCGATCATGGGAACGCGCGAGTTCTGGCTCAACGTGGTGGTGCCCTGGCAGAAGCGCCGCAAGCTCAACGGCAATGGCAACGGCAATTGCGCGCCCTCTGTCGTGGCCCCCAGCCCCGCCTCGGCGCCGGCATCCGCGCCCCAGCCGGCCCCGGCAACCGTTGCGCAACCGGTCAAGCGGCTGAAGGCCTGAGCCCGACCCTTTCACGTTATCCTAAGTTCCGGGCGGCCACTCTTATTTCCGCCCCAACTGTAACGTCAAACCCGCGTCATGATCCGTTCTTTTTACCGTTCGATCCTCCCGGGCATCGTGCTTGCGGGAGCGCTGGCGGCGTTGGCGCATCCGGCGGCCGCGCAAAACGCCGCCGACGCGCCGTTGCAGATTTCCTGGGAAGTCAAGAATCGCTTCCGCCTGTTCCGCGAGGAGCGCGATTTCCAGCTCCATGTCGAGGCCGCGCGCGACCGCAGCGTGCTGGCGTCCGAGCAGGCACTGGAGCTGCAGAGCGACGGGCGCGGCTGGGCGCGCAACATGGTCAACCGGCTCTGCATCGATCTATCGGGCCGCGTCAGCGAGCCCTGCACGCGCGATAACGTCAAGGAAAGCTATCTGACGCCGGTCGATCATGCGGTTGTGGTGCGCCTTGCGGGCGCGGTTCCGGTCGGCGCCACCTGCGCCTGGTCATTCGATGACGGCGACGGTCCGCCGCGGCAGTCCACCTTCGATTGCACCGAGCCGGTCAATCTGCGCGTCCGCTATGGCCGCGAGACCATCGCAAGCGTCGAGGTTTCCAGCGGCGAGACATCGCCGCAAAAACTCTCGACCGAGATCAGGGTTCGCGACTTCTTCATCGCGGGGCTCGGCGACAGCATCGCCTCCGGCGAGGGCAATCCGGATCGGGCGATCGCGCTTGCCGAGGAAGGCTTCTGCTTCCGCTATTACTTCAGCTCGGCGATTGCGCAATATTACCGGCCAAGCCGCGCGGGCTACAAAGGCGGACGCGCCTGCGAAGCGCCCGACACGTTGCAGAACTGGCAGCGTGGCGCAGCGCTCTGGCTCAACGCCGCCTGCCATCGCTCGCTTTACAGCTACCAGACCCGCACCGCGCTTGCGCTCGCCGTGCAATACCCGCACATCGCGGTAACCTATCTGCCGCTCGCCTGCACCGGCGCCACCATCGCCGACGGATTGTTCGGCGGCCAGCGCGCCCGCGAATGTCCGCCGAACAAGTCGACCGCAACCTGCCAGGTCGGCGTCAACGGGCAGCTCGCCGAGCTGCGCGAGGCGCTCGCGGCCGCAAGGCGCCGTCAATCCGATCGCCAGCTCGATCTCGTGCTGCTCTCGATCGGCGCCAACGACGTCTATTTCTCCGGTCTGGTCGCCGACGTGATCGTCGACTCCGCAACCGAGCGCACCCTGTTCCGCCGCACCGGCGTGCTGGCATCGGTGGATGACTCGCGCGGGGCGCTGGCGCGCGACCTGCCGCAGGGATTCTTGAAGCTGCGCGAGGCCCTGAAGCCTCTGGTCGGCGGCGACCTCTCGCGCGTGGTTTACACCTCCTATGCCAACCCGGCGCTTTCGAGCGGCGGCGCGCCCTGCCCCGGCGGCCGCGCAGGGTTCGACATCCATCCCTCCTTCAATGCAAACCCGCAGCGGCTCGCCAACGTCACGGGCTTTGTGCAGGACGAATTCCTGCCGCTGCTGAAGGCGCTCGCGACCTGCCAGTCCGGCGTGATCTGCCGCGATCTCGCAGCCGACCGCATGACCTTCGTCGAAAACCATCAGGCGGCCTTCGCCGACCACGGTTTTTGCGCGCGCGCCCAAACCGATCCCGAGTTCGACCGCGACTGCTTCTCGCCCAGGGGCGAGAGCTTTGATCCTGACATCGTGAACTCCGCGAGCCAGCCGATGCTGTGCGGCCGCAGCGCCGGCGAATACCGCCCCTATCTGCCGCGCGCGCGCTGGATCCGCGACGCCAATGACAGCTATTTCGCGGCCATGACCTATCCGCAGGGATTGCCGTCGTCGATGCAGCCCTCCGACATCCACGATGCCACCTGGGGCGTGCTCTCGGCCGTCTATGGCGGCGCCCTGCATCCCTCCGCCGAGGGCCATGCCGCGATGGCGGACGCGGCGCTGCCGGCAGCGGCAAGCGTGCTGCAGCTCGATGCCGTGGCGGGCGGCGTGCGCACGGAGCCAGCGGCGCCGGTCGCCGTGACGCCGGAGCAGCGTTAGCGCTGCGCGCTGTCATTGCGAGCGAAGCGAAGCAATCCAGCAAGCGTACCCCGGATGAACGGAGCAACATCCGGGGTGTCGAGCTTCAATCCCGCGTGTCGCTGCGTTCACGCGGGCTACGTTGCTGCGCCGTTTGAAAAATAGCCGAGACGATACGGTGCGTTGCTAGCCTACTCGCTCGACAAGATGCGCACGCGAGGGTGCAGGGTCAAACGGATCTGCGAAATATTGCGTTTCGCGGGCCACTCGTCCGTCGCGGAATTCCATGATGCTCACCGCGTATGATGGGACACCGTCATAGGCGAGAACGAATTCAGTGACCCAGAGATCGCCGCTCCCGATCATTCGCCGGACCGTGAAACGCTTCTTGTTCGGCTGGACGAATCGGCTCTCTTGAATGTTGCGCCGGCCGTGGATGCGCTCGCCGGATTGCGGATAATCAAGGACAGCATCCTCGCGGTAGATCTCATGTTCGACATCGAAATCGTTCGCGTCCGAAGCATTCCAATGGCGCTCCAGCGCCTGCCGCACGGTTCGATCATCCATTTCCATCTCCCACCTGCGCTTCTGGCTCCTATTTCGGAACGAAGGGCGCTATCGGCCAGCGCGCGCAATTGCGCTGGCACCCTTTGTTCGTGACCGACGTGAGCGGCTCTCGGCCACTGAACGCTACGCGAGCAGCGAGCGTAGCCCGGATGAGCGAAGCGACATCCGGGGTGTCGAGTATCGATCCCGCGTGTCGCTGCGCTCACGCGGACTACATTCCATGATAGCAAGTGGGCCGGACCGGCGAAAAGCGTAATCGGCCGTGACATTGACGCCGGCGCCAGGTCGAACCGGGCAACTGATTTGCCCGACAAGTGACTGCGAGGCGCGCACCATTCGCCAAAATCGCGCACTCCAGAAAGTCAATTTCGCAAGGTCCATCAAATAGTTCCGATTATCCGACGCCGCCGGGCAAAAATTTTCCTTCCGTTTCACAGAATTTCTGCTAATCGTGAGCGCGTCCCGCCTCACCTTGAGGGGCGTATCGCGATCGTCACGGACGTTGCGGCGGGATGCGATGGACGTGAATTGTGTCGCGCGACGAGCGGCATGAATGCGGACGGCGAAATCGTGTGGTCCTGGCGCCCCTGGGCTGGCGCTAAGCGAGCGGGTGATGATCCGCAAGCGACGGTGACTAAAAGGTCATGGACACCGGGGAGAGCGCGAAAATAAGCGTTAACACCGTCGCGCAGGGAATGTCGTGTTTGCGGCTTCGCCTGTAGTGACTTTGCTTGTGTGCTTCCTTGCTTCGCACACAAGGCTGCGGGTGCAGCTCAACACCCGGCATTCCCTGCGCCCTCAGCCGTTTCGAGGGACGTGGTTTCCTGCAAGACCCGGACACGTTCGTGCCGCGGGATCACTGAACTATGTCTCTCCGTCGTCATTGCGAGCCAACGGGTCGCGCGAAATCCCGCCCGATGACAGGCTCCGCGAAGCAATCCAGAATCGTTCCGGCTGACTCTGGATTGCTTCGGTCGCTTCGCTGCTCGCAATGACAGCGAGCTGTTTGACATTTGAATCAGAATCGCAAGGGGCCAAAATGCAACGTTGCCCACCATTCCGAATAACGCCTGTCGAGAGACGGAGAAATCACCGCGGCGCGGGCGCTGGCGCGGCCTTTTTGCCCGCGGGCTGCTTCATCGAGGCCGCCTGCGCCGGCAGATATTTCGCAACGATCTGCGGATCGACCTCTTTCATCGCGGTATCGGGCAGACGGGTCCAGACCTCGTCCTTGCCGAACAGCGCGATGCCGACATAGCCGCGCAAGGTCAGAGTTTGTCCGTCCGCGCTGACCGTCATCTTGGCGCTGTAGACCTTGCCGTCGCGCGGATCGAGGACGTTGCCGCCCTCATAGACGAGACCGTTGCGCTTCATGTCGCGGATAAAGGAAATCCCCTGCCACGGCGCGTTCTTGCGATCGTCGGTGCATCCCGAGCAGACCGGATTCGGAGGATCGCCGGGCTTGGGAAACAGCTTTGCCATCACGCCCTCGAAGACGCCGCTGTGATCGACAACAAGGATGTAGAGCGCCGGCTGGCCATCCTCGATCTTTTGCCACATGCCAGCCGCGGAGGGCTCGGCGGAGACGGCCGGAAAAGCGCCCATGGTGGCAATGGCGAGCGCTGCAATGGGGAGCCACGGTCGACGTCTGGAAAGCGCGATACGCATCGTTTTCACCCAGGAAATCCATGAACTTAATGGCAGGAGACTAAGGCCATTTCGAGGATGGTTCCAGTGCCCCGCGGAACCCGCCGGGAGCGTGATGCGATCCGTGGCGGCGCGCAGCCGGCACAGTCAGCCCACCCCGAGCTTCTTCTGCAGGCTCGACGACGATGTCGTGTATTGAAACACCAGCCGCTTGTCCGGATAGACATAGCGATGCGCCTTCTGCGCCATCAGCGCGCCCTCATGGAACCCGCACAGGATGAGCTTGAGCTTGCCGGGATAGGTGTTGATGTCGCCGATCGCAAAGATGCCGGACACGCTGGTCTCGAACGCCGAGGTCTCGACCGGCACCAGATTGTGCTCCAGCGCAATGCCCCAGTTGGCGACCGGCCCGAGCTTCATGGTCAGGCCGAAGAACGGCAGCATGGTGTCGCAGGCGATTTGCGAGACCGCGTTGTCGTTGCCCTTGA
>Ga0335077_10009859_pt1 | contig 11879 bp, 7 predicted proteins | sample Lox_Sample_31_FD_207151 | JGI IMG/M metagenome (GOLD analysis project Ga0335077, IMG submission 207151) | Soil microbial communities from Loxahatchee National Wildlife Refuge, Florida, United States - Lox_Sample_3.1 | ecosystem: Environmental > Terrestrial > Soil > Wetlands | place: USA: Florida...
CCGCACGAATGACCGAGCGGTTCCGGCGCATCAATTACGGAAGCCTGGAAATCGAAGTGACCGTAAATGATCCGAAGGCGTATACGAAACTGTGGACTGTGAAGGTGAACGAGTTCATCGTGCTGAATACGGAGCTGCTGGACTACATCTGCAACGAAAACGAACGGGATCTGAAACACCTGGTAGACAAGTGAGCTTTCGCCAGTCCGTTGTGATAGAGTAGCCACCGAGGATTCTCTATGAACGAAGCCGCGAACAAGACGCTGGTGCGACGTTGGTTCGACGAGGTTTGGAACAAAGGGCAAGAGGCAACCATCGATGAGCTCTTCGCCGAAAATGGAATCGGCTACGGATTGGGCGACACAGACGCGGAGATTCACGGACCAGCCGAGTTCAAGCCGTTCGTCCGGAACATGCGCGGTAGTTTTCCGGATTTGCAAATCACCATCGAGGATATTGTCGCGGAAGGCGACAAGGTCACGGTACGTGTCTTATTGCAAGGTACACACGGCGGCGGGCAGCTGGGCGTTCCCGCGACCGGCCGGGGAATACGAGTTGCCGGAATCGTTCTGGTCCGCATTTCCAACGGCCGAATCGTCGAGGGCTGGAACAGTTGGGATCAGCTTGGTTTACTGCGCCAAATCGGTGCATTGCCAGCTGTCGAGAAAAACGATCGGTTCCTGACGGCTCAGGCGTAGTCCTATTGAACGGCGCGAGCCAAAATCGGCCCCAGCACGGCAAGCAGCAATACGTAGGCTGCCGCCAGCGGCTCGAGTTGTGGTTCGGCAGCAGCGCCTATTCCTGCAATAACAATGGAAAACTCGCCGCGAGCGATCAAAGCCGTGCCCGCCCGGAATCGCCCTCTGCGATCGACTCCGGCGCGGCCCGCGGCCCAGTAGCCGGTTAATACCTTTGTCGCTGCTGTAACGAAGGCTAATGCGCCTGCCAGTGGCAACGCCGGAGGCAGCATGCCCGGATCGATCTTGAGGCCGAAGAAAAAGAAAAAAGTTGCGGCGAAGAGATCCCGCAGCGGCGCCAGCAGGCGCTGGGTCTGATGCGCCATCGGGCCGGAAACAGCGATACCGGTGAGGAAAGCTCCAATGGCCGCTGATACCTGAAGCCGTTGTGCGATACCCGCCACAAGAAGCACGGTGCCGAATGTGGTCAGCAGAATGATCTCATCGGATTCGTGAGCGGCGGCGCGGCTCAGGGTTCGTCCGTACTTGATCGCGGCTACGAGCACAAGCACGACTGTGACGATCGCGACGGATACCGACAGCGCCATCTTCGTCAGGCTGCCGCCCAGCAGAAGAGCCGCGACGAGCGGAAGATAGACGGCCATGGCCAGATCCTCGAACACCAGAATCGCAAGCACGGCGGGTGTTTCAGGATATCCTAAGCGGCGGAGTTCGCCAAGCAACTTGGCAATGACACCCGAGGACGAGATGTACGTCACGCCGCCCAGAAGAATGGCCGGCAGTGGTTTCCAGCCGAGAAGCAATCCGGCGATGAGGCCGGGCGGAAAGTTCAGGGCGAAATCCACAAGTCCAGCTGAAAATCCACTCCGCAGATTGTCCCGCAACTGTTCCCCGCTATACTCCAACCCCAACATGAACAGGAGCAGCAGAACGCCGATCTCGGCGCCCAGTTCAATGAAGCCTTTGCTCAGATTCAAAGGGAGCAATCCGCCGTTCCCAAGAGCGAGTCCAGCCAACAGGTAGAGCGGAATGGCGGAGACGCCCCAGCGGCTGGCGGCGCGAGCCAACAGCGCAAGACCGACGACTACCGCTCCCAATTCGATGAAGACCAGGGAAATGTCGTGCGGAGCGGCGTCCATGTTCATCACCATCCTAAATGAATTCAGAAATCAAGCCCCTGAAATGGCGTAAGCTCTAATTTGCAGCGGGAACAACTCAAGACAATTCCGCCAGCGGATGTTGCGGTAATCGGCGGCGGCAACGCGGCTCTTTGCGCGGCGATCACTGCCGCCGAAGAAGGTTCGTCCGTTGTTCTGTTCGAGAGCGCGCCACCGGAATTCCGGGGTGGAAACAGCCGTCACACTCGAAACATGCGCTGCCTCCACGACGCGCCGACCGAAGTTCTGACCGAGAGCTATCCAGAGGAAGAATACTTCGCCGATTTGCTGCGAGTGACCGGCGGGCAAACCAGCGAGCAGCTGGCGCGCATGGCCATCCGCCAGTCCTACGAGTCCAACGCATGGATGAAGCGGCATGGCGTCCGATTCCAGCACTCCCTCGGCGGCACGCTTCACTTGGGCCGCACCAATGCATTTTTTCTCGGGGGCGGTAAAGCGCTGGTGAACGCTTATTACGCTGCGGCTGCCAGGCTCGGTGTCCGGATTTTCTACAACGCGGAGGTCGTTGGTTTGAACATTGCTGGCGGAACATTTGAAAGCGGAACTGTTTTGTTGGACGGCGAGCCGGCTGAGTTTCGCGCCAAATCGCTGGTGGTTGCCTCCGGCGGCTTTGAATCGAATCTGGACTGGTTGAAGGAAGCCTGGGGTGATGCCGCCGACAACTTCATTATTCGCGGCACGCCGTACAACAAAGGAACAGTGCTCCGGCTGCTGCTCGACCAGGGCGCCGAGCAGATCGGTGACGCGACCCAATGTCACGCGGTCGCCATCGATGGCCGCGCGCCCAAGTTCGATGGCGGCATCGTCACGAGGCTCGATTGCGTGCCGCTTGGCATTGTGGTGAACGAGCGCGGCGAGCGCTTTTACGACGAAGGAGAAGATCTCTGGCCCAAGCGTTACGCGATATGGGGCCGGCTGGTGGCGCAGCAGCCGAATCAGATCGCCTATTCGATTATCGATTCCAAGGTGGTCGGCAAGTTCATGCCTTCCGTATTTCCACCGATCCAGGCCGGTAGCATTGCGGAGCTGGCAGGCGCGCTGGGCTTGCCTCGCGACAAGGTGGAATGCACAATCAATCAATTCAATCGATCCGTGATAGCGGGCAACTTCGATCACAACATCCTGGATGATTGCCGCACAGAAGGCCTGACGCCGCCCAAATCGCATTGGGCGCAGACTATCGAGAGGACTCCGTTTTTCGGCTATCCGCTTCGTCCGGGAATCACATTTACTTACTTGGGCGTGAAGGTCGACGAGAAAACGCGGGTGTTCATGAAAGAATCGGGCGCGCGCGGCAACATATTCGCGGCCGGGGAAATCATGGCCGGCAATATTCTTGGAAAGGGTTATCTGGCGGGCATCGGAATGACGATCGGCACAGTTTTCGGACGAATTGCAGGCAAGGAGGCGGCTGGTGCAGCTCGCTGATCCCATTCAGGAGGGCGCACGCATCCTGACCATCTGCAACGCCTGCCGCTATTGCGAAGGGTACTGCGCAGTGTTTCCGGCAATGGAACGCCGGTTAAATTTCCCGGAAGCAGATTTGAACTATCTGGCAAACCTGTGTCATCAGTGTGCGGAATGTTTCTATGCGTGCCAGTATGCGCCGCCCCACGAATTCGCGGTGAACGTTCCGAAAACGCTGGCCGAGATTCGCGCGCAGTCCTACCAGAAGTATGCGTGGCCTCGGCCGCTGGGGAGCGCATTTCCGCACACCGCGCGATGGGCGGGATACATTCTGGCCATCTGCCTAATTGTTTCGGTTGTCGCCATGGCGATGTTACCGGGAATGGACATTGCCAGCGGCGATTTTTACGGTGTCGTGCCGCACGGAGTCATGGCGGGCCTTTACAGCGCGGTTTCCGTCTTCGTCGTCCTAGCGTTGCTGATCGGCGTTGGCCGCTGCTGGCGGGAATGGAAAAAAGGCTTGGCTGAGCTTGCGACGCCAGCGGCGCTCGGCAGCGCAACGAAGGATGTTCTTCGACTCAGGTATCTCGACAACACGGGCGCCGGTTGCACGTATCCTCGTGAGCAGGACTCGCAATCACGGCGCTGGTTCCACCATTTCACCTTCTACGGATTTCTGCTGTGCTTTGCGGCAACGTCCGTAGCGGCGGTCTATCATTACCTGTTTGGATGGAGAGCGCCTTACGGCTATTTCAGCCTGCCGGTTATTCTTGGCACAGCGGGCGGCATTGGCCTGCTCATCGGCCCGGCGGGCTTGTACTGGCTCAAACAACATCGGGATCCGTCGATTGCCGACGCGAAACAGGACGGCATGGATGTGTCCTTTCTAACGTTGCTGTTTTTGACGAGCATCACTGGCGTGTTGCTGCTCGCCCTGAGGCAAACGCTCGCGATGGGGCCGCTGCTTGTGATTCATCTCGGGATCGTGTTGGCGCTCTTTCTGACGCTGCCGTACGGAAAATTTGTTCACGGATTCTACCGCTCGGCCGCGCTAGTTCGATACGCGCTGGAACGATTGGCTGGCGAGCCGCCTAAGCCACCGTCGAGCTGACTTGCTCCGGCGCGGGCATCGCAAGCCGCCGCGGGGAAAGCGAAATTGTCGCAAACAATCCCATCGCCCCCGCCATGGCAAGCCATGCGCCGGGCATCGCACGGTTGCCAGTCACATGAATCAAGTACGTGGAGACGGCCGGAGTAAAGCCGCCGAAGATGCCGGTCGCGAGACTATAGGCCAGCGAGAAACCCGCCGTCCGGACGTGCGCGGGCATGATCTCGGTGAGAAACACCACCATCGCGCCGTTGTATCCGCCGAAGATCACAGAAAACCAGAGTTCCACCAACAGCAATCTATTGAACGACGGCCCGGCAGCCAGCCAGTACAAGGCTGGATAGGCCGTCAATAGCGCCAGAGCGGAGAACAGGAAGAGCAATGGGCGGCGGCCGATCGTATCTGAAATAGCGCCCGACAACGGCAGGCAAATGAAATTACAGATACCCACGCACAATGTCACCAGCATGCTGTCCGAACTGGTGAGATGCAATACCGTGCTTCCGAACGTAGGCGTGTAGGCCGTGATCAAGTAGAAAGTCACCGTGGTGGTTGTGCTCAGCATCATGCCGAGCAACACCAATCGCCAATTCGAAGCGACCGTCCGCCAGATTTCCGCGTTGCCGGGCCGGCGCCGCCGCGCGAGAAATTCATCGGTCTCTTTCAGGGAGCGCCGCAGCAAAAAAACAAACGGAATAAGCATCGAGCCGATCAGAAGCGGAACACGCCAGCCCCATCCCAGCATTTGATCCGGTGGAAGAAGCGTGGCCAGAATCATGCCAAGCAGCGCCGCGAACACGACCGCCACCTGTTGGCTTCCCGATTGCCAGGCGACATAGAATCCCTTACGGCCCGGCGTGGCGATCTCGGACAAATATACGCTGACGCCGCCGATCTCAACGCCGGCAGATAAGCCCTGAATCAGACGTCCTGCAACCACGATCAAAGGCGCCAGCAGGCCCCAGGTTTCATATCCGGGCGTGCAGGCGATGGTCAACGTGCCAATCGCCATCAGGCTCAACGTCAGAAGCAATCCCGCGCGCCGGCCCCGATTATCGATGTAAGCGCCCAAGAAAATGGCTCCCAGAGGACGCATCAAGTACCCGGAGCCGAACGTGGCGAGAGAAAGCATGAGCGAGGCATACTCGCTGCTGCGGGGGAAGAAGGCTCGCGCGATGCCCGTCGCGTAGTAGCCGAAGACCATGAAGTCGTACATCTCCAGGAAATTTCCGATGGAGACGCGGAAGACGTCGCCGATTTTGGATCGCCGCTGGGAGGGATCGTTCAAACTACCAGCTTCTCAGACTTTGTACTTGGGCAGGAGCCGGCCGACGTTTTGGTAATCGATGGCCTGCAGTTCTTGCGGGTTGAACACCCCGCTTTCCACCAGCAGTTTGTGCTGTTGCGCCGAAGCGCCGAACGGGAAATCGGTGCCGAAGAAAATTTGCGACATCGGAACCATCTTCTTCAGCGCGCCCAACGTGACCGGGTTGGCCGCGCCGGCCGTGTCGTAGTAAAACTTCTGAAGCTCCTTCAATCGCGGCGACGGCATGCCTTCTTTCATGACGCCGCCTTCTCCGATATGCACGGTGGACTCGCCTGCAATCCTGCCCACCACGCCAGTCGTAGCACCGCCGGCGTGGGAGAAGATAAATCGGACCTCCGGATACTTCGTCGTTGTGTTGGTCGATAACAGACTCATGATGGTCCGGGTCGTGTCCATGGGATACTCGATGGTCGCGCCATTGACGCCCGGCAAGCTGTCGTGGCAGCAGGCGGCGTCTTTCGGGTGCGTGTACACCACTGCCTTGCGCCGGTTCAGTTCCTCATAGATGGGCGCCAGCGCGGGATCGCCGAGATACTTGTCGCCGTAAAGCGACTTGCCGCCCCAATTCGTGAACATGTAGACGCCATCGGCCTTCAGCTTGTCGAAACCGTATTCGATTTCCTTGAGGCTGCCATCGACATCGGGAAGAGGCAGCATGGTGAAAACTCCGAAGCGGCCTGGATAGTCAGAGGCAGCTTTGGCGGCGTATTCGTTGCATTCGCGAGCCAGCCGGCGCGTTGCCTCGATATCGCCAAACCAGATCCCGGGACCAATAATGGAGCAGAGGGCCGTCGTGATGCCGACCTGATCCATTTCTTCGATCCCCTGCGCGATGGATTTGTTGGGGAATTCGCGAACCTTTTGTTCGGTCAGAAATTTCACGTAGCCGGGCGCCGTCAGGTGGTGATGAACGTTGATGAGGGGCGGCCGCGAATTCTGTGCGCGCGATCGGGAAGCGAGCAGCGCGCCGGTTCCGAGAGCGGTCATTCCCGCGAGGAAATCGCGTCGTGAAGAACGAACCGAGGAAGATAGCTGAGGGGCGTCCATGGCCCGCCATTATGAGCAAAGCAGCTTGATTTGTCAAGAGTTACGCCATTGACTTCAATGCAGACCTGGTGATAAACTTTCGCAGATCGTCTCGAATCAAGTCCTAAGGGGAGGCTCCGCGTGAAGAGTTTCATCGTTGTCGCTCTCGCTCTTCTGATTTCCTGCGTTAACGTCTGGGCGCAGGCCACTGCTCAGATTCATGGCAACATTCAGGATTCCAGCGGCGCGGCGATTGCCGGCGCCGAGGTGAAGGCGACGCAAACGCAAACCGGCGTGGTGCGCACCGTGATGAGCGCAAACGATGGCAGCTACGTGCTCACGAATCTGCCCACCGGACCATATCAGCTAGAGGTCACCAAAGAGGGCTTCGCCAAAGCAGTGCAATCGGGCATCGAGCTACAAGTGAACGCCGACCCCGCAGTCGACGTCGCGCTGAAGGTGGGCGCGGTGAGCGAAGCGGTCAATGTCGAAGCGAACGCAGCGCTGGTTGAGACGCGCGGTACGGCTGTCGGATCGGTGATCGAGAACCAAAGGATTCTGGAACTGCCTCTCAACGGACGCAACACGGTGGACCTGATCACGCTGGCTGGAGCGGCGGTCGTAACCGGAGTCGCCCGGTCGGCTTTGTTCCTGAATCTCAACTACATCAGCATTGGCGGACAGGCGGTCTTCGGAACCGACTACAGCCTGGATGGCGCGATGCATACCAACTTCATGACCGGCACCTATATGCCGCTGGCGTTTCCCGATGCCGTGCAGGAGTTCAAGGTTGAGTCCAGCGGTCAAACCGCCCAGCGTGGCGCGGCGTCTTCGGTCAGTGTTGTGACCCGCTCTGGCACGAACGATCTGCATGGAGATCTGTTCTACTTCATGCGCAACGACGGTTTCGGCAGCGCTCGCGAATACTTTGCGGTCAAGAACAGCACGTATAAACGCAATCAGTTTGGCGGCACCGTGGGCGGCCCGATCATCAAGAATAAGCTGTTTTACTTCGGCGGATTTCAAGAAAGCATCCGGCGGGAAAATCCCGGTGTGAGTGTGTCCACTGTTCCCACCGACGCAATGCTCAATGGCGACTGGACAGCTTTTGCCTCGGCTACCTGTAATGGGGGCACCGCCAAGACGCTGGCGGCTCCGTTTGCCGGAAACCGCATCGATCCGTCCAACTACGTGAAACCAGCGGTGTATGAAGCGACGCAACTCCTGGCCACTGTCAAACAGGATGGCCTCACCCCGAACGCTTGCGGCTCTATCACGTACAACACCCCCAATGACGAGACGGACAAACAGTATGTGGGCAAGGTCGATTATCAATTCAGCGACAAGCAGTCCATCTTCTTCCGCAGCCTGACCACGCAGCAGTACGTGCCAAATGCTTTTAGTTTGGACCCCATTTTATTGAACTGGACCAACACAGGTTTGGACCAGCTTGCGGACTCCATTGCAGTTGGCGACACCTATTTGATCAGCCCGAACATGGTCCAGTCGTTCCGGGCTGCGTGGAACCGGACAGCGCACCGCTATATCCCGAATTTAGCTTTTTCGCACTGTACCGCTGGAGTCAACATGTGGTGCGATCAGAATCCTCAGACCATCGGCGCAATGAGCATCACCGGCGGCTTTACGATGGGAAGCACTTCCGCGAAAAACGAATACTGGACCGGCACATCCTACGCCCTCAACGACGACGTGAGTTGGGTCCGTGGCGCGCACCAGATGGCATTTGGCGGCGGCGCTTGGCAGGGGAGAGTGAACGAGTTCACGCATTTTGCCAGCACCAGCCAGTTGAATTTCAACGGCGCTGGCTTGCAATCTTCGGGCGGCCTCGGCATGGCCGACTTTTTCATGGGGAAGCTGAATACATTCTTCCAGGGCCTGCCGAACACGAATTACAGCCGTCAAAATTCTGTGAATTTATATTTCACCGACTCTTGGAAAATATCTTCACGGCTGACCTTTAGCTTTGGAGTCCGCTGGGAGCCGTTCCTGCCCATGACGGCGCCTCAGATTTCTAATTTCGACATGAACCGATTCCTGACGGGCGTGCGCAGCACGGTATTTCTAAAGGCGCCGCTCGGGTTCTACTTCCCCGGCGACTCCGGCTTTCCGGATAGTTCCGCCACCTACCGGCAATGGTCGCATTTCGATCCGCGCGGCGGAATCGCCTGGGACCCCAAGGGTGACGGGAAAATGTCAATCCGGGCGAGCTACGCCTTCGGCTACGCGTACGTACCTGGCATCCAGCGCGAGGATCAGGCTGGCTCTAATCCATGGGGCGGCCGGACCACGCTCACCAGTCCGCCAGGCGGCTTTGTGAATCCGTGGCAGGGCTTTGCCGGCGGGAATCCATTCCCGTATGCGGTAAATCCGAACGTGCCTTTCACGCCCCGGGGACAGTTCATCTCCAGCCCCTACGACCTTCCAACGCCTAACACGTATACGTGGAACGTAGCCGTTCAGAGACAGATAGGAGCGAGTTGGCTGGCGTCGGCCAGCTACATTGGCAGCCGCGTGATGCACTTGTACAACAACGTCGCGGTCAATTTCGCCCAGCTTGTGAATGGACCCATCGTGACGAGCGGATGTGCATCCACCGCAATCAACTGTAACGCCACCGCCAATACAGACGCCCGCCGGCTTCTCAGCCTGCTGAATCCGACCGAAGGACAGTACGTCGGAAACATGGACGCGTGGGATGCGTCGGGAACGCAGACTTACCATGGTTTGGTGATGACAGCCGAAAAACGTCTGAGCCATGGCGTGAACATGAAGGCCAATTGGACCTGGTCGCATTGCATCGGTTCTTTCTCCGGGTACAATTCCAAGACGGATCAGACCGTCACGGCGCCCGGGAACCCGCTCTTCGACAGGGGGAATTGCGACGCCGACCGGCGGCACCTTGTCAATATCACGGCGGTTGCGGTCTCGCCGCGCTTCAGCAACAGGCTGATGCGTACGGTTGTGTCCGACTGGCAACTGGCCGGAATTTACAGATTCTCATCCGGAATGCCCCTAGCTATCCAGGACGGTACGGATCGCGAGCTGACCGGCATCAATCACCAGCGACCGAATGTTGTCAACCCGGATGCGGTCTATACGGGCAACAGCGGCCCCTCGGCCCGCTATCTCAACCCTGCGGCGTTCCAGGCGCAGCCGTTAGGTACAGTGGGAAATCTCGGCTGGAATAGCATCGTAGGTCCGACCTATTGGGACATTGATATGGCCCTGTCGCGAAAGTTCAATATCACCGAGCGGCAGGCGATAGAACTTCGGGCCGATGCGTTCAATCTCACCAACAGTTTCGTGGCTCTTCCACCCACCGCTGGCGGCGCCAACGGCGCCACGAACAGCACAGCATCCCCCACATCGGCAGCGGTGCCGGCATTCGCGAATCTGAACGGCGCGAATTTGTTCGGAGTGATCAACTCGGCATGGCCGACGCGCAAGATGCAGTTCGCCTTGAAGTATACGTTCTAACCACGGCCCCGACGAACGGTCCGCGTGCTAACGCTAAACACATCATTGACTTGAAACGTCTTTCGTGATAACTTTTGTGGCCAACTAGCACCACAAATACATTCGACGGGGGTGTGCGTGGTAAAGACATATCTAGCTGTTGTTGGGCTTAGCTTATTTGCATGCGTCAATATCTGGGCACAGGCTACTGCCCAGATTCACGGGGCGGTTCAGGACTCCAGCGGCGCGGCCGTGGCGGGTGCCGAAGTGAAGGCAACTCAAACTGGCACTGGCTTGTCTCGATCCACCGTAAGCGAAGCCGATGGGACGTATGTTCTGACCAACCTTCCTCTGGGGCCCTACCAAGTCGAGGTGACTAAGGAAGGGTTCTCCAAGGCGGTGCAAAGCGGGATTGAGCTCCAAGTGAATAGCGACCCTGCGGTCACTTTCGCGCTGAAGGTTGGCGCGGTAACCGAGCAGGTCAATGTCGAAGCGAATGCGGCTTTAGTCGAAACGCGAAACTCGGGCATCGGCGCCGTGGTGGAGACGCAACGAATTATCGAACTGCCGTTGAACGGGCGCAACGTCACCGACCTGGTTACCTTGGCGGGCGCGGCGGTCCAGACCGGTCAAAGCGATACCCGAATTTTCAGCGGACGACCCTATATCTCCATCGCCGGGATGGTCACGCTGCCTCTCGGAGGAGGTCCCACGGACTGGATCCTGGATGGCAACAGCTATTACGACTTTATGTCCGGCACAACCCTGCCTCTGGCCTTTCCGGATGCCGTGCAGGAATTTAAGGTGGAGACCAGCGGGCTGGCCGCCGCGCGCGGTAACTCTTCTTCGGTTGAGGTCGTGACCAGGTCTGGCAGCAATGACTTGCATGGCGACCTGTTTGAATTCATCCGCAACGACGCGTTCGGCAGCGCTCGGGAATACTTAGCGAGTAAGGAGAGCACGTATAAGCGCCACCAGTTTGGCGGAACCGCGGGCGGAGCGATCAAGAAAAATAAACTGTTCTTCTTTGGCGGCTACCAGCAAACCACGCAGCGCGCCAGCCCGAATAATACGATCATCTTCTTCCCCACGCCGGACATGCTGAAGGGCGACTTTACCAAATTTGAGTCGGCAGCATGCAACCGGCCGAATCCTCTGCCTGCGCCATTCGTTGGCAATAAAGTTGACCCCGCACTTTTCTCGCCGCCTGCTCTGTATATTACGAATACTTTTGGCGCGAGCATGGCCAAGCTTGGCATATTCCCCGACGCGTGTGGGAAGGTGACCTTCAATACCCCGACGCATCAGGACAACTACCAGTACACGGCCAAAATCGATTATCAGATCAACGACAAGCACTCGCTGTTTTTCCGCGATATATGGAGCAAGGAATATCAGCCCACCTTATCCGACGTGGAGCCGGATCTGCTGCTGTCCGCCCAGCCGGGATTTACCGCGCCGGCCTACGGCTATGCAATCGGCGAAACCTGGGTAGCCAGCCCCAACCTCGTCAATTCATTCCGGGTTGGATTCACACGCATCAATTCGACGCGCGTGAAGGATGACTTCTTCAACTACTGCACCGCTGGCGTTCAGAACTTCTGGTGCGGGGAGAACAAGGCGCAGTTTGGGGCCCTGCTGATCGTGAACGGCTTTAC